>Ga0210409_10000128_pt1 | contig 166799 bp, 158 predicted proteins | sample IncBWH17MmetaG_FD_161649 | JGI IMG/M metagenome (GOLD analysis project Ga0210409, IMG submission 161649) | Forest soil microbial communities from Barre Woods Harvard Forest LTER site, Petersham, Massachusetts, United States - Inc-BW-H-17-M | ecosystem: Environmental > Terrestrial > Soil >... | reverse complement strand
TGGCAAAACCCCGTTGACCGGCAACCAGATTTTTTTGTTCGTCGTGGCTGTATGCCAGCAGCACGTTGTAACCGTCTTTATCCAGATCGCCGAAGCCTTTGGAGATGCCGACATTGAAACTCTTGCCACCCGCTTTCGTCGGCGCATTGTAAGTGGCGGTGACGTCAGTTGAGGTTGAATTTTTCTTGAGAATGAAGTTGACAACACCGGCAATCGCGTCGGAACCGTACAGTGCGGAAGCGCCGTCGGTCAGGATTTCGACGCGCTCGACGGCTGCCAGCGGAATACTCGCCAGATTGACCGCGTAGTCGTTGTTGTTGATCGCCGATTTGGCCATCCGTCGTCCATTCAGCAGCACCAGGGTATAGCCGGAGCCCAGGCTATGGATCGAAGCTGTCTCAACGCCAGCGCCGCTGCCGTTGACAGAATTCGATGAAGGAACGAAGCCCTGCATCGCAGGCAGAGCCTGAACCAGATCGGCAACGCTTTGGGCGCCGGTCTTTGCAATATCTTCCTTGGTGAGCGTCTGTACCGGCAGCGCTCCTTCTTTGGTGATCCGTTTGATGGATGAGCCAGTAATTTCGACTCGTTGCATTTGTTGCGGTGAATCGTCCGTCTTCGTCTCCTGCGCCTGCACCGAGTGAGCCAACAGACCTAGCCCAACAGCGACGCCGCCCGAAAACATCAATCGTAGCGAACGTGGCAATCCCCGTTCCTTCATCATAACCAAACTCCCTATGGGTAAAAGTTAGAGTTGAAATTTAAGTTTTTGTAGTAAATCTAAACACGATTTGTTAATCGCCTTCTGAGCGATGCGTCAAAAATCTTTGTATAACAACGACAAAAAAAGATTTTCTTTCGCGTGCAAAACAACAGTATTGACTGTTAATTTCTGGAGCAATTTGTAATTGTTTTCCAAAAATATTTCCACACATCTTCACAAGCAAAAAACATGCCACACAAAGCAATGCAGCTAAAATAGTGTATCCTAAAAAAAATAAAACATCATTTAATTTCAGTAACACCGGCGATACTGTTGCTTATATACGGCAAATAACAAATACGCATACGGGTATGCAAAAAAACGCATAGGCCTGTTTAACGGCGAAAGTACGCCATTTCTTCTTTAAGAGAAGACGCAATAAATGATAATTAAACAACTGTAAAATAACAAAAAGACAATAAAGCAAAATCGAAACTATGCGGAACTTTAAACAACTTAAGCTATCGTGCATTGCACCAATAATGCTCATTTGCAGTATCGCAAGTGCAATATTTCCTGCGCATGCGGGCAATAACCCGGCTGATCCGTCCAAAGTGGTGCGCGCCGTGCTCGAAGCTGCGGATGATGGTTTCGATCCGGTGCGCACCGTTAACGTCTATTCCAATTGGATAGCCGAAGCGATTTCTGAGCGTTTACTGACTTACGACTATCTGGCGCGTCCAGCCAAACTGGTGCCAGGGACAGCGGAAGCCATGCCGGAGGTAAGCGATGGCGGAAAAACCTATGTATTTCATATCAAAAAGGGAATTTATTTTGCCCCCGATCCCGCATTCAAAGGGGTGCGCCGCGAACTGACTGCCCAGGATTACGCCTACACCTTCAAACGTTTTCTGGATCCCAAGAACCGCTCACCCTCAGCCAATGTCTTGCAAGGCAAGATCGTCGGCATGGATGAATTGATCGCCAAGGCGCAGAAAACCGGCCGTTTCGATTACGACGCGCCGCTAGCGGGTCTGCAAACTCCTGATCGTTATACCCTGCGGATAGTGCTCAATGCGCCCGACTACAATTTCCTGTACCTCATGGGATTCACTGCCTTCGGCGCGCAAGCGCGTGAAGTGGTCGACACCTACGGCGACCAGAGCGGCGCCCACCCGGTCGGCACCGGCGCCTACATGCTGCAGAAATACGTACCGCGCAGCAAAATCGTGCTGGTCGCCAATCCGGAATACCGCGGCTATACATGGGATTTCAAATCGTCCGGCAGCGCCTGGGACGACCAGCTGGTGCACGATATGAAGGGCAAGAAAATGCCGCAGGTCGGCCGGGTCGAAATCAGCATCATCGAGGAAGAGCAATCGCGCTGGCTGGCTTTTCAAGGCCAGCAAATCGACCTTGACTACTTGCCCCAAGCGGCAGCGCCAACGGTATTGGACGGAAAAAAACTGAAACAATCCTTCGTCGATCAAGGCATCCGCCTGAATACCGTAGCTGAACCAGGCGTGGTCTACACTTTCCTGAACTTCAAAGATCCCGTCATCGGTGGCAGCAGCCTGGAGAAAAACGCCCTGCGGCGCGCAATCGCCATGTCTTACAACGTCCAGGATGAGATATCCCAGGCCCGTCTCGGCTTGGCGGTTAAAGCAGAAATGCCGATCCCTGAAGGCGTGGAAGGCCATGATCCCAACTACCGCAGCAGCATCGCTTACGACCCCGCGCTGGCAAACAAATTGCTTGACCGCTTTGGCTATAAACGCGGGGCCGATGGCTATCGCACCCTCCCGGACGGCCAGCCGCTGACTCTGAAAATAGCCACAGAAGCAAGCGCGATCAGCGTGGTTTTCTCGGAAATATGGAAGCGCGGGCTCGACAAAATCGGTATTCGCGCCGATTTCCGCGTAAGCAATTTTGCCGACAACCTGAAGGCCGCGACCGAATGCAAACTGATGATGTGGAATGGTTCTTGGACCGCGGACTACCCGGAAGGCGATGATTTCATGCAACTGCTATATGGCCCCAATGTGGGGCAAGGCAACAACGGCTGCTATAGCTCGCCTGCCTTCGACGCTCTGTATGTCAAAGCCAAGGCAATGCCGCCAGGCCCGGAACGCAATCAGTTATATATCGAGATGAGCCGCCAGATGGAAGCTGATACCGCCTGGGTGCTCACCGTGCAGCGCCTGCGCAACTGGCTGATCCGGCCATGGATCAAAGGTTTCAAGCGCCACCCTATCCTGCAGGCCGACTGGCAGTATCTCGATGTTGAAAAACATTAAGCGCTTATTTATATGCATCTATCTTTTTGCGCGGGATTCTGTAGTATGCCGCCTTAACCTGGAACAGACGGCTGCCATCGGCCGCAAAATCACATACAACAGGAGACAAACACCATGTACAGGTTCCAATTAAACAAAATAAGTGTATAAGATAAACTCTTATCGAATTACTAAGTAACAAGGTATTGATCACGCGTTCACTTACCGGTGAATTAGCGCGATGTCATCGGAGATGACACTATTTTGAGCAAAAGATAAGCAATCTTAAGCGCATATAGAAAATAACCACCTGCTCAAAAGGCAAAAAAATGCATCGAAAAATGTCGAATTCAGTCAGATTCAAAAAGATATTATTAGCACAACTACTCGCGTTTACGGCAATCGCGGGCAGCGCAGCCGGCGCCCATGCAGGCACCAATCCAGCCGATCCGTCAAAAGTAATACGTACCGCTTTCGAAGCTGCCGACGATGGCTTTGATATGGCCCGCACCCAGAATTTTTATTCAGGATGGGTAAGCGAAGTGGTCTTTGAAACCTTGCTTACCTATGACTATCTGGCGCGGCCGGCCAAACTGGTGCCGGAGACAGCGGAAGCAATGCCGGAAATCAGCGAAGATGGCAAGACCTATACCTTCCACATCAAGAAGGGCATTTATTTTTCTCCCGACCCGGCTTTCAAGGGTGTGCGCAGAGAATTGACTGCAGAGGATTACATCTACACTTTCAAGCGCGTTCTTGATCCGAAAAACCGTTCGCCGTCCGCCAATTTTTTGGCCGGCAAGATTGCCGGGCTTGACGAGCTGGCGGTACAAGCTCAAAAAACCGGTCACTTCGACTATGAAGCGCCGATAGCCGGCCTGCAAGCGCCGGATCGCTATACCCTGAAGGTTGTCCTGAATGCCAAGGACTACAATTTCCTGAACGTAGTCGCCTACAGCGCCTTCGGCGCAATGGCCCGCGAGGCTATCGACGCCTATGGCCAGCAAACCGGCCAGCATCCGGTGGGAACCGGCCCTTACATGCTGGAACAATATGTGCCGCGCAGCAAAATCGTTCTGGTCGCCAATCCTGAGTATCGCGGGTACACCTGGGATTTCAAGCCCTCCAGCGACGCCATCGACAAGCAGATCATCAAAGATATGCAAGGCAAGAAAATGCCGCAAGTCGGAAAAGTCGAGATCAGCATCATCGAAGAAAATCAATCGCGCTGGCTGGCATTTCAGGGAAAGCAGATTGATTTCGACAAAATGCCCGACACGGCGGCTTTAAGCGCGTTGGACGGTGAGAAGCTCAAGCCTGAGTATGTCGATCAAGGTATACAACTGCAGCGCGTGGTCGATGCCGGCATCACCTATACCGTCTTGAACATGAAAGACCCGACCATAGGCGGTTATAGCAACGAAAAAATTGCACTTCGGCGCGCGATAGTAATGGCGTACAACAATCAGGAAGAAGCTTCCTTATTGCGTCATGGCCAGGCCCTTAAACTGGAAATGATCATTGCGCCAGGAGTCGGCGGCTACGATCCGGCATACCGCAGCAGCATCGATTACGACCCGGCCCTTGCCAACAAATTGCTCGATCACTTTGGCTACAAGCGCGGCGCCGATGGCTACCGCAATATGCCGGACGGCCAGCCCTTGCTGCTGAAATACACCAGCAATCAAGGCAGTATTTCCCAGGAGCAGTCGGAACTGTGGAAGCGTGGACTGGACCTTATCGGCATCAAGACCAAATTCATCGTCAGCAATTTTGCCGACAATCTGAAAGCAGCGACCTCTTGCGAATTGATGATGTGGGGTGCGGCCTGGAATGCCGACTACCCGGAAGCGGAGAATTTCCTGCAATTGTTGTACGGCCCGAATTCCGGCCACGGCAACCACGGCTGCTATCAATCGCCAGCTTTTGACGCCCTCTATGTCAAAGCCATGGCCCTGCCCTTCGGTCCCGAGCGCAACCAGGTCTACCAGCAAATGAATCGACAATTCGAGGCTGACACAGCCTGGGCTCTGAACACCACCAGAATCCGCAGCTGGCTGGTGCGGCCATGGGTCAAAGGTTTCAAAAAACACCCGATCATGCACGCTGAATGGCAGTACATCGATGTCGAAAAACACTAATTCATCGCATAGGTAGTAATAAGACACCCTGCTGCGGCAAGCAGATGAAGCCTGCCGCAGCTCCAATTTAGCTAGAGAGATATTAGAAGGAGGCAAATGGTATGAACTCGCTTTGGTTACGCGGGATATTGGTTGCGTGTTTAGCGTGCGCCTTGCCGATGAAAGCATCGGTAGCGGCAGCGCCAATTTCACCGGCCGATCCCGACAAGGTATTGCGCTTTGTATTCGTAGCGCCAGAAACCGGTTTCGATCCGGCCGTTACCCGCGATTTGTATTCGCAGCTGGTCAATCAGTCGGTCTTTGAAACCCTGTTCGCCTATGAATACCTGGCGCGGCCGGCGCGGTTGATGCCGTCGGCAGCGGCAGCGCTACCGGAAGTCAGCCCGGATGGCATGACCTATACCATCCACCTGAAAAAAGGCATTTATTTTGCCGACGATCCGGTGTTCAATGGCAAGAAGCGCGAACTGACCATGGCCGATTTCGTGTATTCGTTCAAACGATTATTCGATCCGCAGCTGGCTTCGCCGCAAACCTGGCTGCTGGAAAATAAAGTGGTCGGCCTCGACGAACTGGCCGCACAAGCCAAAAAAACCGGCCATTTCGACTACGACGCCAATGTCCCCGGTTTCGAACTGCTGGATCGCTATACCCTGCGCATCCACTTGAAACAGCCTGACTTCAACCTCGGCATGATCCTGGCGCACCAACCGACCAGCGCGGTCGCCCGCGAAGTGATCGAAAAATATCGCGATGCCCAAGGCACCGTAATGGGCCATCCGGTCGGCACCGGCCCCTACATCCTGAGCCAATGGATACGCGGTTCGCGCATGGTGCTCACCGCCAACCCTGACTATCGCGGCTACACCTGGGATTTCCAGCCTAGCAGCGATCCTGGCGATGCCGCCATCGTCGCCAAAATGAAGGGCAAGCGCATGCCGCAAATCGGCCGCGTGGAAATCAGCGTGATGGTGGAAGACCAGTCGCGCCTGCTGGCGTTTGAAGGCGACGAAGTCGACATCACCGAATTGCAGGGGCCGCTGGCGCCGCAAGTCATGGCCGGCGGCAAGCTGAAGCCGGAATTTGTAAAAAAAGGGGTGCAACTGTCGCGTATCGTCGACCCTGAAATCAGTTATTTCTACTGGAATATGCAAGACCCGGTACTCGGCGGCTTGAGCAAGGAAAAAATCGCCCTGCGCCGCGCCATCGCTATGGCGCACAACGTCCGTGAAGAAATCAAGGTGGTCTGGAACGACGAAGCGATCCCGCTTGAGTACCCGATTCCGCCAGGCGTGGTGGGCTACGATCCAAACTACAAGAGCAGCATCCAGTACGAACCGGAAGTTGCCAACGCCCTGCTCGACAAGTTCGGTTACAAGATCGGCAAGGACGGCTACCGCACCCTGCCGGACGGCAAGCCGCTGGTAATACGTTACTCGGCCAGAGCCGATTCCAACGGCCAGCAGCAATCGGAAATGTGGAAAAAAACCTATGACACCATCCACATCCGCATGGTCGGCGATCTGAAAACCTTCCCTGACCTGCTCAAGGCAGAAAAAGAGTGCCAACTGCAAACCCGCACTGCGCCATGGATTGCCGACTACCCTGACGGCGACAACTTCATGCAATTGTTCTACGGCCCGAATGTCGGCCAGAATAATAACGGCTGCACCAAGATCCCCGAATTCGACAAGCTCTACGCCGCCTCACAGAAACTGCCGGACGGCCCCGAACGCGACCTGCTGTACCACAAGATGGCGCGCATCCTGGAAGTCGATTCGCCTTCACGCATCGGTTATGCCCGTTACCGCAACATGATCGCGCAGCCGCGGGTGATCGGCTACAAGAAGCACCCGGTCATGCCTACCGAATGGATGTATTTCGATATCGAAAAACGCAAATAACGCTACAACAATACGACGGAGCGGAAAGCCGCAGCGCCTTCCGCCCGTATTCCCGCTAACCATTAATTCTTACTAAGCTCATATTTGAGGAAATGCATGAAACCATCATCATTTTTCTTGCCAGTCACCACGGCGTTATTCACGCTGATGCTGAACCAGGCAGCCGCCCAAGACACGCAACGCCCGTTGATTCCCTTGCTGAAAGCGGAACAGATTCCAACCCTGTGCAAGGACACCCTGACCAGCTTACGCAAGCGCGTATCCATGTTGGAGAAATTGCCGGCGGCGCATGCCAAAGACAGCAAGAAAGTGCTGACCGAATGGAACGACCTGCAAATCGCCCTGGAAGACCTGCAAGGCCCGGTCGATATCCTCAACAACGTTTCGCCGGACGCCAAAGTCCGCAGCACCACCGAAGCCTGCCTGATTGAAACCAACAAGTTCGCTACCGATCTGCTGCAAAGCGAAAAACTGTACGCCCGCTTCAAAGCCATCCAGCCGACCGATCCGATCGAACAAAAACTGCGCCAGGATATCCTCTACAGCTTCGACGACACCGGCGTTTCCCTGCCCCCGGAAAAGCGCGCCAGAATGAAGGCGATCCTCGACAAGCTGGGTGAACTGAGCCAGGAATTCGCCCGCGATATCCGCGACAACAACCAGAAACTGACATTCACTCCGGCAGAACTGCAAGGCATGCCGGCCGCCTATCTGGCACGCGCCAAGCGCGATGACAAAGGCAATTACCTGCTCGGTTTTGATTACCCCGATTACAAACCCTTCATGGAATCCGCCGACAATAGCGACGCCCGCCGCCGCTATCAAATCGCGTTTGCCAATCACGGCACACCGAAGAATCTGGATATCCTGAAGGAAGCAATGAATCTGCGCCATGAAATGGCCGCATTGTTTGGATTGCCAAGTTATGCTGACCTGGTGACCCGTCGCCGCATGGTTAAAAACCCGCAAACCGTCGACAAATTCCTGACTGAAGTACAAACCGCAGTCACCCAACTGGAAATCAAGGAAATCGAAGAGCTGCGCGTATTCAAGTCGGAAACCCTGAAGACGCCGCTGGCCGATACCAAGCTGGAACGCTGGGATGCCGATTACTGGCAACAGAAAATCAAGCAAGCACGCTACAACGTCGACCAGGAAGCCCTGCGCAAGTACTTCCCTACTGATGCCGCAATCCCCTGGATCCTGCATGTCTCCAGCACCTTGTACGGGGTCGAATTCAAACGGGTCGAAGTCCCGGTCTGGAACCCTGAGGTGCAGTACTACGACGTTATCGACAGCAAGAGCAAAACCCGCATCGCCGGCATCTATCTCGACCTGTTTCCGCGTGAAGGCAAATACGGCCATGCCGCCGCCTGGGGCACCCGTGGCGTCAGCACCCTGGCCCACCGCACCCCGGTTTCAACCCTGGTGACCAACTTCGATCGCAATGGTTTGAACAGCGATGAACTGGAAACCCTGGTGCATGAATTCGGCCACGTCTTGCATGGCGTGCTGTCCAACACCAAATATGTGGTCCAGGCCGGCACCAATGTCGAACTGGATTTTGTCGAAGCGCCATCGCAAATGTATGAAGAATGGGCGCGCCGCAAAGAATCGCTGACCCTGTTGGCCGGCTTCTGCAAAACCGCTTGCCCAACCATCGACGACGCCCTGCTGCAACGCCTGACCGCCGCCCATAATTATGGCCGCGGCATACGCTACGCCCGCCAGCTGCTGTACGCGAGCTACGACATGACCATCCATAACGGCAAGGCCGACCAGCAACAACCGCTGGCAGTCTGGCAACAAATGGAAGGCGCAACACCATTGGGCTACGTGCCTGGCACCGAATTCCCGGGTCAGTTCGGCCATCTGATGGGCGGCTACGCAGCCGGCTATTATGGTTATATGTGGTCGGAAGTGCTGGCGCTGGACATGCTGTCGCGCTATAACGGGAAACTGATGAACCCGGACGTCGGCCATCTGTATCGCCAAGACATCCTGTCGCGCGGCGCCGAAAAACCGGCTAGCGAGATGGTCAGCAGCTTCCTCGGCCGCGAGCCGAACAGCAAGGCGTTCTTTGCTGAAATTTCAGGCCGGCGCCTGCATTGAGCCAGATTAAGGAAACATCATGACCGCTTATATCCTGCGCCGTCTCTGGCAAATGCTGCCGACCATGCTCGGCGTCATCGTACTGGTATTTTTCCTGTTCAACTGGGTCGGTGGCGACCCGGCCTATATCCTGGCCGGGAAGATGTCGAACCCGCAACAGATCGCCAACATCCGCACCCAGCTGGGCATCGACCAGCCGTATTACATCCAGCTATGGATTTTCATCAAGCAGATCGTTACCTTCAACTTCGGCAATAGCTGGAGTACCGGCGAATCGGTGGCCAACGTCATCATGACGCGCCTCGGGCCATCCATGACTGTGCTGATTCCGCTCACCATCCTGGAAACCCTGATCGCCGTGGCGCTGGCGCTGGCCGTGGCTTTCATCCGCGGCTCCAAGACCGACCGCATGGTGATGGTGGCTTGCACCGTCGGCATGTCGATCAGTATCCTGGTCTACATCATCCTGTTCCAATACTGGTTCGCCTACAAACTGAGCTTGTTCCCGGTGCAAGGCTGGGGCAACAGCTTCGCTGAAAACCTGTTCCACTACTCGGCCCTGCCGATCCTGATCATGCTGGCGGTGAGCATCGCCCCCAGCTTGCGCCTGTACCGCACTTTTGTGCTGGATGAAGTCAACCAGGATTACGTCCGCACCGCGCGCGCCAAGGGCGTCAAGGAACGCCGCATCCTGTGGGTGCACGTGTTGCGCAATGCAGCGATCCCGATCATCACCAACGTCATGTCGAACCTGCCGGCGCTGCTGATCGGCGCCTTCCTGATCGAACGCTTCTTCTCTATCCCGGGCATAGGCCGCGAAGTAATACTGGCGGTTGAACGCAGCGATTTCCCTGTGATCAAGGCGATTACGATTTATGTTGCCGCCGCCACCATGATATTCAACTTGTTGACCGATCTGCTGTACCAAGCGGTCGACCCACGCGTTCAACTGAAGTAGGAGCCGCCATGACACAAAGTATCCACCAGGCCCCTACCCAAGCGACGCCTGCAACCACTACCGTAACTCTCGCCGGCGGCCCCGCCAGCGGCCATTCCCCTGGCCTGTGGGCTCTGGCCTGGCGCCGCCTGCGCGCCGATCATGTCGCTATGGCGGCGCTCGCCGTGGTCGGCGTGTACCTGGCGATGCTGGCGCTGTCAGCCAGCGGCCTGATCGCCGGCGACTGGTCGAAAGAAGTTGGCGTCAACTATGCGCCACCCACCTTCATAGGCGCGCAAACCGACGCCGAACGCGGCTTCAGCGACAACGACACCGCCGTCGAGGCGCCGCCGCCGGAAAATCCGGTCGATCCGCTGCGCGACATCTTGCGTGATCTACGCAAGAGCGGCACCGCAGCGCCAACGCCGCCGGTGATCGCCAACGACTACGGCATCGCCGATCCGCTGGCAACCGAAATGGCTGAAATCCGTGCCGAGCTGGCGAAAAAAGGCACTAGCGCGACACTGATTCGCAAACCGACGCTGCCGTTCGGCGCCGACAAGTGGGGCCACGACATCATCAAGAAAACCATCAAAGGCGCGGAAACCTCGATCATCGTCGGCCTGGTTGCGGCGCTGCTGGCGGTTGCCTTGGGCACCCTCTTCGGCGCCGTATCCGGCTACTTCGGCGGCTGGATCGATGACGCTTTCAACTGGTTCTACAGCATCTTCACCTCGATCCCCTACCTGCTGCTGATTCTGGCCGTGGCCGCGGTGCTGCAGCAAAAAGGCGTGACGGCAATCGTGCTGATCCTCGGCCTGACCGGCTGGACCGGCACCTACCGTCTGATCCGCGCCGAATACATGAAGCACAAGGCACGTGAATACGTGATGGCGGCGGACGCCATCGGCGCCAGCCACTGGAGCAAGATGTTCGGCCATATTTTCCCTAACGTCAGCCACGTGTCATTGGTGCAGTTGTCGATCTCGGTGGTCGGCTTCATCAAATCGGAAGTGATCTTGAGCTTCCTCGGTTTCGGCGTGCCGGTCGGCGTCGTGTCCTGGGGCAGCATGCTGAACGAAGCACAAAACGAATTAATTCTGGGCAAGTGGTGGCAGCTGGCGGCTGCAAGTATCGCCATGGCGATCCTGGTAACGGCGTTTTCGCTGTTCACCGATGCGCTGCGCGACGCCCTTGATCCGAAGCTGAAATAGGAGACCACATGGATTCGACCAAGCACAACCATCCAGCGGACCACAGCGCACAACCGCTGTTGCGCGTCCGCGATCTGCGCATCAGTTTTCGCACCGATAAAAAAACCATGGTGGAAACCGTCAAGGGAATTTCCTTTGATATTCCGCACAACACAACCGTCGCCCTGGTGGGCGAATCAGGCAGCGGCAAATCGGTCAGCTCGCTAGCCGTGATGGGCTTGCTGCCAAAAGACAATTCCAGCATCGCCGCCACCAGCTGCATCGAGTTCGAAGGCCGCAACCTGCTCGCCATGTCGCAAGACGAACGGCGTGACATGTGCGGCAAGGAAATCTCCATGATTTTCCAGGAGCCGATGACTTCGCTTAACCCGGTCTTCACCGTCGGTTTCCAGATCGGCGAAGTATTGAAACTGCATATGGGCATGAACGCCAAGCAGGCGCGGGCACGGGCGATTGCCTTGCTGGAGGAAGTCGGGATTCCATCGCCGGCGACCAAGATCGACGCCTATCCGAGCCAGATGTCGGGCGGCCAGCAACAACGCGTGATGATTGCCATGGCAATCGCCTGCGAACCCAAGCTGCTGATTGCCGATGAACCTACCACCGCGCTCGACGTCACGATCCAGAAGCAGATCATCGACCTGATCGAAGCCCTGCGCAAAAAGCACAAGATGTCGGTATTGTTCATCACCCATGACCTGGCGCTGGTCGGCGAAATCGCTGATGAAGTGATCGTCATGCGCCACGGTGAAGTGCGCGAAAAAGGCGATGTGCGGCAAATCTTTGAAGCGCCGCAAGACCCTTACACCAAAGCCTTGCTGATGTGCCGTCCTTCGCTCGACACCCGCCCTTGGCGCTTGCCGGTGATCAGCGACTATATGAACGGCAACCATGGCGACAATCTGGACTTAAGAGAGCGCAGCCGCGGTTGCAGCGGCCAGGAAGATACCTTGCTGGACGTGCGCAATTTGGGCAAGAGCTTCTATTTCCGCGAGGGCTTGTTCGGCCGCAAGGAATTTAAAGCGGTGCAAGACGTCTCGTTCAAGCTGGCGCGCGGCAAGACCCTGGGCGTGGTGGGTGAATCCGGTTCTGGCAAGACCACCGTCGGCCTGACCCTGATGCGCCTGCATCAAGCCACTGCAGGACAAGCGCTGTTCGAAGGCAAGGACATCATCGGCATGTCCAACCACGAGTTCATGTCTTACAAGCGGCGCATCCAGATCATTTTCCAGAACCCCTACGCTTCGCTCAATCCGCGCTTCACCATCGGCCAGATTCTGCTGGAGCCGATGCGCATCCACCAGATCGGCAGCGATGACAACGAGCGTACCGAGATGGCGATGCAACTGCTGCAAAAGGTGGGCTTGCCGCCGGCTGCCTACCACCGCTATCCGCATGAATTCTCCGGCGGCCAGCGGCAGCGGATTGCAATTGCGCGCTGCCTGACCATGCGCCCGGAAATTCTGGTGTGCGATGAATCGGTGTCGGCACTGGACGTTTCGGTGCAGGCGCAAGTGCTGAATCTGCTGCAAGACTTGCAGGAAGAATTCGGCATGAGCTACATCTTCATCTCTCATGATCTGTCGGTAGTCAAATACCTGGCCGATCAGGTGATGGTGATGCATCAGGGGAAAGTGGTGGAACTGGCCAACTCGGATGAGCTGTATCACAATCCGACGCATGCTTACACCCGCCAGTTGCTGAGTGCGATTCCGCGCGGTTTGCAGAGCTAAACAAACGGGCATCTGTCCGTGACTTAAAAAAACGGAGTACAGCAAGCGCCGCCAAGCGCATGCTGTACTCCGTTCTCGTTTATGCCATGGGGGCTTGCAATCAGCTGTCTTGTTTGCTGTCGACCTTGCGCACCACCGTATCCGTCGGCGCCAGCAAGTGGCCCTCAGCCTGCAGGCGCTGCTGTTTTGGATGCTGACTTTGCCGTCAACATAAAAAAAGCGAGCAGCATAGCCCAGACAGCTTGTACCAAAACAATCAAACCGAATCCGTGTGCATCCATATGTACATGCCCGCTGAGCAAGGCGATCAGGCCGCATGCACCCGCCATGCCGCCCGCGATTCCCAGATATCTTTCAATTTTCCCGCAGCGGATCAATGCCAGCGACCACAGGAAAAACGCGCAAGAGGAAGCAACAACATATACTTTTGCCAATGCCTGGTTCAGCTGAAAATTGTATTGCAGCGCCATCAGGATCATTTGCCGTTGCGCGTCATCGACATTGAGCGCCTCCTGCAACAGGCTCGGGCCGATCAGGCCGTCAGCCACTGCGGCGAGCATGAGGGCTATCGAGGCGAAGCAATAAATAATGAATGCGCTGAGTCCGGGGAGATTTTTCCAGCCGAGGCGGCTGGATACGCCGAAAAATCCCAGAACAGTCACTGGAATGCTTGCCAAGCCAAGCACATGCGTCGCAATATTGATGTGATTGACTCGTGTGATTGCCTCAGCCGGCGCATGCAGGTCGATACCGGTCGGATGAATCGACATGGTGACGATACCGGCCGCCATGCCGATGAGCAGGGCAAGTGAATGAATTTTTTGATTCGTCATGATTGATTTTCCGTTTTACCAGACAGGTGGGATCGCAGTGCTTTGCGATAACATAGGGATATGCAGTATTTCGTTTAAACCGCTCGCCTTCAATCGACAAAAACGAATTTATGTCTGATATCAAACAGAAATCTGAAACTGTCTTGGAACCAGGCGACCGGCGCTCCCGGCGCACCCGCCACGATCTTGATTCCGCCCTTACCAAACTATTGCAGCGTCGTTCTTACGATGCGATTCGCGTCAGCGATATTGTCAAAAAAGCCGAAGTCGGACGAGCGACTTTCTACGCCCATTTCGATAACAAGGATGAGCTGTTGCGCAAGCAATTGGGCGACGTCATGAATCGCCTGGTCTCCGTCTCCGCGAATCTCCCGGGATTGTTGGACGCAACGGCTTTGTTTGTTCATCTGCGCCAGGCGCCGCAGATGTATCAATCCCTGATGCGCGGCACAACTGCTCCAGGCGTAGTGCGGATGGCGCAGGAAATACTGGAACAACGATTGACGACAGCCCTGTCCGCGAGCGCTGAACCGCCGGCTAGCCTGCATGCCCGCTTCATCTCGACCTCCTTGTTCACGGTATTGGCATGGTGGAGCGAAAACGGTATGCAGCAGTCACCCGCGGAACTGCAGACAATTTTTTCCGGCCTTTTTTCGAGCCAGGCATGACATCGCAAGAAAACCAGGCCGCCTACGCCAGGCGCATGCACCATGTGCTTGAATATATCGACCGCCACCTCGATCAGACGCTTGAGCTGAACACACTAGCGGAAGTGGCCCATTTTTCTGCGTTTCATTTTCACCGCCTGTTCTCGGCATGGATGGGCGAAACCTTCGGCGATTATCTGCGCCGCCGCCGGCTGGAAATAGCGGCAATGCGCTTGATCGCCCAGCCGGGCGTGCCGGTGCTGGAGATTGCGCTGTCGGTGGGCTTCGGTTCGGCCGAAGCGTTTGCCCGCGCCTTCAAAACCAGGTTCGGCTGCAGCGCCACCGAGTGGCGCCGGGGACAGGCGGAGCGCTGGGCTTCCCAGCTTGAAGCAAGCCACAACGGCACATCTTCCCAGAACAGCAATCCTGATCAGATGCATGGCAAGCAGGATCAGGCAGGCAAGCTGCGTCCGGGCCATCATGGAAACTCCCCAACAGCCACTACGGAGATTCTCATGAAAGTCAAAATCATTGAACGGCAAGCAGCCAAAATCGCCTATATGCGTTACACCGGAGCATACGGCCAGCCTATCTCGCAATTCTGGGTCAAGACTGTCAGCCCATGGATGGAAACCAATAATCTGTTCGGCCGTCCGCGCTACGGTATCAGCCATGATGACCCCGCCATCACCAGCCCCGAAAAATGCCGCTACGATGCTGGCGTTGAAGTGCCGCCGGATTTTGTCGCCAGCGGCAAATCATTTACCACCACCATCCCCGGCGGCAGTTATGCCGTGACCCGCTATATCGGCGACGGCCGGGATATCGGCGAAACCTGGACCGGCCTGCTGCGCGACTGGCTGCCAGCCAGCGGCATGCAGCTCGATGCCCGCCCTTGCTTCGAGTACTATCCGACAGACGCTACCTGCGATGCACAGACCGGCGCATTCGAGTGCGATCTGTGCATCCCGGTGGTGCCGCTTTAGCCTGGCTTCAACGCCCGCTGCCAAGCCAGTGCAGCCGCCAGCGCCAATCCAGCCGAGGCCCACAGCACGATCTGCAAGCCAAGCTGGAATGGATGGCTGGCGGCGATCACACCGCCGAACAGCGCGACACCCAAGGCGGCACCGGTTTGCCGCGCTGAATTAAGCACGCCGGCAGCCACCCCGGCGCGCCCCGGTTCGACGGCCGTCATCAGTGCGGCGGTCGCCGCTGGCGTGATGAGGCCGGCCGCAAGACCGATGGCCGGCAGCGGCAAGGCCAGCAGCCAGTAGGACGATGCCGAAATCGACCACAACAAGCCCAGAAATCCGACGGCGTAACAGCCAAGCGCCGCAGCTACCAGCCGGCGCGGCCCGTAGGCCTCGACCAGACGATTCGACAGCATGCTGCCGGCGCTCACCAGCGCCGTCAACGGCAGGAAGGCGAGCCCGGTATGCAGTGGCGAATACGCCAGCACTTGCTGGAAATACAGACTGAGCACAAACACCAGGCCGTAAAATGTCAGCGCCGAAATCATGGAAACCAGAGCCGCTCCGGAAAAAGCCCCAATCCGGAAAAAAGACAGCGGCAACATGGCTTGCGCCCGGCCGCTTTGCAGCTTTAGGAAGACGCCGCCGGCAGTCATGCTCAGCACTATCCCAGCCAACACCGGCAAGCTGCGCCAACCCAGCACCGGCGCTTCGATCAGCACCGCGATCAATGCCGCGAGCGTCAGGATCGCCGCGCATTGCCCGCCAAGATCCAGCGGCCTTATTTGGGTAGGTAATTGCGGCGTAGGTAATTGCGCCGGCTTGTGGTCGCGGCCGATGCGCCATGTCAGCCATATGCCAAGCAAGCCGATCGGCAGATTCGCCAGGAAGATGCTGCGCCAGTCGAACAGATGTATCAGGACGCCGCCAACCAGCGGGCCAGCCGCCATCGCCGCCCCGCCGCAGCCGGCCCATATGCCAATGGCGGCAGCGCGCTCGCTGGTTTCCGGGAAGGCCTGTTTGATCAAAGTCAAGGAAGCCGGCAGCAACAAGGCCGCGCCGCATCCTTGCAATACGCGGGCCACGATGAGCACACTCAAATCGTTAGCCCAACCGCAGCAGGCCGAGGCCAGCGTGAAAATCGTCAGGCCGGCAAGATAGATCTTCCTGGCGCCGAGACGATCGGCCAAGGCGCCGCCGCTCAACAACAGGCTGGCAAAACTCAGGATGTAAGCGTTGACCACCCATTGCAGGCCGGCGATGTCGGTGCTTAAAGCGGCGCCGATACGTTCCAGCGCAACGTTGACAATCGAGGTATCCAGAATCACCACCACATAACTGAGGCTGGTTGCCGCCAGCACGCGACGCTGCATGAGCGCGTGGCCTGGCGCGATCCAGAGCGTGCCAGCGTCTGCAGTTTTTTCCATGCTCATCCTCATCTGCCCTTGGTTTATTGGAGCTTGAGTGTAGTCTCGGCTGCCGGCCCGATGCTTCGTCACGCGTCGAAGCATGGGGACAGGTTTCGCTTCTATACTGTTGCAGAATTGTTGGAGGTCTACCATGTGCCCGCAGCCGAATATCTCTACCGTCGCTTTCCTGATTGCCGATCCGGCGCGCGCCGCCATGCTCATGGCCTTGTTCGATGGAGAGGCGCTTCCCGCCGGCGAACTGGCCCATGCGGCGGGCGTCACCGCGCAAACCGCCAGCGCCCATCTGGCCAAACTGCTCAACGGTGGATTGCTGGCCTGCGAACAGCAAGGCCGGCATCGCTACTATCGCCTGAGCGATGTCCATGTCGCCGCTGCGATCGAACATCTGGCCGCCATCAGTTCGGTGGCGACGATCAAGCGCAGGCCGTTGAATCGCGCCGCGCAAGAACTGCGCTTCGCTCGCTGCTGCTACGATCATCTGGCAGGACAACTGGGGGTTGCGGTGACACAGGCATTGCAGCAGCGCCTGTTTATTGTGGCAGGCGCGGATAAGCAGTTTGAATTGTCGGCAGCCGGCAGCGCCTGGTTCGCCGCTATCGGCGTCGATCTCGCCGCGCTCAAGCCGACGCGCAACGGACTAGCCCGGCAATGCCTCGATTGGACTGAGCGCAGCCATCATCTGGCCGGCCCGCTCGGGGTGCAGCTGATGCGCGCCTTATGCGCCGCAGGATGGCTGCGGCGCTCGCCGTCGTCGCGCGCTGTCCAGGTCACGCCGAAGGGCTGGGCCGGCTTGAAAGCGCAACTCGATATCGATCAGAATTCGGCTGCGCTGATCGCTCATCGGACGTGAAACGAAAACAGCGCGACGGCCTCACGCAGCGGCGATCCTGAGGATGGTTTCGTGCACCGCTTGCAACAGCAACTCTTCCAGCCGATTCACCGCCGGCCCCGCCATCGTCTGCGCCCGATACAGAGACAAGCCGATCTGCGGCAGCGCCGGCAAACCGGCTTCTTGCGGATTGATGATGCGCAAGCTGGCCGGCAGGCCGATCGGCGTGCGCACGGTCACACCTAACCCTGCTGCCGAGGCCGCCCACAACGCCGACAAGCTGGCGCTGGTGAAGGCGTGGCGCCAGGCGATGCCGGCAGAGTCCAGCGCGCCTTCAGCGATATCCCGCAGCAGGCAAGGTGCATCGAGCAGCACCAATGACAGCGGCGGATCGGCCTGCCCGGCTGCATCCTGCGTCGGCCCGATCCAGCACAGAGGCAGATCGGCAACCCGCTCTCCATTCAATGCCGGCGTGCCACCCTCCCATATCAACGCCAGATCGATGCGGCCCAAACTCACGCGCTCGCGCAATTCCGTACTGCGCGCAACACAAACTTCGACCCGTACTTTCGGATGGGCGCGCATGAAGCGGCCCAGCACCGCCGACAGCAGCGCTTCGCCGAAATCCTCCTGCAAACCCAGTTTCACTTCTCCTTCCAGCTCGACGCCGCGCACGGCGCTGGCGGTTTCGTCGTTGAGGTCGAGCAAGCGGCGCGCATAGCCTAGCAAGGTCTGGCCAGCCTCGGTCAGCGCCAGGCCGCGCCCGGCTTTACGAAAAATCGGCGCACCGGCCTGCTCTTCCAGTTTTTTCAGCTGGGCGCTCACTGCCGAGGTGGATCGGCCCAGGCGGTCGGCCGCCTTGGCGTAACTGCCAAGGTCAATGCCGGTGGTAAAGGTGCGCAGCACGTCCAGGTCAAAGCTGATTTGTCGCATGGCGATCATCCCGTTTTTCAAAACTGTTGGTTCGAAACTATCTGATATTCAAAAGTATCCTGTAAAGCGATACTCACTGCAAGGGCTTAAAACAAGACTTGTGATTACCGCTCTTTTGTCTTCCGGCCCATATCGTTACAGGAGAACTTCAATGTCCCAATCTGCTGCCTTCAGCAATAACCGCCGCCATCGTTGGAAAGTGCTGGGCGTAGGCGTCGCGGCCAACGCCAGTTTTTCAGCTGCCTTCAGCGGCATTCCGATCACTGCCGTCTTGATCCGCTCAAGTTACCATCTGGGCAACGCCGAACTCGGCCTGGTGCTGGGTCTGATGGGTCTCGGCATCGCCATCAGCGAATTACCCTGGGGCTTGCTGACCGACCGCTGGGGCGACCGCCCGGTGTTGCTGTCCGGCCTGGCCACTACTGCCGTGGCGCTGGCGCTGATGGCCTTGTTCGTGGCGCCAACTCCCGGCCACATTCCCGGCCTGCCGCTACTGGCAGGCGGTCTGCTGCTGGTCGGCCTGCTCGGCGGCAGCGTCAACGGCTCCAGCGGACGCGCGGTGATGACTTGGTTCAGCGAAGGCGAACGCGGCATGGCGATGAGCATACGGCAGACCGCGGTGCCGCTGGGCGGCGCTACCGGCGCCTTGCTGCTGCCGACGCTTGCGGCCCATTTCGGCTTTGCCGCGGTGTACGGCCTGCTCGCCTTGTTGTGCGGCGTGACGCTGTTTTTCACCTGGCTTTGGTTATATGAACCGGCCGCAGCCAGTGCAGATAAAAGCCACGCGGCCCGCAACGCCTCGCTGCCCGCACCTGCGCCATTGAAGGATCGCCAACTGTGGCGCATCGTCGCTGCGATCGGCATCCTGTGTGCGCCGCAGTTTGCGATACTTTCCTTCGGCAGCGTGTTCCTGCACGATTTCAGCCACGCCGGCATCGCCGCCATCACCGTCGCCATGGCGTCACTGCAATGCGGCGCCATGGTCATGCGGGTATGGAGCGGCCGCTGGACCGATCGCAATCGCAACCGCCGCGAATTCCTGCGCTTCTGCACCATCTCCAGTGCGATTGCCTTCGCTGCCCTGGCGGCATTGGTAGCGCTGGCCGGGCAGTTGCCAGCTGTCGGCTCAGTCATGGCGACGCTGCTGATCGTCATGCTGGTGCTTACCGGCGTCTGTGTTTCGGCCTGGCACGGTGTCGCCTATACCGAACTGGCGACCATCGCCGGTGCGCGCAACGCCGGCACTGCGCTCGGCATGGCCAATACCAGCGTGTTCGTGATGTGTTTCCTGACACCGCTGGCGATCCCGCACATCCTCACGCTCGGTAACTGGCCGGCCGTGTGGCTGGTGGGAAGTGCTTGTGCGCTGCTTGCCCTGCAGTTCTTTCCCAAACCTGTGCAAGCGACGATGGTTTGTCCGCAAGAGGCTTTTTAAGCACAGCCTGCCTGAAGACATGCGGCGTTATGAGGTAGTACCTTATAACGCCGCCGGTTCATTCGAAGGTATGCAGATATCCCAGCGATACTGTCAGCAATACTTGTTTATTCATACTCCCCTCCCTCAGCCGCCCACAATAATTGTTCAAGCAAGGGATGTTATCTGGAACGTAGCAGTTGCACGAATGCCCTCCGTTTAGCTTAAAACCATGATGGATGCCGGATATTTGAATCAGGGCTTGAATTAATTCAATGATTCAATAATAATTGAAATATTGAATAATTTGAGACCCGTCATGGAAACCCAGAACATCATCACCGCGCTGGCCGCACTTGCGCAAGAATCCCGCCTGGCGGTTTTCCGTTTGCTGGTGCAAATCGGGCCTGAGGGCATGGCGGCCAGCAAAATTGGCGAGCAGCTGTCAATTTCCCCGTCCTCCCTGTCTTTCCATCTCAAAGAACTTTCGCATGCGCAGCTGGTGAGCTCCCGGCATGAAGGACGTTTCGTTATTTACTCGGCCAATTTCGGCACCATGAATGGCCTGATCGGGTTCCTTACCGATAACTGCTGCGGCGGCAATGTTGTCTGTGCGCCGGCTGCTGTTTGCTGCCCGGGGACGGTCTGATATGTCCGTCCCCGGCAAAATTATCGGCCAAGCTGCCAAAGCCGTTTCGATGAGCGTATTTGAACGCTATCTGACTATCTGGGTGGCCTTGTGCATCGTGCTCGGCGTCTTGCTGGGACAAGCCTTTCCGCATGGCGTAAAAGCCATCGGCAGCCTGGAAATCGCCAAGGTGAATCTGCCGCTTGGCCTGCTGATCTGGGTGATGATCATTCCGATGCTGTTGAAGATCGACTTCGCCGCCTGGCGTCAAGTCAAGGGCCATGCACGCGGCATCGGCGTGACGCTGTTCATCAACTGGGCGGTCAAGCCATTCTCGATGGCCTTTCTCGGCTGGCTGTTCATACGCCACTGGTTCGCGCCATACCTGCCGGCAGCGCAGCTGGATTCCTATGTCGCCGGATTGATTTTGCTGGCCGCTGCGCCATGCACGGCGATGGTGTTCGTCTGGAGCCGGCTGACCGGCGGCGATCCTTATTTCACGCTGTCGCAAGTCGCCATCAATGACCTGATCATGATCTTCGCTTTCGCGCCGCTGGTCGCCCTGCTGCTGGGCGTATCCAGCATCACGGTGCCGTGGGCGACGTTGCTGACCTCGGTCGTTCTGTATATCGTGGTGCCGGTCATGCTGGCCCAGCTCTGGCGCCAAGCGCTGCTGCGCAAAGGCCAGGCGGCATTCGATACGGTACTGCAAGGCATCCAGCCGTGGTCGATTGCGGCGCTGCTGCTGACGCTGATCTTGTTGTTTGCGTTCCAGGGCGACGCCATCATCGAACAACCCTTGGTCATCGGCTTGCTGGCGATTCCGATTCTGATACAAGTGTTGTTCAATTCAGCGCTGGCTTACTGGCTCAACAGAGTGGTAGGTGAAAAACACGCAATCGCCGGTCCATCGGCGCTGATAGGCGCATCCAATTTCTTTGAACTGGCGGTGGCGGCAGCGATCAGCCTGTTCGGTTTTAAATCCGGCGCCGCGCTGGCCACCGTAGTCGGCGTGCTGATCGAAGTCCCTGTCATGTTGCTGGTCGTGGCTATCGTCAACCGCACACGCGGCTGGTACGAATTCCGGCATTGACAGACCTCTCCTGCTTATAAGGGAAACACCACCATGGCCATCACGATTTATCACAATCCCGCCTGCGGCACCTCGCGCAATACGCTGGCCCTGATCCGCAACTCCGGTGACGAACCGGAAGTGATCGAATATCTGCAGCATCCGCCGGCACGGCAGACGCTGCAGCAACTGATCGGTGACGCTGGCCTGACGGTACGCGCAGCGCTGCGCGCAAAAGGCACGCCATACGCGGAACTCGGCTTGGACAATCCGGCCCTGAGCGACGAGCAACTGCTGGATGCGATGCTGGCGCATCCGATCCTGATCAATCGCCCGTTTGTCGTGACAGCCATAGGCACGCGCCTGTGCCGTCCGTCGGAACTGGTGCTGGATATCCTGCCGCATGCACAACGCGGCGCGTTCACCAAAGAAGACGGTGAAGTCGTGATCGATGCGGAGGGCCGCCGTGTCGCACCATCCATTTGATTTGCCGAATCTCGATGCGGCCTTATTCCGCCAGCCGATCGCGACCGATTTTGCCAACGTCGCACGCGCCGCACACGCCCCCCGCTTCCTGCTGCTGTACGGCTCGATACGTGAAAAATCCTATAGCCGTCTTTTGACGATGGAAGCCGCCCGACTGCTGCGGGCGATGGGTGGCGAAACCAGGATTTTCGATCCGCGCGGCATGCCCTTGCCCGACGGCGCACCCGATACCCACCTCAAAGTGCAGGAACTGCGCCAGCTGGCGTCTTGGGCCGAAGGCATGGTCTGGTGTTCGCCTGAGCGCCACGGCGCCATGACCGGCATCATGAAAGCGCAGATCGACTGGATTCCGCTGACTGTCGGCGCGGTGCGGCCGACCCAGGGTAAAACGCTGGCGGTGATGGAAGTCTCCGGCGGCTCGCAGTCGTTCAACGCGGTCAACCAGATGCGCATCCTGGGGCGCTGGATGAGGATGATCACGATCCCGAATCAATCGTCGGTGGCCAAGGCGTTTCTTGAGTTTGACGACGACGGCCGCATGAAACCTTCGTCTTATTACGAGCGCGTGGTCGATGTCATGGAAGAGCTGTACAAATTTACCTTGTTGACGCGGGATGTCTCCAGCTTCCTGACGGACCGTTACAGCGAACGTAAGGAAAGCGCGGAGCAGTTAAGCCAGCGGGTAGGTCAAAAATCCATTTAACGATACGGGCTCGAACTGCCAAGGGCGTCAGCGCCGCCAGCTTCGACACATCTCTAACGCGTGACGATATACTTCTCGATATTCCTCAACTGTTCGTCCCAGCCGCTGTCGTGCATGCGAAAAGCTTCCTCGCGGCGCGCCAGCGGCACATTATCAAACCCGGATTCGACCACCCGCAGCAAAGTACCGTCCTCAACCGCCGTCAGTTCGAACACGACCAGCGTGGCCGGTTCCTGCGAATAGTCGAGCGCAGGGTCAACCGCATAGGGATGCCAGCGGAAAGACAACACACTTTCCGGCTCCATGCGTTCGATCTCCGCATTCCAGACCACGTGTTCGTAACCGGGATGAGTGATCTGTCCTTGCACCGGTTCACCGGCAACGAATGTTTTCCCCTTTAGCGCCACGCCGAACCAGCTGCCGAATTCCTCGGCATTCGATAACGCACGCCAGACCCGCGAGCGCGCGGCCTTGAGCACTATCTGTTTTTCAATCCGATCCGTAGTTATATTCATATGTCTCCTCCTGGTTGAATATTAGTCCAACCCGGAAAACAGCAGCCACTAAGTTGCATTTATTTTTCTCAGGCGAAAAAAAACCCGCCAGACCTTGCGGTAGCGGGTTGAATCCAAACCTTAGGAGGTGTTGGAGGAGACAGGTGTAACTATATGGCAGTGCAGCATTCATGTCTGCTTTATTATTCGCATAACAGTTATAGATAAATCGCATATCTTTCAGATAAATCAGATCGGTCCGCGGTCAATCCGCTTGCTCAGGATGATCGAGGTCGATGTATGGCGCACCCCTTCCATCGTACCGATCTGATCCAGTATGCGGTCCAGCTCATCGGTCGATTGGCAGCGCAAGGTCAGCATATAGTCGATCACACCGCTTACCGCGCACAAGGTTTCCACCTGCGACATCTTTTGCAACTGTTGCACCAGCAGTGGTGCATTGCGGGAGTCGATCGAGATGCCGACGTAAGCACGCACTGCGGGCTGGTATAACTCCAGGTCGAGGCGTACGCCGTAACCGGCGATCACACCCTTCTTTTCCATCGCCGCCAGACGCGCAATCGCCGTGGTGCGGGCGATGCCGACCCGCTTGGCAATGGTGGCCATGGAAAGCCGCGCATCATCCATCAGCAAAGCCAGGATTTTATGGTCGACTTCGTCGAGTTTATCTCTCATCGCTACAATCCATAGTTAATATTCGTCAAAGTGTATCGCTATTGTACATTTTGACGACTATTTACACTCTATTATCTGACTTCGCTTGAATTTACAATGGCTCCAGCACTCAGGGACAGCAATGGCATCGAGTGCCGACAAGGGCTGTTTATATACAGCGCAATTGACCCATAAAAAGATGTGAGCGACGACATGACTACCAAACTGATTCTCTTAGGCGCCGGCAAAATCGGCGACGCCATTCTTAACCTGTTGTCCCACACTGGCGATTACATCTTGACCGTGGCTGACCGCGATCCGCAACGGCTGGAATATGTAAAGCAAGCGGGTTTCCCCAATGTCACGACGATTCTGGCAGATATCTCGCACGCGCCGACCGTAACCAAACTGATCAGCGGCCACGATGTCACGCTGTCGGCCTGCCCTTATTTCCTGACGCCGGTGATCGCCGCCGCCGCCAAAGCTGCGAAATCGCATTATTTCGATTTGACCGAAGACGTCGAAAGCACCCGTTTCGTCAAATCGCTGGCGCTCGATTCGAGCACCGCGTTCGTACCGCAATGCGGCCTGGCGCCCGGCTTCATTTCGATTGTAGCGAACGATGTGGCAAGCCGCTTCGAGCAATTGCATGACGTCAAGATGCGTGTCGGCGCGCTGCCGACCTATCCTAGCAACGCGCTCAAATACAATCTGACCTGGAGCACCGACGGCCTGATCAACGAGTACTGCAATCCTTGCGAAGCGATTGTCGACGGCGTCCTGCGCGAAACCTCGCCGCTGGAAGAGCTGGAACACTTCTCGCTCGATGGCGTCGATTACGAAGCATTCAACACCTCCGGCGGCCTCGGCACCTTGTGCGAAAGCCTGCGCGACCGGGTGCAGAACCTGGATTACAAAACCGTGCGTTATCCCGGCCATCGCGACATCATCAAGATTCTGGTGCGCGATCTGCAACTGGGCAAGCTGGAGCGCCGTCCGATCTTGAAGGAAGTGCTGGAAACCTCGATCCCGATCACCAAGCAGGACGTGGTGCTGACCTTCGTCAGCGTCAGCGGCATGCGCGACGGCCGCCTTGAGCAGGAGACCTATGCCAAGAAGATCTATAGCCAGCACGTCAACGGCCAGTTGCTGTCGGCGATCCAGTTGACTACCGCGGCCGGCATTTGCGCCATGGTTGATCTGGTGGTGACCGGTGTCTTGCCGCAAAGCGGTTTTGTGCGCCAGGAGCAAGCATCGCTGGCAGATTTCCTGGCCAACCGCTTCGGCCAGTTCTATACCAGTCACGCACCCGGTCACAACAGCTTCGCTCCAGCCAGCAATACCGATTTCAATAAACTGAAAGCGGTTGCCTGAGCGCGACTAAGCATAGCTAAGCGCAGAGCAGATAGTGCTCGGCAAAACGGCCTGTATGACTCGCAAGAGTTATACAGGCCGTTTTGCTTAGTATGTTTTCAGCGTCGACAGATCACGCCCGGGTCGGAATCCTCAAAACGATTTACGAACGCCCGCCGCGAAGACGTTGTTGACCAACCCGCCCTTGCCGAATTGCGCATCGTAATTACCATACCAGCTCCAGTTGCTGGCCAGTGCGCTGGAGATGCCGACGCCAGCCCAGCCGCTGTTGCGTGGCAGGCCGATGCCTTGCACGGTGAAACCAGCAGCCGGCGCCGCTACGAAAGCTGCATTGAAATCCAGCTTGCTGTCGTTGAAACCGTGCTGCCAGGCAGCATAAGCCTGCAAGTTGGTATGGCCGCCCAGCCATTCAAACCGGGTGTCGCCACGCAAGCCCAATACGCTCGCAGTCTGCTGATAGGCTTTGCTGCCGGCGGTCAGGCCGAAGGCGCTGCCGGTTTCGCTAAAAGCGCCGCGCTTGAGGCGGTCGTAGCTGATGCCGGCAAACGGCGTGAGCGTCGATGTCGCCGACAGATTGCGCACATAGCCGGTTTCTGCATAGCCCGAAATCATGTTGTCGGTATGGCTGGAGGAGAGGCTATCTACTTCCGTACCCAGGATCACGCTGCGATTGATTTTGCTGCTCACATGGGCGATGCCGGCACGGCCGGAAACATAGATGCCGTCTTTGCTGAGCGCATAGCGGCCATACAGGGACAAGCCGGTATTCTGGCTGTTCGAGGCGCCGCCGAAGCGGTCGAAGCTGGCCTTGCTTTCCGAGTAGGACAGCGCGGCGCCGACAATCGTCTTGTCATTCAGATGCGTATCGAAACCGAACTGGCCGCCCCAGGTAGAGGTGTCGGCAGAGGCATAACCCGACTCGCCCAATTTGCCGGTGGCGCCGATGACGCTGGCCCACAAGCCGGCTTTAACCTCAGTTTCCCCCCTGCCCGTGACTGGGTTAGCCAATAACGACAGCCGGTTCGACAAGTCACGATTGATGGCTTGCGACTGCTGGAAAGTCAGCGCCTGCGAAGAGGCGTAAATCTGTCCGGATAAACTATCCAGCACCTGCGCTGCTGCAGCCAGATCCGGAGTCCGCTGCAGCGCTGCGGCGCTGGTCAGGAAGGCGCTGTTGGTGCCGCCGGTGTTGCCGCTGGCGACCAGGGCGTCGGCTGCCTTCAGTCCTTGCTCTACATTGGCGGCACTGTTCATGCGTGTAGGATCGGCGGCAAATGCCTGCGCCGCGACCACCTGCACATTATTGCGCGCCACGGTCAAATCGACCTCGTTAGCCGTATAAGCGAGCGTCGCGCTCAAGAAGGTGCCTGGATTAAAAACCGTACCGTCATGTTCAAACGAGACATCCTGGAATTGGCCAGAGACACCGTTGGCGGCCGTCAGCACCTTGCCTTTGACGCCGACTTGCTGGGCCACGTAGCCGGATGGATCGCTGCTGCCGGCCGGCGTGGTCGCTACCAGATGCGAATTGCCCAGCGTAGCGCTGCCGCCCACGGTCAGGGTCGAATTGAATTGATTGGCCAGCACTGAACTGGCCGAGGCCGTGTAGTTGCCGCCTATCGTCATGCCGCTGCCGGTATTGCTGAGGCGGCCGTAGTTGTACACACTGCCGCCGACGCGGCCACCGTCGCCGGACAAGATGCCGGCGCTGTCAATAGTGACGGCGGAAGCAACCGATCCGGTCACATTCAGAGTGCCTTTCAACACTTCATTAGCACCGCTATAAGTATTGTTGCCGGCCAGGGTAAGTGTGCCGCTGCCGTCTTTCAGCAAGCCGGCGTTGCCGCCGATATCGTTGCCGAAGGTGGCGCTGGCAGAGTCGAATCTGGCGACGAAATTGCCACCCAGCGTCAGCCGGGTATCGAACAGGGCCGGGCCGTTGGCTGCCTTGCTGGCGTTCAGCAAACCCCAGCCATAGGTGGCGGTATCGCCCATGCTGGTGGCGGTCGACAAGATGGTTTGACGAATCTGGTCGGCGCTCATCCACGGAAAGACCTGCTGTACCAGTGCCGCCGCACCGCTTACCGCAGGCGCTGCGAACGAAGTACCGTAGACCCGCGTACCGGAGGTGGCCGAGACAAAATCGCCGGGTGCCGCCAGGCACCAGTTGGCGGCTTCGCCGCAGCGGTTCGAATAGCTGGAAATCACGCCCGGTGTGGTGTCGCTGCTGCTGTATCCCTGCGCGCCGCCGACGGCGTTCACCGCCACTACCGCCAGCCAGCCCTTTTGCAGATCCGGATATAAGGCCGGCAAGCCTGCCGTCAGGCTGGGATGGGCGCTGCCATCGTTGCCGGCAGCCCAGATGAACAAGCTGCCTTGCGCTACGAATGGTTGGTAAATATTGTAGAAAGTCGGGCCATTGCCGGCTGGAGCGGCGATCGTGCCAAAGGCATTCGACTGGTTAAAAATGCGCGCGCCTTTGTTGTACAAATCCTGATAAACCGGATTGCTGAAAGAAACATTATCGCCACCGGTGCCGACCGCAGCGCCCAGCATGCTGACAGCTGGCGCCACGCCCAGACTGGCGCCGCCCAAGGCTTCCGCCACCTCGCTGCCGTGCGGATTGCCGGCGCCGCCGCTGGAATAGACGGTTTTGCTCAAACGCCCGGCGAATTCGGGATCAGCAACATTAAAGTCAATATCGACCACAGCCACCGTGACGCCGGCGCCGGTGATGCCGCGTGCGTGGGCCGCCGCGGCATTGCTAGGATCGCTGGGATTCAGCGCCGACGTAACGCTTTTCGGCGCGGCGCTGCTCGGGCTCGGGGTAGTGGTCGGCACCGGTTGCTGGCTATCGCCGGAACCGGCAGAACCACCACCGCCGCCGCCGCACGCCGAGAGCATGGTGATGACTGCGATGGAAACAAGGGATAAGGGAAAACGATTGATGTGTTTGCGATGCGGCTTGCAATTCGGCTGGCGATTCGGTTTGCGATTCATACACTCACTCGGGTATTAACTTGCAGCAAACACGTCGCCATGAGAATCGTAGTTCCAGTGTTTTACGTCAAATTACTTAATCAAAATTTGCTTGCAACAATACCGTTGGCGCGGGGTCGATACAATGCATACATGACATTAACCGACATTAATTGCTAAAAAAATGTGCAGCTGTTGCAGAATAGCAGCATGCAATATCGATAATTTTAACGTTAGATAGCAAGTGGTTATCAATAAATAACCGCAAAAGAATAGCTAATTATATTTTTATAAATATCCTGTTTTGCAGCCATTTTAAAGACCTGCGATAGCGGCTTCCGAAATGAAAAAAGTCTGCTCTGGAGCAGACTTTTTGATGCGGCAACCGCCTGTCAATTACGCGCTTAAGACAGCTTTCCAAGCCTCTGCCTGGCCAAAAAACCGACCGCCGTCCAACACCTCGATTTGCGATCCGCGTTGCAGTGCAAATGTAGGAAATCCCTGGCCGCCGACCCGTGCCAGCAAGGCACGGCTGGCGGCAATGTGAGCCTGGGTGGCAGCTCCGCCCAGCTCGGCAAACTTGCTATCGAAAAGCGCATGGTCGAGACCGATCTCAATCGCCAGCTCAGCCGCAAGAGCACGCAACACCGCGCTATCGGCAACCCGCAAGCCTTGCACATAATGAGCAGACTGTATCCGCGCCAGCAACGCCAGGCCCTGTCCGGCAACTGCTTGGGCAGCCAGGATCGCGGTGATCGGCGGCTCGGAATCCAGTACCGCCGTGCTATCCAGCAACAAGCCGTTGAAATAATCGTCGCCGAATGGCTGACCGGTCATCGCTGCAATCCGGTGATCGTGCTGCATCACATAGTTGCGCAACTGCGTGCTGACCTGCCTGCGATTGCTGCCAGTCATCATGTCGCCGCCATGTAACTCGATGCCAAGGCCCTCGACTTCGCGTGCTGCCTTCAGCAATGGCGCAGCGCCATAACACCAGCCGCACAGCGGATCGTAGATGTAATGCTGGATCGTGCCCTTGGCCGCAACCGGCGCGGCTGCGGCTGCCGTTGCTGCCTTGCTTTCCATCGTGCCGGGCAGCGGGCAAGCACTGTCGCTGCACGCAAGACTATCGTGATTTTTTACCATTTCATTTCACCTTTACTCACTTTGGCCCCCAACTCCAGCGAAGAGACGCCGTCCAGATTCGGATAATGCTTTTTCATCGCTTCGATCAAGGCGGCGGAATCTTTGGCTTTGACGGTTTCCGCTTCATAGGTCTGCAGGTAGTTTTTGGTGAAACTTACCGATTCGATGTTTTGCGCTGCGCCGGCGCTGAAATGCCCGGGTACCACCACCCTCGGATGCAGGGCCGCAATCTTATCCAGCATCTTGATCCATTGCTGGCGCGAGGCCAAGGTCTGGGTGTCGGCAGTCCATACATGTTCGTTGCCAGCCACCAACACGCCGCCCACCACCGCCTTCAAGGAAGGAATCCAGACAAAAGTGCGGTCCGGGCTGGCGCCGTCCAGGCCGGTGACTTCCAGCTTGCGGCCTTCCAGGGTCAAGGTATTACCTTGCAAGGGTTCCGGCACGATCAGTTGCTTAGGCGCATTGACACCCAGCTTCGGACCCCAGAACGCCAATTTATCCTGCATGGTGGCCTTGATGTGGGCGATCACTGGCGCCGGCGCCAGGATCTTGGCGTCCGGATAGGCTTCCCTCAGCACTTCCAGCCCGAAGTAGTAATCAGGATCGCCGTGGCTGATGTAGATCGTGGTCAGTTTCTTACCGCTGTCCTGGATCCTTTTCAACAATTGCCCAGCGTTGGCGCGGTCGAACTGGGCGTCGATCACGATGGCGTCGGTGCTGCCGGTAATCAGCTCGGAAGACACCGGGAACATGCCATTGGCGCCTGGATTGTAAGTTTCCAGTTTCAAAGGCTGGGGCGCTGCTGCCGCCGAGCCGGCGATCATCAAACCTGCGGTGGTAGCCAGCAGGGAACGGAATAAGGTGCGTGCAAACATCGACATCTCCAGAATGAGGTGAAAGAGCCATCATCATAGTTGCCTGAAACGATGCAAAAAACCCCATAATGGCGATCAGTTAGTTGCACAAATCGAGCAAATCATGGACAGACTGATCGCAATGCAAGTATTTGTCGAGGTAGCGGACCGGGGCAGCCTGACCGCCGCCGCCGACAAGCTCGACATGTCGCGCGCCATGGTGTCGCGTTATCTGGCCGAACTGGAAGCATGGGCAGGCGCACGCCTGCTGCACCGTACCACGCGTAAACTGAGCCTGACATCGGCCGGCAGCGAGATTTTGCCGCGCTGCCGCCAGCTGCTGGGTCTGGCTGACGATATCCAGGCCTCGGCCGCGACGCCCGAGAATACCCCGCGCGGCACGCTGCGCCTGACCTGCAGCATGTCGCTCGGCCTGGCTTACCTGACGCCGCTGCTGACGCGCTTCCTGAAACGTTATCCCGGCACCGCGGTGGATATGCTGATGGTCGACAGGACGGTGAATCTGATCGAAGAACGGGTGGATCTGGCAATCCGCATCACCAATGGGCTTGATCCCAATCTGATTGCGCGCAAGCTTGCGGTGTGCCGCTCGGTGGTCTGCGCGTCACCCGCCTACCTGCAGGAACATGGCACACCGCAAACCGCAGAGGACCTGGCTCTGCATAACTGCCTGACTTACTCCTATTTCGGCAAAAGCCTGTGGGAATTCGAGAAAGACGGCGCGCCGGTCGCGGTGCCGGTAGGCGGCAATATGAGCGCCAACGATTCTTCCGTTTTGCTGCAAGCCGCGCTCAACGGCGCGGGAATCAGCCTGCAACCGGCATATGCCGCGGCAGAATTGCTGCGTAGTGGTAAACTACGCGCCTTGCTCAGCGAATACCAACCGCGCGAAATGAGCATTTACGGCGTATATGCTTCGCGCCGCCAGATGCCTGCCATCCTGCGCGCCATGCTCGATTTTCTGGTCGAAGAATTCAACGCTGATACCGACTGGGCAACGCCGGTCGTTTGAATCCGGCAACCGTATCAAGCAACCGCATCAAGCAAGTTTGCACGCCGACACAACTAAGCCGCTGTGCCGCCGCCGATCAGCGACTCGTTTATAAAACCCCACAGCCACGGCTTGGTGCAATGCTTTCGCGCTTGCAGCTTCACCCTCTAAAAATACTAAATGCAAAAAATCTCTACGCTTACTCGTAATACCCTGATGTTCCCACTGGCTCTGGTCTTGTTTGAGTTCTCTGTCTACATCGCCAACGACATGATCCAGCCGGGCATGCTGACGGTGACCCATGAATTCGGCGCCAGCGCCGCCTGGATGGCTTCGGCCATGACCGCCTTCCTGGTCGGCGGCGCAATCTTTCAATGGCTGTTCGGACCGCTCTCGGATCGTATTGGCCGCCGTCCGGTGATGCTGGGCGGCACGCTGTTTTTCATCCTGTCCTGCCTGGCCACCCTGTTCTCGCGGAGCATCGAAAGCTTCATCATCTTGCGTGTGCTGCAAGGCATGGGCTTGTGCTTTATTTCCTCTGTAGGCTACGCCGTGGTGCAGGAAGCGTTTGAAGAAAAAGCCGCGATCCGCGTCACCGCATTGATGGCCAACGTGGCGCTGATTGCACCGCTGATCGGCCCGGTGGCGGGCGCTTTCATGATTGAAGTACTGCCTTGGCGCATGGTGTTTGTATTCATCGCCGCGATTGCTTCCCTGGCCCTGATCGGCCTGGCCCGGCATATGCCCGAAACCGTCAAGCAGCGCAAAGAGAAATTACCGCTGATGCAGATCTGGCATGACTACCGCGCCGTGGTCGGCAACCGCCATTTCCTGAAAGCCGCCATGTGCATGCCTTTGCTAGCGATTCCGCTGATCGGCTGGATTGCCATGTCGCCGGAAATCCTGGTCGCCGACGGCCATCTGAGCGTGATCGAATACGGTTACTGGCAGATCCCGGTATTCGGCTGCCTGATCGCCGGCAACCTGGTGCTGGCGCGGCAGGTCGACCGCTGGCGCCTGGGCAGCTCGATCAAGATCGCGCTGTATCCGATTGCCTTGGGCATTCTGATCATGCTGTTCGGCGCCGCCTTCCTCGACAAACCCTATTTCCTGGTCGCGGCAATCAGCGTGATTGCCTTCGGCGAAGGTTTGTCGGCGGCGGTCATGATCCGCTTCACGCTGACCGAAAGCGCGGTCTCCAAAGCGACTGTAGCCGCCACCATGGGCATGATCAACATGACTTTGTATGGCGTTGGCATCGAACTGTACAAGGTGTTTTACCAGTACGCAGGCATGCTCGGTTTTGCGCTGTTCTCGCTGGCGGTGATTGTGCTGTACTGGTATCTGTCGCGCAGCGTGGTGGCGCGCGCGATGCTGGCCCGGGTTACCGGGCATGAAGAGAAAGACGGCTCGGGGCCGCTGATTTAATCAAGGAATACGCTCCGACGCCGGTCGGAGCGGTGTAGCGATGAAAGACGACGAACGATTATTCGCCGCGTTTCTGGCTGATGATGCTCATGAACTCGCGCCGCGTCGACGGATCGTCGCGGAACGCACCCAGCATGCGGCTGGTCACCAGGTTGGTGCCCGGCTTGTGAATGCCGCGCGTGGTCATGCAGCCATGCGACGCCTCGATCACTACCGCAACCCCCTTCGGCAACAACACTTGCTGCAAGGTATCGGCAATCTGCACCGTCATTTTTTCCTGGATCTGCAAGCGCTTGGCAAAGATATCGACCAGCCGCGCCAGTTTCGATATGCCGACCACCCGGTGATCCGGCAGATAAGCTACGTGCGCCTTGCCGATGATAGGCGCCATGTGATGCTCGCAATGGCTCTCGAAACGGATGCCGGTCAGCACCACCATCTCGTCGTAGCCTTCGACTTCTGAAAACGTGGTGGAAAGAATTTCCACCGGATCCTTGCTGTAACCGGCAAAGAATTCTTCATAAGCCCGGGCCACGCGCGCCGGCGTATCCAGCAAACCCTCGCGGTCCGGATCGTCACCGGCCCAGCGCAACAGGGTACGAATCGCCGACTCCGCCTCGGCTCGGCTCGGTCGTTCTGACAAGGCGCCAGCCGCCACCGCTGGCACTGATTCTATTGAGGCCATCTGATTACCTTTTTCTAAAAATTTTACTGGCCGCAGGCAGTCGCCTATGTTGCATCACGGTGATGCAACACCACGGCCGAAGCCCACAGTGTAAATCAGCTATCGCATTGCTGCATTGCATTCGTGAGTGTGCACCGCTTACCTGCCATTTGTGCAGTGCACTATCGAAACTAGCGCCGGTAGTAGCCAGTTATTACCTGCCGAATTTTCACTGCTCCATACTCGATCTCCCTGCTCCACCAACCACACCGAAAGATCTATCATGAGCGCAAAGAAAATCCTGATTCTGGCCGGCGACTACGTTGAAGATTATGAATTGATGGTGCCGTTCCAGGCCCTGCAGATGGTTGGCCACCAAGTCGACGTGGTGTGCCCGGATAAAGCCGCCGGCGCCCAGATCCGCACTGCCATCCACGACTTCGAAGGCGACCAGACCTATAGCGAAAAACCCGGCCACAACTTCACCCTGAATGCGGCATTCAGCGATGTCGATGTCAGCCGCTACGACGGCTTGCTGATTCCCGGCGGCCGCGCCCCCGAGTACCTGCGCCTGAACCCGCGCGTGATCGAAATCGTCCAGCAATTCCACGCCGCCGACAAGCCGATTGCGGCTGTCTGTCACGGCCCGCAACTGCTGGCTGCAGCCGGCGTGCTGGAAGGAAAAACCTGCTCCGCCTATCCGGCCTGCGCGCCGGAAGTCAAACTGGCAGGCGGCAAATACGCGGAAATCGCCGTCACCGCCGCCCACCGCGACGGCAACCTGGTGACCGCGCCGGCATGGCCCGCTCATCCGGCCTGGCTGGCGCTGTTCCTGACCGCACTCGGGACACGCATAGAGTTATGATGGCTGCTGTGCGGCCGGCCGCAACGCCGGCCGCACACCATATTGACGGCAATTGTTGCTCAAGGAATGTTCAAGAAGCGAGGTGTTAGATGTGTCAGATTTATGCCCAGGCCGATCCCATACTGTACGAATCGCGCGCCCGTTCGGTGCGCATCATGGGCGTCATCACCACCATCAAGCTGGAAAACCTGTTTTGGCAAACCCTGGCGGAACTGGCGGCCGATAACGATTTGACCACCAACCAGCTGATCGCCAAATTGCACGACGAAGTCACCACACATTTCGGCGAAGCCAGCAATTTCGCTTCTTTCCTGCGCGTCACCTGCTTGCGTTACCAGGCATTAAAGAGCCACGCAGGATTCGAAACCAAAGCCGTCAGCGCGGCCAGTAAAATCAACGCCGCCGCATAAATAAATATATATAAGCGTTCAGCCTGCCGACGACAACTCTGCTAGGCGCCGGGCTGGCGCTGACGGGCGCGGCGGTCAGCGTTCTGGGGGCACCTGCCTGACGCGATCAGTGCACGCCGATCAATCCCAGGCCGGCGGCAAACACCAAATATAGCAAACCAAAGATCGCCAGACGGCCGCCGCTCAACATGCCCTTGCGCAGCAGCACATACAAGCCGAACATCGACATCATCGTCACCGCCGCCGCCCAGATCAGTGGCGGGCCCAGCATCCACGGCGTAAAAATCAAGACCAGCGCAGTCGGAATAGTCGCCTGGATCATCATGGCGCCGCTGATATTGCTCAAGGCCAGGTTCTGTTTGCCCTGCCTGACCCAAATCACCGCGTTCAGGATTTCCGGCAACTCGGTCGCGATCGGGCTCAGCAACAGCGCGGCCAGTTGCGGTGAGATACCCAACCACGGCGCGATATCGCCCAGCTGATGCACGAACAATTGCGAACTCAGGAAGATCACCACCAGCGCCACCAGAGTTTGCAGCAAGGCCCAGCCGATTCCCGGCTGCGCATCGTGCGGCCGGAACTTGAGCGGTTCCAGCTCATGCAGTTCGGCGTCGTCATCTTCTTCCTTGCGCATTTCGCCCCAGATATACACGCCGTAGGCCAGCAAGAAAAGCAGGCCCAGCCAAGGCTTGATCGCAAATGCCACCAGCCCGAGGCCAACCTTGACCACAAAAATCCCGATGAACCAGGCCTGATCCCTACTTAAACGTTGAGCCGCACTGGCCGACAGCAGAATGCCGCCGAGTTTTTTATGATTCAAGATAAACATCAGGCCGACCACGGCATAAGCAATCGTCGCCAGCACCAGCGGCCCGCCCAGCGCAGCGCCGACGCCGATCTCGCGATGGGCGGCATCACGCCCGAACACCACGGCGACAAAAGTCACGACACTTTCCGGCAAGGCCGTACCGAACGCCGCCAGCACAGTGCCTACCGCACTTTGCGCGATGCCCAGCCGGCGGCCGACCCATTCGATGCTATTGACGAAATATTCGCAGGAAAGATAAATCACCACGGCCGAGCCGAGCAGCAGAGCGAAGCTGACTATCATGCGCACGCCCCCGCCAGGCAAAACAGAGGGGCAGACGAGAGAAGAAATGCGAGAAGGAATGGGAGAAGCAGCGGCTTAGCGAAACTGGCTGCAGCAGCATGTTGGCGCTGCCATTGGCGGTAAATATGCATGAGGATATCCTGAGGGCCGGGCACTGACGAATGGCGCAACGCCTTCGCCCGGCCGGGTAAAGGGAAGCACCATAGGTCTTGCCAAACCGTGCGGTCGCGCATGCCATGGCGTAAATGTGGTACAGCGCCAAGTATGTTGACATGCGCTCTTCGAAACAACGAAGGCGGCTACTCCCCTAAGGAGGCGCAATCTTAACATCGAAATATTGACGGCGGCAATGGCGGCGCTATGCGTCTACAACATTCCTGGATGCGGCCATCCAGGTTAACAAACGCAGCAAGATCACTGTTACCAGCCGCAAAAGGGATAAAATGGCGGTTGACTTGATTTTTGTTAGCAATATTTCATTCTTTTTTCCCGCCGCGGGATGCGCCAGGCATGTATCGGCAGCCATCCAGTGACCAGCTATTTTTGAAACGGAGCACATTTTTATGAAATGGGCAGTAGTCAGTATTTTCCTTTTATCGGTGTTGTACGTGCACTTTCGCGGCAAGGCGCGTCTGCCCTTCTTCCGCCAGATATTCGACCATTCGTCGATCATGGCACCGCTCAACATCTTCATGTACATGTTTTCCAAGGTGCCAACCAACACGCCCTACCTGCCGACCAGCACCTTCGCCGATCTCAAGATCCTGGAAGACAACTGGGAAACCATACGCGATGAAGCACAAGGCTTGATCGGCCTGGAAAAAATCCGCGCAGCGGAAAAGAACGACGACGCCGGCTTCAACTCCTTCTTCAAGGCCGGCTGGAAACGCTTCTACTTGAAATGGTATGACGCCAGCCATCCCTCGGCCGAGCAGTTCTGCCCCAAGACCGTGGCCCTGCTGCGCAGTACACCCAGCGTCAAGGCGGCGATGTTTGCCGAACTGGCTCCCGGCGGCACCCTGAACCCGCACCGCGACCCGTTTGCCGGTTCGCTGCGTTATCACCTGGGACTGGTCACGCCCAACGACGACCGCTGCTTCATCGAAGTCAACCAGCAGCGCTACAGCTGGCGCGACGGCCAGGGCGTAGTGTTCGACGAAACCTATATCCACTGGGCGCAAAACGGCACTGACAGCAATCGCATCATCATTTTCTGCGACATCGAACGCCCCATGCGCTACCGCTGGGCGCAAGCCATCAACCGCTGGCTCGGCCGCCACATGATGAGCGCAGCGGCGTCGCCCAACGAAACCGGTGACGAAACCGGCGGCATCAACAAGCTGTTCCGTTTTGTCTGGGCCGCAGGCCAATACCGGCGCGCCCTGAAGAAATTCAGCAAGCCGCTTTACATGTGCATCAAGTTCGGTTTGATTATCGGGGTTGTGCTGGCCATTATTTATCTTTGAGCCGCTGCCCCGAAAGAGTTTCACTGCGCCGCCTTCGGGCGGCTTTTTTACGCCCCGCATGCAAGACATAAGATATTGCACTGCGGAAACAATAATCGATTTTCACAGGTAGACTATGTGCCCTACTTGCCATAAGGAAAACCCATGATGACTCGCTCGATTATTTCCGCAGCCCTTTTGTCACTGACTGCCGCCTGCGCCACCACGCCGTCGTTTGCGCAAGACAGAGGCAGCGATGCACTCGCCGAATCCAACGCACATAACCGCCCGGTCAAAGTAATGATCATTACCATGTTCGGCCCCGAAGGCCAGGCCTGGCTGGACCGCATCGGCCCCTGGAAAACCGTCTCGGTGCCAGGTCTCTCGCCCGACTATCCCGACGTTCATTGCAACAAGCAAGATGTCTGCGTAGTCACTACCGGCATGGGCTACGCCAATGCTTCGGCGTCGATCATGGCGCTGACATTCTCGTCGCGCTTCGATCTGCGCCATACCTATTTCCTGATTTCGGGAATTGCCGGCGTCGATCCAGCGCGCGCCACGATCGGTTCGGCCGCGTGGGCCAAGTATCTGGTCGATTTCGGCATCCAGTGGGAACTGGATGCACGTGAAATTCCGGCCGGCTGGAACACCGGTTTTCTCGGCATCAACACCAAGAACCCGAGCCAGAAACCGCCGCTCGATTATCGCAACGAAGTGTTCCAGCTGAATCCAAAACTGGCCGACGCCGCGTTTGCACTCTCGCGCAACGTAGTGCTGGCCGACAGCCCGCAAGCGCAGGTAGCGCGCTCCAAATTCAACTACGCACCAGCCAGCCAGCCGCCTGCGGTAACCCAGTGCGATATCGCTTCCGGCAATACCTGGTGGTCAGGCACTCTGCTGGGCGAACGTGCGCGCGAATGGACCAAGATTTTGACCGACAACAAAGGTGTGTATTGCATGACGGCGCAGGAAGACAACGCCACCTTTGAAGCATTAAAGCGCGCATCGAGCACCAAACGGGTCGATCTGACCCGCGTAGCGGCCTTGCGCACCGGATCGGATTTCGATCGGCCGTACCAAGGCCAGACCAGTGCCGACAATCTGCTCAATTATGCAGACCAAGGCGGCTTCGTCCCGGCGACAGAGAATCTGTATCGTGCCGGCAATCCGCTGGTGCAGGACATCGTGACGCACTGGGGCGAATGGCGCGATGGGGTACCGCGTCGGTAAAGATTGCCGGAGTTCTGTTCCAAGCCGCCTCGCGCGGCTTTTTTTCGTCTGGAGATTTGATTCACGCCATCAGGCTGACATGCAATCCAGGGCTGTTTTTCAGACTTTTGCCGCTTACCCAAATACCTGCTTTTCATCACACTTCGCTGGCAAATCTTGTCCATATCAGAAATGCCTGCACAGGTTTTTTTCCGCCGGCGCCGCCCGCGCTGCTCGTGAAATAATATTTGTAACTACAAATATTATTTTGTTCTATAATTAAATGTAGTTACAAAAAATCATATGAAAATCACGTATGACAACAACAAAAATGCAGCCAACATTTATAAGCACGGCGTATCACTGGCCAATGCCGCGAAGATTGATTGGGACAGCTGCCTGGTCTGGATGGATGACCGCAAAGTCTATGGCGAAACCCGTCAATGCGGCTTGGGAATAATCGGCGACCGCGTGCATTACGTCGCCTTCGTTGATCACTACGAGGCACGCAGAATCATCAGCCTGAGAAAAGCTAATTTGAGAGAGGTGAAATACTATGTCGAACAAACGTAAGCTTGTGATGCCGACAGCCGCAGAAGATGCTGCTATCACAGCAGCGGCACTAAGCGACCCTGATGCATTGCCGTTAAGCGATGCGCAACTGCGCCAGTTAAAACCACTGCGCCCACGCGGCCGCCCGGCCGGCAGCGGCACAAAAGTTCAGGTGACCATGCGCTTTGATGAGGATGTGCTGGAAGCCTTCAAAACCGGCGGTGACGGCTGGCAAACTAGAATGAACGGTGCGTTGCGTGAGTGGCTGCAAATGCATCGCTAAGTTGAATCGTTCTCAAACGCGTCAATCCCAGCAACGTCGCGCGAAACGCGGAGCGCTGCCCGCTCGGGAGAGACTGAAAACTCGATCACACAGATGTCGGTCTAGCATTACCGCCCGCCATATCCGGCATCAATCACGAGCTCACTGCCGCTGACAAATCGGCTCGCATCCGACACCAGATACAAAATTCCCGCCGCTACATCCGTAGCCGAACCCCGGTTCGTCAGCATCCGCAATTCGGCGGTATCGGTCAGCGCCTGCGTCAGGTCGCCCTGCTTGCGTTTGGCCGCCGCGAGTGCAGGTGGTCGCACCATGCCGGGATAAATCGAATTGACGCGGATGTTATGCGCGGCATAGCGGATCGCATTCATGTTCGCCATTCGCAGCGCCGCCTTCGCGACATGATCGGCAGCTTCTTGCTGTTCACCGTCCATGCCGCACAGCGACAGCACATTGACGATAGAGCCGCCGCCGGCCCGCGCCATTGCGGGTATCACGTGTTTACTGCACAGAATGCTGCCGTGGACATTGGCCTGCATCGCTTTTTCCCATTGTTTTATCGATAGACCCTGTGCAGACGGATTATCGGCGTCGATGCCGGCGCTGTTGATCAGGATATCGATGCGGCCGAAATACGCCTCGGCCGCCGCCATCGTCCGCTGCACCGCATTGTTGTCGCTGACATCGAGTTGCCAGAAGCGGGCGCGATCCTTAGCGCCGCCAAGCATCCTGGCAACGGCGCGTCCTTCCTGCACGCGCACGTCCAGAATCGCCAGCCGGGCGTCGGCGGCGGACAGTGCGCCGGCGATGTGCAGGGCCATGCCGCGTGCTGCGCCGGTGATTACGGCGACTTTGTTTTTGAGGGGGAAGTAAGCGTTGAGTGGATTCATGTCAGCTCCGCCATGTCGAGGTTTTCAGCCTGTGCTGTCAGCGTGCCGATCAGGTTGACGAAGACCATCTGTTCCAACTCGCCGGCGGCACACACCATTTCGCCAGCTCGGATCATTAGCGTCACTGGTGCGATGCAGTTGTCTATCACCTGCGACCGAGTCTCTGGCGAGAGAGGCTCGTCGCACAAGGCATCCAGACGATCGGCAATGATGTCGGCGAGATCCTGCGGATCTGGTAAGGCAAATAGTGACATTTGGTACTCCTTATCGCTTTGTGCGTTCAGGTCACGGCGGAAGCCACCAGTAGTGCGGTTGCGGTTAAAGCCTTGCTTATTTCATTGTTGCTTCTTATTCGACAGCTGGCTTCTGCGAACTTATGGAGATCGAATCTGGTGAGTCACGTGATATGTCGTTAATGAAAATAGTTTTATTGTAACTTATAACGTTACAACGTGATCTTAATCATACTACCAAAGAAACCGATGTGAGTGAACCATTACGTATGTACGTAAAAGGTCACATATGGACGAAAAGCAACGAAAGCAACTAACTAAAGCCGTGGGACGCGCAATTGCCGTAAAGCGCGGCGAAGTGGGTTTATCTCAAGAAAAAGTTGCTGAGATACTAGGAATTAGCCGAGAAGCTGTTTCGAGATTGGAAACGGGGGTGTCTGTGCCGTCAGTTGTTCGATTAGCTGAGCTGGCGGAAATTTTCGACTGCGGGATAGAAGAATTATTAACTGATGCGTCAAACCGAAAATTGGATCAGGCCCGGAAAATCTTTGAGCTGATTGGTGACGTGTCCGACGAGCACAGAGAGATGCTTATGAATGTATTCAAGCAATTGACCCAAAGCCTTGTGGAAAAAAATAGTCATAATAAAGATGAATAAAACACCAAGACTATTTTAATTTTGGGACAAAAGATGTCGCTAGCAAAAAGGCTTAAAGAGGCTAGATTGAGAGCCGGGTTTTCCCAAGAACGACTAGGTGTAGTCGCGGGAATCGATGAGATGTCGGCTAGCGCCAGAATGAATCAGTATGAACGCGGAAAACATGTACCGGATCTTTCCATGCTGGAGCGTCTTGCTTCTGTACTGAATGTGCCGGCCGCATATTTCTATGCGGCGGATGATGATCTAGCCAGGTTGCTGATGATGTTTCATCGCTTGACGCAAGCAGACAAAAAACGCGTACTTGCTACGGTTGAAGAAATCTACGGCAACTAGTCTTAAGACATAACTATGAGCAATCCGCCCGAATTGCTCATAGAGTGCTACCGCGCGTTTTTATCAGCCCCGAGCCGGCAATATCTTGCCGCTAACCACACCAAACCCCACGCGATAACCGTCCCCCTGGCACCAGCCCGTCATCCCCACTTCATCGCCATCCTGGATAAAACTGCGCTGGCTGCCATCCGCCAAGGTCAACGGATTCTTGCCGTTCCACGTCAATTCCAGCAAGCTGCCGAAGGCGTCCGACGTGCTGCCGCTAATGGTGCCTGAGCCCATCAGATCGCCGATGCGGGTGTTGCAGCCGGAAACCGTGTGATGCGTCAGTTGCTGCACCATGGTCCAGTACATGGCTTTGAAATTGGTGCGGCAGATGGTTTGCGCTGCTGCGCTTGCACCGGGCTTGAGCGAGACTTCCAGCGTGATGTCGTAACCATTCTTGCCGTTCTGCTGCAAATACGGCAGCGGTTCCGGTTGTTGCGCCGGGCTGGCGACGCGGAACGGTTCGAGGGCGTCCATGGTGACTACCCAGGGCGAGATGGAGGTGGCAAACGATTTGCTGTTGAACGGGCCGAGCGGTACGTATTCCCACTGCTGCAGATCGCGTGCGCTCCAGTCGTTGAGCAGGACCATGCCGAAAATATGCTGCTCCGCATTGGCGATGTCGATCGGCTCGCCCAGTGCGTTTGGCTGGCCGATGATGAAGCCGGTTTCCAGTTCGAAATCGAGCTTGCGGCAGGCGCCAAAGATCGGTGCATCGGCATCCGGCAATTTCAACTGGCCATTAGGACGCTGCACCGGGGTGCCGCTGACTACTACTGAACTGGCGCGGCCGTTGTAGCCGATCGGGATGTGCAACCAGTTCGGCAGCAGCGCATTGGCTGGATCGCGGAACATGGAGCCAACGTTGGTGGCGTGTTCTTTCGATGAATAGAAATCGGTGTAACCGGGAATCTCCAGCGGCAGATGCAGGCTGGCTTGATCCTGGGCGACAAACGCCTCGGCGCGCAGCACCTGGTTATCGCGCAGTTGCAGATTATCGTCGCGCAGCAGTTCGCTGACAGCGGCGCGAGTGCTGCGCCAGCTTGCACGGCCGAGTGCGATGAACGGGTTCAGGCTGGACTGGCGGAATATCTCCGGACTGACGCTCAGCAAACCGACTTCGGCCAGCACAGCCAGATCGACGATTTGATCGCCGATGGCGACGCCAACTCGTGGCGCAGGATTAGCGGCGTTGCTGAATACGCCGAACGGCAAATTCTGGATGGGGAAATGCGACTCCGGCGGCGTCGGGATAAATGATTTCAGTGCGGGATCGTTTGCTTGCATGGTGTCGTGTCTCTCATTTCTTGTTTCATTAGGGTTGACCGTTGAAATTCTTTTGCAGGCCGTGCCAGCATTGCAGATAGTCTTGTTGCAGATGCGGCGTTGCCAGTGCATAGGGCGTCGGATGAATCACATAGCGGCTTTCAAACATGAAGGCCATTGTATTGTCGATGCGATGCGGCGCCAATGTTGCATTGGATGCTTTCTCAAAAGTGGCGGCGTCCGGGCCGTGGCCGCTCATGCAATTGTGCAGGCTGCCGCCGCCAGGTGTGAAGCCGTCGGCCTTGGCGTCGTAGGCGCCGTCTATCAGGCCCATGTATTCGCTCATGATGTTGCGGTGGAACCATGGCGGCCGGAAGGTATGCTCGGCCACCATCCAGCGCGGCGGGAAAATCACGAAATCGACATTGGCGGTGCCGGCCGTATCCGAGGGCGAGGTCAGTACCGTGAAGATGGATGGATCGGGATGGTCGTAGCTGACGGTGTTGATGGTGTTGAACAAGCTCAGATCATATTTGTACGGCACATAATTGCCATGCCAGGCCACCACATCCAGCGGCGAATGATCGATGCGCGCCACCCATAGCTTGCCGCCGAATTTGGCCAGTAGCTGGAACTCGCCTTCGCGGTCTTCATAGGCGGCTACCGGCGTTTGGAAATCGCGGGCGTTGGCGAGGCCGTTGGAGCCGATCGGGCCTAGCTCCGGCAATTGGAATGCGGCGCCGTAGTTTTCGCAGATATAGCCGCGTGCGCTGCCGTCCGGCAGTTCGATGCGGAAGCGCATGCCACGCGGGATCACTACGATTTCGCCGGGCTTGACTTCCAGCACGCCGAGTTCAGTCCTGGCCAGCAGACGTCCTTGCTGCGGCACGATCAGCAGTTCGCCGTCGGCGTTATAAAAAAACCGATCATGCATGGAGCGGTTCGCCACATACAGATGAATCGCAATCCCGGCCTGGGCGGCAGCGTCGCCGTTGCCGGCGAAGGTGACGATGCCATCGATAAAATCGGTGAGCTGATCGTCAGCCGGCAGCGGCAGCGGATTCCAGCGCAATTGGTCGGGCGGTGTATCGACCTGGGTAAACGGGCCGCTGGCCAGCAACGGTTGCAGCGATTTTTCAAATGCGTGATGCATCGCGCCAGGCCGGATGCGGTACAGCCAGGAGCGCCGGTTGTGCGCGCGCGGCGCAGTAAACGCGGTGCCGGACAGTTGTTCCGCATACAGGCCGTAAGGCGCTTTCTGCGGTGAATTCTGGGTGGCGGGCAAGGCGCCGGGCAAGGCTTCGCTGGCGAAGTCGTTGCAAAATCCAGACTGATAACTGAACACGCTTTGCGATATGTTTTCCATGGGTTTTATCCTTGGTTCAAGTTCTGATCTTAATGCTTAATGTTTAATGTGCAATGACGGCTTGCGCTTTGCTACGCTGGGAAGTCTCTTGCATCAACATCAGCATCACGGCAGACACTAGCGCCGGCACCGCCAGCACGATGAAGATGCTGCTGTTGGGCCAGTTCAGGCGGATCAGCTCGCCACCCAGCACCGGCCCGACAATCGAACCGATGCGGCCGACACCCAGGCTCCAGCCGATGCCGGTGGAACGCAAGGTGGTCGGGTAATAGGTTCCAGCCAAAGCATTCACCGCCGGCTGGCCGCCGACGATGCAGAAGCCGGCGACGAAGATACTGGTAAACAGGAACAGCAACGAGACCTCGGGACGGCCGATCAGCGCCACCGCCACACCGGCGATCAGGAACACTGGAATCAGCACGCGGCGGAAACTGGAGCGGTCGATCAGCTGGCCCATGATCAGGGTGCCCAGCGTGCCGCCGATCTGCAAGGTGGTGCCGGCCATCACAGGGGTGGCGGTGGACAAGCCGGCGTCCTTGGCAATCGTCGGCAGCCAGTTCGAGAGGAAATACAGATTCACCAGGTTCATGAAATTGATGATCCACAGCAGGATCGTGACCTTGGCCCTGCCCTCCTGGAACAATTGCAGCACCGGCGCGCCCTTGCCGGCTTTTTCATTGACCACGTAGCGGGTATCCTGATTGATCACGACAGTTGAGTCGATACGGCGCAGCCACTTGCCGACCTGCTCCAGCCGTTTGCCACGCAACACCAGGAACTGCATCGATTCCGGCAGCAGGAAAAACATCAACACGCCGATCACCAGCGGCACGATACCGCCGACATGGAATACCGATTGCCAGCCGAAGCGCGGAATCAAGGCCGCCGACAACAAGCCGCCCAGCACCGCGCCCAGGGTGAAGCCGCAGGAAACCAGCATCATCAGGGTGACCCGCTTGCGCAGCGGACTGTATTCGCCGGCCAGCGCCATCGCGTTGGGCATGATCGCGCCCAGCCCGAGGCCGGTTACAAAACGCAAGGCAATCAACTGCTGCACGCTACCGGCCAGAGGTGTCAACAACATGCAGGCGGCGAAGAACAAGGTAGCGGCAATCAGCACCGGGCGGCGGCCGATGCGGTCGGCCAGGATGCTGAAACAGAGCGAACCAAGCAGCATGCCGAATAGCCCGGCGCCGAACACCGGCCCCAGGTTGGCTTTGGCGATGCCCCATTCCTGGATGATGGCGGGCGCGACATAACCCATGGCCTGGACGTCAAAGCCGTCGATAATCAGGCAGATGGCGCATAGGGTCAGCATGACGATCTGGAAGCCGCCGATGCGGCTGCGGTCGATCAGGGCGGGAATGTCTATCGGGCTGCCGCCGTTCGCGTTGCTCCTGCTATTTGTCGCAATGACCATGCTTGTCTCCGGATGGGGGTTGGCGTCGTATCAATACGATCGAGTTTTGGGCATTATCATCCTTTTTAATATTCAGAAAAATAGGCAACAATTAAAATCATTTTTTAAACAATCTAAACAATATAAAATCATCACCATGGATCGCCTCGAATCGTTAAAGGTATTTTGCCAAGTGGTAGAACTAAACAGCTTCAGCCGCGCCGCTGAACTGCTGGAGATGTCGAACGCCACCATCACCAATCATATCGCCGGCCTGGAGCGGCATTTCGGCGTGCGCTTGCTGAACCGCACCACCCGCAAGATTTCCCTGACCGACGACGGCCATAGCTGTTATCAGCGTGCTCAGCGCTTGCTGGGCGACATGACCGAACTGGAAGACGCGCTGCAAGGCCGGCGCGTGACGCCGCAGGGTATCTTGCGGGTCGACGTGCCGACCGTGATTGCGCGGATTTACCTGGCGCCGGCGCTGGCGCGCTTTGCGGCGCTGTATCCGGAGCTGTCAATCAGGCTGAATGTGGGCGACCGCATGGTCGATATGGTGGAGGGACGCGGCGATGTCTGGATCCGTATCGGCGAGTTGAAGGATTCCAGCATGGTGGCGCGGCGCATTTATCAAACCCGCAATCTGTGCTGCGCTGCGCCCGATTTTCTAGCGCGCCACGGAACTCCGCAGACGCCGCAGGACCTAAGCAACTTCCGTTGCCTGCCTTTCATTCACCCCAACAGCGGCCAGAACGTGCCGTGGACCTTCAGCAAAGGCAAGCAGCAGCTGAGTTGGGCGCCGCCCGGCAATATCGCCATCAACCATGCAGAAACGCTGATCCATGCGGCTGCCAGCGGCGCTGGCATCGTGCAACTGCTGACGCTTTCGCTTAATCCGCAGATTCGCGACGGTCTCTTGACGCCGGTGTTGGCGGACTGGGCCACGCCGGGGCCGCCGGTCTCGGTGGTGTATCACCAGAGCCATCAGTTGTCGGCCAAAGTACGGGTATTTGTCGATTTCGTTACAGAGCTGTTTGCCGCTATCGATTAGAGTTTCGCTTGATATCGTTGCAAATCGCGTTACATCCACGTTTTATTTTTCAGCCAGGAGAAGTCATGCATTGGGTCTATCTGTTGATCGCCATCGTTGCCGAGGTAATTGCCACCAGCGCCTTGAAAGCCAGCGCCGAATTCACCCGGCTGGTACCGTCGATTGTGGTGGTGGTCGGTTACCTGACTGCCTTCTATTTCCTGTCGCTCACCTTGCGCACCTTGCCGGTGGCGATCGTGTATGCGATGTGGTCCGGCATCGGCATTGCGCTGATTGCACTGGTCGGCTGGCTGGTCCTGAAACAAAGCCTGGATGCGGCTGCTTTGGCCGGCATCGGCCTGATCGTCTCCGGCGTGCTGGTGCTGAATGTGTTCTCCAAATCGGTGGCGCACTGAACTTCTGACACAGCAGCCTTCATGCCTACCATAGCGGCGGCTCGTCCATCAGCGCGATTTGTTCGCGCAGCTCCAGCACCCGGTCTTGCCAGTAACGCTGGGTATTGAACCAAGGGAAGGCCACGGCGAAAGCCGGGTCGTCCCAGCGCCGTGCTATCCATGCGGCGTAATGGATCAGGCGTAGCGTACGCAGGGCTTCGATCAGGTACAGCTCGCGCGTATCGAAATCGCAGAAGTCTTCATAACCGGCCAGTAAAGAGCCCATCTGCTGCACCATGTCGCGGCGCTCGCCGGACAGCAGCATCCACAAATCCTGCACCGCCGGCCCCATGCGGCTATCGTCGAAATCGACGAAGTGCGGGCCGGCGTCGGTCCACAGCACGTTGCTGCCGTGGCAATCGCCATGCAGACGCAAGGCGCCGACGCTGCCGGCGCGATCGAAACAACGGCGCACGCCCTCCAGGGCCTGGGTCACGGTGCTGCGATAGGCTTCCAGCAAATCCTCAGGCACGAAGCCGTTAGCCAGCAAGAACGCGCTAGGCTCTTCGCCAAAACTGACGATATCCAGCGTCGGCCGGTGTTGATAATTACTGAGCGCGCCGATTGCATGGATGCGGCCGAGGAAACGGCCCAGCCATTCCAGAGTGGCGCTGTCCTCCAGCTCCGGTGCGCGGCCGCCGTGGCGCGGAAATACCGCAAAGCGAAAACCGTCGAACTGGTGCAAGGTGTTGCCGTCTGGCGTCGCCCACGCCGCCACCACCGGAATTTCCCGTTCGACCAGCTCCTGCACGAAACCATGCTCCTCCAGGATGGCGGCGTCGCTCCAGCGTTGCGGCCGGTAGAATTTGGCCACCAGCGGCGGCCCTTGTTCCATACCGATCTGGTATACGCGGTTTTCATAGCTGTTGAGCGCCAGCAGGCGGCCATCGCCGTGCAGGCCGATGCTGTCGAGCGCGTCCAGTACGGTATCGGGAGTCAGGGTCGAGAATGATGCGGGGCTTGGAATAGTCATGTCGGCTATTGTAAGCGCCAGCGGCCGACTTGCCGCATCGTTTACACTGACGCAGTCCATCACTATCGCCAGCCGTCCTGCCAGGAGCCACTCGTGCCAGCCATCGCCCTCAATCACTACAATCTGCGCGACCCGGCCGGGAACGGGGTTGAATTGAATTTCATGCAGATAAGCTAAATATCAAATCGGGCTTTTAGTGCATTTTTTACCCGTTTGCGGCGCCTCCGCTCGGCGACATCGCTTTACGATGACTGCTTCTTGTCAGAAAAATCGCCATGAACCCGCTATCACCTGCCTCGAATACAGGCGCCAAATACAGCATCGCCAAGCTGCTCAGTCATCTGCTGCTTGCTATCCATCTGTGCCTGCCTTTGACCGCACTCCCGGCAGCGCCGCCCACGGCACCACCACTGATGCTGGCAAACATCTATCGTCCAGGCATCAATCTGGCCGACTATTGGGTCAGCGAAAAAATGGACGGCGTGCGTGGTTACTGGGATGGCGAAAAATTGCTGACACGCGGCGGCCAGCAGATAATCGCGCCGCCATGGTTCACTGCCAACTGGCCGAAAATGGCGTTGGACGGCGAGCTGTGGGCCGGTCGCGGACAATTCGCGCATGCGGTCTCCACCGTGCGCCGCCAGACGCCGGACGACGCCGCCTGGCGTCGCATGCGCTTCATGGTGTTCGATCTGCCGGCGCATGCCGGCACTTTCGACCAGCGTCTGGCAATGTTGAAAACCACGCTCGCCAAACGTGCCATACCCTGGGTACAGCCGGTGGAACAAACCAAGTTGAGCGACCACGCAGCCTTGCAGCGTTTGCTCGAACGAACCGTCAAGCAAGGTGGCGAGGGCCTGATGCTACATAGGGGCGCTTCGCTTTACCGCGCACAACGCAGCGATGACCTGCTGAAAGTTAAAACCCATGACGATGCGGAGGCCAAAGTCATCGCTCATCTGCCCGGCAAGGGCAAGTACCTGGGCATGCTGGGCGCTTTGCGAGTGGAAACGCCGAGCGGCCTGCGCTTCAAGCTTGGCACCGGCTTCAGCGACGAACAACGGCGCCAGCCGCCGCCGTTGGGTAGCCAGGTGACTTACCGCTTCCGCGGTTTGAATCCCAGCGGCATACCGAGATTTGCCAGTTTCATGCGGGTAGTTGAACAATAGGTCCGGCGATCCAGGAAACCTGCAACGGCTACACTACATCGAGATACAGGGCCATGCGTTCTTCGTCATGGAATTGGCCGCCTATGCGCAGAGCGCGGCGGTCTAGTCCGCAAGAGACAAATCCCAGCTTGGCGTACAGCGCTCTGGCGCGCAGGTTGATCGTGTTTACTTTCAAGTCCAGCTGAATCACTTCAGGGATACTCCGTGCGTGCGCGATGACCGCCTCTAGCAATCCTTGCGCCACGCCCGCGGAGCGCGACTTAGGCGTGACATAGACGCCCACGATATTGGCCCGATGATAAATCTTGGAGCGCGGATCCCGCACCAAGCCAACGGTGCCGATCAAGACTTCGTCTTGAAACGCACCCAAAGCCAGTTGATAAGGGCTCGCGTTTAAACGCGCCGACATTTGCTCGTCCGATAGTGCGCGCTCTTCGTCGTAAGTCGGTACAACCGAGGATGGCGAATCCAGAATCGATTCCAGTCTCAACTGGCGGTAGGCTGAAAGATCTGCGGGGGAAAGTGCTCTGATTTTCATATAAGATAATCTGGTCTGGTCTGGTGGTGAAATAACCGGCCGAGCTCTGTATCGCTACTCTGCCGTGGCTTAATGTAGACTTCCACAGGATAAATGATTGCTCGCAGACAAGCATCTCGAATATTTTCCAGCTAAAGCGCATTTCAATCGTAAAATCCGTATCCCCCAATTTAAGCGGCCCTCTCCATGAATCTTGACGAACCCCTCTCAGACAAAGAATTTGACGAATTGGACGACTTTTTGTTGTCCGATCGCTGTGCTGAAGACAGCATGACCATGGATACCCTGCACGGTTATCTGACGGCGCTGGTGGTCGGCCCGGAACAGGTTTTGCTGGGCGAATGGCTACCGCATGTGTGGGGGCCGTCGTTGAAGGATGCGCCAAAATTCAAGTCCGACCGGGAATATGAAAAGATCGTCGGCCTGATTGCGCGCTACATGAATGAAATCGCGGTCACGCTGGAAGTGGCGCCGAAAGAATACGAACCCCTGTTTTGCGAACATGAGCACGAAGGCAAGACCCTGCTCGACGGCGAAGCCTGGACCTGGGGTTTCTGGGAAGGCATCAATCTGCGCGCCAAGGCCTGGGAACCGATCTGGCACTCCAACCTGGCGACGGTGGTGCGCCCTATCTACCTGCTAGGCGCGGAAGAGTTGGAAGAAGAGGAAATGGCGCTGCGCGAGGATCCGGTGCAACGCCACAAGCTGGCGGTGGAAGTGGAAGCAGCGATTCCGGAAATCTACCGTTACTGGCTGCCGCACCGCAAATCGGCGGTCACCACGATCCAGCGCGACAAGCCGAAAGTCGGCCGCAATGATGAGTGCATCTGTGGCAGCGGCAAGAAATTCAAGAAATGCTGCGGTATCGATTCCAGCGAAGATTGAGAAAGGACGCCGGGGGATTGCTCAACGCACATCCCCCGGTGCTCTATTACTCCTTGATGAAATGCTCGCGGTAATAACGCAATTCTTCAATCGATTCGATGATATCGGCCAGCGCAGTATGCTTTTGGTGTTTCTTGAAACCGCTGGCCAGTTCCGGCTTCCAGCGGCGGCATAGTTCTTTCAGGGTGGACACATCCAGATTGCGGTAGTGGAAAAACGCTTCCAGCTTAGGCATGCTGCGCGCCATGAAGCGGCGATCCTGGCAAATTGTGTTGCCGCACATGGGGGACTTGCCGTTCGGCACGTATTTCTTCAGGAATTCGATCAGAGCCAGTTCGGCCTCGCTTTCGGTCACGGTCGAGTTTTTCACCTTTTCGATCAGGCCGGAACGGCCGTGGGTGCCCTTGTTCCAGGCATCCATGCCATCCATGATCTCGTCTGGCTGATGAATCGCAAACACCGGCCCTTCCGCCAGGATATTGAGTTGCGGGTCGGTTATCACCACTGCGACTTCAATAATGCGGTCGCTGTCCGGATTAAGCCCGGTCATTTCCATATCGACCCAGATCAGGTTGAATTCGTTAGGCCGCACCGGCGCCGCGGGGGTTGGCGTGGCTGCGGCAATAGCAGCGGTGGTAGTAGATACATCGGCGGCTTGTGACATAATTGTTCTCTTCGTTATATTGGGCTAAGACAGGCCCAGCGTTTGTTTGCGTAAGCCATAAACGGGTATTTTCTCACATAGGGGCTACATGTCTTCATTTGCATTTTCAGTTTTATTCATAGTCTTCCTGGCGATCACCCTGGTGGTGCGCTTCTGGCTGGGTTCGCGCCAGATCCGCCACGTGCTGGCTCACCGCAGCGCGGTGCCGGCTGAATTCGCCGAAAAAATCCCTCTGGCAGCGCACCAGCGCGCTGCCGACTACACCGTTGCCAAGACCAAATTCGGCCTGATTTCCATGTTTGTAAGCGCTGTGGTCCTGATCGGCTTTACGCTGTTGGGCGGTTTGCAATGGCTTTCCAACATCATATTCAACTGGGCCGGCCCTGGCATGGTCTATCAGCTAGGCTTGCTGGTGGCGTTCGTCGCCATTTCCGGTGTGATCGACCTGCCCCTGGATTATTACAAACAGTTCGTGCTGGAGGCCCGTTTCGGTTTTAACAAGATGACGCTCCGGCTGTTTCTTACCGACATGCTGAAAAACACCTTGATCGGCGCCGCCATCGGTCTGCCGCTGATCTGGGTAGTATTGCTGCTGATGGCAAAATCAGGCGATCTCTGGTGGTTTTACGCCTGGCTGGTATTCAGCGGGTTCCAGCTGTTGATGCTGGTACTCTACCCGACCGTGATTGCGCCGCTGTTCAACAAGTTCACGCCGCTCACCGACGACAGTCTGCGCGATCGCATCGAAGGCTTGATGAAACGAGTCGGTTTCGCTTCCAAGGGTTTGTTCGTGATGGATGGCTCCAAGCGCAGCGCCCACGGCAATGCCTATTTCTCGGGCTTCGGCGCCGGCAAGCGGATTGTCTTTTTCGACACCCTGCTGGCGCGCCTGGCGCCGCATGAAATCGAAGCGGTGCTGGCGCATGAACTGGGTCATTTCAAGCTCAAGCACATCGCCAAGCGCATCGTCGTGATGTTTGCGATTTCGCTGGCATTCATGGCTTTGCTCGGTTATCTGAAACAGCAACTCTGGTTTTACACCGGCCTCGGCGTCAACCCGCTGCTGCTGGCTGACCTCAGCAACAACGACGCGATGGCGCTGATCCTGTTCATGCTGGCGCTGCCGATCTTTACTTTCCTGCTGTCGCCGCTAGCGTCGATCAGCTCGCGCAAACACGAATTCGAAGCCGACGCTTTTGCCGCCCAGCACACCGACGCCAACGATCTGGTAGCGGCGCTGGTCAAGCTGTATGAAGACAATGCCTCGACCCTGACGCCTGATCCTTTGCACTCGGCGTTCTACGACTCGCATCCGCCGGCCACGGTGCGCATTAGTAAGTTGACAAATAAGTTGACCAACAAGCTGACGGCGGCACATGGTTGATCACGCCAGGCAGCAAGGAAAGCAGCACAGCAACCAGCCCGGCAGCGGCCTGGTAATTGCCGCCCACGGCCGCCATTATCTGGTGCAAGCCAGGATCGGGACGGAATCGCTGAAATTGCAATGCGTCACGCGCGGCAAGAAAAGCGATGTCGCGGTCGGCGATCGGGTTCAGTTGAAACTGACTTCGCCCAACCAAGGCGTGATCGAAGCCATCGATGAACGCCATAGCCTGCTGTATCGCTCGGATCAGTATAAATCCAAGCTGCTGGCCGCCAACGTCACCCAATTGTTCATCGTGGTGGCCACCGAGCCGGGCTTTGCCGACGATCTGATTTCACGCGCATTGGTGGCGGCCGAAGCCGCTGGCGTAAGCGCCCACATCGTGCTCAACAAAACCGACATCGTCGACTCGCTGGAGAAAACCCGACAGCGGCTGCAACTCTACGCCGGCCTGGGTTATCCGGTGCATGAGGTATCGGCGCGGGCGTTTCCAGAACAAACCTGCGCCACGCTGGCGCCCTTGTTGGCGGGGCAATCTACTATCCTGATCGGCCAGTCCGGCATGGGCAAATCGTCGCTGATCAACCTGATCGTACCGGGCGCCGACATCGCCGTGCGCGAAATTTCCGCCGCTCTGGATACCGGCAAGCACACCACCACCTTCACCCGCTTGTACGAAATGGATGCGGCTGATACCAGCCTGGGGGGCATGCCCGCCAACATTATCGATTCGCCAGGGTTCCAGGAATTCGGCTTGTACCAGCTGAGCGAAGGCATGCTGGAGCGCGCTTTCACCGAATTTTCTCCCTACCTTGGCAAATGCAAGTTTTACAACTGCCATCATCTGACCGAGCCCAGCTGCGCCGTGCTGGAAGCAATGAAGGAAAACAAGATAGCGCCGATGCGGCATCAGTTGTATGTGCAATTGCTGCATGAATCGTCGCAGAAGCTCTATTAAACTGCAGCAGATTGCGGTGCTTCATGAGAAATACCGCAATCCTTTCAATTGCTAAAAACACCATATTTTGACAGGTATCTTTTCTACTGAAATCCCTTATAATTGAAGCACTTATTTCATTTCTAAGCCAATCTCAGGCGCCCTGGATACGACTGGTCAGCAACAAAGTCGGCAATACAACGGTTGTTTTAAAAATGGAATTCCAACTATCGGCGGCAGTCGCCACAGCGGCCGCCGTTTTCATTTATGGCAATCAAACACTACCTGCAGTTTTCTGATTTTTCGCTGGACGAATACGAGTACGTGATTGAACGTAGCCGTCTCATCAAACGCAAATTCAAGAATTACGAACCGCACTACACGCTGCTCGATCGCACGCTGGTGATGGTGTTCGAGAAAAACTCGACCCGTACCCGCTTGTCGTTTGAAGCCGGCATGCATCAGTTGGGCGGCGCCGCCATCTACCTCAACACGCGCGACAGCCAACTGGGGCGCGGTGAGCCGGTGGAAGATGCGGCGCAGGTAATGTCGCGCATGTGCGACGTCATCATGATCCGTACCTTCGGCCAGGACATCATCGAACGCTTTGCCACCCACTCGCGAGTGCCGGTGATCAACGGCCTGACCAACGAACAGCATCCTTGCCAGGTACTGGCCGACGTCTTCACCTACATCGAACACCGCGGCTCCATCGCCGGCAAGAAAGTGGCATGGATCGGCGATGCTAACAACATGCTGTATTCATGGCTGCAAGCAGCGCAGGTATTCGGTTTCCACGTCAATGTGTCGACCCCGAAAGGCTACGACCTCGATCCGGCCCAGGTGGCGGCGGACAACCAGCGCTACACGCTGTTCGCCAATCCGTCCGACGCCTGCGAAGGCGTCGACCTGGTCACCACCGATGTCTGGACCAGCATGGGTTACGAGGATGAAAACACAGCGCGCCTGAAAGCCTTCGACGGCTGGATCGTCGACCAGGCCAAGATGCAGCGCGCCAATCCGGACGCCCTGTTCATGCACTGCCTGCCGGCGCATCGCGGCGAAGAAGTTTCTGCCGAAGTCATCGATGGCCCGCAATCGGTGGTCTGGGATGAAGCCGAGAACCGCCTGCATGTGCAAAAGGCATTACTCGAATATCTGGTGCTCGGAAAAGTCGATTAATTTGCAACCCCAGTCACAACAACCCACACGAAATATCATGTCCAATATCCTGCAATCCGTCCCGATCAACGAAAAAGTCGGCATCGCCTTCTCAGGCGGCCTCGATACCAGCGCTGCGCTGCACTGGATGCGCCAGAAAGGCGCCATCCCCTACGCCTATACCGCCAACCTGGGCCAGCCTGACGAGCCGGACTACGACGCCATCCCGCAAAAAGCCAAGGCCTACGGCGCTGAATTAGCGCGCCTGGTCGATTGCCGCGAACAACTGGTGGCCGAAGGCATCGCCGCGCTGCAGAGCGGCGCCTTCCACATCTCCACCGCAGGCGTCACCTATTTCAACACCACGCCGCTCGGACGCGCCGTCACCGGCACCATGCTGGTGGCCGCCATGCGCGAAGACAAGGTCGATATCTGGGGCGACGGCAGCACCTTCAAGGGTAACGATATCGAGCGTTTCTACCGTTACGGCCTGCTGGTCAATCCCAACCTGCGGATCTACAAACCCTGGCTCGATGACCAGTTCATCCAGGAACTGGGCGGCCGCAAGGAAATGTCGGAATTCATGATCGCGTCGGGCTTCGACTACAAGATGTCGGTGGAAAAAGCCTATTCGACCGATTCCAACATGCTCGGCGCTACCCATGAAGCGAAAGATCTCGAATACCTGAACAGCGGCATGAAGATCGTCGAACCGATCATGGGCGTCGCCTTCTGGCGCGACGAGGTTGAAGTCAAGCGCGAGGAAGTCACCGTGCGCTTTGAGGAAGGCCGCCCGGTCGCACTGAACGGCATCGTGTTTGCCAATCAGGTCGAGCTGATGATGGAAGCCAATCGCATCGGCGGTCGCCACGGCCTGGGCATGAGCGACCAGATCGAAAACCGTATCATCGAAGCCAAGAGCCGCGGCATCTATGAAGCGCCGGGCCTGGCCCTGCTGTTCATCGCCTACGAGCGCCTGGTCACCGGCATCCATAACGAAGACACCATCGAGCAATATCGCGAAAGCGGCCGCCGCCTGGGCCGCCTGCTGTATCAAGGCCGCTGGTTCGACTCGCAGGCGATCATGCTGCGCGAGTCGGCGCAACGCTGGGTCGCGCGCGCCATCACCGGCGAAGTCACGATCGAGCTGCGCCGCGGCAACGATTATTCGATCCTCAACACCGAGTCGGCCAACCTGACCTATCATCCGGATCGCCTGACCATGGAAAAGGGCGAAGGCGCTTTCTCGCCGCAAGACCGTATCGGCCAACTGACCATGCGCAACCTCGACATCAGCGATACCCGCCAAAAGCTGGCGATCTATCAAAGCACCGGCCTGCTCGCATCCAGCAACGCCGTATCGCTGCCGCTGCTCGACAAAGACGCAGAATAAGCTCACGCCAAACAAAAGAACCCAACATGACTACTCAATTCGACAATGTCACTGTCCTCAAGCAAGGCAATGTTTATTTCGACGGCAAATGTGTTTCCCACACCGTGGTTTTCGCCGACGGCAGCAAGAAAACGCTGGGCGTCATCCTGCCGTCATCGCTGACGTTTAACACCGGCGTCGCTGAAATCATGGACATCACCAGCGGCAGCTGCCGCGTGCGCCAGAAAGATCAGCAAGCCTGGACCACCTACAGCGGCGGCGACAGTTTTGATATCCCGGCCAATTCCAGTTTCGATATCGAGACGCTGGAAACCGTAAACTACGTTTGCCATTACGCCTGATATTTGCAAAAAAACACGTAAAAAAAAGCCCGTCATGCAATCGCATGACGGGCTAAATCCATTACCTTAGGGAGTGTTGGAGATGAGACATGGCAGAGCTTAACGCTGCGATGTGACATCAATGTGACTTGATAGCGATAAAATCGCAGAAGAAACAAACTACTTCCTCAAATAAAAATCGGTTCCGGCTCCAGCACCACGCCAAACCTTGCCATCACATCCGCTTGCACCGCTTGCGCCAGGCGCACCACATCCTGGCCGCTGGCGCCGCCGCGGTTGACCAGCACCAGCGCCTGCTTCTCATAAACGCCGGCCGCGCCCAGGTTTCTCCCTTTCCAGCCGCATTGATCGATCAGCCAGCCGGCAGCCAGCTTGTAGCTGCCGTTGGCTTGCTGGTAATTCACCAGTTGCGGATGTTGCACCAGCAAGGCATTGCGTTGCGGCGCCGTCACGATCGGATTTTTGAAAAAGCTGCCGGCATTGCCGATCAGCGCCGGATCAGGCAATTTGCGGGTACGGATTGCAATCACCGCATCGCTGATATCGCGTGCAGTTGGCTGCGCCAGTTTGCGCGCTTCCAACTCTTGCGCCACATCGGCATAACGCAGAGCAGGCTGCCAGCGTTTCGGCAAGGCGAAGGTGACGTCGAGCACCACCACCCTGTCGCGCAGGCTGTGCTTGAAGATGCTGTCGCGATAGGCAAAAGCGCAGGCGTCCCGGTCCAGATGCAGGATCTCGCCGCTCTCCATATCGAGTGCGGTTAATCCGTGGAAGCGCTCTTGCAGCTCGATACCGTAAGCGCCTATGTTCTGGATCGGCGCGGCGCCGACGTTGCCAGGAATCAGCGACAGATTCTCCAGCCCTGCCAAGCCTTGCTCCAGCGTCCATAGCACTAGCTCATGCCAGTTTTCACCGGCAGCGGCGCGCACATAAACGGCATCGTCGTCTGAAGCGACAATTTCGCGCCCGCGATTACACATATGCAACACCAAACCGGGGAAATCCTGGGTCAGCACCAGATTGCTGCCGCCGCCCAGCACCAGGCGCGGCAAGCGGGTAGCATCAAGGTCTGATCTGAGCGCTTGTAATGTTTCCAGCGAAGTGACCGGCAGATAGGCATGCGTCTTGGCATCGATACCAAAGGTATTGTGCCGGCGCAGCGAAAAATCGAATTGGAACGGAAGCTTGGAGATAGTCATAGCACCGGGATTATAAACGTAAGCTGGCCCGGCCAGCGGCTAACCCGCCCCCCGAAATATAGCCAGCCATGCAAGAAAATAGACCAGCGAGACCGACACCTCGGGTTTCTTGTCCGCTAAAATGCGCATAGCTCGACGGCCGCTCGCAATATAGACGGCCGGCTTTGTTTGAACATACTGAAGGAATATCACCATGCCATCATTCGATACCGTATCGGAAGCCAATCTGGTCGAAGTAAAAAATGCCAACGATCAAGCCAACAAGGAAATCTCGACCCGCTTCGACTTCAAGGGCAGCGACGCCCGCATCGAGTTGAAAGAACGCGACCTGACCGCGTATGCCGACTCGGAATTCCAGTTAAGCCAGGTACGCGACGTGCTGACCGCAAAACTGGTCAAACGCAATGTCGATACGCGCTTCCTCGACATCGGCAAGATCGAAAAGATCGGCGGCGACAAGGTCAAGCAAATCATCAAGATCAAGAACGGCATTGAATCCGAAGCAGCCAAGAAGATCGTCCGCATCGTCAAGGACAGCAAGATGAAAGTCCAGGCCAGCATCCAGGGCGACGCCGTCCGCATCACCGGCGCCAAGCGTGACGACTTGCAGGCAGCGATGGCGATGCTGCGCAAGGAAGTGGCCGATTTGCCGCTGGAATTCAATAATTTCCGTGACTAAATTGTAGCGTGGCAACATATTGCAGGTATCATCCACCTGCTGTTGCCGGCTGACCAAGCTATCGGCATTACGGCGCTATCTCAACCTCTTGCCAGGAAAGTCGGACAACCATGCGCCCGCTTGCTTTAGTCACCTGCGTCACCAGCCTGTTTTTACTTGCTTCCATTTCTAGCGCGGCACAAGCTTCCGATATCGGCGTAGTCGGCCTGTTTCCCGGAAAAGCCGTGCTGGTGATTGACGGCTCCTCGCCGAAAACCTATGCAGTCGGCAGCAAAATCACCGACGACGTGAAGCTGGTGGAAGCCAATAGCGCCACCGCAACGCTGGAGGTTAAAGGCAAGCGGCAAGTCATCGGCATCGGCGATTACGTCAGCCGCAGCGCCCCGGGTGCATCTTCCAGCGTCACCTTGAAAGTCAATCCGCAAGGGCATTTCGTGGCGCAAGCCCAGATCAACGGTGGCATGATGACCATGCTGGTCGACACCGGCGCCACCATGATCGCACTGCCCGCTTCGGACGCGGCACGGCTGGGGGTCGATTACAAAAAGGGCAGGATGACCATGGTCAATACTGCCAACGGCGCAGCGCCGGCGTACATGGTCAAACTCAACACGGTCAAGATCGGCGATATTGAAATGAATCAGGTCGACGCCCTGGTGCAGGAGAGCGGGCTGCCGTTCGCGCTGCTTGGCATGTCGTTCCTGAATCGCACCGAGATGCGGCGCGAGGGCGAAATGATGGTGTTGACCAAGCGCTTTTGATCGCGCTTGATCTAGAGACGGGCGGATAGGCCATCCACCCTGCTTGCTTAGGCCGGGCTGCTATTCAGCAAACGGCGTTGTTTTACCGCTTCTGCCAGGCCTTCCAGCAGCGTCACGCTTTCTTCCCAGTTGATGCAACCGTCGGTGACCGACTGGCCATACACCAGTTCCTTGCCCGGCACCAGATCCTGGCGGCCGGCGATCAGGTGCGATTCAACCATCACGCCCACAATGCGGCCGTCGCCGGCTGCTACCTGGCTGCCGATATCGGCGCATACCGGAATCTGGTTTTCCGGTTTCTTCGAGCTGTTGGCGTGCGAAGCATCGATCATCAGACGCGACGCCAGGCCGCTGTTGGCGATATCCTTGCAAGCCGCATCGACGCTGGCGGCGTCGTAATTCGGCGCTTTGCCCCCGCGCAAAATGATATGGCAGTCTTCATTGCCGTTGGTCGACACAATCGCCGAATGGCCGCCCTTGGTCACCGACAGGAAATGATGCGGCTGCGAGGCGGCCTTGATGGCGTCCACCGCAATTTTGATATTGCCGTCGGTGCCGTTCTTGAAACCGACCGGGCATGACAAGCCGGAAGCCAGTTCGCGATGCACTTGCGATTCGGTGGTACGAGCGCCGATCGCACCCCAGCTGATCAGATCGGCAATGTATTGCGGGCTGATCACATCCAGAAATTCAGTACCGGCCGGCAGACCCAGTTCGTTAATATTCAACAACAGCTCACGCGCCATGCGCAGGCCGTCATTGATGCGGAAGCTGTTGTCCATGTACGGATCGTTGATCAAGCCTTTCCAGCCGACCGTGGTGCGCGGCTTTTCGAAGTACACCCGCATCACGATTTCCAGCTCGCCCTTGAGGCGCTCGCGCTCACCCACCAGGCGGCGCGCATATTCCATCGCTGCCTTGGTATCGTGGATCGAGCAAGGCCCGATCACCACCATCAGGCGGTCATCCTGGCCATGCAAGATGCGATGCAAGGCAATCCGCGAATTGGCGGCCGTTTCGGCCACTTTCTCGGAGCAGCCGAATTCGCGGATCAAATGTGACGGTGGGACTAATTCTTTCATTTCTCGTATGCGCAAATCATCGGTGCGTAGCATGTTTTTCTCCTGGCTCAAAATTGACTGGGTATAAAAAAACCGCCATCGCTGGCGGTTTTTTAGAAATTTCGGTTTGCTCTTTACTTACGAACGCTTACCGCTTTTCACCGCCGTGGGGCTGGAATAGCTAAAGTAAAAAAAGAAATAAGCGCGTGCGAAAGACATGGTTTTAAGTAAAGGATTATTAAAATCAGACCCAATAGTGCAGGATTTCCAGAAGTTTGGCAAGGCCAGTATTACCACATGTTTTATGTACAGCAAGACAATAGCGACCGGGCACAGCCTCTGACTACCCTATCAACGCATGGCGACCGCGTGGCCGGAGCCGATGACAGGGGCAACGCCATCGCGCCGGTCCAGCCGTCCTGCCAGCGAGGTCAAGCCCAATGCAGCCAGCACCACGATAGCGCCGATCCAAGGTGTCGCCATCAAACCAAGATGGCTGACGATCAGACCGCCGCCCCAGGCGCCCAGCGCAATCCCGACATTGAATGCGGCGATGTTCAGGCCGGAGGCAACATCCACTGCACGCGGTGCGTGGCGTTCTGCCTGCTGCACCACATACACTTGCAAGCCCGGCACGTTGCCGAAGGCGAAAGCGCCCCATGCCAGCACGGTCAGGACTGCCAGCCAAGGATTGGATGCAGTGAAAGTCAGCACGAACAACACCACAGCCAGCAAGGCAAACACGATTTGCAATGCGCGTATCGGTCCCTTCTGGTCAGCCAGCTTGCCGCCCCAGATATTGCCGAACGCCACCGAGACGCCATACACCAGCATCACCAGACTGACGGCGGCAGCCGAGAAGCCCGAGATTTCCTGCAAAATCGGCGCCAGGTAGGTAAAGGCAATGAAAGAGCCGCCGTAACCCAGGGCAGTGATCGCGTACACCAGCAACAGCCGCGGCTGCTTCAGGACTGCAGCCTGAGTCAGTAAGGAAGCCGGCTTGCTGCTGGCAATATTGTCCGGCACCAGGATCCAGCCGCCGATAAATGCAATCACCCCAAGCACAGACACCGCCAGAAAAGTCGACTGCCAGCCAAACGTCTGGCCGATGAACGTGCCGAGCGGCACGCCGGTGACCAAGGCGACTGTCAGCCCGGTGAACATTAACGCAATTGCGCTGGCCGCCTTTTCTTTCGGCACCAGGCCGGTGGCAATGGTCGATCCGATCGAAAAGAACACGCCATGCGCCAACCCGGTAAGCACGCGTGCCGCCATCAGCGCTTCGTATCCCGGCGCCATCCATGCGACCAGGTTGCCGATAGTAAACAAGGCCATCAAGCCCAGCAAAAGCTGCTTGCGCGGCACGCGGCCAGTCAAGGCGGTAAGCACCGGCGCGCCCACCGCAACGCCGAGGGCATAGAGACTGACCAGCAGGCCGGCCGAAGGAACGGAAACGCCGAGACTGGCGGCAATAGTTGGGATGAGCCCAACGATAACGAATTCTGTGGTACCGATGGCAAAAGCGCTAAGTGTGAGCGCCCAAAGTGCGAGTGGCATGATGATTTTCCTGTTTGAAGTTTGATGCCATGCAGTTTGATAGCTGCCGCAACAAAGAAAAACCACTCTGCCCACAATACATACTTGCCTCAAAATCAAAAATCAACTGCATTTAATGCTTATCACGCAGCAATTTTCTTGCAAAACAAGATGATTCCGAATTTGACAGCAAGAGTCGGAGTGCGCCAACTCGGCAGCCTGCTTACCCTTGGCGTTATCAAACAGATACAGAGGAAATGATGAAAACACTGCACGAAACTGCCGATCCGGTTGAAGTTGAAGTTGGGGCCGCGCCTTACCTGAAGCATGCCGTCGTTCACAACGACGGCTCCATCACAGAACGACTGCAGCGGGTGGATTGGGAAAACCTCGCGCACGAGCTGGACAACTACGGCAGTGCGCTGCTGCCAAAGTTGCTGACGTCTCAGGAATGTCAGGCTTTGTCCGCGCTGTACGCGCACAACGAACTATTCCGCAGCAGAGTCGTGATGGCGCGCCATGGTTTCGGACGCGGCGAGTATAAATATTTCAGCTACCCCCTGCCCGATCTGATCGGCGACTTGCGCAGCGCGCTCTATCCACAGCTGGCGCCTATCGCCAACCGCTGGCACCAGAGCATGAATATCGATGTCCGCTTCCCGCAACAACATGCTGCATTCATCGACCGTTGTCATGCTGCGGGCCAGCTGCGGCCAACCCCGTTGCTGTTGCAATATGGCGTCGACGATTACAACTGCCTGCACCAGGATCTGTACGGCGAACACGTATTTCCATTGCAGGCGGCAATCCTGCTATCCGAACCGGGCCGCGATTTCAGCGGCGGCGAATTCGTGATGACCGAGCAAAGGCCGCGCATGCAGTCACGCCCCGAAGTGGTTCCTCTGACCCAAGGCGACGCCGTGGTGTTTGCGGTCCACAATCGCCCGGTGCAAGGTCAGCACGGCACTTATAGGGTAAATTTACGGCATGGCGTCAGCCGCATCCGCTCCGGATCGCGGCACACGCTGGGCGTGATTTTCCATGATGCTTTATGAAGAGCAACGCATGACTTTAGATTTGTTTGAAGAGCTGGAGCAACCCGATCAGCGCCAGCAGCAATTGACACAAAACGCCTTTGTATTGCGTGGCTTCGCCACCCCGTATGTCGCGCAACTGCTGCCGGCGCTGGCAGCTATCCAGCAGGCATCGCCGTTCCGGCACATGCTGACGCCGGGCGGTTTTCGCATGTCGGTAGCCTTGACCAATTGCGGCGCCCTCGGCTGGACCAGCGACCGCCGCGGTTATCGCTACAGCGCCGTCGATCCAGAGCACGGCCGCAACTGGCCGGCCATGCCCGAGATTTTTTTACAGCTGGCGCAGGCCGCAGCAGCGCAAGCCGGTTTCGACGGTTTCACACCTGACGCTTGCCTGATCAACCGCTATCAGCCAGGCACCAAACTGTCGCTGCATCAGGATAAGGATGAGCAAGACTACGCCGCGCCGATTGTTTCCGTCTCGCTAGGTATTCCTGCGATGTTTCTGTTCGGCGGCCATCAACGTGGCGACAAGGCGCTACGCGTGCCGCTGTTTCACGGCGACGTCGTGGTCTGGGGTGGAGCGGACCGGCTGCGTTATCACGGCGTGCTGGCGCTGAAGGAAGCCGAACATCCTCTGCTTGGCAGGCAAAGAATCAATCTCACTTTCCGCAAGGCCGCTTGATGTTAGTTGCAACCATGCCGGACCCAACCACGATCGCAGCGGACATATCGGAAAACGCATACCGTAACGCTGAAAAATTCTTGTCGGCGCTGGATCCCGACTGGGCGCGCCACATTGCCCACATCGGCCCCTGTCGCCATGCCTCCAAAGCGGCGCGTGAGCCATATGAGGCATTGGTACGCGCGATTGCTTATCAGCAGTTGCACGCTCGCGCCGGCGACGCCATCCTGGCCCGCATGCTGGCCCTGTTTCACCACGCTAGCTTTCCGAGCGCGCAGCAACTACTGGATACGCCAGTCGATATCTTGCGTGGCTGCGGCTTCTCTGCCAGCAAAATCGCGACCATCCACGGCATCGCACAAGCAGCCTTGGACGGTATTGTTCCACGGCGCGCCGAAGCACTGACAATCAGCGACGAAGCACTCATCGAGCGACTGGTCAGCCTGCGCGGCGTCGGCCGCTGGACTGTCGAGATGCTGCTGATCTACACATTGGAACGATCGGACATTTTGCCGGCCGACGATTTCGGCGTGCGCGAAGGCTATCGACGCCTGAAAAACCTGCAACAGACGCCAAGCAAAAAACAGATCAGCGAAATCGGCCTAAGCTGGAGCCCTTATCGCACCGTAGCCGCCTGGTATTTGTGGCGCTTACCAAAGAATTAAGCAAGTTATTTGAATTTGATAGCAAGACTCGGAGTGTTGCTAGCCGGGCGAAGCAATAAAGTAAGGCTACAACATTCAATTGAAAGTCAGGAAGCCACTATGCGAACACTCACACAACAGCAGCAAACCGGTAAGCAAGTTGCGGAATCCGACCCGCGCTGGGCCGCAGTGCAGGCAAGAGACGCAACTGCCGACAAACTGTTTGTCTATGCCGTCAAAACCACCGGCGTATATTGCCGCCCGAGCAGCCCGACACGCCTGCCGCGCCCGGAAAACGTCGAGTTCTTCGATACTCCGGCAGCGGCAGAAGCAGCCGGCTACCGGCCCAGCAAACGCGGCGCCGATCAAACCTCGGTGGCGGCCCATCATGCTGAACTGGTGGCCGCCGCCTGCCGCAGCATCGAAAGCGCACTAGAACTACCCAGCCTGGAAATGCTGGCGGCCGACGCCGGCCTCAGCTTGTTTCATTTCCACCGCGTGTTCAAAGCTGTCACCGGGTTGACGCCCAAGGCCTATGCCAACGCCCATCGCGCCCGGAAAGTGCGCGACCATCTCAACCACAGTAATTCAGTGACTGAGGCGATCTACGACGCCGGCTTTAATTCCAACAGCCGTTTCTATGAAGCCTCGGGCCAGGTACTAGGCATGACGCCGACTGACTATCGCGCCGGCGGCGCCAACACCGATATCCGTTTTGCGATTGGTGAATGCTCGCTAGGCGCGATCCTGGTGGCGCAAAGCGAGCGCGGCGTCTGCGCCATTCTGCTGGGTGACGATCCGAACGCGCTGGCGCACGACTTGCAGGATCAATTCCCGCGCGCCCACCTGATCGGCGCCGATCACGACTTCGAACAACTGGTGGCGCAAGTGGTCGGTTTCATCGAAGCCCCTGCCCTGGGCCTGGATTTGCCGCTCGATGTGCGCGGCACGGCGTTCCAGCAGCGCGTCTGGCAGGCGCTGCGCGACATACCGGCCGGCAGCACCACCAGCTACGCTGAAATCGCCACCCGTATCGGCTCGCCCAAGGCAGTGCGCGCCGTAGCCCAAGCCTGCGCTGCGAATAGCCTGGCGGTGGCGATTCCCTGCCATCGCGTGATACGCAGCGACGGCAGCGCTTCGGGTTATCGATGGGGAGTGGAGCGTAAGCAGGCGTTGCTCGAACGGGAACAGAGAAAATGAGCAAAAGATGAATACCGTCAGCAAACAATGGCGGCTCATCGGCGCCGACGGCGGCAGTTATGACAGCGACCGCCCGGGTCAACTGGGCGGCCACCGCCGCAGCCGCATCTACGGCCGCCTGGATTGCCGTGCAGCGCTACAGGCAATCGCCAAAGGCGGCTATGTAAAGAATCGCGTGTTTTTTCTCAACCGGGCCGATGCGCAAGCCGCCGGTTATCGGCCTTGTGCGGTCTGTCTGCCGCAAGACTATGCGTGCTGGAAAGCACAGAAAAACCTGGCTGCTTCAAGCCAGTAAGCCTTGCATCACAGCGGGCGCAATTGCTCGGCCAGCGAACGCGTTTTTTCGCTCACGACATCGCCGGTATGCAAGGTCGATTTACGTTCGATCAGCATCAGGTGGCACTCCTGCTCCGCTACCGGGTTATGCCGTACGCCTTTGGGAACGACAAACATTTCGCCCTCGCCCAACTCGACTGCGCCATCTTCCATTTCGATGCGCAGATGGCCTTTGAGGACCAGAAACAATTCATCTTCATGTTCGTGGCTATGCCAGGCCAGAGAGCCTTTGACCTTGGCGACCTTGACATAAGAATCGTCTACCTCGGCGACCACGCGCGGCGACCAGTGTTCTGTCAGTGATGCGGCTATTTGCTGGGGCGACGTAACGTTTGACATCATTTTCCTTTCGGTTGCTGTTTCAATCGGTATTGAGCGCTGCGCATTCATCATTGATCATTGACTTTTAAGATGCGGTCGTCGACATCATATCGTTCGGCAATCACTCGCAAGCTCTGGCTCATTCAGCATCCTGGTAAAAGACAGCTATCAATTTGCCTGAGCAGGATAACCCGGTTTTTACACGATGATGATCGGGAAAATTAAAAACCAGAAGGGGAGTCAGAGTATAAAAACAACTTTACAATACCCACATAGGGAATCAATATTCCTTTTATGGGTATTATTTCAATCGGACTGGCGGATGCACTTTTCTCCAAAGTACAGCAACGGGTACTCGGGCTGCTGTTCGTCAATGCAGACCGCAGCTTTTATACAAACGAGATTGTACGTTTTGTCGATTCAGGAATCGGCGTTGTGCAGCGCGAATTGGAAAAGCTGACCGCATCAGGATTGGTCACGACCAAAAAAATTGGGAACCAGAAACACTATCAAGCCAACCGTGAGGCGCCGATTTTTGAGGAGCTGCGTGGCATTATGCTGAAGACGGCTGGCCTGTCTGATATTTTGCGTGCTGCACTATTGCCGCTATCCGATAAGATTCACACGGCCTTCATTTATGGCTCAATTGCCAAAGGCAACGATACAGCAAAAAGCGACATCGACCTATTTATCATCAGCGACGATTTGACCTACGCTGATTTGTACAACTTATTAAGCGCCAGTGAAGCGAGATTGGGTCGACCTGTGAATCCCTCGATTTATTCCATGCAGGAGCTGCGACGTAAGCAAGCAGAGGACAATGCCTTTGTGTTGCGCGTACTGGAACAACCCAAGATTTTTTTGACAGGCTCTGTCGATGACCTCCCAATATGAAGGCCATCTAGAAGTGAGTAATCAATTGCTTGCCGAGTTGATTGCTGCCGCAGATTTATTGCAAAAGAAAATTGAAGCAATGGCGCCAATCAGGCCTGTGCCCTCGTGAGGGACTACAGCGCAGGCGGCGCAATCATATGAATATGTGAAATGCCGTCTTCATCGTACAACTCGCCGACCGGCTCGAAACCGAAGCGGCCATAAAAGCGTTGTAGATGCGCCTGCGCACCGATCTTGACGCTATGCCCGGGAAATAATCTGGCGGTTTGCGCCATCGCCTGTTGCATCAGCTCATTGCCGCCGCTTTTGCCACGTACCTCGGGGGCGGTCACGACCCGTCCTATCGACGGCAAATCAAACGCCTTACCGGGCGGTACGATACGCGCATATGCGCCCAGCTCGCCATCCGGCAAATAACCGAAGCCGTGCCAGGAGTGCAGATCGATGCCGTCGGCATCTTGGAATACGCAGGTTTGCTCCAGTACGAACACGCGCTGCCGCAATTGCATCGCCGCATACAATTGCACGGTACTCAAATCCTGGAATGGCAGCCAGCGCCATTCCATCATGGTTGCTTGCGCCATGCTTCAATCCCTTACCTTTAAGCCCTACCCTTAAGCCGTGCCGCCGACAGTCACGCCATCGATGCGCAAAGTAGGCTGGCCGACGCCGACCGGCACGCTCTGGCCTTCTTTTCCGCACACGCCGACACCGGGATCGAGCTGCATGTCATTGCCGATCATGGAGACCCGGTGCAGGACGTCTGGACCGTTGCCGATCAAGGTTGCGCCCTTGACCGGATAGGTAACCTTGCCGTTTTCGATCATATAGGCTTCGCTCGCCGAAAACACGAATTTGCCGTTGGTGATATCGACCTGGCCGCCGCCGAAATTGACTGCATACAAACCGTTCTTTACCGACGCCAGAATCTCAGCCGGGTCTTTGTCGCCGGCCAGCATATAGGTGTTGGTCATGCGCGGCATCGGCAGATGGGCAAACGATTCGCGCCGTGCATTGCCGGTCACCGGCATCTTCATCAGGCGCGCATTCATGGTGTCCTGGATATAACCCTTCAGGATGCCATCCTCGATCAGCGTGGTGCATTGACTAGGATTACCTTCATCGTCGATGTTGAGCGAGCCGCGGCGATCGGCAATGGTGCCGTCATCCACCACGGTGACACCCTTGGCTGCCACGCGTTCGCCGATACGGCCGGAAAATGTGCTGGAGCCCTTGCGGTTGAAATCGCCTTCCAGGCCATGGCCGATCGCTTCATGCAGCAGGATGCCTGGCCAGCCAGGCCCAAGCACCACGGTCATCGGGCCGGCCGGGGCTGGCCGTGCATCCAGGTTCACCAGCGCCGAGGCAACTGCATCGGCGGCGTATTGCTCCAGCAAGGCATCGCTGAAATAGCCGTAGCTATAACGGCCGCCGCCACCGCTGCTGCCGGTTTCGCGGCGACCGTTTTGTTCGACGATGACTGTCACCGACAAGCGCACCAGCGGCCGGATATCGGCCGCAATCACGCCGTCGCTGCGCGCCACCAGCACCACATCGTATTCTCCGGCCAGGCCGGCCATCACTTGCACCACACGCGGATCCTTGGCGCGCGCCAAGCGCTCCACCCGTTCCAGCAGTTTGACTTTTTCAGTGGCGTCCAGCGAGACCAACGGATCGTGCGGCAGATACAGCGAGCGACCACCGTTCTGTTGCATGCCGGCGGCAATCTTGATCTTGCCGGCGCCCTGACGCGCAATGGTGCGGGTTGCCAGCGCCGCATCGTGCAAGGCGCTCTCGGAAATTTCATCGGAATACGAAAACGCAGTCTTGTCGCCGGAGATGGCGCGCACGCCGACCCCCTGGTCGATGGAGAAACTGCCGGTCTTGACGATACCTTCTTCCAGGCTCCAGCCTTCGCTCTTGGTGAACTGGAAGTACAGATCGGCGTAATCGACCTTGTGCGTGAACATGGTCCCTAGCGCTTTTAGCAAGCTCGATTCGTCCAGGCCGAACGGAGTCAACAGGATATCGCGCGCGATGGCTAAAGTGCTTAGGTTTGGTTCAAATGGTTTCATGGTATTTCGGCTTTGCAATGGTGTAATGCGGATTGTAGAGCATCCGCCTGAGTATCGTGCATTGGTGGGTCAGACTGGGAGCGCCCGTCTCCGGTCTTCCCTATGAAAGTGACTATAAATTTATTGTCAGCAACAATATTCAACTACCAACAAATTTATAATTTGCGGTGCAGCAACGCCGGCAAACTGGCCCGTACTCCCTTAAGGACATGGGGGTCGATGCTGCCGCTGACAAGGCCTTCGCCTTCCGCCTGCACCGACTTAATTTCGCCCCAGGGATCGATCAGCATGCTATGGCCCCAGGTACGGCGGCCATTCGGATGTTTACCGCCTTGCGCCGCGGCCAACACGTAACATTGGTTTTCAATGGCGCGTGCGCGCAGCAAAATTTCCCAATGCGCCTTGCCGGTAGTGTAGGTAAACGCCGCCGGCACCACGATCAGGGCGCAGTCGCCCAGCGCCCGGTACAACTCTGGAAAGCGCAGATCGTAACAGACCGATAAACCGACCTTGCCGAACGGTGCCGCGAAACTGCCGGTGTCCTTGCCGTAGACGATGGTGCGTGCCTCGTCGTAGGACTCGTCGCCATTGCTGAAACTAAACAGATGGATCTTGTCGTAGCGGCTCACTTGCTGGCCGTCGGGATCGTAGACCAGGGTGGTGTTGAGCACTTTGCCGACCTCGTCGGCGATCATCGGCAGGGTGCCGCCGATCAACCAGATACCGTGTTCCCTTGCCAGTTGCGCCATGAAGGTCTGGATCGGCCCCTCGCCCAGGATTTCGGCGCAGGTCAGCTTGTCGGTGTCCTGCATGCCCATGATTGGCCAGTATTCAGGCAGCAACACCAGTTGCGCGCCTTGCCCGGCGGCCTCGGCGACAAGACGCCGCGCCGTATTGAAATTTTCTTCCAGCACCGGCGTCGACACCATTTGAATCGCGGCGACGTTGAAACTGGTTGAGCTGGGTGCTTGACTCATGGTTCTGAACTCCTGCGCCGAGGCGATAACTGGGGTGATGAATCGGGCAATAACGGGGGTGACAACTCAGGTGATAAATTCAGCGGCCGTATGACAGACCAGGCGTATTCGCCGCCGGCACGTCGCTCTTGTGATCGAGTTTGGTCACCACCGGATCGGTCCAGCCGCCGGTAATATTATATTCAAAGGTGAAAGCTCTCATCAGCGGATCGCGCAAGAACAGTTGCGCCAGGAAGGTGCCGATGCCGATTACCGGATTGATCGCCAGCGCCACCACCGAGGCGGTGCCGGCATTGATTTCCGGCAGCACCGCCACATGCAGGTCTTGCGTCTCGCGGGCGATATCGGCGACGCCATCCATCAACACCGTAGCATTCACGCTGCGCATCTTGAAATTATCAGTACGCGCCTTGCCTTGCGCAATAGAAGCGGTGCCGACCACGCTATCGAAGGCGAAACCCTCAGAAAAAATATCGCGGAAATCCAGGGTCAGGCGGCGTGGTAACGATTGCAAACTCAAGACCCCAAGCAACTTGGCGGCGCCCGGATCGACTTTCAGGAACTGGCCTGCCGCCATATCCAGGTTGAGCTGGCCGGATAGCGACGGAATATCCATGGTGAACGGCAAGCCCTTCCAGCTGACCTCGCCATCCATGCGTCCTTTGGCGGCCCGCAACACATGCGCAAAACCGAAGCGGTCCAGAAGTTTTCCGGCATCGGCGATATCCATGGCGTAAGTCAGGCTGGTGGTGTTGTCACCGTTGACTGTGGTCCATTTACCCTCGGCCTTCAATTCTGCATCGGAATTCTTGATCGATAATTTCTGGATCCGCCATTCGTTGCCGACATTGGCGCGCACGTTGCTGGCGCTCAGCTCAAGCCGTCCCAGCTTCTTGCCGAGCAACTGGAAATCCTCGGCGATAATGTCCAGCGCCGGAATCTGGGTAGAGCCGCCCTTGCCTTCCAGCACCTCGCCTACATCCGACTCACCGCCTTGCGGAATAGTCAGCGACGACAAACGTGCGGTGACTTTGCCAAGGCCGTGGCCCGACGGCGATGCGTTCCAAGTCACGTAACCCGAAGCTTGCTTGGAATCGATATTGACCTGCCAGGCGTTTTTCTGATGCGAAGCGCCCAGCACCACGTTATCCAGCGTCTTGCCGAGCAGGATCAGCTGGCTGGCCCGGACCGATACCAGATTCGGCTCGGCATATTGCGCCAGGCCGGACAAAGACGATTCGTCACCGGCTTTAGCAGCGCTATCCTCGCTCAATGCGCCGGCCAGATTGTTCCAGGCGTCGAGATTCAATGTCTTGGCGTTCAGATTGACCGCAACGCCGCTATCCGGCTCAGGCGCCGGCGTATTGATGCCGATGCCGCCGCGCAGTATTTTCCAGTCAGCCGCTTTGCCATTTTCGGCAACACTCTTGTTGAGCGGTTTCTGCCGCTGATAACGAGCTACGATAGCCGATCCCAAGGCCAGCTTAAGCTCGTCGCGCGCTACCGCGGCATCGTCGGAAGCCATGCCCAGCCATTCGAATTTGAGCGGCATGGTTTCGCTCACGCTCTTGCGCAAGGGCTCCGGAAAATCCAGGCCCATGCCCTGCAAGCTGGATTCGACCACTAACTCAGGATGGTGCTCGCGGATTGCAATAGTAGCGTTATAACGACTGCCGCCGCTGGCGTGCGACAACAGCTTTTGCATCGCTACGCCTGGATAAAGTGCACGCAAACCATCAATGCTGGCGTTGCCTTCAATCTTGATCAGGGTCTGATGATCAGCCTGGGTGCCGCCGCTGGCTTGCACCGGTCCGCCCAGTAAACTGCCTTTGACGCCATTCAGATTGAAGCCCTTTTCGTTGAATTCAAGCTGGCCGGTGGCGTTGGCGATAGGCGGGATGATTTTTTGCAAAACGACGTCATTGTTGAGGAACTGCAGCACGCCGGTAACCTTGCTATCGATGCCGTGGGACAAAGGTATTTGCAGATTCAATTGCAACTTGGCGTTGCCTTTGGCTTGCGACTCACTGGTAAAACCGTCGATCCAGTGCAGCACCGGACTATTGTTGGTGAACTGCACGAAATTCTGCAAAGCGCCGGCGGCGCTGCCGTCGATCAGCAGCATCTCATCATGCGATCCCAGTTCAGGCACCGTCGCGGTGACATCGCTTACCGTCACCGCCGAAGTCTGCGCAGTAGCGGCCTTGATCTGCAAACGCGTGCGATCCAATGCAAAGGTGCCGTCTATTTTTTCCAGCAAGGGCCACAAGGGCTGTTTTCCATCCACGCCGAAATGGCCAGGCTCGTATTCCAGCGTGCCATTTTCAATTTTCCCGGCGACGCTGAATTCGCCCTTAGGCTTGGCGTTGGCTGCGTCCGTGCGGAACGGGAAATCAGCCAGATCGCCCTTGATCCTGATCGCGACATCTTTTGCCTTGCCGTCCTTAAGCGCGCCGACCAGCCAGTTGCGTAAATGCTCCGGGGTGTGTATCGGCAGATAGCTGCCGATCTTTTTCAGGTCGAATTCGCTGATGCTGGCGGTCAGGTCCACCACTCCCAACGCGGCGCCGTGACGCTCTTGCAAGGGTATAAGGTGGCTGCCGGACAAGGTGCCGGCCAGACCGTCCTGAACAAAATTCATGCTATCGATTTGCAACAGCACCTTCTTTTGCTGGAAACTCCAACGCGCCTTCATATCGAGCTTATCGAAAGGCAGCAGTGGGATTTCGAAGAAACCGGGCAAATCCAGCTGCATTTTTTCCGATGCCAGGTTCAAGCTGCCGCCGTCCTGGTTGGCGTTGATGCTGCCGCTCAGATTATCGATCCCAGGAATCCCCGGCACCGCCGCTTGCGCCGGCTGGCTAGCCGTCTTCGGCTGCGCTGCGCGTGGCGCTCGGGCATTGACGCTTAAGCCCTCGAAGCGGCCTTTTGCGCTGTACGACACAATCGCCGGATAAGCGCCCTGCCATTGCGCGGCAAAATCGTGCAGTTGGCCGCGTGGCGCGAAATCGCTGATCATCTTGATCTGTGCCGCGCTCAGGGGCAAGCGCTGGACGAAGCTGGCCAGTGTCTGCAAATCGAGCTGCTCGGCCTGCAAACTAAATTTTTCCGCCTGCTTGCCCTGCGCAGGCAGATAGGATTCGCTGATGGTAGTCCGCGGCAAACTCAAGCCGTCAGCCGTTTTCAGGGAAAAATTGGTAAACGTGACGGCATGGCCGTGAGCACCGAAGGTCGGCGCGCCATCTTCTGGCGCCGGCCCCAGTTCTTCATGCGCAGATATACGCCCGCTGACGTTCTCTAATGCCAGTGGCTGCAAGTCGGGCCGCAAGCGTACGGCCAGACCGTTCAGTTGCAGATCGGCGGTAAAGTTACGCACCTTGGCATGATCCAGATCGAGCCAGGCTTGCACCGCGCCCTTGCCTTGATTGACTTCAAAGGGATAGTCGAAGTACGGCTTCCACACCGCCAGATCGGTATCTTGCAAATTGGCATAGAGGGTGCCGATCCAGCGCTTGATATCGGCCTTCTTGCGGGCAAATACCGGATGGACGAAATCCGCTCGCACGTCCAGCGGCGCGGCAAATGACGCCGGCGGCGTCGCCCGCACCGACAATTGGTGGCGGCGCCAGCGATTCTGCAGCACCAGATCGATATTGGTCAGGGTCAGCTCAGGCGCTTTGCGCAGATCGTCGCGCCAACGCAACTGGCCGTCACGAATCACCACCTTGTGCTGAGACAGCAGCCACTCGGCGCCAGCGCCGTCATTTTCCTGCTTGGAATTGACCAGAATGCCGGCGACAAACAGATTGCCCTGAGGATCGCGCTCGACTTGCAGATCAGGCTTGTCAATCTCCAGCGTGGCCAGCCTGACGCCGCCCACCAGCGCCGAACGCCAGGAAATAGTGGCCGCCACCTGCGGTAAAGTCAGCGCTGGCTTGCCGCCTTTGTCGTGAACCACCACGTTACCCAGTACCAGGTGCGGCTGCAAGCCATGCCAGGACGCCTGGATCGCGCCTATCGAAATCGGGTTGCCTACCTCTTTGCTAACGATTTGCTCAATCTCTGCCTTGTAGTAGCCGACATTCGGCAACACCACATAGCGCAAACCCAGGAATAGTCCGCAAAACAGGAAATACGCCACGATCAACAGCGTCAGCAAGGCGCCCAGCAGGTGATGGGTAACCAGGTTGAGGTGTTTGTAAGTGGCAATTCCGGCGCGCCAGCAGATGGCAAGTTTGCTAGCCGGCGGCGGAATTTTTGCTTGTTCTTCCAACATCAATCAGAATGGGTAAAATTAATCATTGTGAAACAGAATTCAGGAGCCGCCAAACCAAACGTGCGGCGAGTTACTCTGCGCTCTGTCCCCAACTGACCAGGGATAGGAAGTAAAATAAATCGGCTGCATCTGATCGATTCCAGATTGGCAAGCTGTTGATGTTCGACTAGCTGCCAGACCATATGTTCGCATGGATCAGCATGTGCTTAGCTAAAAAAACAAAAAGGCCGTGATTAAGCTTCCTGTCGAGCTTCCCATTTTCTTTGAATTTTGCGCCAATTATCCTTTAAACCCGTGACCCTATCCCTGTGACTCCATCCTTATTAAGCAGTACCGCTGCCTCGCGCTATTTCTCACGCTGGGTCAATGCCGAAGCCGGGCGCGCCGGACAAATCGCAGAGTTGGCCAAGCCGATGACAAGATTAACCGTCGGCCCGATGCTGCTTAGTCAACTGTTACAAAAAGAAACAGATTCCGGCATGCCCTTGCCGCGCGCCATGCGCCGCCTGCGCAACCTGCTGGTGTGCACCCTGATAGAACGCGATTTGCGCGGGCTGGCCGATCTGGATGAAGTGGTGAGCGCAGTCACCGCTTTCGCCGAATTTGCGGTGCAAACCCACTTGGCTGCGCTGACTGCCGACATGGTCGCGCTGCACGGTACGCCGCAGGGCGAAGAATCGGGCCAGCCGCAGGAATTGCTGGTATTGGGCATGGGCAAGCTGGGCGGTTGCGAACTCAATGTTTCTTCCGACATCGATCTGATTTTCACGTATGCGGAAGATGGCGATACCAAAACCACCAACGCCGACCAACGCTCCCTGTCGAATCATGAGTTCTTTACCCGGCTCGGCAAAAAGCTGATCGGCGCGCTGTCTGAGATCACCGAAGACGGCTTCACCTTCCGGGTCGACATGGCGCTACGGCCGAATGGCGCTTCAGGGCCGCTGGTCGCCAGCTTTAATATGGTCGAGACCTATCTGGTGACCCAAGGCCGGGAATGGGAGCGTTATGCCTGGTGCAAAGCCCGCGCCCTGACCGGCCGCCCGGAAGATATCGCCACTTTGGAAAACATCAGCCGGCCGTTCGTATTCCGGCGTTACCTCGATTACGGCTCGATCGACGCCATGCGCTCCATGCATGCGCAAATCCGCACAGAAGTAAAACGCCTGGAAGCGCTGCATCCGGAGCGCAGCAACAACGTCAAGCTGGGGCGCGGCGGGATCCGTGAAATCGAGTTCCTGGCGCAGGTGTTCCAACTGATTCGCGGCGGCCGCGATGGCGATCTGCGGGATCGCTCCACCCGCGCCACGCTGCGCACCCTGGCTGCTAAAAACCTGCTGGACGCCGAGGTAGTCGATAAACTGCTGGCAGCCTATGATTTCCTGCGCAACCTGGAACACCGGCTGCAATACCTGGACGATGCGCAAACCCATACTTTCCCCACCAACCAGGCGGATTGCCTGATCATCGCCCAGACCATGGGTTTTGCCGACGTGCCCTCATTGATGCAAGTGCTTGACCAGCATCGCACCCTGGTCGACGACCAGTTCGACGATATCTTCAAGGACAAGCAGCATGGCAGCCCCAGCCAGAAGGACTGGGACGACTGCGACAATGTGCTGCATACGCTAAGCGAAACCGACAGCCGCGAAACAATTGCCCTGGTATTGACCCATTGCGGCTTCTCCGATGCCTCGGCGGCGGCGCAACGGCTGGCCACCACCTGGCAATCGACGCGGGTGCAAAACCTGCCGGTAGCCAGCCGCGCGCGCCTGCTGGCACTGGTCAATGCCGCGCTGCCGGCGGTTGCCGCTATTCCCGAACCCGAGCGCCACCTGCCTACTCTCAGCCGTTTGCTGGATTTTCTGGAGGCGATTGCGCGTCGTGCCGCCTATCTGGCGCTGCTGACCGAATATCCTGCTACCCTGCACCGCGTGATCCGCATGATCAGCGCCAGCGACTGGGCCGCCAAATACCTGACCCAGCACCCTATCCTGCTGGACGAACTGCTGGATCCGCGCAGCCTGAACGCGGCGCCGGACTGGCCGGTGTTTGCGCAGGAATGCCGGCGTCAGCTGGAGACTGCTCCCGGCGACACCGAACGGCAGATGGATATGCTGCGCGAAATGCACCATGCGCAGCAATTCCGCCTGTTGGCGCAGGATCTGGAAGGCATGCTTAGCGTTGAGGCGCTGGCCGATCATCTGTCAATTCTGGCCGACATCCTGGTAGCCGCCACGGTACAAGCCATCTGGAACGTGATGCCGGGCCGGCATCGCGAGACACCGCTGTTCACCGTCATCGCCTACGGCAAACTGGGCGGCAAGGAACTCGGTTATGTCTCCGACCTGGACGTGGTGTTCCTGTATGAGGATGACGACCAGGACGGCCCCGCCCTCTACGCCAAGCTGGCGCAGCGTTTCATTACATGGATGACCAGCCATACGCCGGCCGGCATTTTGTTCGATATCGACATTGCGTTGCGCCCCGATGGCGCCAGCGGCCTGCTGGTGTCGTCGTTCGGAAAATTCGAAAAATACCAGCGCAAATCGGCCTGGTTATGGGAGCACCAGGCTCTGACCCGGGCCCGTTTCTGCGCCGGCGACGCCGCCATCGGCGAACGCTTCGAAACCCTGCGAGTAGAAGTACTGCGCCAGGTGCGCGATGCGCAACAGCTGCAAAGCGAAGTGCTGGATATGCGCCAGAAAATGCGCGACGCCCACCCGAGCCGCAGCGATCGTTTCGATCTCAAGCACGATGCCGGCGGCATGATCGACATCGAATTCCTGGTGCAATTCCTGATCTTGCGACATGCCGCCGCCTATCCGCAGCTGACCGCGGATATCGGCAATATCGCCTTGTTGAAACTATGCGGGGAACTGGGCTTGATTGATGCCGTATTGGCCAACGCGGTGGCTGACGCTTACCGGACTTTCCGTAAACTGCAGCATCAAGGCCGCTTGCAGGGGGAAGAAAGAGCACGCGTGACAGCGACCCGCATAGCCGCCGAAATCTCGGTGGTGAAGCAGTTGTGGGCCGAAACTTTCAGAGTCGCCAACGCATAAGGACTAAAGCTTTAGCCGCCGCCCAGAAACACCAATATAGCAGCGCCAAAAGCACGGCCTCTGCGTTTATCCGGGGCTGGATCGGGCTCTTCGTCAGCGACATCAACGTCGTCGTCCAGCGTCAGTTGTCCGGCCTCGAAAGCCGTCAGGATCTGCCTGGCGGCCTTGACGTGCCTGGACGCCACTTGCAGCCGCGCACCGCCGGTCGCCACCGCAATCAGGGAATACACCTGGTTGATGCCGCCATCGACGATAAACGCCGGTATCCTCTCAGACTCCAGCAAGGCCTTGATGATCTCCAGATCGGAAGGTACCGTTGAACGGGCAATCGTTTCGAAATCGCCTTGGCTATCTTCAGTGCTTGTCATGTCGGCCCCTCAATTGAGTTGAATCAATCGTCACCAACCCACTATACCCCAGACCAGATCAGCCCGAAGCCGAGCGCAAGCAGCCTGGAAAATGACAGCCATAAAAAAACGCCCCGAACAGCGGGGCGTTTCTACTAGCGATGACTGATTTACTTGGCGAATTACTTGGCGTTAACCAGTGCAACCGTAGTGTCCAGCATGCGGTTCGAGAAACCCCACTCATTGTCGTACCAGCTCGACACTTTTACCAGACGGCCGGAAACCTTGGTCAGCGTCGAGTCAAAGTTCGACGAAGCCGGATTGTGGTTGAAATCGACCGAAACCAGTGGCTCAGTGTTGTAAGTCAGCAAACCCTTCAATGCGCCGTTTTCCGATGCATCTTTCATGATTGCATTGACTTCATCAACAGTGGTGTCGCGTGCAGCGACGAACGACAAATCGACCAGCGAGACGTTGATGGTAGGCACGCGAATCGCAAAACCGTCCAGCTTGCCGTTCAGTTCAGGCAACACCAGGCCGACCGCCGCAGCAGCGCCGGTCTTGGCCGGGATCATGCTCATGGTGGCGGAACGGGCGCGGCGCAGATCTTCGTGATAAACGTCAGTCAGCACCTGGTCGTTGGTGTAGGAGTGGACGGTAGTCATCAGGCCGTTCAACACACCGATCTTGTCGTTCAACGGCTTGACCAGCGGCGCCAGGCAGTTGGTGGTGCAAGAAGCGTTGGAAATCACGGTATCGCTGGCTTTCAGTACGCCGTGGTTGACGCCGAAAACAACGGTAGCGTCGACGTCTTTGCCGCCCGGTGCGGAGATGATGACTTTCTTGGCGCCGCCCTTGATATGGGCGCTAGCCTTTTCCTTGGTGGTGAAGAAGCCGGTGCACTCCAGCACGACGTCAACGCCCAACTCACCCCATGGCAATTCGGCCGGGTTGCGTTGTGCCAATACCTTGATGCGATCGCCATTGACCACGATGAAATCGCCGTCGACAGTCACGCTGCCAGGGAACTTGCCGTGGGCGGTATCGTACTGGGTCAGGTGAGCATTGGTTTTTGAGTCGCCGAGGTCGTTGATGGCAACGATCTCGATGTCATGCTTTTTGCCGCCTTCGTAATGGGCGCGAAGGATGTTGCGGCCGATGCGGCCATAGCCATTGATGGCGACGCGAATAGTCATGGTTTTCTCCTAAGGTATTAACAATAAATTCGTTTCAATTGCATCACAAATACTAACGCTTCAATTGACCCTGATGGTACGCCAACCGTAGCCGGCTTCCTGCAAATCCAATCCATCCCAGCTGAACGGCTGCTCAACCAACAGTTCGGCCCCCAGCATCTCGTAGAACTGCCGCGCCTGGCGATTTTCCGCCAGCACCCACACCAGCATGTTATTGGCGCCGGCGCTGGCCAGCGTTGCCGCCACATGCGCGACCAGACGGCGGCCGATGCCGGCCCGCTGCACCGACGGCTCCAGATAAATCGCGGTCAGCTCGGAATCGTAACCGAGCTTGGCTTCGGCAAGCGTCATGCCGGCCGCAAAACCCAGCACTTCACCGTCGACTTCAGCCACAAACACATTGGCCGCACTCGACGTCGCCGACAGGATGCGGCTCCAGATGGCGGTGCTGTCTTCAACCTTCATGCCATCCAGATAGTCATCCGGAATAATCCCGCGATAAGTGGCGCGCCAGCTATCGATGCGCACTGCGGCAATCACCCCGGCGTCGGCCACGGTGGCGCGGCGGATGACGACATCGCCAACGATATTGGTGATGTCGAGACCTCTAGCTTTTTTTACTTCTCTTACGTTCATGCCAGTATCAACTTGGTCTTGGCGACGACGTTTTCAACAGTGAAGCCGAAATGTTTGAACAACACACCGGCCGGAGCCGATTCGCCGAATGTATCGATGCCGACCACAGCGCCTTCCAGGCCGACATACTTGTGCCAGAACGCAGTGACGCCGGCTTCGATCGCCACGCGCGGCAAACCGCGCTGCAATACGCTGGCTTTATAAGCCGATTCCTGGCGGTCGAAAACATCGGCGCAAGGCATCGACACCACACGTACCGCAATACCTTCCTGCGCCAGTGCTGCCGCAGCCTGCATCGCCAGTTCCACTTCAGAACCGGTAGCGATCAGGATCGCCTTGGCGTCGGCCGCATCTTTCAAGACATAAGCACCGCGCTTGATGTCAGCGATTTGCGCGGCGTCGCGCTCCTGATATTGCAAATTCTGACGCGAGAAAATCAGCGTGCTTGGGCCGTTCTTGCGTTGCACCGCTTGTTGCCACGCCACCGCCGATTCAACCGTGTCGCATGGACGCCAGTTATCCAGTTGCGGAATCAAACGCAGGCTCGATACATGTTCCACCGATTGGTGAGTCGGGCCGTCTTCGCCCAGGCCGATCGAGTCATGGGTGAACACGAAGATCGAACGGATCTTCATCAGCGACGCCATACGCAAAGCGTTTCGGCTGTAATCGGAGAAAGTCAGGAAAGTCGCGCCGAACGGGATGTAGCCGCCATGCAGAGCGATACCGTTCATCATCGCGCTCATGCCGAATTCGCGCACGCCGTAATTGATATGGTTGCCCGGCTGGTCAGCGCGTACTGCCACGCTTTCTTTCCAGTTGGTCAGGTTGGAACCGGTCAGGTCGGCCGAACCGCCGAGGAATTCCGGCAGCACCGGCGCCAGTGCCTGGATCGCGTTCTGGCTGGCTTTGCGGGTAGCGATGGTTTCCTTCTTTTCGACGCAGCTGGCGATGTATGCACTCACGGTTTCTTCGAAATTGCCCGGCAGCTCGCCCTTCATGCGGCGGGTGAACTCGCTGGCTAACTGCGGATATTCGGCAGCGTAGCTGGCGAACAGTGCATTCCAGTCGCCTTCGAATTGCTTGCCTTGCGGCTTAGCGTCCCATGCGGCATAAACGTCGGCAGGGATTTCGAACGGTGCGTAGTTCCAACCCAGGGCCTCGCGCGCAGCGGCGATTTCCTTGTCGCCCAATGCGGCGCCGTGCACCTTGTCGGTACCGGCCAGGTTCGGCGAACCCTTGCCGATCACGGTCTTGCAGCAGATCAGGGTTGGCTTGTCGGACAATTTGGCTTGATGGATCGCAGCGTTGACGGCTTCCACATTGTGGCCGTCGACGGCGCGGATCACGTTCCAGCCGTAGGCTTCGAAACGCTTCGGGGTGTCGTCCTTGAACCAGCCTTCGACATGGCCGTCGATCGAGATACCGTTATCATCGTAGAGCACGACCAGTTTCGACAGGCGCAGTGTGCCGGCCAGCGAGCAAGCCTCGTGCGAAATGCCTTCCATCAGGCAGCCGTCGCCGACGAATGTGTAAGTGTGATGGTCAACCACCGGGAAGCCGGAGCGGTTGAATTCCGCTGCCAGCAGTTTTTCCGCCAAAGCCATGCCGACGGCGTTGGTCAAACCCTGACCCAGCGGGCCGGTAGTGGTTTCTATGCCAGGCGTGACGTCGACTTCAGGATGGCCCGGCGTCTTCGAATGCATCTGACGGAAATTGCGCAACTCGTCCATCGGCAGATCGTAGCCGGTCAGGTGCAGCAAGGCGTATTGCAACATCGAACCATGACCGTTTGACAATACAAACCGGTCACGATTGAACCAATGCGGATTGCTTGGATTGTGACGGTAATGTTTGGCCCACAAGGCGACTGCAATTTCCGCCATGCCCATCGGCATGCCGGGATGGCCGGAATTAGCTTTTTGTACAGCGTCCATTGCCAGCGCACGGATTGCATTGGCCATCTTGGTAGTCGGGAGTGTGGAAGTCATGGTGGGAGCGGTTGGCAACGGTTAAGGAATCAGTTGAAAATCAGTCGAACATCAATTGAAGATCGGCTTTAACAAGCGGTTGGCGGGCGAAGAGCGTCAGAACAGCCCACAAAGGCCGATATTTTACCAAAATGCGGCCGATCCCGGTTCAAATCCGCTTATCTGTCCTGTGTTGCGGGGGCAAATGGGCAGTAAAATGCTGCCGCATCGCATACAGCACGCAAGCGCATCGAAGTTGAATCGCATGGTTTTATTGTGATTTTCATATCGACTTATCTACCCGCAATAAACAGCATTAATTTCAGCACTGATCTCACCATGCAAGGTTTACATCTGACGGCCGACTGTTACGACTGCCGCTGCCCCCCAGCCTTATTGCTCGATCCGGTCAGATTGCGCCAGTTTGTGGTGGAGCAAACGCTGCGCTCAGGCTTGACTATCGTCGGCGAAAAATTCCACCCCTTTCAGAGCGCCGACGGCAGCCCTGCCGGCGTTACCTGCGCCTTGCTGCTGGCCGAATCGCATCTGGCGATCCATACCTGGCCCGAACGCCAGGCGGTGACTCTGGATGTGTATGTATGCAATTTCACGGAAGATAACAGCGCCAAGGCCAGCGCTTTGCTGGATACCCTGATCAGCAGCTTTGCACCGGCCCGATGGCAGACCCATCGCTTGCAGCGCGGCAGCGGCGCCAGCGACCAGACCTTGGCGCTGGAGCAGCTCACGCCACATACCGCTTATGGCACGCAGTTGGCGCCGCCGCTGGCACAAATGCAATCGCCGTTCCAGCACATAGAAATTGCTGATTCCGCGGAATTCGGCAAGGTAATGCGGCTGGACGGCGTTTTCATGACATCGGAGCGCGATGAATTTTTCTACCATGAATGCCTGGTCCATCCGGCTGCGCTCAGCCACCCTGGCCCGCGCCGCGCCTTGATTATCGGCGGCGGCGACGGCGGCAGCAGCGAAGAACTGCTCAAGCATCCGTCGATCGAACAGATCACGCTGTGCGAACTCGATCCGATGGTGATCCAGCTGGCGCGTCTGCACCTGCAACAAATCCATCAGGGCGCGCTGGACGACCCGCGTGTCCGCCACGTCGCCCAGGATGGTTTTGCCTACGTACAGGAAGCAGCCAACGCCGCCACTGACCAGCAGCAGCTCTACGATTTGATCTTGCTCGACCTGACCGACCCGCAAGGTGCGAACGGTAGCGCGCTGGCAGCCGATTGCTATACCTCGGAATTCCTGCAAGCCTGCCGCGCCTTGCTCAACCCGGGCGGCGCATTGGTGATGCATCTGGGCAGCCCGTTCCACCATCCGCAACGATTCGCGTTGCTGCGCCAGCGTCTCAACAGCGTGTTCAGCCAGGTCCATCCCTATACCGTGCATGTGCCGCTATATGGCGCGCTGTGGGGCATGGCGATTGCCAGCGACAGTCTCGATCCGCTGCGGCTGGATAGCCATGCGATAGCATGCCGCTTAGGGGATAGGGCTGTGGGCGAACTCCAGTACTACAACGAAAATGTCCATTCGGCACTATTCGCCTTACCCAATTTCGTGCAGAATCTGGGCGCTTAGTTTGTTGTTGCAAATTCATCGTTGCCTGATTTGGAGAGCGTCTTGCCACCCACCGGTCTTTTGAAGCAACCCCCCGCACCTGCCGCTCCGCCGGCCAGAAAGAGCCACGCTGTGCCGCTGGTGCTGGCGGCGTCGGCGCTACTGGCCGGCTGCAGCCCCAGGCAAGCGCGCGACGAATACGCCAGCCAGGAAGATTGCAAGAAAGACTGGGCGCGTCCTGAGCTTTGCCAGCCGGCGTCGGGCGCCAGTTCCGGCGGCCACAGCGGCTACTATGGCCGCTACTACGGCCCTAGCTATGACGAGGGCGCCCGCGAAAGCGCGCAGCGCAGCGCACGCGGCGGCGGCAACAGCTTTGGCCTGGCGGGCGCCGAAAGCAGCAATCATTCGGTCGGCCGCAGCGTGTCGCGCGGCGGTTTCGGCGGCGCCCACATTTCTTCCGCCGGCGGTTAGGGCCGGTTAAATATGATCCGCGAAAACCTGACTCCGCGCGCCAACTGGCAGGCGCAATTCGAATCGCTTGGCTTCAGCTATCACTCGATTGACGATCTGTATTGGGATGAGCGCTATGCCTATCGCTTCACTGCGGCGCAAATCGATGCGGTCGAAGACGCCACCAGCGAATTGCACCAGATGGCTTTGCAAGCGGTCGAGCATGTGATCGCGCACGAACGGCTGCAACAGTTCGCCATTCCGCAGCCGTTCTGGGCGCTGGTTGAAGAAAGCTGGCGCGAAAAAGAGTTCTCCCTGTACGGACGCTTCGACCTGTCCTGGGACGGTCATAATCCGCCCAAAATGCTGGAGTACAACGCAGATACCCCGACCGGCCTGGTCGAATCCAGCGTAGCGCAGTGGTATTGGCTGCAAGACGTATTCCCGCAAGCCGATCAATTCAACTCGATCCATGAAAAACTGATCGCCCAATGGCAGACACTAGCCAGCGACCATCGCAGCAAGGGCTTGTTGCACTTTGCCTGCATCGGCGGCCATGAAGAAGACGAAGGCAACCTGTCCTATTTACGCGATACCGCGATCCAGGCCGGCTTCGCCACCAAACAGCTGGCGATAGAAAATATCGGCTGGGACCAGCAGCATGCCGAATTTGTCGACGACTTCGATCTGAAGATAGCCAACCTGTTCAAGCTCTATCCGTGGGAATGGCTGTGCCGTGAAGCGTTCGCAGAACATCTGCTGGCGCGCCCGCTGCGCCTGATCGAACCAGCCTGGAAAATGGTGCTGTCTAACAAGGCCATTTTGCCGGTGCTATGGGAATTGTTTCCCGGTCACCCCAATCTGTTACCGGCCTTTTTCGATGCCTGGCGTATCAGCGGCGACTTCGTCAAAAAGCCACTGTACTCGCGCGAAGGCGAAAACATCACGATCTATGCCGGCGGCGAAGTCCACCATCAGCCAGGGCAATACGGCGCCGAGGGTTATATCTATCAGGCTTTCGCGCCGCAACCGAAATTCGACGACGGCATTACGCCGGCCTACACTTCCATCGGCTCGTGGGTGGTAGGGGATGCTCCAGCCGGCATCGGCATCCGCGAAGATGTATCGCTGATTACCAAAGATACCAGCCGCTTTGTACCGCATTATTTTGTTGACTGACGATCAATCCGCAACCTTGAACGACACAAGCACCCCCAGCTATCAGGAGCACTGACCTATGAGCTTTTTACCCATCGGCCTGCCAGCCTTTTTATCCCACTTCGGCTTAGCACTACTGTTGGTGGCAGTGTTTTTTGTGATCTATATTTTTATCACGCCCTACCACGAGCTAGCCTTGATCCGCGCCGGCAATCACGCTGCCGCTGCCAGCCTGGCCGGTGCTTTGCTGGGTTATATCGTGGCCCTGGCTTCCGCTATTTCGAATAGCGTCAACCTGCTGGATATGCTGGTGTGGGGAGTGGTCGCGTTAATCGCGCAATTGCTGGCTTTCTTGATCGTCAAGCTATTGTTGCCGACGCTGCTGGAAGATATTCCCGAAAACAAAATCGCATCCGGCATCTTTCTTGGTACAGTCAGTCTTGGCTTGGGCTTGCTGACTGCTGCCTGCATGACTTATTGATTAAGGATTTTTTCATTCCATGCCTCGTTTCTATGTCTCCACCCCGCTCGAAATCGGCCAGTTGCTGGTTTTGCCGGAAGCAGTCGCCCATCACCTGCTGGTACTGCGCCTAGGGCCGGCCGCGCCAATCACCTTGTTCAACGGCGAAGGCGGCGAATACACCGCGACCATCAGCAGCATCGAAAAAAAACGCGTCAACGTCGAGATCAAGACCTTTTCACCGCGCGAGGCCGAGCTGCCGTATGCGATCACGCTGGCCCAGGCTTTGCCGGAATCGTCGAAACTGGATTGGATCATCGAAAAAGCTGTCGAACTCGGCGTCGCCGCGATTCAACCGCTGGCGGCGCAGCGCTGCGTAGTGCGCCTCAGCAGCGAACGCGCCGAGAAAAAACAAAACCACTGGCAAGCGGTGATCATCGCCGCTGCTGAACAAAGCGGGCGTAACCGCCTGCCCACCCTCGCCACTCTCAGCCCTTTCAACGACTGGGCCCAGCAACAGGATTTGCATAAGCGCGTCCTGCTGTCGCCACGCGGTGAGCAATCGCTGTCGGACTGGGCGCGCCATCATCCACCGCAAGCATTGGCGCTGTTGATCGGCCCCGAGGGCGGATTCACAGAGGCGGAAGAAAATCTGGCCTGTAGCCAGGGCGCGCTGATGTTGTCGATGGGGCCAAGGATTCTGCGTACCGAAACCGCTGGTTTGGCGGCGCTGGCAGCGATCAATGCGGTTTGGGGCGAGATGTAAGCCCGAAATAAATGTAAGCCCGGTAAGCTCTACTGTGCCTCTATCGATCCTACAATTTGTTCTAAGCAAAAATAAAAACCCTGGCTAGAATGATAAACGCTCTCAAGACACAATCGTTTTCAGTTTCGCAACTACTCAAAGCTCTTGCCGCGTTGTAAGATTAATCCTTTCAACGCTTCGCCTACGAAGTAACAACTGGCCTTGATGGCTGACGCTTTATTACGCATTAATTACGCATTATTTACTCAGGAGAATATTATGGGACTGCTGGATTCGGTACTTGGCGCAATCGGTGGCGGCCAACAGCAAGCGAACGATCCGAAAGCCCTGTTGATCCAGGCAGCAATTGGTTTGCTGACTAAACAAGGTGGCGCTGGCGGCGCTGCCGGCGGCCTGGGCGGCTTGCTCAGCGCGTTCGAAGGCGCCGGCCTGGGCCAGGTTGCGCAGTCGTGGATAGGTAACGGAGCGAATCAGGCGATTACGCCGGATCAGGTACAACAAGCGCTGGGTGGCGGCCATCTGGAAGAACTGGCGCAAGCGGCAGGGATTTCACCGAGCGAAGCAGCCGGTCATCTGTCAGAGATCTTGCCTGGCCTGGTAGACAAACTGACACCACAAGGCAACGCCAGCGCGCCTGCCGGCGGCCTGGATCTGGGTGGTTTGCTGGGCGGCCTGCTGGGCGGCAACAAACAGGGCTAAATTAGCCGAGGTTTGATTGTCTGACGACAAATCGCCCTCAGGGGCGATTTTTTTTGGCGTTATTATTCTTCAATGATTCGTCAATGCGTCAATCAGTATCCAAATTTCAATAAAATAGCTGTTTTATCAATTAAAAACCACGCAATCCGCTGCCGTTCGACTTCTGGGCAAGGGTAAAACGTCGAAAGCATTTATAATCCAAGGTTTTTGCAATAAATATTCCGGTCACTTCAATGAAGGTATTTCGCGGACTTCCCAACGCCGAATCGCGCGCCCCTTGCGCGCTCACTATCGGCAACTTCGATGGCGTGCATCGCGGCCATCAGGTGCTGCTCGCGCACGTCCGCAAGGCCGCCACGGAACTGGGGCTGGATGCTGCGGTGATGACGTTCGAGCCGCACCCGCGTGAATTTTTCGCGCAACGCGCCGGACAACCGGCCAATATGCCGACCCGCGTCGCCAACCTGCGCGACAAGCTGCAGTCGCTGTCGCAGGCCGGCATCGATCGCGTGATTGTCGAACACTTCAACGCCAGTTTTGCGGCCATGTCGCCTCAGGATTTCATTGAGAAAGTGCTGGTTGAAGGCTTGCACGTGAAATGGCTGATGGTCGGCGAAGATTTTTGCTTTGGCGCGCGCCGCGCCGGCAATATCGCCACCCTGATCGAGGCTGGCAAGAAATACGGCTTCCATGTCGAAACCCTGCCGACGGTCATGAATGAAGGTGCGCGAGTATCATCGTCGGCGGTGCGCGCCGCGCTGGCGGCCGGCGATTTCAGCCATGCGCGAGCATTGCTGGGCCATCCGTATGCGATCTCTGGGCATGTGGTGCATGGCAAGAAACTGGGCCGCACTATCGGCTTCCCGACCTTGAACCTGCGGGTTAACCATAAGCTCCCGGCCTTGTCTGGCATTTTTACCGTCAAAGTACATGGCCTGGCCGAACAGCCTTTGCCGGCGGTGGCCAGCATTGGTATTCGTCCTACCGTGGACGACAGCGGCCGGGTGCTGCTGGAAAGTTATATTCTCGACTTTGCCGGCGATTGCTACGGCAAATTGATAAGGGTTGAGTTTTTGCAAAAACTGCGCGACGAAGAGAAATATGTCGACTTGCCGACCTTGACTGCCGCGATTGCGCGCGACGTCAGCAATGCGCGCGCATATTTCGGCCAGCAAGACGCTGCAGCTGCGCATGTGCCAACTTCCGCGACAGACCGAATTTGACGCTGCACCGTCGCTTTACCCTGATAACGCTAGTGCCAGTTTAACTTAACGCGCTCCGCCTGCGCCTGGCTCCACTGAATTCCATTGAAGAAAATTATGTCCGATCAGACCAGCAAACCAGAAAACAATAAAGCAGCGAAATTGCCGAATAAGCCACAAGGCAAGCCGCAAAGCAAATACCCGGTCAACATGACCGAAACGGCCTTCCCGATGCGCGGCGATCTGGCCAAGCGCGAGCCGCAATGGGTCAAGCAATGGCAGGAAAAGAAAGTCTACGAACGGATTCGCAAAGCCTCCAAGGGCCGCCCGAAATTCATCCTGCATGACGGCCCGCCGTACGCCAATGGTGAAATCCACCTGGGCCACGCCGTCAACAAGATCCTCAAGGACATGATCGTCAAGGCCCGCAACATGGCCGGCTTCGATGCGCCTTACGTGCCGGGCTGGGATTGCCACGGCATGCCGATCGAGATCCAGATCGAAAAGAAATACGGCAAGAACCTGCCGGTGGCGGAAGTGCAGGCCAAGGCGCGCGCTTACGCTAATGAACAGATCGATCTGCAACGCAAAGACTTCATCCGCCTCGGTGTGCTGGGCGAATGGGACAACCCATACAAGACCATGGCCTTCGGCAACGAAGCCGACGAGCTGCGCGCGCTCGGCACTATCCTGGAAAAAGGTTATGTGTATCGCGGTCTGAAGCCGGTCAACTGGTGTTTTGATTGCGGTTCGGCTCTGGCTGAAGCAGAAGTCGAATACCAGGACAAGCGCGATCCTTCCATCGATGTCGGCTTCCCGTTTGCCGAGCCGGAAAAAATCGCCGCTGCGTTCGGCCTGGCGTCGCTGCCGACCGATCAAGGTTATGTCGTCATCTGGACTACCACGCCGTGGACCATCCCCTCCAACCAGGCCCTCAACGTCCACCCGGAAGTCGACTACGCGCTGGTGCAGACCGCGCGCAACGGCGCCCCCTTGCTGCTGATCCTGGCGCAAGACCTGGTCGAGGATTGCCTGCAACGTTTCGGTCTCGAAGGCAAGGTTATCGCCAGTTGCAAAGGCGAAGCGCTGGCGCTGATCAATTTCAAACATCCGCTGGCCGCCGCCGACGCTGGCTATGACCGCCTGTCGCCGGTCTACCTGGGCGACTACGTTACCACCGACAGCGGCACCGGCATCGTCCACTCGGCGCCGGCCTACGGCATCGAAGACTTTATCTCATGCAAAGCGCATGGCATGAAGGACGCCGACATCATCAGCCCGGTCATGGGCGACGGCAAGTTTGCTTCCTGGCTGCCGTTCTTTGCCGGCATGACCATCTGGGAAGCCTCCAAGCCGATCTGCGGCAAGCTGGAGGAAGTTGGCGCGCTGTTCAAGCTGGTCATGTTCGATCACAGCTATATGCATTGCTGGCGGCACAAGACGCCGATCGTCTACCGCGCCACTTCACAGTGGTTCGCCAGCATGGACAACCTGCCGAAAGACGGCCATCCAAGCTTGCGCAGCACTGCCTTGCAAGCAATTGAAGAAACCGCGTTCTTCCCAAGCTGGGGCAAGGCGCGTTTGCATGGCATGATCGCCAACCGTCCTGACTGGACCTTGTCGCGCCAACGCCAATGGGGCGTGCCGATGGCGTTCTTCGTGCACAAGGAAACCGGCCAGTTGCATCCGCGCACACCGGAATTGCTGGAACAAATCGCCCAGCGCATCGAGCAAAGCGGGATCGAAGCGTGGCAAGCGCTGGACCCGAAAGAATTGCTGGGCGACGACGCCGTCAACTACATCAAGAATAAAGACACGCTGGATGTCTGGTTCGATTCCGGCACTACCCATCAGACTGTATTGCGCGGCTCGCACGCCAGCCAGTCGCAATTCCCGGCCGACCTGTATCTGGAAGGTTCGGACCAGCATCGCGGCTGGTTCCATTCTTCCCTGCTGACCTCGGCCATGCTGAATGGCCGCGCGCCTTATAACGCGTTGCTGACGCACGGTTTTGTGGTCGACGGCGAAGGCCGCAAGATGTCGAAGTCGCTGAAGAACGGCGTCGAGCCGCAAAAGGTGGCGGACTCGCTGGGCGCGGAAATCCTGCGCCTGTGGGTAGCTGCCAGCGATTATTCGGGTGAGATCACGATCTCCGACGAGATCTTGAAGCGAGTCACAGAATCGTATCGCCGCATCCGCAACACCCTGCGCTTCCTGCTGGCGAATACTTCCGACTTCGATCCTTTGAAGGATGCGGTGCCGATCGCCGATCTGCTGGAAATCGATCGTTATGCGATCGCCAGCATGGCCCGCCTGCAAGCCGATATCTTGCAGCATTACGAGACTTACGAGTTCCATCCGGTGATCTCGAAACTGCAGATGTACTGCTCGGAAGACCTGGGTGGTTTCTATCTCGACATCTTGAAAGATCGTCTGTACACCAGCGGCGTCAGCTCGCCGGCGCGCCGTTCGGCACAAACCGCGATCTGGCATATCACCCAGGCGCTGCTGCGGGTGATGGCGCCGACGCTGTCGTTCACGGCGGAAGAGGCCTGGTCGTTCTTCGCCAGCCCGGAAGCCTTTGCGGCCAGCGATGAAACCATTTTCACCCAGACCTATTACACGCTGCCGGAAATCAAAGGCGCCGCAGCCCTGATCGAAAAATTCAGCGCCATACGCGCCGTGCGCGCCGATGTCACCAAGCAGTTGGAAGAAGTCCGGGTTGCAGGCGGTATCGGCTCCTCGCTGCAGGCGGAAGTAGAGATCAAGGCTGGTCCGGAAAAATATGCACTGCTCAACAGCCTGGGCGACGACCTGAAATTTGTCCTGATCACCTCCAGCGCAACGGTCTCTGAAGTAGCGACAGAAGCGGAAGAAGCGATCCTGGTGACGCCGTCGGCGCAGCAAAAATGCGAACGTTGCTGGCACTATCGGGCCGACGTCGGCAGCCACCCGGAACATCCGGGCCTGTGCGGACGCTGCGTTGCCAATTTATTCGGCAACGGTGAAGACCGGCATTTCGCCTGAACCGCTGAAGTAAATCAGTCATACGCAAGTTGATCATGCGCAGTTGGCACTCGTCCTGGCACGATGTCGCGAGCTGCGCACTTTTTTGCCACACTGCCGAGAACAGATAAACCCATATGGCCACTAAAAAACGCGCTGCATCCTCATCTTCTTCATCTTATTCTTCATCTTCCTCCAAATACGGCCTGGCGCCGTGGCTTGCCATCGCCGCCCTGGTGCTGCTGATCGATCAACTGACCAAGATCACCGTGGTGCGCCTGTTCAGCTATGGCGAATCGCAGGCAGTGACCTCGTTCTTCAATCTGGTGCTGATATATAACAAAGGCGCCGCGTTCAGCTTTCTGTCTACGGAATCAGGCTGGCAACGTTATCTGTTTACCGGGCTCGGCATCGCTGCCGCGCTGTTCATCATTTTCCTGCTGAAACGCCATGCCGGACAGCGCATGTTTTGCACCGCGCTGGCATTGATACTGGGCGGCGCCATCGGCAATGTGGTTGACCGCATTGCCTACGGCCATGTGATCGATTTTCTCGACTTCTATATGCGTAACTGGCACTGGCCTGCTTTCAACATCGCCGATAGCGCGATTTGCGTCGGTGCGGTATTGTTTGTGATTGATGAGTTGCGTCGCGTGAATAAGTAATTAATTAATAAGCAAAACACAAGCGAAATACGCGACACAGCCACCCTCCCTCCTTACCTTTCCAGGAGTAACCATGGATCTCGCTGGTAAAAAAATCGTGCTGGGACTGACCGGCGGCATCGCCTGTTACAAGGCGGCGGAATTCACGCGCGCACTGATCAAAGCGGGCGCATCGGTACAAGTCGTGATGACCGCGGCGGCGATGCATTTCATTACCCCGATTACCATGCAGGGCCTGTCCGGCAAGCCGGTATTTACCGATCAATGGGATGCGCGCATTGGCAACAACATGCCGCACATCGACCTCACCCGCGACGCCGACGCCATCGTCATCGCGCCCTGCTCCGCCGATTTCATCTTCAAGCTGGCGCACGGCGCCTGCGACGATTTGTTGTCGACTCTGTGCGTGGCGCGCCAGGCCACCTTGCCTTTGCTGGTGGCGCCGGCGATGAATGTCGAGATGTGGCAAAACCCGGCAACTCAACGTAATCTGACGCAATTGCTGGCGGACGGCATTCAGTTGCTTGGCCCCGATGCCGGCGAGCAGGCATGCGGTGAAGTCGGCATGGGCCGCATGCTGGAGGCGGACCAGTTGCTGACAGAAGTGATCGCTTCGTTCCAACCCAAGCTGCTCAAAGGCAAGCGCGTGCTGCTGACCGCCGGCCCTACTTTCGAACCGATCGATCCGGTCCGTGGCATCACTAATCTTTCATCCGGAAAAATGGGTTACGCCGTAGCCCGCGCAGCTTACGAAGCCGGGGCGGAAGTCACCCTGGTGTCAGGTCCGACTGCACTGACTACACCCTACGGTGTACGCCGTATCAGCGTCCAGACCGCGCAACAAATGCACGATATCGTGATGGCGCAACTGGCCGGCGCCAATGGCCCCACCGATGGCCGCACCGATGTCTTCGTCGCCGTGGCGGCGGTGGCTGACTGGCGCGTGGCCAATGCCAGCCCGCAAAAACTGAAAAAAAATGCCGACGGCAGCGCTCCCGAACTGGTGTTCGAGCAAAACCCGGATATTCTGGCAACAGTTGCAGCATTGGCGAAAGCGCCTTACTGTGTCGGTTTTGCGGCTGAATCGGAGCACCTGCTGCAGTATGGCGAAGCCAAACGCATCAGGAAAAATGTGCCGCTGTTGGTCGGCAATATCGGCCATGACACGTTCGGCAAAGACGATAACCAGCTGGTGTTGTTTGATACCGACGGCCACACAAGCCTGCCGCGCGCCGGCAAACAACAACTGGCGCGCCAGTTGATTGCTGCAATCGCCGCTCGTCTTGGTTAGCATCCGCGCATCTGCATTGGCATCTGTATCAGCATCTACTTTCCGCGGCGGCTTTCATCGCCCGCGGTCGGCAGCGAAAATCAGAAGTAGCTTGACGAACACCGGGCGGGATTGTTCCTGTCATGTTTGCTATACCTATACCTAGCCCTATCATTTCACTTAATAGATTGTTACAAAATTCCATGAATACCATCGACGTCAAAATTCTCGACCCACGCATGCAAGATCAATTGCCGGCTTATGCGACCGAAGGCAGTGCGGGCCTGGACCTGCGCGCCTGCCTGGACACCGCGCTGACGATCAAACCCGGTGAAACCCATCTGATCCCGACCGGCCTGGCGATTCATATCGGCGACCCGGCTTATGCGGCAATGATCCTGCCGCGCAGCGGCCTCGGCCACAAACATGGCATCGTGCTGGGGAACCTGGTCGGCCTGATCGACTCTGATTACCAGGGTCAGCTGATGGTTTCGACCTGGAACCGCGGCACTACCGAATTTACCCTCAACCCGATGGAACGGCTGGCGCAATTAATCATTGTGCCCGTAGCTCGTGTCCAGTTTAATGTCGTAGCAGATTTCGAGAGCAGCGAACGCGGCGCAGGCGGCTTCGGCAGCACCGGAAAAAATTGATGGAGAAATTAATGAGATTGATGAATTTGACGCGCGGCGCCGGATGGCAAGGAGTCAAGCGTTATACGGCGCTGGCATTGCCGGTGCTGTTGCTGGCGGCCTGTGCGACACAGGAACCGAGTAGTACCTCCACCACACCCAGCGTCAAACTGCCGCCGGCCCCTCCCAAGCCGGTAGCGCTGACGCCATCACCGAAGCAGACCGAACTGAAAACCTTGATCGGCATGCAAGACCGCTTGTACGACGTCGCCGCTCCTTTGCTGGTAAACAACGCCGTCTTATGCAGAAACAATGCGCGCAATCTGCTGGGCTTCACCGCCAAGACAAAATATTCCTATACTGCTGAATTCATTGAAGCGGCAAGCGCCCTGGGCCTGAGCGATCAACTGCAAGTGACTGGCGTACTCACTGGCAGCGGCGCCGCCAAGGTCGGCCTGCAACGCGGCGATCTGCTGGTAGCCATCCAGGACAAGCCGGTGCCGGCGGGAGCCGATGCCGAACGCCAGACTGCCTTGATGCTCGGCCCGCTGGTGAATGGCCGCAATAGCATCAAGGTCACGATCGCGCGCAATGGCGGCAACCAGATCTTGAACATCCCGCTGACTCGCGCCTGCGCCTTTGGCATAGAGCTCGGCAACACCGAGAATGTGGTCAGTTATGCCGATGGCCGACGCGTGCTGATCAGCAGCGGCATGATGAAATTCACCAAGAGCGACGATGAACTGGCCTTGGTGATCGCCAAGGAAATGGCGCACAACACGCTGACCCATCCGGCCCGCCAACGCAACACCGCCACCATGACCGGTGTGATCGACAATCTGATCCGCTTGCGGCCAGATACCGCGGCCTTGAACGGCATGGCGGGCGTCAAGCCATACCCGCAACAGTTGGATGCGGCAGCCGATAAATTGTCGCTGTACATGGTTGCCCGTGCCGGTTACAAGGTCGATGGCGCAGCAGCTCTCTGGCAACGTCTGGCGACCAGCTATCCGGCCAGCGTGCTGAATGGCTATACAGCGATCCATCCCGGCACCGATTACCGTCTGTCTGCAATCCAGCAAGCCGTTTCGGATATTCAGGCCAAACAGGCCGCCGACACTGCCCTGCTGCCTTAAACCCAACTCTGAAACTCTGTCATCCCGCGTACGCGGGAATGACGCAACAGTAGTACATATTAAAAAGCCTGAATCACTTGCGTGAATTCAGGCTTTTTAATTGCTCGGACAAATGCTTGGCCGGGCGCGAAGTTACTCCACTTCCTTATTCCACTTCCACCGTTTCCTCCGGCGCCGCAGGCGAAGACGAATCTTTTTCTGCAAAGTCCAGGCTGATCTGATCCTTGTCGTCCAGATCGACAGTGACCCGGCCACCGGTGACCAGCTTGCCGAACAACAGTTCGTCGGCCAGCGCCTTGCGTATCATGTCCTGGATCAGACGTGACATCGGCCGCGCGCCCATCAATGGATCGAAACCCTTCTTGGCCAGGAACTTCCGCAAGTTCTCGGTGAAGATCGCATCCACTTTTTTCTCGTGCAACTGCTCTTCCAATTGCATCAGGAACTTGTCGACCACACGCAAGATGACTTCTTCATCCAGTGCATGGAAACTGATGATGGAATCGATGCGGTTGCGGAATTCCGGCGTAAACATACGCTTGATATCCGCCATCTCGTCACCGGCTTCTTTTTTGTCGGTGAAGCCAATCGAACGTTTTTGCAGACTTTCCGCGCCGGCATTGGTGGTCATGATGATGATCACGTTGCGGAAATCGGCTTTGCGTCCGTTGTTGTCGGTCAGTGCGCCATGATCCATCACCTGCAGCAAAATATTGAAAATGTCCGGATGGGCTTTTTCAATTTCATCCAGCAGCAATACCGCATGTGGTTTCTTGGTCACCGCTTCGGTCAGCAAACCGCCCTGATCGAAACCGACATAACCCGGAGGCGCGCCAATCAGGCGGCTCACAGCGTGACGCTCCATGTATTCGGACATGTCGAAACGGATCAGATCGATGCCGAGGATGAACGCCAGTTGCTTGGCCACTTCGGTCTTGCCGACCCCGGTCGGACCGGAGAACAGGAAAGAGCCGATCGGCCGGTCGGTCTTGCCCAGGCCGGCACGCGCCATCTTGATCGCCGACGCCAGCGCATCGATCGCCGGATCCTGGCCGAACACCACATTGCGTAAATCGCGGTCTATGGTTTGCAGCTTGCTGCGATCGTCCTGGTTGACCGACTGCGGCGGAATCCGCGCAATCTTGGCGATGATGTCTTCGATCTCGCCTTTGCCTATGGTCTTTTTCTGCTTCGATTTCGGCAGGATGCGTTGCGCCGCACCGGCTTCATCGATCACATCGATCGCCTTGTCCGGCAGATGGCGGTCGTTGATGAAGCGCGCCGCCAGTTCGGCTGCACTGGTCAGTGCGGAAGCCGAGTATTTGACACCGTGGTGTTCTTCAAAGCGCGACTTCAAGCCACGCAGGATTTGCACGGTTTGCTCCACCGTCGGTTCGTTGACATCGATCTTCTGAAAACGACGCGACAACGCATGGTCTTTTTCAAAGACACCGCGGAACTCGGTGTAAGTGGTGGCGCCTATGCATTTCAACTGGCCACTGGACAAAGCCGGTTTCAGCAGATTGGACGCATCCAGCGTACCGCCGGACGCCGAACCGGCGCCGATGATCGTGTGGATCTCGTCGATGAACAGGATGCCGTGCGGACTGTCTTTCAATTGCTTGAGCACGGCTTTCAAGCGTTGCTCGAAATCGCCGCGGTATTTGGTGCCGGCCAGCAGCGAGCCCATGTCCAGTGAATAGACAATCGCGTTTTGTAATATTTCAGGAACCTCGCCCTGGGTGATGCGCCATGCCAGTCCCTCTGCTATCGCAGTCTTGCCGACGCCGGCTTCACCGACCAGCAAAGGATTGTTTTTACGGCGACGGCACAAGGTCTGGATCACGCGCTCGACCTCGTACTCGCGGCCGATCAGCGGATCGATTTTTCCTTCGGTCGCCAGCTTGTTCAGGTTTTGCGTGAACTGGTCCAGCGGGCTTTCCTTGGCCTGGCCTTCGGACTGCACTTCTTCCGCACCTTCAGAGGATTTCTGGGCGTCGGCTTGCTGGTCCTTGCGCACCCCGTGCGAAATGAAATTGACCACGTCGAGCCGAGTCACGCCTTGCTGGTGCAGGTAGTACACCGCGTGCGAATCCTTTTCGCCGAAGATCGCAACCAGCACGTTGGCGCCGGTCACTTCCTTCTTGCCGTTGGAAGCCGATTGCACATGCATGATGGCGCGCTGGATGACGCGCTGGAAACCCAGGGTTGGTTGGGTATCCACTTCATTCGAACCCGGCACCGTCGGTGTGTTGTCGCCAATGAAGATAGTCAGCGTCTTGCGCATATCGTCAATGTTGACCGCACAGGCTCGCAGCACCTCGGCCGCGGACGGGTTGTCGAGCAAGGCCAGCAGCAGGTGTTCAACCGTGATGAACTCGTGCCTTGCTTGTCGTGCTTCGACAAACGCCATGTGCAAACTTACTTCCAGTTCCTGCGCAATCATGCTTCCTCCATCATGCATTGCAGGGGATGCCCTGCTTTGCGTGCGTGCGTTAATACCAGTTCAACCTTGGTGGATGCGATATCTTTCGGATACACACCACACATGCCTTTGCCATCGCGATGCACTTTTAGCATTATCTGCGTTGCGGCTTCGCGATCCTTGTTGAAATATTCCTGCAGGATGATGACCACGAATTCCATTGGCGTGTAGTCATCATTGAGCAAAAATACTTGATACATTGGGGGCGGCTTGAGCTTTTGCTCTTGTCGCGTCGCTACTGTCCCGTCTTCGTGCTTGGTTACCATGCGCCTATTCTAAAACCTTCCGCCAAATGCGCAACGCGCAACACTGAATAAATAAACGTTTATATCGATATTACGCGTTTTCCGATTGCTATGCAGATGACGATAGAACAGATTAAATCAAGAGTAAAAAACAATGCAAAACCATAAATTAAATTGCACAAAGGAAATTACTTGACTTTTTTATTTTTAACGCGAACAATGACATTCATTGATAAGCGTGTTTCAGCTTGTCAATAGAAGTGAGCAAGTTCTAGAAGGGGCAGCGTTACGCGAGGCTTCTTGCTTTTACGGCTCGTGTGATTGTTATTATTTGAAAGACGCTATTTTATGGCAACAGGTACAGTCAAGTGGTTCAACGATTCTAAGGGCTTCGGCTTTATCACTCCGGATGACGGCGGTGAAGATTTGTTTGCACACTTTTCCGCAATCCAGATGAACGGCTTCAAGACTCTCAAAGAAGGTCAAAAAGTCCAGTTCGAAGTCACGCAAGGCCCTAAAGGCAAGCAAGCTTCTAACATCCAAGCACCTTAATTTCGCTTTGCGTTATTAAGCGGTTTTTGTAAAAAACCTCACTGCGGTGAGGTTTTTTTATTCGTGTGGTCAGAATCTAGCAAAACAGCGCGAAAAAAAAGCCAGAACAAGTTCTGGCTTTTTCTTATAAAAACAACAAAACTTACATGTTTTCGATCAGGACTTCGCCGAAACCGGAGCAGGAAACCTGAGTTGCACCTTCCATCAAGCGTGCAAAGTCGTAGGTGACCTTTTTCGATGTGATCGATTTTTGCATCGATTCAATGATCAGGTCAGCAGCTTCGACCCAGCCCATGTGGCGCAACATCATTTCCGCCGACAGGATCAGCGAACCCGGGTTGACATAGTCCTTGCCGGCATATTTTGGTGCAGTACCGTGGGTCGCCTCAAACATGGCCACCGAATCCGACAGGTTGGCGCCTGGAGCGATGCCGATGCCGCCGACTTGTGCTGCCAGTGCGTCGGAAATGTAATCGCCGTTCAGGTTCAGGGTGGCGATTACGCTGTATTCGTTCGGACGCAACAGGATTTGTTGCAAGAACGCATCAGCGATCGAATCCTTGACGATGATTTCACGGCCGGTTTTCGGGTTCTTGAATTTCGCCCATGGACCGCCATCGATCAATTCAGCGCCGAATTCTTTTTGCGCCAGTGCATACGCCCAATCACGGAAGCCACCTTCGGTGAACTTCATGATGTTGCCCTTGTGGACGATGGTAACGGATGGCTTGTCGTTGTCGATCGCGTATTGGATCGCCTTGCGTACCAGACGCTCGGTGCCTTCACGCGAGACTGGCTTGACGCCGATACCGGAAGTATTCGGGAAACGGATCTTCTTGACGCCCATTTCCTTGATCAGGAAATCGATCAGTTTCTTGGCGCCGTCGCTGCCCTCTTGCCACTCGATGCCAGCATAGATGTCTTCCGAATTTTCACGGAAAATCACCATGTCGGTCTTTTCCGGCTCACGCACCGGTGAAGGCACGCCCTTGAAATAACGCACAGGACGCAAGCAGACATACAGATCCAGCTCTTGGCGCAGCGCCACGTTGAGCGAACGGATGCCACCGCCGACCGGCGTTGTCAAAGGGCCCTTGATCGATACGACATAATCCTTGATCGCTGCCAAAGTCTCTTCCGGCAACCAGACATCAGGACCATACACTTGCGTCGATTTTTCACCGGCAAACACTTCCATCCAGCTGATCTTGCGCTTGCCTGCATAAGCCTTGGAGACAGCGGCGTCCACTACCTTGATCATGACCGGGTTGATATCCACACCGGTGCCATCGCCTTCGATGTATGGAATGATTGGATTGTCAGGAACGTTGATCGAAAAATCGGCGTTGACGGTGATTTTTTTGCCTTCAGCAGGCACTTTGATATGTTGGGACATCAGTGTATCTCCGGAGTTGAGGAGGTAAAAACTACCAGTGCGGTTGGATTTGAAACACGGTTGGTCTTATATAAGACATAAGACAAGAATTCCATATTATGCACTAGTATTTTACTAGACGCTATGTTTTTGCGACACCGGTCGAGTGCCTAGGGCGTGTTGACATATGATTTGGGAGATGCGTTCCAACCAAAACGTGTGGTGGCAAGGCGCGTGGCGCAGCTGGGGCTGGTGCCCCAGCAAGCCATGCAACGCGGCCAGCGCACGTTTTGGTTGGAACCCTCCGGGAACGGCTGCAGGCGTCGCATGCCGCGCGTTCGCACTCCCAAGTCATATGTCAACACGCCCTAGCCAATCATGAAGCACTATACTAGCGGCATGCCCCTGATTTTATTCAACAAACCATTTCAAGTGATGTGCCAGTTTTCGGCCCATCCCAGCCGCCCTACCCTCGCTGACTATATAACCATTCCCGACATCTATCCGGCAGGACGTCTCGATGCCGATAGTGAAGGATTATTGCTGCTCACCGATGACGGCCAACTGCAGCACAATATCAGCCACCCTGCACTGAAACAGCCAAAGACTTACATGGCGCAAGTGGAAGGCACGCCAACCCAGGCGTTGCTGGCGCGCTTACGGAACGGCGTCGATCTCGGCGATTTCCGCAGCCAGCCGTGCCAGGCGCGCGAGATCGAGGCGCCAGACTGGCTGTGGCCGCGCGATCCGCCGATACGCCAGCGCCAGGACAAGCCCACCAGCTGGCTGGCGCTGACCCTGACCGAGGGTAAGAATCGCCAGGTGCGGCGCATGACGGCTGCGGTGGGATTGCCGACCCTGCGGCTGGTGCGGGTGGCGATTGGCCAGGTGTCACTGCAGAGCCATCCGTTATGGCCGGGCGAGTCAATGGAAATCAACCCGGCAGATCTGACAGACTTAAAAAAGTAACAGGAAGTAGGCCCAGATACAAATTGATGCAGATTTTCGATCTTTTTAAAAAAAGATGTCAACCATCGCTTTCCGAGCCTCGTTAATTGCAGTGATTCAAGTGAATCATCGATTGATTAACTCGCTAACTGACTGGATTTAAAAATGAAAAAACTGATCGCTGTTCTGATTGCTGGCCTGTTCGCTTCTTCCGTTTTCGCTGCTGACGCTGCTCCTGCTGCACCAGCCGCACCTGCAGCCGCTTCTGCAGAAGCTTCGGCTCCTGTCGCTAAGAAGGCAACTCACAAAGTCAAGAAGGCTAAAAAAGCCGCTAAAGCTAAAGCTGAAGCTCCAGCAGCTGAAGCCGCTCCTGCTGCGAAGTAATTCCAGCATCAGCTTCAATAGAAAGGCAGGTGCGTCCTGCCTTTTTTTACGTCCTGAAACAAATAAAATCCAGCACCGACGCCCCTCCGCCGATTTAGCTCTCTGTATAATCTCCCGATCCTAAAGGAGCTTTATCAACATGAGAAAAATTCGCGCCACTTACCTTGCAGCAGCGACTGCATGCATCGCAACCTTCGCTGTCGTCGCCGCTGTTGCCACAGCCCCCGCAGCCGCGCAAGAAAGCCAGCAACTCCCGGTAACGTCCCTGAATATTGGCATCCACGTGATCAAGGCTGAAGTTGCGCGCTCGGAGCCGCAACGCGAGCAAGGCCTCATGTTCCGCAAGAAAATGGGCAGCAACGAAGGCATGGTATTTGTGTTCGATACACCGGCAGGCATCTGCATGTGGATGAAAAATACCCTGATTCCGCTGTCAGTCGCGTTCATCGACGCCAAAGGCACAATCCTGAATGTCGAGGAAATGAAGGCGCAGACGCTGGATTCCCATTGCGCCCAGGGAGCAGCATCTTATGCGCTGGAGATGAACAAGAGCTGGTTCAAGGACAAGAACATCAAACCCGGCACTGTGATCCAAGGTTTGCCACAATTATAAACACCGCCGGCGGCAGTAGCTTGAGCACTTGCCGCCGAGATAGCAAAAACAAAACAGAAAAACCCTGCATAACATATGTCATGCAGGGTTTTTCTTAATCCACTAACAAGCTAGTACGACAGGCAGCTGAGCTGCCAGTCAAATACTCAAGCTCAATTAAGCAGCCAGCGCTTTCAGAGCGGCGTTCAAACGGCTCTTATGGCGTGCAGCCTTGTTCTTGTGGATGATTTTCTTGTCCGCGATACGGTCGATAACCGATACGGAGTTTTGCAGAACCAGGGCTGCTGCAGCTTTGTCGCCGCCAGTGATTGCCTTACGTGCAGCTTTGATTGCTGTGCGCAGGGTCGAACGCTGACTGGAATTGTGCAGGTTTTGCTGAACTGCTTGACGAGCACGCTTACGTGCTTGTGCGGTATTTGCCATTTATATTTCCTAAAACGAGGTCGGGAATGCTTACGCGGCATAAACAAACCAGACCGCGACGCAGAATTCTGTAAAGCCACGGATTATAACCAGTTTTTGAAAAACAGGCAAACACCTCTTGCTTCGCAGGCAATTCTGTCGCAAGAAAGCACATTTGCCAGAGTGACAAGCCGATATTATGTTCGCCACGGGAACATTCCGACCCGGACGTTATCACAGTCAGTGTTTGCCGGCAGCAAGTAAAATCCGGCTGGCGAATCCGCTACGAACTCCGCTTTTTCACCCTCCGAGAAAGCTGCGGCAGGCGATCTGCTCCAGCTATAATGCCGCTCCATGAACTTGCATAAAACGCTTGCCACCGTCTCTGGCATGACAATGGTGTCGCGTGTGACGGGCCTGATTCGAGAAATCTTGTACGCGCGCGCTTTCGGCGCCGACGGCTATACAGACGCCTTCGCCATCGCTTTCCGTATTCCCAATCTGTTGCGCCGGTTGTTTGCCGAAGGCGCTTTTTCGCAAGCCTTTGTGCCGATCCTGGGCGAATACAAGAACCAGAAAGGCGAAGCTGCGACCAAACAACTGGTCGATCACGTCGCCACTGTGCTGACCTGGGCCATGCTGTTTACCTGCATCATCGGCATTCTGGCCACGCCGGTGCTGGTGTATTTCATCGCCACCGGCCTCAAAGACAACAAAGAAATATTCGACGCCTCGGTGTTCATGACCAGAATCATGTTTCCCTACATCGGCTTCATGTCTTTTGTGGCCCTGGCTGGCGGCATTTTAAATACCTGGCAGGAATTCAAGATTCCCGCCTTCACCTCAGTGCTGCTGAACCTGGCCTTTATTGTCGCTTCGCTATTCGTTGCCCCCTATCTGCAACACCCTATTTATGCGATGGCGTTTGCAGTGCTGGTCGGCGGCGTGCTGCAGGTGGCGCTCCAGGTGCCGGCGCTGATCAAGATCGGCATGCTGCCACGGCTTGCGCTCAATCCCATGATCGGCATGCGCGACCAGGGCGTGCAACGGGTGCTGAAAAAAATGGGGCCGGCGGTATTTGCAGTGTCTGCCGCTCAACTCAGCCTGCTCATCAACACCAATATCGCCTCACGGCTAGGGCACGGCAGCGTGTCTTTATTGACCTACGGCGATCGCCTGATGGAATTCCCGACGGCATTACTGGGCGTCGCCCTCGGCACCATTTTGTTGCCTAGCTTGTCCAAAGCCAACGCGGATAAAGATCACGGCGAGTACTCATCGCTGCTGGACTGGGGTTTGCGCCTCACCTTTTTGCTGGCACTGCCGTCCGCAGTCGGCCTGGCAACCTTGTCGGTGCCGTTGACGGCGACCTTGTTCCAGCACGGAAAATTCGATGCCGCCTCGGTCGCGGTCACCAGCCAGGTCTTGATTGCCTACGGCGTAGGCTTGATCGGTCTGATCGTGGTGAAGATCCTGGCGCCGGGCTTTTATGCCAAGCAAGATATCAGGACACCGGTCAAGATTGCGATCGGCGTGCTGATCGCCACCCAATTGATGAATTACCTCTTTGTACCGGTTTTTGCGGTGGCCGGCCTGGCGCTATCGATCAGCGTCGGCGCTTGCCTGAACGCTGGCTTCTTGCTGTGGAGCCTGATGCGGCGCGGCATCTACAAGCCGGAAGCAGGCTGGATTCGCTATTTCATGCGCCTGCTCGGCGCCCTGTTCCTGATGGCGGCGGTGGCATTGTGGAGCAGCCAGCAATTCGACTGGACCGGCCCGCATACCAGCTCTCTGGCGCGCATCGCGGCCTTGTGCGTAGTGATGGCGGCCTGTGGTGCTACTTACTTTGGAGCATTACTGGCGATGGGGTTCCGTTTCCGCGATTTCAAACGTATCGCACGCTAAGCCAATCGCGCAGGAGAAAATAGTTTGCTAGGATAGAGTCATGACGATCACATCACTAGACTACTTTACCTCGCTGGTGCAACAAGCCAACGATGTTCCTTTGTTCGAGGCAGCACTGGCGATCGCGCAGGACGTCTATCCCCAGCTGGATTTCGACGTGCCCCAGAACGAGCTGGACCGGCTGGCCAATACCTTGCGCCAGCGCCTGCCTTCGGACTCTTCGGCGATCCAGAAATTACGCCAGCTGAATCACTTCTTCTACCAGGAGCTAGGATTCGCGATCAACGTCAATCATTATTACGACACCGACAACAGCTATCTGCAGCGGGTGATCGCTAAACGGCGCGGTATTCCGATTTCACTGGCGCTGATCTACATGGAACTGGCGCAACAGGTCGGCTTGCCGGTAAAAGGGGTGTCCTTCCCCGGCCATTTTCTGATGAAACTCACTGTGCCGTCCGGCGACATCATGATCGATCCGGCCAACGGCGCCAGCCTCTCACGCGAAGAACTGGAAGAGCGGCTGGAACCTTATCTGCCGACAAATACCGACGAGGAAAAAGCCGCCAGCCGGCTATCGCTGATCAGTTACCTGCAAATCGCCCACCCGCACGACATCCTGGTTCGCATGTTGCGCAATCTGAAAGCCATCTACCAGCAAGGCAATCACTGGCAACGGCTGCTGGAAGTACAACAACGGCTGTTGATCCTGTTGCCGGGCGACGCCGTGGAACGGCGCGATCGCGGACTGGCGTTCGCGCAGCTGGATTGCCCGCAAGCGGCCTTGGAAGATTTGGAAAATTATCTGGCGCAACGGCCGCAGGCTTCGGATGCTGCAGTCTTGCTGCAGCAAATTGCAGAGTTGCGTGAGGCCTGCCGGCGTTTGAATTAATCGGGTTCGAATTAATCGGGTTCGAATTAATCGGGTTCGAATTAATCGGGTTCGAATTAATCGGGTTCGAATTAATCGGATTTGAATTAATCAGTACTAGCGGCTGGCCACTCGCTACGCAGCAACGAGAGCTGCAACATGTCGTGGTACTGTCCGCCCCCAGTAACCAACCTGGCGCAAACGCCCCTCGTCGACGAAACCGAGTTGACGCAGCAATTTGAGAGACCCCAGGTTATCCGGATGGACCATGGCCTCGATACGATTCAAGGCCATCTGCGCAAAACCCCAGGTCATGACGGCTGTCAGCGTCTCCCGCATGAAACCCTGCTTCTGAGCATGCGATGCAAGTTCATAACCAATCATGCATTTGCGCCAGTTTCTATCCCACCTGAACAAGCCGCATGTGCCCAGTAACCCTGGCTGCTCTTTGACCTGAATTCCCCAGCGCGCTCCCGGATTTTCATCCAGCCGCCAGCTGGCAAACCGCTTGATCAAACCTTGTGCCTCCGCCAGGTCTGTTAACGGATCGGTGCCAAACCAGCGCATCAGTTCTGGATCGCCATGCATGGCAAGAATCTGCCCGGCATCGCGCGCGATTATTTCGCGTAGAACCAGGCGTTCGGTCTGGATGACTGGGAAAGCTGCTGTTTCACTCATTGCTTAACTATGTCCTTAAATGAAGAATAGCTAAATATTAAATGAAGCCGCAGCATTCCGCCCGCAACAAGATTTTGCCGTGTTACGCCTTACTGCGCGCCTCGATCACTTCCCATTTCTCCAGGCTCTCCAGCAGCAAGCCGTCGATTTCAGCGAAGCGGTCGTTCAGGCGCTTCACTTCATCCGGTTTCTGCTTGTACAAATCGGGATCGGCCAGCTGGCTGGAAATGGTTTTCTGTTCAGCTTCCAGTTTGGCAATCAGCAGCGGCAATTCTTCCAGCTCACGCTGCTCTTTATAGCTGAGTTTTTTCTGCTTGACAGCAGCTTGCACCGGCTCGGCTTTCGCTTCTGCCTTGGCTTTGGCGATCACTGCCGATTGCGTCGGACGCACCCGTTCCCAGTCGGTGTAGCCGCCCACGTATTCGCGCCACATGCCGTCGCCTTCAGCGGCGATTACCTGCGTCACCACATTGTCGAGGAAGGTACGATCATGGCTGACCAGGAATACGGTGCCGCTATAGTCTTCGAGTAATTCTTCCAGCAGTTCCAGGGTATCGATATCCAGATCGTTGGTCGGCTCATCCAGCACCAGCACGTTGGCCGGCTTGGCGAACAAGCGCGCCAGCAGCAGACGGTTGCGTTCGCCGCCGGACAGCGATTTGACGGGCGAGCGCGCGCGCTCCGGAGCGAACAGGAAATCGTTCAGATAAGTCATCACGTGTTTGCGCTGGCCGTTGATTTCAACCCAGTCGCTACCCGGCGCGATGGTGTCGGCCAGGCTTGCGTCCTCGTTCAACTGCGCCCGCATCTGGTCGAAATACGCGATCTGCAATTTGGTGCCCTGCTTGACCGTGCCGCTGTCCGGCTGGTCTTCGCCCAGGATCAGTTTCAACAGCGTAGTCTTGCCGGCGCCGTTCTGGCCGATCAGGCCAACCTTGTCACCGCGCATGATGGTGGCGGTGAAGTCACGCACGATGACCTTGCTGCCATAAGCCTTGTTGACATCGGTCAGCTCGGCCACGATCTTGCCGGAACGTTCGCCCGACGATACATCCAGCTTAACCTGGCCTTGTTGATCGCGGCGTGCGCTACGCGCCAGGCGCAACGCTTCCAGGCGCCTGACACGGCCCTCGTCGCGGGTGCGGCGCGCTTGCACGCCCTTGCGGATCCAGACTTCTTCCTGCGCCAGGAACTTGTCGAACTTGGCATTTTCGACTTCTTCGATTTCCAGCTGCTCAGCCTTGCGCACCTGGTATGCCGTGAAATTACCCGGGAAGGACAGAATCCGGCCGCGATCCAGTTCGATGATGCGGGTGGCGACGTTATCCAGGAAACTGCGATCATGGGTAATGAACAGCACACTACCCTTGTAGTCGCGCAGCAAACCCTCAAGCCACATGATCGAACTGAAATCCAGATGGTTGGTCGGTTCATCAAGCAACAGGACATCGGGCGCGCTCACCAGCGCGCAAGCCAGCGCGACGCGCTTTTGCATACCGCCCGAGAGTTGTCCCATCAACAGGTTTTTATCCAGGTTCAAGCGATCCAGCGTGGTCTCAACCTTGTTGGTCAGGCTCCAGGCGTCAGCCGCGTCGAGCTTGCTCTGTATCTCGTGCATGCGCTCCATGATGGCGTCGTCGTTGTCGCCGCCAAACTGACCAGTCAGCGCATCGTATTCGTTCAGCAGGGCCTGCATCTCGCCCATGCCGGACGCCACTGCGTCAAAGACCGACATCTCTGATTCGAAATGCGGCTCCTGATCAACGTAAGCGATCTTGATCCCTTGCTGCATCACCATCAAGCCGTCGTCCAGCTTGGACACGCCGGCGATGGTTTTCAGCAGCGACGATTTGCCGGTGCCGTTACGACCGATCAGGCCGACCCGCTCCCCCGCTTCCAGGGAAAATTCAGCGCGATCCAGCAGCGCGACGTGACCAAATGCGAGTTGCGCATTGGTGATAGAGATGACAGCCATAATTTGGATAAAACCAGAAAAAGAAAGATCTGCGGAGCACTACAACGACAACACGCAGTCAATTGGATGAATGAACCGCACATTGTACCTATACTCGCGCACCTAGTCGTACATTTGTCGCAGCTGCCACCTTTGCCCGCCTTGCCCGGGCAACCGCCGGTGACGCGACCGTCTACTCCTGCCCACAGGCCTTTTGGCCCGCAACTTGGATTTACAAAATATTTCTGGAAATATATTGCTGCATAGAAATTTTAGCCATATATTATTTCTACATAGAAATATTTATCGCCGAGATCGATATGCGCCGTGGTGTAACTCATTAGCGTACTCAATTGCGTAACTTAGCTGACCTGATTCAAGTAACAATATCGCTGCAAAAAAACAATAACGAAGAGTGCACTGCCTTTGCCTCTCACGTTCATACAACAGGGAGAAAGCCATGGATCCATTGCTAGGCCATTTGTTAACGCCAAGATACGACGCCGCTCTGGTTTTGTTGTCGTACATGATTTCATTCTGGGGCGCGTTACTGGCTCTGCAATGCGCCAAATCCATGTTTCGCACGGACGGCACGCTGGACCTGCGCATGACCATCTGCGCCGCAGCCTCGCTCGGCGGCATCGGCATCTGGTCGATGCATTTCCTGGCCATGCAAGCATATCGCCTGACGGTGCCGATTGCCTACGATGCGGTGCTGACCGCAGCATCGTTGCTGGCTGCGATCCTGATTTCCGGCATTGCGCTGTACCTGGCCGGCGGTCACGGCAAATTCAAGGTATCCGGCTGGCTGGCTGGCAGCCTGCTGGCTGGACTGGGGGTGTGCGTGATGCACTACATGGGCATGTATGCGATGAATCTGCGCGCCACCATGTCACTCAATCCGACCACTGTCGTAATCTCGATCGTCATCGCGATTGCCGCCGCCTCTGCGGCGCTGTGGCTGGCCTTCAATCTGACCCGGCTGCTGCATAGAGTGGTCGCGGCGCTAGTGATGGCGCTGGCAGTGTGCAGCATGCACTACACCGGCATGTATGCCGCCGACATGATCTGCACCAGCGATGCGCCGCTGATCCCATTAAAAATCGGCGGCAACTATCTCGACGTCTCGGTCTACGCCGTCGCCGGCTTGCTGTCCTTGTGCATTTTCTGGGTGGTCCTGGGGCGCAGCATGGACGTACAAACAAGTAGTGAAGTAATTGAGTAGATAAGCAAGTTCGACAAAAATGGACGTCAATCAAGTAAAACGATTGGCGTTTTAATATAAAAGGCATCCAATTTCGGTGGGTGGGGTGGAGAAGCTTTGTTTGAATATCGTGACGGCCAGTTTCACGCCTTTGGTTTTCGGATCGGTAAGACGTTCTCACCATTCAACTGGGCTAATCTCTTTTTCGTTTCGTATAGCTCGGCTAAGAGGGAGATCTCCCGTGCAAGGGCCGCATCCAATTGTTCACGTAGAGTTTCTGAATTTTTCTTAATTTTACTTAGCAGATCAATCTGCTCCCGCTGCGGGCTTATCTGCTCACTGGCAGCAGCATCAATGGCAGCAATTAAATCCCGAAATATATCCCTCGATTTCTTGATACTGCCTTTCTTCCGCCCAGCTTCAAGGGACACGGCATCGTTTGTAATCTTTGCCCCCTTTTCCACGACAAAAGGCCGCCCCTTCTTCAGGCGTTCCAGTGCCTCGAAATACTCTATCAACGATTCAGAAATCATGCTATTAAGAACCCGCAACGCCATTGGAAATATTTGCAAGAGTAGCTTCAAGAATTGTAAGATTTTTCTTCTCGTGGCGATATTCCGGTGATTTCGGATTAACGCTATTCAACTTCTTAACCAGCTGTCTTTGAGCCGCAATAACTCGCTCCAGTTTTTTCTTATTGCCTACCATGTTCTTGCAATGACTCGTCAAACAATCAACGTTTAGAAGGTCCATGGGATTTTTGTTGCACTCCCCAACTTTCACACACCCACCCAGAAGTGTCTCTTGATAAGCCAATTCGCCCTTTTGGAATCGTTTCAGCGTTACGTCACGATCAAACACCAAAATTCCGTCATTATCGCGAAGCCGATTCGTAATCCAGTGCGGGTGAACTCCAAATAGTATGTCATCGGTCATCAGAACATGCGCAGCGTAGCTGAGGAATTGACTGACCGGTTGGGCATCTTGCCAATCTTTTCCGAAATGCCCCCCATTTTCCCCATCGTCGATAAAATTGGTCGCGAAAGCAGACCCACGAGCATAGTACGCGGCCATTTCCTGGGTGATATGTTGCAGCTGCCGCTTAAGCGATGGCAGTGTTACTAGGCCGGACCGTTGGGCATATAGCGCCAAAGACCGACGCAACTGATGACTCGTTAGCGTCCAAGGACGTCCGATCTGAAATCTCTCCTCGGAACGCCATGCCCGGTGCGGATCGATGTTCTCCAATTCGAGTAAGTCTTGTTCCTGAATGATTGGCTGCAACCGTGCCCGCAGAGCAGGAAAACGGCACAAAGGTAGAAGCTGAGGCGCTCTTCTTTTCCGTTCTTTGGAAGGAAAAAGGTTAAAAGAATTGATATTGACGTCACTACCCTCACACGTTTCACCGCGCGCTGCATAGATCGCTTTGGAGATACGCTGCCCAAGTCTAATAGCCGCACGCCCACTCTCACTGGTAACCCACTGCGCACGCTTTATTTTCCCGTGGGTATACTTGGTGACACGACCTCTAACAATATAGTGAATACTGTCATCCTCATCTCGTCTCACTTCATCCAGACAGTGGAGAGGAAGCGAATTTACTTCACTCAACCTCATACCGGTGAATGCCTGGATTTGCAAAGCGATGGTAGACATCGTGCTGCTCAAAGCAATTTCCAAACCGCTCAGGGCTTTCGCGTAATCCATTTCTACCCAATAGTTCTCTAGATCGTATTGCGTCAGCAAGTCTTGAAATGATGGGCGTTTCGCGACCTTCCCCAGTCTCAATTGCGCTCTCCTGATTCTTTGTGTCTTACGTGCTCGCCCCAACAACGTGTCCCTCGCGCATTCCTGTAAGAGATCAAGAACGCGCCCCGCGACATGTTCAAACCGATCCAGCTCCCGTGAAAGCGTCGAGAGAATAGATGAATACAGACGGGTTGGAATTGGCGGATGTTGTTTTTTACTCTCAACCCAGTCGCGAGCAATTTTTTGCAGATCTAGCACTGTTTTTTTGTTCACAACATCGTACCCAACCACATCGGGACCAAGGTTTTGTAGAATTCCAAGAAGAGAAGCTAGTTTCACAGTCCGCATCATCCCTGTCCCCTCCAAACCTTCGATAAGGAGGAGTGGGTTAGACAATACATCCTGCATTTTTTTAGAACGCGACTCACAAAATCGCGCCATCCAAGCCAATGCCGTTACATACGCCTGGAGTGTTCGATTACTAAGTCCATGTCCTGCACGCAAGTAAATCAACACAAATATCAACCAACGCATTTCACGTGCCAATAGATCACGCTTGGAAGTTATTTCACTCTCGCCCCAGAAATTAAAATGAAAGGTACAAGTGCGGTTATCTGGATCATACGGAGTCCGGTTCCAACTTAAATCACCGTACACAGACAATGCTCGCCCCTCTTTGTCTCTCGTCACTACAAAGTTATCGGGCGGGATACGTGCTCCCAATACGTTGTATACGTCAGGAGTACCAGCATCGGATACATGCTTGATTTTCGTCTGAGTTTTAATCACACAAGCTCCAACTCCATCAACATCTCCAATTTATTCGACCAGAAGACATCCAACTCTCCGTCCATATCCACCTCACGTTCTATTCGCTCGACCATCTTTAAATCGTGACGCTTGACTCCCATTAGGATGAAATCAATCCGCTGTAAAACCCCACCAAATAGCAAGTCAAAATGCTCTATGCTGCTTGCAAGGTGAGATATTTTCCTGATGCAGTATCGAGCACTCAAGAGCTTACGTGTATCAGTGTCATCGGCGTGGACACGACATTGATCGCAGAATAAACAACCTTCTGCCCCCTGGCATGAAGGAATCACCGGAGGATAATCCCCAATAGACTTCGGATTATTTGGGGATATACATACTCCTACCGAATTTGTCTCACTCCCCGGAATCTCCTCTCCTCGTTTGAGCACTACTTTTTCCACCTGGCTAAAGAAAGAACTTAGCTCTATTTGCTGGCTGACCTCTGACCCATTGCTATATTTCCTGAGGGCGGTCTCTTGAGAGTGCTGCATGATGCGTGCCGCCGTAGCAGGGTCGTAGTTGCGAATGACGTAATTTTGCTTTGCTGCACGCCATTCCTTTGGAGTGACCGTCCGCAGAGCTGGAATCATGCGTTTAAGCTTGCCTAATATCCGTTGTATAGTCCACGATGCTGCCGGCACTGGGCCAGTTTTCAATGCACGGAGATTTGGGCCGTAACTAAAGAAAAGATAGTTACTCCGCTTGCCCATGAGAAGATAGTTTCGTAGTTGTAGAAAGCGGCGCAAATACGGCATGTATTGGACGCCGATTTCAAAAGTCACCAGAAGATTGTTGGCCCTGTATTTGATCATGCGGAAATGCTGACGCTCCACCGATGGATTCAATATTACTTCCTCTAACTCTTCGCTCCAGGGAGTCTCGACGGCCGGTGTGGAGTTGCAAGCGGTGCAAGCGATGAAGAGAATCAAGAAAGCATTCATGGCCAGAATTCCCCGCTCAATTCTGTCTGCACTGTAGAAATCTTGATTGGATCTAGCTATCAATCTTTTTGCTTTCTTCACCGCTAATAAATTACCGCTATGTGAGTCAGATTTTCCGTACCGATGCTCAATTTCTTCGCCGGTACGAACAACCCCATTTTGAAAGTCATACGCCCTAAATTTGGCCTTACGCTTGGTATCAGGTGTTTCATACCAATTTTTCGTTGGAAATATCCACAGTCGATTGTCCGGCCAATTCATGTAGCCTGGAACGGTCAACGCAAAGGGGTAATATTTTTGATCAACAACAAGTTGGCAGAAACCTTCTAACAAGCATTTGCACCACGCCAAAAGTTTTTCTTGAGAATCATCGTCGGGTACAGGAGTAGGGTTATTTGCCCGATTGCTGCCCACCAACAAGTTTATGCCTTGCCCCAAATTTTCCACATTAAAATAGCTTTCCAGTCCTTTTTGTGAAAAGTCTTGATAATCTACTGCCGAATTTATACTGAGTTGGTTTTGATCGACCAATCGCCTCAAATCATCCACATAACTACCAAATGCAGCACGAGCCTGCATTTCATTCGCGAGGCAATCGCTACAGTGATGCAAATCACACCAATCAATAAAACGAGTAAACGTACGATCGCAACCGTGGAGCGTTATCGGTCGATTCCCGCTGTATTTCTGCCTTTCAGAAACGCATTCAATCAACACTCTGACTTGATGGCATCGTGTTTCATCGAAAGAAGAAAGATCCACCGGGCACCCATGCCCGGGTTTTCTTCGTTGGTCCGAACGCCGGAGGTAACATAGCGAACCGAAGTCTATGGAATAGCCTTTTTCATAAACTAACACTACCTTTTCAATAGATAGCATCGCGATATCCCCGGTGAGAGGGAGATCATAGTACGCAACCTTACGGTCAACAAATTCAGTCATCAGTTCGTTCCATCGCGCGACGCGCCATGCGCTCAAGTTTTTCCTCCCACCCATCCTGTACTGCGTGCACCATTCTCAAGCGACTACGAAAGCTCAAGTACAACTCGGTCGTAACCACTGAATTGTGTCCCATTCGAGCCTGTACGAAATCCATTACTTCCTTCAGAGTGGCCTTTTTTTCCTCCACTAGTTTTAATCTGTCGTCAACAAGATTCATGCCAAAAGTTGCCCGCGTGTCGTGGAATTTATAGTGAAAACGTGGGTGATACTTTCTTCGGATGAACGGAATAATGTAGTCGGTGATGTATTGACGTACCCCTTGACCGACTTTACTGTGCCGAAGCGCTGTTGCTTCTGCATGCGTCCGATCTGACTTTGCTACATATAGAGGCGCCCCACGGATACTTAAAAACACGTATTGATTCTCGGTATCACCGCCGATGGCCCTTAATCGTCTCTTTTTTGCACGTTCACTCAAAGCATAAGTGCGAAGCATTTCGTAGAACCAGACTGGAATGTGCAGTACTAATTGCTTGTTGTACTTTGTGTCAATCCCGGTTCCAGGTCCGACAGGGTAACGTAGGAAATTTTGAAGACTCTCGCCATTTTCTCGCAGCACGTCTCGTACCCGAAACGTCAAAATTGTCTGAATTCGCGCGCCAGTCACTAACCCAAAGAGATGGATCAGTGTCATCTCCGTGTTACCTAGAGAGATCAATGCATCCATCAACCATTCTTGTTCGTTCTGGGGCATTGGCCGCAATTTCCCGTCGTCATTGATGCAATCATCGTACGGATTGTCCTGTTTCTGAGCACGGATCGAAACGTCGGTCGTCTTTACTTTTCCAACGACTCTTTCGCCGTGATGTCCGGCAAAATTTACAAAGCGATCACCATCTTTCCACGCGGGGTACTCGGGCACAAATACATTTTCTGAAATAAGCCATCCATAGAAACGGATTACCACTCCCATTCGACGCTTGGCGGTGCTTGCAGCAATCTCTTGATTCTGAATCAAATGCTTCAGGTGCCCATTGAATCGGTAAGTAGGGCGTGCCAGCTTTTGGGAAGGGAAATTGAGCCAATCAATGTTGTACTCTTCGATATATCTTGCGTAGGCGGTCAGATCCTCTGACGTACTATGAAAACTCAAGATGTTGGGATTTACCTGGTCTTCCAAGCAAGCAAGTATCCAAAGATTGGCTTCCGCCCATGGGGTGCCGTCGCCGCAAAGAATGACAGGGTATTGATGGAATTCTATCGGCGCCCACCTAAAAGCCCCATCCCGACGATTGCTTTCTCCCGGGGTCATTTGTGGTCGGACGAAATAACTGGCGCAACTGTTGCAGGCAAGTTTTATATTGATCTGTGTCGCAAAAGAATCTCCTTCTTCAGCCAAATTAGTCTTAACAAATTTTGGAAGAATGGTTTTCCGAGCAAGCGTAGTCATTTGCATGTCTCAACGGAATTAATCGCCTCAAGAAGATCTTGGTGAAATGGAAATAGTACAGCTTACGACTCGCCAAACTAAATTATTCCCACCTCTCCCGCCTCCCCCTCAAAAAAATCGGTAACTGGACCACCGATTTTGGCGTACGGCCTATCACCTTCGACCACCCATTAGGACAAAGAGAATCGCCGATGTTTTAGTGCCCCGCTGACCACGCTATTTTCGTCGCGAGTGTTTTCCGATCAGACTGAAACGCTGTCTACCAGAATAGCTGACTGATTCAGAAAATGCGCCTAAAAAAAAAGAGAAAGATCCTGGATTTCAGGATTTCAGGATTTCAGGTTCACATTCTTGCTAAATTGTTGCCGATCGCCCAGTTACATGCAGAATTGATTTTTCTCCATTGAATTATTCGCCACTATGAAGCAAAAGCACAGTAGAGTAGTTACCCATTGACAATTCATATTGGGGTGTACATGTTCGTATGCACGCCGTTTAGCCGTTTCATCAGTCATCGGCTTCTCGTTGCGTCAGAAATAACTCCAACATCTTGTCGATGCGCCTATCGCAGCGCCTTCATTTTTTTGGCTCGCGTAGAAAAATGGCGTGATATGCGGCCTCGTCATAAATCGGCTCCGGCGTGGTGGCTTCGTTGCATAAGTCTGTGAGCTTCTTGACGGTCTGGTCGTAATCATGCCGATCTATCGCCACCGCCGCCCCTAACAACTTACTGATTTCCTGCGCATTGCCTCGATACTTCTTGAGTAAGCCTGCACCAATACTCGCTAAGGCGCGGACTTCTATATGCGATAAACGCTCGCTAGTGCCATTGAGAACTGAAGGTAGCGACATCACGCCCCGTTGATTTTTGAGCTTCTCTCTCTTTATTTTGAAAGGCGCTCGGATCGCATCTTCCATTTCCTCGCTCGGCAAACCATGCTGTGCCGCGTATTCTATGAAAGCCAACGTTTCATCGTCATCGCTAAGTGAATCACCTGCGGCAGCTTCTCCTATCATGTCCATCGCTTTAGCCGTCGCGTTGAAATAGTGACTGTCGAATGGGCGAGACAACACCAACAAAACCTTAATAGCCTCGACGTCGCCTAGATGCTTTCTGAGCAGACCAGCTCCAATCATCGCTAAAGCACGAATTTCGGAATGCGGCAATTCTTCATCAGAAACCCCCGTGCTGAAAAAAGCAGTTAAAGCTGTGGATTCTGGTTTCATCACAACCTAGTTAAGTGCTTTCAAGATCATTACTGTACCATCATAGTCAGTGGGTTCAGAGAGCAAACTATCTGCTCGATTGCCCTATGTGATGATCAATTGGCCCTCACTGCAGGGGGCAGAGATTTCCGCAGTCTTTGCCTTCTCATACCCTCCGATAAGCTGGCAAAGGAAAGGTAGCTTTGGCCGTCATGGTTTTTCCCTAACTAATACCGCTTAATCTGCCGATCTGATCAGTGCGCCCGTGCACAAATTTTGAGGTTCTGGTTAAGCGAACAAACAACTAAAAAATTCGCATCACTGCAAGTCTTTAACTTAGAGCGTTCTCGCACGTCGCATCAATCTCCTTCTGGCTTGATGTATTTCATGCCCATCCGAAATTTTTTACGACGATCTCCCATTAGAATTCGCAATTCCCCAATGGTCAGATCACTGACTTCATGCATTCGAATTAACAATACCGCACCTATTGGTTTACGGCGAGTTCGAATATTACTAATTACTGGAGGATCAACTTCTAGCAGATGAGAAAGTGCTGCATCGCTTTTCACGTGCAATTTTTGGGTCAGCGCGTCCAGCAATCGATTGGGATCATAGGTCGTCTGGTCATTGTTGTTTTCGATGACCGGTGCGCTCGAAAAAGTGTTAGTGCTCATAATCAAAGACCTAGGTTGGCTTCATCTCTTCAAAGCGGTGCGCCAGTTCCTGGCGCAACTGCTTGCGCAGGATGGCGCCTTCAAACCGCCGCTTTTCTTCGGCGCTGAACGGACGCAACGGCGGCACCGCAACTGGATGGCGTTCGCCGTCCACCGCGACCATCGTAAAAAAGCAACTATTGACATGGCGCACCACCTGGGTCCTGATATCCTCGGCCACCACCTTGATGCCGACTTCCATCGATGAGGTGCCGGTATGATTGACACTGGCAAGGAAACTGACCAGTTCGCCTACGTGGATTGGCTGGCGAAAGGTCACTTGGTCCACGCTCAGGGTCACCACGTATTGTGCTGCGTAGCGACTGGCGCAGGCATACGCTACCTGGTCGAGTAATTTGAGAATCGCGCCCCCATGCACATTACCGGAAAAATTAGCCATGTCGGGCGACATAAGCACGGTCATGGTGAGTTGGTGAGATGGCATATCCATAATTGACGGGTTGTCCCTTGGTTTTAGGGGAGATAAATATCAATTGGTCAGCCTTGATCGACAAGCGCTGTTAGCTCTTGCGATGGGCGACCACAAGTTGTAGTTGAAGGGCATTAAGGTAGGTACAAAAAATATTCCTGGCCACAATCCCATTGTCCATTTTTATGTATGTTCGTAAGAGACATGAGTGCGCCAGTTCGTTCGTATAATCAGCCATGACGAGCTGTAGGCAGCAACGTTTTCGAGTGTCGCTCAATTGGGTCGTACCAAATTTTCAATTGCATCTTTTGTTGCGCCAAGCGCTCGGCATCTCGCACGCTAAAACGTGAGTAACAGGCTGGGCAGGATAAATGGCGGCCTGCGACATGATCCCGACCTGAAAAACGTTTTTCTCCACCGACACCGCAACGCGGGCAGCGAATATGAGGCCGCGGCTTGATCCCCAAACGGACGCGAGCCTCCCATTTACCGGATGGGTCTAGCTTTAGCAACCATATCCGGAATCTCTTGGTCCTGTCTGCGACAAATTTGTGACCAACGCCAAGCCGCCTGCGAGCTTCTTCATATGGCAATTGCTGCGATAGCAAGCGAATAAATGCGGATATCACTATTAGGTCGTGTATGCCCGCCAACGGCGTATCCGTTAATCGAGTAAAAATTTTTTTGCATGCCTTGCACTCAAAATATGGGCTAGGATAACGATGTTTTGAAATCGGCACTTGGGACAAACTTGTTCTATCTGAATGACAACGCGGGCAATCCAACGGATCTAAACTTAAAGACAGTATTTCACTCAACACATTCTGCAGATAAGACGTCAACTCCAGGTCTTCAGAGTCAGACAAATCCTCGAGTTGGTCAATTAGAAAGCGATGGCCCGTCGTGACTATGGGAGATTCGGGTGGTTCAGGTAGAACGCCACCTCTAGCAATGATTTTTTTCAACGACTCCGGCCATCGCCGTATGGAGGGGACACCTAATTCCTTACGGCGAGCCCGCACCTGATATGCCTTGCAACCCAGTTTCTGTGCAATATCGGGATCAGAAATCTTTCCCAAAAATGCATCCATCTTTGGATTCCATTCAAACACGGCTCTACCGAAAAAAGGAATACCCAACTTGGTTCTGCGCTTACGGACGGATATCGTAGCAATATTTAATTGTGCGGCGATGACAACGTCCGGAACTGATCCCAACAGCGCGTCCGCTTCGGCAGTCCAAATCATTCGCTTACGCAAACGTGTGGCTCCAGCATTTACCAAGCGTTGCTCGATATCGGGGATCGACTCAGCGCTTGAATTTTGTGTTTTCCCAAACATTATTATTCAATCCAGATTTATTAAGGATGAAACGCACGATCACATTTCGACAAATCCGAATCTCGCAAACACAAAATGCCACTATTGATAGTCATTTTCATGATGCGTAGATCTATTGAACCACAGACCGCGACTGCGGTTCGAACGAAAGCGGTGTATGCGAAAACAGTCAATACGGTAAAAGCAGGGATCGTTTTTTTCATTGTCTAGTCTCCGGAGTTTTATATAAATATTTATGTACTACTTTCAACAAATCGAATTTTCAAATTGCTTAAATTTTTACTCGCTCCACCACGCGAGCTACCAAGCGTGCTGCTACCCGCGCGGTGCGTTGATCAATATCGTGTGTTGGATTGAGTTCAGCAATATCAGCAATTCTCAACTTGCTGCTAGCAGCAACCACATCGACAATCGCCTCAATCACGTCTAATGACACGCCACGCACAGCCGGTGCACTGACGCCGGGCGCCAATGAACTGGGAAGTACATCGAGGCAGATTGTGAAATAGATGTGATCCACTTCAGTTAGAAAATCGCCTAACGTTGTCAACGTTTCTGGCAGATGCCTAGATTCCATTTCTTCGTCCGAGCGCCAACGGACTCCTAGGCTATTGGCTCTTTCGAACAATGGTTCAGTGTTGGAAAACCTACTGACACCAAGACAGCAATAGTGGAACGTCCAGCCCTTCGCTTGGCAGTCTTCTGAAATCTGTCGAAACGGCGTACCAGAACTGGCACGCTCAGTTAAACGTAAATCAAAATGCGCATCGAGATTGATGATGCCAATACGAGGCCCCACCACCTCTGATGTCGTTACAAAAGATCGAGCTAAACCACTAAAGGAACCATAGGCCATTTCGTGGCCCCCTCCCATTACTATCGGCAAAAAGCCACGTTCCAGCAAATCCGCAACCACATCCGCCAATTCTTCTTGCGCTTGCTCCAGTCCGTCGCTGTTTCCAACGGTGGAACACACCACATCACCCGCATCAATAATCGCTGTGCTGCGATGCACCGGCATATTACCGAGCATCGAACGCAAGGCCGCGGGGCCATCGCTGGCACCAGGACGCCCATGATTTCGTGCAACACCGGCATCACAAGCAAAACCAATTAAAGCCGCGCCAGTGACCTCGTTAGTTGACTCCAGGGCCTGCACAACTTGGTGCCAACGTCGGCCTGATATTCCCTCCTCCTCGTCAACTCGACCTTTCCAGCGGCTCATATCTGCTGCCTGCCTCATTACTTACTCCTAATGCTTCTCTATATTCGCGTGACAAGACACGAAGATTCAGTAATATCGTTTACGCTACGCATATCGATCCCACGCCGTGGCCTATTGCCCATACAGAGCGCGCACGATGCACGTCGTTAGAAGCGCAAAGTAGCGCGTCAATCACCTGATCCTTTTTTGCGTCTGATGGTGATGCGTGTGATGGATTAACTACGTGGCACCATCGGTAAATTTAGACCATTGCGGCGGGCACAAGCAGCTGCCGTTTCGTATCCAGCATCAGCATGACGCATCACGCCTGAGCCGCAATCGTTGATCAGTACACGCTCCAGACGTTTTGCCGCAGCCTCGCTACCATCCGCCACGATCACCATTCCGGAATGCTGCGAGTAACCCATACCGACGCCGCCGCCATGATGCAGAGAAACCCAGGTTGCTCCACCCGAAGTATTTAACAGCGCATTCAGTAGTGGCCAGTCGGACACTGCATCAGTGCCATCCTTCATGCTTTCTGTTTCACGATTCGGACTGGCGACTGACCCGGTATCAAGATGATCGCGACCAATAACAATCGGCGCTTTCAGCTCGCCGCTACGGACCATTTCATTAAATGCCAGGCCGGCGAGATGACGTTCACCTAAACCAAGCCAGCAAATCCGAGCTGGCAAACCTTGAAAAGCGATGCGGTCATGCGCCATGTTCAGCCAATTGTGGACGTGCTTATTATCCGGAAACAACTCCTTAATCTTGGCATCCGTCTTGTAGATATCTTCTGGATCGCCGGATAGCGCCACCCAGCGAAACGGTCCTTTGCCTTCGCAGAACATTGGACGGATATAAGCTGGCACAAAGCCGGGGAAGGCGAACGCATCCTGTACGCCCTGATCGAAAGCGACCTGACGAATGTTGTTACCGTAATCGACGGTTGGAATACCCATTGCATGGAAATCCAGCATCGCCCGCACATGGTTTGCGCAAGAGGCTGCCGCGTCCTGTGTCAGACGGACATGTTGGTTAGCATCTTGTTGTGCCGTTTTCCATTCATCGACGCTCCAACCGGATGGCAAATAGCCGTTGATCAGATCATGTGCTGAAGTTTGGTCGGTCACTAGATCCGGTTTAATACCACCGGCCTTGGCGCGCTTCACCAGTTCCGGCAAGATATCTGCCGCATTGCCCAGCAAGCCAATCGATACAGCCTCCTTTCTCGCGCAATGGTATTGCACCAAGGCGATGGCTTCGTCGATATCCTTAGCTTGTTTATCAACATAGCGGGTACGCAAGCGGAAATCGATGCTGCTTTGCTGGCATTCGATGTTCAACGACACCGCGCCAGCCAACGTCGCAGCCAGTGGTTGCGCGCCGCCCATGCCGCCCAAACCTGCGGTCAGGATCCAGCGGCCACGCCAGTCGTCGTTAAAATGCTGTTTGCCCGCTTCGACGAAGGTTTCATACGTACCCTGCACAATACCTTGGCTGCCAATGTAGATCCAGCTGCCAGCGGTCATCTGCCCGTACATGAACAAACCTTTACGGTCGAGTTCGTTAAAATGCTCCCAATTCGCCCATTTTGGCACTAGATTGGAATTGGCGATCAGCACACGGGGGGCATCGGTATGGGTTTTGAAGACGCCTACCGGTTTTCCGGACTGCACCAGCAACGTTTCATCGTCGTTTAAATCCTTCAACACTTCGAGAATTTTGTCGTAGCATTTCCAATCGCGCGCGGCACGACCTATACCACCATACACCACTAAATGTTTCGGATTTTCTGCGACTTCTGGATCCAAATTATTCTGGATCATCCGATATGCAGCTTCGGTTTGCCAGCTTTTACAGGTTTTATTTGTTCCGCGAGGCGCGCGGATTTCACGACTAGCATCGAAGCGCGGGTCGTCAAGAAATTGGGGAAATTCAGATGCTGTGGACATATACTTTTTCCTTAAATGAATGCGGGTTGAGATTGAAGAGCAGCATGTGCTGAATAGCCACAGACAGCCGTCCGTCTCAACCCGCGCAGCAAGGAACTGCTTTAAAAAATGATAGATGCTCAGTTAAAACGACGTGACCATCCCGAGTGCAAAACTGTTCTTTTTGGCGGCCTTATCGTAAATCGCGGCGTTGTTATCCATGCCGCCATACAGCGCATAAAAACTTGTTCGCTTTGTGAGATAGTAGTTACTAAATAGCTCCCATGCAGTGGCCTTGGCGAGAGTGTTATGAGCAACCTGGGCACCAACATTAACTGATGCACCGATAGGTACCAAAACGCCAGCGCCATAACCTTTGCCATCAGTATTGAGGGCGTTGTCGTAGTAGTTAATGGAGGTGACGAAGCTACCGAAATTATATTTGGCACCGGCTCCCCAGTTAGCGCCTAATCCAGGAACATTTCCGTGCTTGGACTCATAGGCAGCACCAGCCGAAAACTGACCGGCAACATAGTTCGCACCAATTTGATAGACGTTATCCGGTTGTTTGAGGACGACGCTGTTAGGGCCAAGGACATCGTTTTTATCGATAAATCCCGTTTGAATTGAAAGGCCATAAATTGGCTGTGTCCAATATTGAAGTTGGGCACTGCGGCGGGTTCCATAGGCAGCATCATAAATCGCCTGAAGGCCTACGTTCCCGTATGCCGAGGTGGCATTGGCACCGTAGTTAAGATCATACTGGAGTAGCACTTGGTCTATTACCGAAGCCTGACGTCCCATTCGCACCTGGCCAAAGTCACCAGATAGTCCGACCCATGCTTGACGATCGAAACCAACAATACCACTGGCACCGCCGACACCAGTTAGCGGCTTGAATGTCTCTTCCAAAGCGAAGTTAGCTTTCATACCTCCGCCGAGGTCCTCACTGCCTTTTATACCCCACCGAGAAGAATTGTTGGCATTGTTAACTAGCGTAGGTGTAGTAATTCCCCCCTCATATCTCCCGCCATCTCGTTGCGCGAAGCCAACATCCATCAGGCCATAAATGACTACGTTGGACTGAGCTGCCGCGCCACCTGCACACGCCCCCAGTAGTACGGTCATAATTATTTTCTTCATTGCAAGTACCCTCCTAAAAGTAGATTCAATATTGCTCTATCGGACTAGTCGAGTTTCATATGAATTGATCGACGTCCTCCCGTTCTTAAATGCTCTTGAATTGCTGGCAATTTTTGAATCGGTAATCTATAGTATTTATAATTTCACTGATTTACAACATGAATTTATTCATGTAATCTAAAACATGAATAAAAAATCGTCATTTCGTAAAAAGTGTGGTGAACGCGGGACACTCGAAGTTCCTCGTCTTGCTAGCTAAGCGGGGTGTGCGCAAAAAAAGGAGCTAGCCGATTCTCGGCTTGCGCTGATTACACTGATATATAGTCAGGTTCAACCACAAAAGGAGATGTCATGAAGCGGTATCTTGTTATTTTCGCTCTATGTGTAGTAACAGCATCAACAGCAATCGCCCAAACTAAAGACCTAGTTGTCGCGGCTTTCGGAGGAGCCTACACCGAAGCGCTCAAGAAAAACATCGCGGGCTTTGAGGCAGCAAACAACGTTAAGGTCCGTTTTGTACCTGTCTCAGGTGCGGAAGCGCTGGCAAAAGCAAAGGCCGGCGAGGTCGATGTTATTCACGCAGATTTTGCTTGGGGCTTTCGGGGCGAGGCGCAAGGGCTGTTTGAGAAATTGGATCCGGCCATCGTAACTAATCTTGATTCGCTCTTTCTAAAGGCGAGATATTCAGACTACGGTGTTGTTGCCAACTTTGGTCAGTATGGAATTGCTTACAACCCAAAATTAGTAACGCCACCACCTACCTCTTGGTTCGACATGTTTAAGCCACAATATAAAGGCAAAGTGACGACGGCTCAATTCGACGATGCCAACGTCGAACTGCTTGTATTGTTTGCGAAATTGAATGGTGGAAGTGAAGATAACATCGATCCCGGCTTTAAGAAAATGGCAGAGCTAAGTCGAAATATCGATGTTTTTTATAGTCAGCATCCGCAATTATTGGACCTGTTTCGCTCGGGCGACATAGTGATGGCACGCTGGCTTCGTGGGCGCGTAACTTGGGCTAGCGGAAAGGGAGTGGATCTTAAATTCGTCGTACCTAAAGAAGGCGCACTTGGACTTGTTTCAACTGTCCACGTTGTAAAAGGACGACCTAACAAGGTGTTAGCGCTTAAATTTGTCAACTACCTCCTCAGCAAAGAATGTGAGATTGAATACGCTAGAGCACTAGGCTATACACCATCGCGAGCAGATCTCGATCTTCACAGCATGAACATTGATGTTCCATACGGCGCACAAGTTATCAATACGCTCCGCATAGCTGATTGGCGCAAGGTAACGCCAAAATTAGGCGAATGGAAAGAGCGCTGGGATAAAGAAATCGAACGTTGAAATCTTTGTTCATTAGTTATCTTGCTGCTCGAGCCTACTCGAGCAGCTCTGAAGAGGTAGATATGCATCAAATCACATTAAGCGGCATCAACAAGGTTTTCGACGACTCGAAGGTTCTGAACGAGGTTAATCTATCAGTCCATAGAGGCGAGTTTCTGTCCATTCTCGGCCCGAGCGGATGCGGAAAAAGCACACTTCTGCGTATCATCGCTGGCCTGGAGACGCCGACTAGCGGCGACATCGTAATAGCTGGGCGGACGGTTACACGTGATCCGGTTTGGAAGCGGAAAATTGGTTTTGTTTTTCAGAATTTTGCGCTGTGGCCGCATTTAACTGTACTGAGAAACGTTGCGATGGGCCTGGAATTGCGAGGCATGAATAAGCAGGAGTGTCGTGATCGAGCACTAGCTGCCTTAAGCCTGGTTCAGCTTGAATCGTTGGCAAATCGCATGCCAAGTCAATTGTCCGGCGGGCAGCAGCAACGAGTGGCAATCGCACGCGCTATCGTGCTTGAGCCAGAGGTACTCTTGCTTGATGAGCCTTTGAGTGCTCTCGACAAAAATCTTCGTCAAGATATGCAAGTAGAACTAAAGGCGCTCCAGCAGAAATTGAAATTGACCACTGTCTTCGTGACCCATGACCAAGAAGAAGCAATGTCATTGTCTGACAGAGTTGTTGTAATGAATAGCGGTGTCATTGAGCAAATCGACACGCCGGAACAAATATATAACAGACCAACGTCATTGTATGTAGCACGTTTTGTAGGGGAAACGACCTTCTTTGAAGGGCAACTTGAGCATTGCAATGGCCGTACCAATCTTCGAACACTCATTGGCGAGTCAATTCCAATCGAAGACGAAGTAACAGCAATTAACGGGCCTGATGGCGTGGCGTTCGTAAGACCAGAATGGATCACATTGGTCAAACCAGAACAGGTTCAAGATTCATCGCTACCGATGGGTAGAGTCGAACGAATTATGTTTTTCGGTTCATCAAGCGACTATTTGATCAGACTAGGAAATTCGCTAGTCCGTGTGAAGACGGCAGGGGCAAATCATTTTTTCCAAATAGGTGATCGTGTAGCGCTGCAATTTGTCGCTCGTCTTCTGCCAAACGGACAGGTGCGGACATGAACACAAACATCAGTGCTAAAGGCGGAACCCAGTTTCTTTTCGTTCCAGCACTTTTAATACTCGTCGTCTTCTTTTTCATTCCCTTAGTCTTGATCGTTATATTTAGTTTCATGACATCAGGCCAGGCTGGCGCAGTCGAAATGCCGATGACTTTGGCAAACTACAATCACTTTCTAACCGACAGCTACTATCTCAAAGATCTACTTTGGCGCACGGTTCGACTTTCTGCTCTCGCCACCTTCTTCGCCGTGATCATTGGATACATTGGGGCTTTTGTAATTACACGGGCCAGCGAAAAACTGCAGCCTTGGCTGATTTTTTTAAACATGTGTCCGCTGTGGGTGAATTTGGTCATTCGAACACTGAGCCTGATGGTAATACTTGGCCGAGATGGTCCCATCAATCATTTGCTGATTGCTTTGGGTGTCACAGAGCGCCCTATTCAACTTCTCTACAATGAAACCGCAGTGCTCATTGGAATGGTGCAGGTTTCAATTCCTTTTGTTGTGCTTTCTCTCTATGGGGTACTGAAATCCATTCCTCGTGATTTGGAGCATGCGGCGATGTCAGTCGGTGCCAATCCAATCTCAGTCTTCATTCGCGTAATTTTACCGCTGAGTGTTCCTGGTATTTTCGCCGGCAGCATACTAGCGCTGGGAATAAACATGGAGTCATTCGTTGTGCCCATCTTGTTGGGAGGCGGACGAGTGCGCTTTATGAGCGTTGCGGCGTATGAAATGGCGACAGTCTCCAATAATTTACCTTTCGCAGCAACGATTGGAATGATTTTACTGATAGTGACTTTACTAATGCTTGGTGTATATCAATGGCTCGTTCATTCCGTGAGCCGTATGCCAACCGCCTTGCGCTCAGCGTGAGTGCGATATCTGACTAATAGGAGTAATGATGCTCAAACTCAAGGTTAGAGACGTCGTATGGTTTGTCACTACGATAGTGTTTTTTTGTTTTCTTTTGCTGCCTCTGTTGATACTCATAGTGGTTTCGTTTAACCCGGTTGCGATGGTATTTCCCCCACAAGGTTTTACCCTGCATTGGTATCGAGTAATTCTCGACAAACCTGAATTTCTTTCTGCTGCATGGGCGAGTGCTGTGATTGGGATAATGACCGCAGTTATCAGTACTACCGTTGGAGTACTGGCTGCAATCGGTCTTCATCGCTACACGGGACGTCTTCGTAAACCCATGGAATTTGCACTGCTTTCCCCACTGTTCTTTCCTGCGGTGATTGTGGCGCTGGCCATTTTCCAACTAATGATGGCGATGGGGATGATGACCAATCTGGTGGTTCTGGTAGGGGCGCATGTGGTTGTAACAATGCCATACCCAGTACGGAACGTTACGGCACAGCTCTCACGGTTCGACCGTCGACTTGAGGAGGCCGCCATGACAGTGGGAGCCACGCCAAGACAAGCCCTTCTTAAAGTAACCATACCGTTGCTGCGAGCTAGCATCGTGCCGTCGTTGATCATCACTTTTGTTTTGTCCTGGAATAACTATACGGTGTCCGCCTTCCTGGCCCAAACCGATTGGACAACGCTTCCACTGCAGCTTCGTGCTTATGTTCAATATGAGTACGAACCATTCCTTGCAGCTATGTCGACAGTCTTGATTCTCATATCTGCCGTATTCCTATTTATTGTCGAGCGCACTTTCGGTATGTCTGGACGAGGCAAGGTCTGAGAGAAAGTGCTTGCATACGGCGTCCAAAAAAATTGAACGTAGAAGTAAAACTATTTATCCAAAGGATTAGCATGAACGAATCAAAAGAAACATTGGTCATCTCGCCGGGAAATGTAACGCTATCGGATCTCCGTCGCATATATCTTGGTCACGTCAAACTTGAACTGGCGCCAGGTGCGCGCGATGCGTTGAAAGCATCGCAAGCTGTGGTACAAGAAATTGTAGATGAAGGCCGTATCGTGTATGGGATTAGCACTGGTTTCGGCAAGCTCGCAAATACCAGTATCCCGGCACATCGACTGGAGGAGTTGCAACGGAAATTGGTGCTTTCTCACAGCGTCGGCACCGGACCAATACTTGCCGATGGCGTAGTCCGATTGGTGCTCGCAACTAAGGCTATTAGCCTTGCGCGCGGTCACTCAGGAGTTCGAGTCGAATTGGTGGATGCTCTTTTGGCTCTGTTCAATAATAACCTACTGCCGCGAATTCCTTCGAAGGGCTCTGTAGGGGCATCGGGCGACCTTGCGCCACTTGCACATCTTGCATGCGTGTTAATTGGTGAAGGTAGCGTTACTGCCAATAAAAATGTCGAAAAAATTTCCGGCGCTGATGCAATGCACATGATCGGACTGGAGCCATTTATTTTAGGACCGAAGGAAGGCCTGGCCTTGCTAAACGGCACTCAAGTTTCAACGTCGCTTGCACTTGCAGGATTGTTTGGTGCTGAGAGTGTTTTTGCAGCAGGCATCGTAGCTGGAGCCTTGTCTCTTGAGGCAATAAAAGGTTCTATCACTCCCTTTGACGCCAGAATTCACACTGCTCGTGGGCAAGCTGGGCAGATTGGTGTCGCTTCGGCCGTAAGGGCGCTACTTGATGGTAGCGAGATCGTTCGATCACATGCGGACTGCAACCGCGTTCAAGATCCCTATTCAATTCGGTGCGTACCACAAGTCATGGGAGCCTGCCTTGATAACCTCACACATGCGGCGCGCGTGCTTACTATCGAAGCAAATGCGGCATCGGATAATCCTTTAGTTTTCACGGACACCAAAGAGGCAATTTCCGGAGGCAACTTCCATGCGGAACCGGTAGCGTTTGCCGCTGACATCATCGCGTTATCTATATCGGAAATTGGCGCTATCTCGGAACGTCGTTTAGCGTTGCTGCTGGATTCTAATCTATCCGCATTGCCTCCGTTTTTAGTCAATGATGGCGGCGTGAACTCGGGCTTTATGATTGCCCAGGTGACCGCTGCGGCTCTCGCATCCGAAAATAAGTGCCTCTCACATCCATCCAGTGTGGATAGCATCCCCACCTCTGCAAACCAGGAAGACCATGTATCGATGGCAACCTATGGCGCGCGCAGGCTGACTGATATGGTTGAAAATACAGCAGTTGTGGTTGGCATCGAAGCGATGGCAGCTGCACAAGGGATGGAATTCCACCGCCCTCTCAGAAGCTCCCGATTGGTCGAAGCAGAGTTCGCCGATATTCGTACTCGCGTCGCATTCCTCGAAGAGGACCGTTACATGGCGACAGATATCGACGCAGTCAAACAGTGGGCTTTGAAGATGGATTGGAGAGGACCTGTTGGAGAACTGCTGCCAAGCGCGTGAAAACTTTAGCCGGCAACGATTGAAGTTAGAGAGTTGAATGTTCTAAACACACGCTAAATTATTCTTGTAATTTCACTGATTAACGGCAGTAACAGAACGTCCCTGGGAGCCCACCCCAGCCTTGTGCCCATTCACATTTGAATGGGCATTTTTTTAATTTCTGCATATTCCGGCAAAGTTGACCGCCCGCGCCGGTGGTCATTGACCGGTCCAGCCACATTTCGCTGGCATTTACCATGCCTACCAAGGGCCTGCTGTTAGCATATACTGTTAGCCGTAACGGGCCGCAGTCGGCCAGAAGCAGTCAATCGCATTCGACCACCGAGCGTCGGCAAAGCGAGAAATTTCAGCCATACGGTACCCAACCGCAATCATACGACGCTGAAGCAGGATACAGCATCAGCCAGTCAGTCTGGCCGGTGGTCGCCGAAGAACTGCGCGGTTAGAAAGGCTTCATTGGTTCGTCGGCGGAACGGATGCGAAAACAGTCGTCGCAGAGCCGAAGCGTACCTGGCCCAGCCGCCGGCATACTCACCAAGGCGTAATCGCGGACCGGATCATCCGCACAGACACTGCACACATCCAAACTTCCCGTTGCCCTAGTGGCCGCTTCCGCCATTGCGGCCTGCTTGGGATTCCATTCGCGCAGCGAAGCAAACCACTCAGACGTGTGCGGACGGAGCAGCCTAGGAGGCGCGGGCTCAAGCAGTCCCCTGCGCTCAAGCCAGGTAGTTGCTGCCTTAATGCGCCGAGCACGAAACTGCGTCAGGAGGTCATACAGCTCTACCTTCAGGGCGAAGTATTGGCGAGGGTGCAACGTGTTCACGGTCACGTAGCCCGCGTGGTTCAGGACAAAACGGTTTTGGCACAACCTCTCGTCTGCCAGCAGCTCTTCGCAGTACCTCTGCTTGCGCTGCTCCGAACCATCGGCCCCTTCCATCAAGGCGACGTGGTACTGCCAGGAATTCCTTTCGAATTCATCTCGCCACAATTCCAGGTACCTCGAAGATCGCAGGGCTTGCACAAGGTGAGCGTCTCCCTCCGGATGCTCAACCAAGTAGGCATCGATGTCGTTGAGCGACTCAATCTCAGAGGACATCTTGCGGGCCTCCCCAAGCAAGGCGTTGGTTGAGTCGCGCATGGCCTGAACGTTGTCAATATCCTCACGCCGGTCAGCCTCTTCTTCTGAACTGAGATTCCTAAGCACATTAGGCACCTCGACAAGCGCCGCGCTCTTCAGCAACTCTCCGGGGTGGCAAAAGTCGGCATCCGATACTAGGTTCACGCCGGCATCACGATAGGCCTGCGCGACCAAACGCGAGCAGAACTGCCTCCGGCCGGCCACGAAACCGGCCAACACGCTCTTGGCGGCGCTGGTTATGGAGTATCGAGTACCGACCGCAGCTCTGGCAAAAGAGATGATGGAGTGCAATTGCTCAGTCGTCAGCGGTTTCACCGGTCGAAGCACATGACCAGCGCAGCCTGGCTCAAGAATGAGCCGCTCAAGGTTGCGTGCGTGAACACCGTCGCCAGTGGAATCGATCACACTCGACTTACCCACACAAATCATGGCATGAGAGATGTCCGCGCCGGTGATCATACGGATTATTTGGCTCGCCGGTTCGGGCGTCGTCGTCAGGACAACATCGCCGGCCTGGATGAGGCCGGCGACGAACACGCTACGCCGCAGTTCCGATTCATTCATCTCACAACTCATATTGGGCATCAATCCGGTGCAGGTACTGAACTATGGGGTCTCCGCTGTAGCTATGCACCCGCAATATCACGCTGAACCGATCCTTGGATGTATTTTCTCGAACGAGGGTCGGCGCGTTCGGCGACGAGCTCGTCAAGATCTTTCCAACATCAGGCGCTCCTTGCGTTGTAAACCACATTTGAGTCGTCAAGTGCTTCAATGCGTGGCCACCGTGGCATTATAGATCCGTCGTGTCGACGGGAACTCAGTGCCGCGTAGCTATTTGGCACGCATTGCCTGCGAACGGCCGATATTGCGCATGAAGCCGCTGTTTCCTGCCGATTGATGAAAGACCACTTCAGGTCGTTTGTTGCCCGTCACAACGCGCGTCTGTTGGTCACTCATGAATTGTGAGGTCAATACCGTCAGGATAGGTCAGCGCGGACCAGCGCAGTAGGTCAGCCAGAATCGGCGCAGCGGTCAATGTGCACCAGCGCCTGCAATTTTCTCGTTAGCGGAAATTTTAATCGCCTATCTTTCGCGTTCGCATTTTTTTTGACACCTGGGCGATTAAGCACTCTTGATCAATCGGTGAAGTAGGAGGCAGGATTGGTCATGAAAGATCCGAACTTATGCCGGCAGAATCACAAGGTTATCGATGCTGTCGTCCCGAACGATAAAATGACTCGTTGGTCGATGGAGGGCTGCCATCAACTCGGCGTATTGCCAGTGAGCGGGAGGCCATAGATGCAGGCGGTGATATTTTTCCGACGTCAAAGTGAATGCTGTGAGCGCCGAGATCAGTTTTGGTTAACGCACAAAAACCTTACGTCGCATTGACGAACGATCACTGTATTCAAGACGTGCTTCAGATTGTTCGGGCATGGCGTCACACATAGCATCAAGAAGAACTGAGATCAACATCATTGCACCGACGCTCGAATCAAAGACCAAATTCGAATTTATGCGTGCGGTAAGAAGAAGATCTGCTAACTCTCCTTGATTGCTAAAAGTTGAATCGCTGACGAGAGCGATCTTCAAACCTAGTTGTTTAGCGTATTCAATCGCTTTTATCGTCTCACGCGGATATAGAGGCATCAGGAATACAAGCAACCAAGTCGCTCCTGCAGCGTAAGCTTGCTCGAGCTGATCTTCAGTCAGCGATCCTCCGTCGAGAATGGGGCGAATGTCATGATGCACCTTGGCAGCGAAGTAGCAGAAATGTTTCGCGAGCCCTGTTGACGCCCGAAGTCCTAGCACTGGAAGTGGCCGTGATGAGGCTAATACCTGACCAAATTTCTTGATGATAGTAAGGTCTGAAAATGTGGCAGAAAGTTCAACCAGATTCGCTGCTTCCGTTGCCGCCGCGGTTTGATAGCGATTATGTGAGACTTGAGGTACCGATACCGACGGTTCAGGGTCAGCAATCGCGCGAAAGCAACGGCGCATATCAAGGAAGCCATCAAAGCCCAGCGCTAATGCAAATCGTGAAACCGATGGTTGGCTGACATTTGCCAATTCAGCTAGCTCCATACTGGATAAGAAGCCAATTTCGGGGGCATGGTCAATGAGGCATTGCACAATTCGTCGATGTGCAGGAGTTAGTCTTTGCCCCTCCATACGTCTTTCGATTTCTGCGCGCAATGACATCGGTTGGGTCGTAACCTCCACGGCGGATTTCTTCGGTTTAGACTGTACGCGAGGGCGAGTTTCTGGCAATTTTCTCTCCGGAGGTATTCGGAATAACATTTTAGGATTTCTAGCGCCCAGATACTAACCTTGACCTGTTCTTGGCATCAAGCACAACAAAGTAATCTCGTTGACGCCGGGGAGAAAAGATGAATTTAGTTGCTCATCTCGATCGGATTTAAGCAAAAACATAAAGAGCGAAAGGTCGTGGCAGATCGATAAGCTGACAACTATAAACTATCTTGATTGCATTCAGTGAGTGTCGACGTCTTGTACTTATTTGATGGGTGGCCAGTTGACCACCCATTTCGTCGATCGAAGGAAATTAATAGCAACATATCGGGCACCGAGAAGCTTAGGCTACTGTGCCAATATTTGACGCCGTTGGGATACCGGATCAGACTTTACTAGTAATTTTGGCAATAGCAGCAACTTCAGCAGGTGTACGATGTGGGAAAGCAACGCCCAAATTCCAAGGAAAGATGAAATGAACCCAACGGTGCATTCTGATGACATAGGTCATCATCGCGCCAGTGAGTTGAATATACTCTTCTTTAGTTTCTAATTTATCAAGTGAATCAGCATAGGCTTGTCCGATTTCGTGCATATTGGTCAAACCAAGATCCGTCATGAATTCGAAGGCATTAAATGTGCCTGTCAGAAATTCTTTGGTCATCCGCGTAAGGACTGGCAGCTCCATATCTGGGTATTTAGCTACCTTTAAAAACCGATACATGACGTCTGCGCCAACGAGCATTAGGTAAGCCTCCAAATGCACAAGTACGCTGAATGATTGTTGACCGCTCCCAGCCCCACTATCGATGATTCCCCATCGAACTTTCTGGATTTCCTCTGGTTCGTCGAGCCAAACACGATCGATCTGGCGTTCGATTTCGGCCTTGGCATCTTGCCAGGTACCTTCATATTTTTTGAATGCAGACATTATTCAGCCCTCCGGATAGTGATGTTGACAACGCTCTTGCGTGGTTGCGCAATTGTTTGGTCCCAAACGTGTGCTCCCAGCTGACTCAAGATATGCAAGTCGCTTTCGAGAACTTGACCGAACTTATTGACAAGCGCGCTTTCCGTAATGCGCCCATAAGTTAGGCAAATCGTTTGCCCAGGAGCATATAAATAGACCGCGCCTGGCGAACGCTGAACCATATTGGTGCCGCCCAAGTGGACGATCCGGGTAGGTAACCATATTGCTTCGCCGGAAACAACGACGTGACCAAGCGTGCTCTGTAGAGGCAATTGCTTAAGTACTTGCTCTACGACATCTGGGTTTTCTTTAGTTAACAATTGGACTCTGAACTTGAGATCCAAGCTTGGTGCGTGAAATTCGAGTAGGTCAGGAGATGACATTGAAATACCTCATGTATTGAAAAATTCATTAAGTGTGATGAGATTAAAGAATAGAATATTTCATACATAGAGTCAATGAATATAAAATGAAACTTACCCATAATGAAAACGTGATCGAATAATTACTTTAGGCATGAGTGACCTGTGTGTAAGCGCCTTACCAGCACCGTTCTTGACTTTTCAGGTGCGAAGCTGGCGAATTGCTTATGCTATTTTTTGCGTCAGGCGATCGGCGACATTCCAAGGCAGAAGGTCAGCAATCCGATTGATCGGATAGTCAGCTATGTGCGTGAACACATAGCGCAGGTAGGCTTCCGGGTTGATGCCATTGAGTCGGGCGCTACCGATCAGTCCATACATGGCGGCGGCCCGTTCGCCGCCGCTGTCGGCACCAAAGAATAAAAAATTCTTCCGCCCCAGGCAACAGCCGCGCAAGGCATTCTCCGCGATATTGTTATCGATTTCCGCGACGCCATCCCCGCAGTAATAGATCAGCGCCTGCCACTGGTTGAGCATGTATTTGATGGCCTTGGTCGTGTCCGATTGCGTCGAGAGCGTCAACAACCGGTTGCGCAGCCAGGCTTCCAGTTCATCCAGAAGCGGGCGCGCCTGCAATTGCCGGATGCGCTTTCGTTCGTCCACCGGCTGGCCGCGGATCTGCGCCTCAATCGCATACAGTTCGCCGATCCGGCGCAGGATTTCCGTCGTCGTTGGCGTGGCCTTGCTGGCGTGGAGATCATGCACCTTACGCCGCGCGTGCGCCATGCAGCCAGCCTCCTGGACCATGTCGCCAGCGACGATTTTGTTGTAGCCCGCATAGGCGTCCGCCTGCAGCACGCCACGGAAATCGGCAAGGTGCGACTGCGGATGCAGTCCCTGCCGATTCGGCGAATAGGCAAACCACACCGCCGGCGGCGCCTTCGATCCGGCATTGCGGTCGTCCCGCACATAGACCCACAATCGCCCGATCTTGGTCTGGCCATTTCCGGGAGACAGCACCGGTATGGTGGTGTCGTCGGTATGGACCTTGCCGGGCGCGAGCACATAGCGGCGCAGTGCCTCGACCAATGGCGCAAGCAATTCAGCGCAGGCGCCCATCCAGCGGCCAGTGGAGGCAGGATCGAGTTCCACGCCTTGCCGGGCATGCATGACTGCCTGGCGGTAGAGCGGTTGATGATCGGCGAATTTGCTGACCGCGATATTGGCCAGCAGGCCGGGGCCGGCGAAACTGCGCTGAATCGGGCGGCTTGGCGCCGGTGCCTGAACGATGCAGTCGCAGCAGGCGCAGGCCTTCTTGCGGCGCACATGGCGGATCACCTTGAAGGCCGCTTCGATCATCTCCAGTTGCTCGGACACATCCTCGCCCAGCAGCTTTAATGCGCCGCCGCAGGCCGGGCAAGATTGCTCCTCCGGCTCGATGATGTGTTCTTCGCGTGGCAAGTGTGCTGGCAGCGAGACATGGACCGACTTCTGGCGCGGCATCGTCGGTGCAGGTGACTTCTGCTCGGCCGCGCCTTCCTCGGCCACCAGGTCTTCCAGGCGCGCTTCCAGCTGCTCAAGCTTGCGGTCGATCTTCTCGGACTTGCGGCCGAACTGCATGCGCTTGAGCTTGGCGATCTGCAGCTTCAGTTGCTCGATTTCCAGGGTGCGCACCGACAGCGCCAACTCCAGCGTCATGACGGCGCCGCGCAAGTGCGCCAGCTCGCCATCGCGCAGCGCCAGCAGTGCCTTCAAGGCTTCAATGTCGTCGGGAGGTGGGGTAGCAGCCATGCGCGGAGTTTACGCATGTCCTGCCGTGTTTACAAGAGCGACAGCGGCGGCCAGGTGCGTTCTGGCTGCTTCCAGTTGATCCCTTCGAGCAGCATCGACAATTGCGCCTGGGTCAGGTGCACCTTGCCGCTATCGGCCTGTGGCCAGACGAAACGGCCTCGTTCCAAGCGTTTGATCAGCAAACACACGCCATCGGTGGTGGCCCACAGCACCTTGACGACATTGCCGCGCCGGCCGCGAAACACAAACACATGGCCCGACAGCGGCTCCTCGGCCAGCGTCAATTGCACCTTCGCCGCCAGGCCATTCATGCCCGCGCGCATGTCCGTCACACCCGCGGCCAGCCAAATGCGCGTACCCGCCGGCAGGCCCATCATGGGCGCAGCATCCGCACCACGGCGCGCAGCCTCGCCAGATCGGCCTGACCATCGAAGCGGACGGTGGCATCGGCAATTCGGATTTCGATGATGCCTTGCTGTGGCAGGCCGGAATCCATTGCAGCGGCTGATGCCGCCGGCTGTTTCAACTTCGTCGATGAACCCGTAGTTTCCGGCGCATCGGCAATCACGACTGGCAACATCGCCTGTTGGCGCACCGCATTATCAAACTTCCCCGCCAACAGATACCGCCGCCACTTGAACACCATGTTGACGTTGACGTCATTCTCTTGCGCCAGTCGGGAAACCGAGACCCCCGGTTCGCATGCGCGCTGTGCCAGCGCCTTCCGGAATTCAGGTGAGAAATTCGGTCGCCGCTTCTTGCGGCCAGGTGTGACTATCGAATCCAAGGTAGCTCCCGTTAAATAATAGCGGGAACTACTTTGGATTCTTTGGAAAATTGCGTCTAGACGGTGCAGCCGAGGCGCTTACACCTGTGTTACTCAATGACGCAGATATATCTAGAGACAAGGTGCTAACCCACGCGGTCTAGTACTTAACAAATTTAGAATTGAGTTAGCGCCATGTCAGGAGGGTTGTGTTCTGAATTTAGGTAGTAGGCGGAGCCACGCTGTGCTTGCGTTGTACCTTCTTGGGCTTTCTTACTGTACGCAAGAATCATGTTCACTCACCCTAGCGCCATGACCTTCTCGCATGATCTTTCCGCAGGATGTTTATTTATCGCCTGTTGAGCAATTTTTAGAATGTTCTGCCCTGGAGGTATTGCTTCCGACACCAATAAGATGGCACCAGATATAGGCATGTTTACTAATAGCATTTAGCAAACGTTTTTGCTGGATTGGCATGGAGATGGGCTTGGTCAAACGAGTGATAATCGTAGGACGCCGCCAGGGACAATTAGGTGGGCAGGCCGATAGTTGCTATCGGTGAGCGCAAGTAGATTTCAGGCGATCGTGCCTGTACTCGCAAAACGGATATCTAGGGGGTGAAAGTCAGGGTCATCAATTTAATGACATGGACGCCAGCTCAATGCTGCTGGACCCTGATCTACTGCAATCGCATTAAGGTTTCCGCCACTGATCAGGCTTCCCCTTCGATGTATGGCGTACGCGTTCGACGTGCGGTGCAACACCATTGTTCAAATCGCGGGCGCGTTGAATAGCTTCGCCTTGAGTGGGTTTCACGTCACTCGCCCGTTCGGAATTTGGCCGCCTGATGGCATAGTCACCCTCTGGCCGTTGTTCAACGTAAATTCTTTTATCAGTCATTATAATTTCCTTTAAAGAAATATTTATACTACATTTAGTGCAATTCACACTAAGTACTACTATAGATGGAATTTTTTGAATGACAAGGAATTTTTGGCACTCATTCCACTAGAGTGCCAGTAGCCTAAAAACACCATCATTTTTGAGGTAACGAGAGCAAATTGTCTGTCTTCCGTCCATCTGCAACAGTTTGGACATATTTAGTGTGTCCGTTGTTATGAACGTGTACCCAAGCACCCTGGAGCTGTGGATTGCGATCAGGACACCACACCGAGTTGTTGCCATTTTTCTCGATGAAGACGACCATTTCCTCCCGTGTGTTGACGCCACTTTGAACGACCTTCTTCAAATCATCAATTTGATCCCACCAGAGATGGCTGATGTGTTCATGCCCTGTGCCGCCAGCCATCCGACGCGCCGTACATTTAATTGTTGTTGCCATAGTGAAGCCCTTTATGAAAGCACCAAAAAACGAAAAGTTCGGTATAGGCGCACTTTAAGTATCGACTTAAAGAATTCACTTGTCAAGCAAAAAAAATGCGTCTACTCTGAACATTAAGTACATGGAGAGAGAAAAGTGGCAACAGCAATAGGTGAAAAAATACGTGCGCAACGGAAGCGTTTAAAGTTAACGTTAGATCAACTTGCGGAAAAATCAGGCTCTAGTAAGAGTTACATCTGGGAATTGGAAAACCGGCCGGTGATACGACCATCAGCAGAAAAAATTGCACGCATAGCCGAGGTCTTTGGAGTTACGGTCGAATTCTTGCTTGATGATGCAAAACAGGAGTTTGCGGAATCTGATGCCGATAAGGTTTTTTTTCGACGTGTTACACAACTAGATGCTAACAAGCGGGCGCAGCTAGAAAAATTCCTCAAGGCTATTGACGATGAGTGACCCGACAACGCCAGCTGCGTGGGGTATTCAACTAGCCAAACTCTGGTTAGCAAGCGGTCAAGGCTTCCCAGTCAATGTGGAGACACTTGCTCTTGAGGTTACTAAGCAACGCTTCTCTGAACCCGTGGGCATTGTTATGCCGCACGGAATCGATGGGATCGATGGGATGCTTTCGAAGCGAAAAAAACATAAGGACTGGTGTATTTCTTACGACAAAAAGGTCGTGGTTCCTGGGCGAATTAACTTCACTATTGCCCATGAATTGGGGCACTACCTTCTCCACCGGACATTGCACGAGACGTTTCAATGTGGTCAAGCTGAAATGATGGACTATGACAGCCTTGAATCTAAGCGGCTCGAATCGCAAGCGAACACTTTTTCCTCCTATTTGTTGATGCCGCGAAATGACTTCGACGCTCAGATAAAAGGGCAGGAAATATCATTTGAGTTATTAGGTCGCTGTGCGGAACGTTACCAGACTTCGCTGACGGCAACGGTGTTGAAGTGGCTAGAGTTCACAGAAGAAGCAGCGATGCTAGTAGTAGCCGATCATGACGAATTTATTTGTTGGTCGTACTGCAGTCAATCTGCGAAGCTTCTGCGCGCATATAAACCGCCTGGAGAATCGGTGCCTCCGTCGGTACTGGAACATTTAAGAGCGAACCTCTCGGGTTCTCGCACGGCGCGTCGCGTAGAGCCCGGTGTCTGGCATCCAACCGAAGAGGCCATCGAGTCAGCGATAATTTCCGATCAGTTCGAACAAATAATTTTTTTGATTCGCTTTCCATTTGCCTCTGCTCCCAATCATGAAGAAGAACCAGAATCAGACTCGCTCACGGAGCTGACAGAAAAAGCGCAAGGTTCAGGCAGTTAGACTGCAGCTCCTTAATCCAAGCAACACCGCTAGTGTCCACGGCCGGATGGCGAAACTCGACCTTGATCGCTCCGCATTTCGGGAGCGTCGCCGCGCCATCCGATAGCCATCTAGAAATGGACAGAAACGTATCATCAGTCCATTTTTTGTTGGCATTTTATGGACATCATCAATTTTGATAAGTCATTGATCTAAAAGAAAAAGAGATTTGTCCATTAAAGCTTTACTTGGCAGTATTGGCGAAAACAAACTGGTCGAGACGCTGCGCTGAACCGACCGGCAGCCTTGGTGCTGCGTCATCCGCAACGCTACGCTACAGATCAAAGCGCTTCATGACGCCGACTGTCATCAGGTCGGCGTCATTCTTGTTCCTGAAGGTGACTACCCGGCCGAAACTGGCGAAACCCCTGACGCTGCTGCCAAGATCGCGGCCGACTTGCAAGCTGAACAAGCCATTGAGTTTCCAGTCGCCCGATTCGCGTTGATTGGCCGCCAGATACGGCCCGGCGCCAGCGCTGATATCCCAGTGCTCGGTAATCGGCTGCACGTACCAGCCCTGCGCGGCAACCCCATGCCGGTTCACGCGCACGCCGTCATCCCCCTCTTCAATCGCTGAAACCGAAGCGGCCCACGGCCCGTAGTATTTTTTGGCTTCAAGCGCATAACTCAGCCGCTTGCCCGGTCCCGATTGATTGGTCTGGGCAAAACCGCCCAGCGCCGCCAGCCATAGCCCGTGACTGCTATCCGCATCAGCCGCAGTCACATGCGCCGCGCCGAGCTCCTTGCCAATGCCGACCAGGAACGCATCCGACGAAGGCGCGCCCGGCACCAACGCATGGTTGTACGCCAGCCGGATGCTCAGGCCGGGCGAATATTGATCCAGGCGCGCCAGCAGCGCCACGGAAAGCAAACCGCCCAGGCGCGCATCGTCTTTTTCCGTGCCGTTGATGGTGCTTCGATTCATGCTGAAATACGGACCGGCAGCCAGTTCAAGGTCAAAACCGGGGTGCAGTTTCTGGCGGTAGACCATCTGCGCGGCATAACCGTCGCGGTGATTGTTGTCAGGATGGCCTTCGTTGTAATACACATAATCAAGCCGGGTGCTGGCGCCCGCTGGCAGATGTCCGCCGGCAGCCAGCCCGAACAGATCGATGGCCGGCCCGAACCTGATTTCCGCAGCGCGCCAACGCATCGGCTTCTGGGTGTCCAGGCTGGTGCCGTACATTATGCCGTTGCCGAGTGCCGCCGAGACATAGCTGTTATCGAGCGCCGGCGCCAATGGCGGCACAGTCGAGGCATCGGCAGCTTGAGTGAGGGGATGCCAGCAAAGAAACGTACATGCCAGCGCAAAACTCCAAATTACTTCTTTTTTCTTTGACATAACGACTTTCTGTATTGCTATTGTTTAAACACTTGGCCACTTGCTTATGCAGCTTGATCGACGCCGACGTCTCAAGTCAAGCTCTGCGCGAATGTCGCGCAGCGGCGGTTTGATCAACGCCGATGGATTTTGTTTCATTTCTTGACTTAGGAAACAAACGTTTCCATAATCAGCGGATGTCAGATCCCTCCTCAAAACTTGCCCATATCTCGCGCAGCCGCGGCCGGCCGCGCGAGTTCGACATGGACCAGGCGCTCGACAAAGCGGTTCGGATATTCTGCGAGCGCGGTTATCACGCCACCTCGGTGTGCGACCTGACGCATGCCATGCAACTCGCGTCGGGCAGCGTCTACAAGGCATTCAAGGACAAAAGAAGTGTCTTTCTGGCAGCGCTTGATCGCTACAAAACCGTGCGCGATGCGCAGTTGCGGGCGGCTGTCGGCATCGGCGCCACGGGCAGAGAACGGCTTCGTCTGGCGCTGGCCTTTTATGCTGATGCATCGCATGGCGCCGCCGGCCGTCAGGGCTGCCTGGTCGGCGGCAGCGCTGCGGAACTGGCCACTTTTGACCAGGAAGTCGCGCAGTGGGTCACTGCCGCACTGGCCAGGAATGAAATGGTCGTTGGCGAGCTGATCCGGCAAGGGCAAGAGGATGGCTCGATCCCGCCGCACGTTGACGGCGCGGCAACAGCCCGGCTCATGCTCTGCCTGATTCAAGGCATGCGCCTTGTCGGCAAGACGGGCCGGAGCCGGGATGAGATGGCGGCGCTGGTGGATATCGCAATGAAAACACTCATCTGATTTTTTACCCATTTAGGAAATATTCATTCCCCATTCCCTTTTTTTAGGACGCGCAATGACCACAACCTCAATGACCGCCGACATCAAACCCGAGCAGGCTGTGTCGGCCTGGATGATACTCCTGCTGGCGTTTGCCTGCGGACTAATCGTCGCCAATATTTATTACGCTCAGCCGCTCGCCGGACCGATAGGCGCGGCGCTAGGCCTCTCGCCCGCAGCCACCGGACTGATCGTCACCCTGACGCAGATCGGCTACGGCGCAGGGCTGTTGTTTATCGTCCCGCTCGGCGATCTGCTTGAGACGCGCCGCCTGGTGCTGACGCTGATTGGACTCGCCACCTTATCACTGCTGGCAGCCGCGCTGTCGACCCACCCACTGCCGTTCTTCACGGCGATCCTCTGCATCGGCCTCGCCTCGGTAGCGGTACAAGTTCTGGTGCCGTACGCAGCGCACCTGGCGCCCGAGGCCGTGCGCGGCCAGGTGGTCGGCAATGTCATGAGCGGCTTGATGCTAGGCATCATGCTGGCACGCCCGGTCTCCAGCTTCATTGCCCAGTTCACCTCGTGGCACACGGTGTTCTTCCTGTCAGCAGCTGCGATGGCCCTGCTGGCGCTCATGCTGAGAATAGCCCTGCCGCCGCGTAAGCCAATATCGACGCTCTCATACAGAAAATTGCTGACCTCGATGGCGCAGCTGATGCGAAGCACACCGATTCTGCAGCGCCGCGCCTTATACCAGGCCTGCCTGTTTGCTGCCTTCAGCCTGTTCTGGACCACCACCCCGCTATTGCTGGCTGGGCCCGAGTTCCGGCTATCGCAAGGAGGCATTGCGCTATTCGCGCTAGCCGGTGTCGCCGGCGCCATCGCCTCGCCTATCGCCGGCCGCTTCGCAGATCGCGGCTGGAGCAAGCCGGCAACTGCGTTCGCGATGCTGGCGGTTGCCGCTGCATTTCTCATCACCCACATCGGCGCCTATGGTTCGCCGCTCGCCCTGGGATTACTGGTTGTGGCCGGCATCTTGCTGGATTTTGGCGTGACCACCAATCTGGTGCTGGGGCAACGCGCGATCTTTGTATTGGGGGCTGAATACCGAAGCCGGCTCAACGGCCTGTATATGGCAACCTTCTTCGCCGGCGGCGCGCTTGGTTCGGCGCTTGGCGGCCTGGCGTTTGCTCATGGCGGATGGCTTCTGGCGTCCTGGTTAGGGTTCGCTTTGCCGGTTGTTGCACTACTTTATTTTTTTACCGAGCAACGATAGAAATCCGCCTGGCGGAAGTGTCCGCGCTGCCGGGGAAAGCCATTATTTAAAGATCAGCGCTTGGGATATGAATAATTCCCGCTCTGGACGGCTAGTCCTGCAACCTGGCACGAAACAGAATGTCCCGGAGAATGTGATCATCATCGAAAACGATTTTTAACGCATGGCCTAGCACCGTCAAATTCGTCTTTGTTCCGGCAATCGCAAAAAAACTGGCGTCGGAATCGAAGGTGAATGCGTCGGCCAATTGAGGCAATTGTTCCGCGATGACGACTTCCGCAACGGAATTCCAGTCGCGACCGTTGCCGGTCCAACCTTCCCCCGCGCGTTCCTTAAATATGTGCGCTTTAGTTTCACAATAGAAATCAAACAAGATTAATGCTGTGCAGTTGCCGCAAATAAGAATGAATGGCGCAAACGTTGTACTGTCAACTGACTCATTTCCTTCCGGTTGCATACAAATTATCGGTGAGTCTTGGGCAGTGGTCACTATCAGATCGACCTTCATTGAATGCCTCTCTTTGAATATAGCCAGGCGCTTGGTGCGTCGATACGTTTTGACACGGGGTCAAAAAAAAGGCCGGAATATCGCTATCCGGCCCATCCCTTGCTCGGCTTCAACACCACGGATCAGGCATCGATTCGTTATGCCTTGCTACGCGATGTAGTCGATGACTTGTAGAGATCAAACTCCTGGGCGTATAGCCGAAGACTTCTGATTTATTTCGTTAAAGTTAATTAATGGCAACCAGTGAAGCGGCATATTCCAACGGTTTTTTGTATTCCGGCAGGCTGTAATGCGCGACATCGGCCATTTTTGTCAATCGGCTTTTGAATGCCAAGAGATTCGCCGTCGCATCGGATCTCTGACGAAAGAGGAAATAACATGCTTCGCTGATGACGGACTGAATGGATGCGTCGACATTTTGTCCGTACAGAGCCAGGACTGCCAATGCTTGAACTCTATTGATGTACTCGTTAACCAATTCTTCTTCGATATGCGCGTCCATAGCGAACTCCCAAAACCGAAACTGTAGAAAAAATGACATTAATTCATCTTAGTAATCGGGATGAAATTTGTCCATGCTCCAGATCGGCTTTAGAAAAATTTATAAATACCTAACGGCAACGGCGCCAACTTTTCAGCGGCTTCGCGTGACCATGCCAAAATTTTGTGCATGACACCGCCATATGATCGTCTCGTTACAAACGGCCACTTCCATATAATTTTTTGTTCTTAGTGCCAATTTGTATCATCTGTCAACATCAGTACAAATAGATAACGCGATGTCGAATGTGGAACCGGGCCAGCTCCGCAGATGTGCTCAATTCTCTCGCTTTCGAAAGGTGATTTCATGAAAAATCCTTTACCAGCGCTTCTTATTTTGTTGGCCTCCTTGCCCGTGGCGGCTCAGACGGCGTCCCCACAAAAACTTAAACACGCGACGGAACTGAGCTACGCGGCAGGTGACGGAAGAAAATGTGTAGCGCATCTCGAATCGAGTGATTGTGAGTTATGCGGAACGCCAGCACAAAGTACTCATGATCCGCTATGGATCACCAGTTGCAGAAAAGACAAGCAAGAATGGCTGAGGTATCAAGGCGGTGATGGCAAACTTTGGTGGGCGAAAATTCATGCTTCATACGATCCGGGCATGGACTACATTCATATGGCATTCGAGCATCATGGCCCGGATGATCCACATCATCCGGGCGATCCAGATCACTTGCCAAATGGCACAAACGAGTCCAACGAGCATCACATCAGATATTTTGGTGCGGATGGAAAAAAATACGATGCGAATTTGTCGGGTGCCAAGAGGCAGACTCAACCGGCATTCATAGTCAACTTAGTCAGTAAGCGATCATCTCCCACCACCTCCCGAAAAAATAAACAGCGATCGACGATGAGAGCCCATCAACAAAGTGAATGATCATGGAGCTTGCCGCTCTGCGGTTAAGCCTTGGCGCGCAAGAAGCTCTTGACCGCGTCGGCAAATTCATCGGGCAACTCGTCATGGATAGTATGGCCGGCGGAAAACTCGAGATAGGTGCAATTGGGATGATTAGCCCGCATCCACTGTCCATCTTCCGTTCGCATGACCCTGCTGCGCGTACCGTGCAACAGCAGCGTAGGACATTGCAGTTGCAGCCAATCGCCGCGCCAGTCGCCAGTCAAAGCTTGCTCGGAGCGGGCTATCCAATGCGGGTTGAAACGAAAACCCCAGCCATCGTCATATTCGCAAGCGCTATCCAGGAAATGCCGATCGCCACTTAGCCCCTTGTCGGTCAGTAGTTCCAGCAAATCGGGCAAGCTGGCGTAACGATGCGGCCAGTCGGCAGCGAACCCGATCTTGGGGGAGACCTGCACGCCTATGTCTTCCACCACCAATGCACTAACCATATCAGGCTGCTGAGCTGTGAATTGGTAGGCATTTACTCCGCCAAGCGAATGCCCTAGTAAAAACAGCGGGCGTTTCGGACTAAGATGCCTGACCAGGTTGTGTAAGTCCTTGACATAGGCGCCTCTGGAGCAATCTTCTGGATGCTGACTCCAGCCATGACCACGCTGATCCAACGCGACTACGCGATAGTCCTGCGCCAGCGCCTGTGCCAAAGGCGAAAAATTGCGGGCGCAGCCAAAGTGCCCATGCAATGCCAGCAACAACGGTGCGTCGACGCCGGAATCGAGGTAAGACAGGCAGACGCCATCGCTATCAAAAGTAAATCTTTTCATGCTCAATTATCTTCAAGCCATTAAACCGTTTTGAGCCTACATTATTTTTTTATGTGACTTACGGTGATTTATGAGGGAATCAGAGAAAAGGGACTTGGTCCCGCCAACAGGAATCAAATAGTCAATAAAATCAATAATATACATATAAATTTCGTAAAAAATGGGGAGAAGCATTGAAAATACTACAAATTAGTCTCCAGCTGAATATGGTGGTCCGCTGGTCCCACATTGCCCCTTTTAGGTAGCTGACTTCTTGCGATATTCGTCCCAAACTAATTGCCATAGAAAAATCTCAGCGTTACGCTTCTCTATATCCCCTTACTGGTGAAGCACCATGAGCGTTTTGTCCACGATCCTCAAATTTTCTGTCGTCATAGTCCTGCTGTCTTCAATCGTCGAAGCAATCGTACTATCGATTACGCTAGGGAGAGATGCTTATGACTGGAAGGCGGCTTGCGTATCAGTGGTCGATTTCCTAATCCGCGAATATCCATTGCACTGGTTGCTCCCATTGCTGTTTTGGGTTGATATGATGGATTGGTTCTGGCGACATCGGCTATGGACGTTGCCGATGTTCCATTGGAGTGGCTGGCTTGCATGCTTTGTCGGGCAAGAGTTCTTCTATTATTGGTATCACCGCATGGCGCACCGAGTGCGATGGTTCTGGTGTACCCATGCTGTTCACCATTCGCCCAATCAGCTCAATTTGTCGGCAGCATACCGTTTTGGATGGACCGGGCGTCTTACGGGCTCGTTACTGTTCTTCATGCTTGCCCCGTTGCTCGGCATGCCACCGCGTATTGTCATGATGTTGTTGTCGCTCAATCTCTTATATCAGTTCTGGATTCACGCAACCTGGATTCCACGCCTTGGACCGTTGGAGTGGCTGCTTAACACGCCGTCGGCTCATCGCGTGCACCATGCGTCGAATCTAGAATATCTAGACGGAAATTACGGCGGCGTGCTGATTATCTTTGATCGCCTCTTTGGTACGTACATCAGCGAGAGAGCCGATGTGCCATGTCACTTCGGATTTGTAACGCCTGTCAAAACTTACAATCTGCTCGTCATCGAATTCGACGAGTGGAGAAAGCTAGCTCATGATCTGAAAATGGCGCGAACAGCACGAGAAGTTTTGACCTACTTACTGAAGCCACCGGGTTGGCGACATGATGGGAATGGGGAAACGACCGAAGACCTTAGGCGGAAGTCTGTATTGAGAAATACACGATAGTCTTTAAAATCCGGCCACTTTGACGGCGTTAGGGCGACTGTAATAGTGCCAAGGTGAGACTTGGCTGTAACCCGGATGGATATTTACATACGGATGCTGGGCTATCGCTCTACAGGTCACTTTACCTGCCATCCGTTAGTTCACGGCGTGGAATGAGACTGGAAACCCGCGCCAGCTCTGCCTCTCACTATTTGCTGTAGCAAATTCATAGCATTCAACTTTTCCCGGAATTTATTTTGTTTTGATGCTAGATCGTCACTAGCTGCGCAATGGATAGAGCGAGCATCGCTTGGGCCTAGACGCGGGTTCGATTTTTCAATATTTAGAACGAGTCTCCGGTCCGGTCTGCTGTGGTGGTTGCGGGGGCAGGATTTGTTCGTTATATACCAATCCGACTGAAGTAACGGAAAGCCCTACGGGCGCAGCTTTGGTAGCGACTTACTAGGCCAGGCCGACTCGAACATCAAATTAGAATCTCGGACATAAATACATGCTCGTCGGGCCTATAGAGGAATTAGTTCTCTGGAAAGAAGCCTTGGTAGAGCAGTATCAATAACGGTGAAATAAAGCCCGCCAACGCCACTACCAACCAAGTTCGCATGAGCTTCACTTGAATCGAAAGTGCGCGATCGCCAAGGCATTCATGGTCGCGGGAAAATAGAAATCGAATCAACACCTCCGTGTGAACAGGATTTTTTTCATACGTCGTAGGTCGTCCCATATCCTCATATTTTTCTGGATGGCGGTTCGCCAGCGCTTTAAAAAGAGATTCAACCAAGACAAGCCATCCGATTACAAAAAGAACAAGAGCTGCCAGCAGAATGTATTCCATAAAATATAACTTGTTATAGATTGCTAAATCTCAATTTATCTTAGCTCTGCTTGCCAAGCGGAAAGTAGCTCTGCGCGACTGTGCATTTTGCATTATATTGCTCGGCTCAAGTTGCCGCAGTGAAAATGATCGGCTTTCATGATTGCACTTTATTTTCTTCGTCAGGGGCTAAGCATGCATTTTGAACTACCAGAAAAAGTGACCAGTTCCGCCAGGGAATTTGCGTCTCATTACGTGATGATCGTCGTCTCCATCCTGACGGCGCTGGCGCTGGAGCAGGTTGTGGTGACGATTCACCACAAGGCGGCAGCGAATATGGCCTCGGCAAATATTCGAGCGGAACTGAGGGAAAATTGGACGTATGTTGCAAACTTGCGCAAAGCCCATGCGGAGAATGAAGTAAAACTGCAGGCCATCGTGGATACTCTGACCGATCACTTGAGCAAGGGCGGCAGCATTGATGCCGAACAGCTGAACAAACTCGCTCAGGAAGCCACGCATATGTCAATCGACACTGCGCTCAATCGTACCAGCGCATGGGATACGGCGATTGCCAATCAAGCCTTGGCTTATATGGACCAGGCAGACTTGAATCGCTATTCTGCCGCATACGCGGGGATGCGACACGTCGAAAGCTTCACTCCCGCCCTGGTGACCGATAAGCTATTGCGCGACGCCGCAGATCTGCGCCTGGCCGTCAAAACCAGCAAGGTCGACATGCAGGAGGCTGCGCGGATCCTGTCGCGCAGGCTCATCACCATGCAAATAATCGGAAATCAATTAAAGGACCTGGACGGGGCACTAAAAGAATTTGGCGGGGATGTAACAACGCCTTGATCGGGCCGATTAGTCCAACCGACTCAAGAACGGCACCCAAGCATGCGTCGAAATGCGTGAATTTAGAAAATGCCCGGCCTGGCTCGCTGCCACGCCGGGCTTAATTTTCGCCGTAGTGCAAATTTGATTCAAAAGCACCCTATTTAGCGGAAAGGCGTGGGGGGCAATTGCGCATCGTCCCGCACTGCGGATGCGGGTTCGATTCCCGCCGCCTCCACCATTAAAAATCATACCAGACCGCCGCAGACCTCATAACTACTAGGGGTTACAAAAACTGCGAAGTCTGGCGATGGCTCAAAAGGTCTCCGTTTTCGCCTAAATTTCGCCCATGTTCGGCTAAGTGATCCTTGCAAAAGGATGCTGCGGCGCTGCTTCCGCGATTTAGTGGTTTGGGTTTAAGCCAGGATGAGAGCTTAAAGGCGTACTGATCAAGAGCACTCGGAGTGCGTCGACTTGGATACGCAGGCTCTATGGCATCAGAGCGTAGGTAACGTCTGACAGTGTTTCTGGAGATGCCCAAACGTCTGCCGATCTCCCTCAATGGGACTTGGTCACGAAGGTGCCAGCGTCGAATAATGCCTAATAATGCCACGTCGATCACTCCATGCTTGCGCTTGCGCCTGCGCCTTAGTGACGAACGTTGCTGATTCGCGCTTCCCTTTGATTGAAATCTGTACTCGCCAGCCACCTGGACTTTTTACGATCGATGCCATATGTTCCGCTCTTGCCGGAAAAAATAGCGATTACACCATGAATGGGGAGATGACGGGGAAAATCTGGGGGAGGCGCAATCAGCAATTAGTGCTTTTTTACGGTATTTTACGAAATCCGGCGCTGACCAAAATCGGCCGAAAAGCCTTTAAATACATGGCTCGCGGCGACTTAATGCGATTTCCGAAAAATGGGGATGGTCCCGCCAACAGGAATCGGACCTGTATCTAGCGCTTAGGAGGCACTCGTTCTATCCATTGAACTATGGCGAGACAGGGAAATTCAAGGAGTGGAATAAGTCCTTGATTTTGACAACTTAACGCAATAAACCCAATGACTTAAAGGTTTTTCCCACACCTCATCGGCCATTCTTGCTCATGCTAAATCATGCGTTTTAACATTTCATTTGCTACAGATTTGCTCAAATCTCCGATTGAAAACAAGGGATTTATGGCATCCATACTACCTGCAGGCATACGTCAGCGCGTTCAAGTTTGCATTAAAGGCAGGAGTATAGCAAAAACCTTGGCGGCCAAGACGGAGAAATAGGCTACCGTTAATGGTTGCGGGTGGCCTCACTGCGGTCCTGCCGATTTCTGTATCATTCCCCCATGGCAATTTTCCAAAGCATAAAATTCCGTCTGATCGGCCTCGGTGTGTTGATTATCGTGGCCGGTGTCATGTTGCGTATGTTTTTTGCATTACCTTACGCACAGGGGCTTTTGCGCGACGAGGCGGCAGCCCAGCAATTATCGATTGCCTCTTATATAGCCCGCGACATTGACCATAGCATCCAGGCGCGCCAGGCGCTGATAGCAGAATTGAGCTCCGCACTACCGCCCGCACTGTTGTCGCAGCCGGAAAAACTGTTCAATTGGATTCGGGAACGGCAGCGGGTGAATCCCTTGTTTAACAGCGGTCTGCTGGTGCTACGGCCGGACGGCAGCGGCCTGCTGGCGGAATATCCGACGGTGGCTGGGCGCAGCAGTCTGGTTTTTTCGAATACCGCCTGGTTTCAGGCGGCGCTGCATGCCGATTCCCCAGTGATGGGCAAGCCGCAGCGTGGACGCGCCAACGGCGAACCGATCTTGATCATGGCGGCGCCGGTACGCGACGCCGCCAGGCAAGTAGTGGCGGTGCTGGCGGGCGTGGTGGTGCTCAACACACCCGGCTTTCTCGATCGCTTGCAAGAAACCCGGCTCGGCTTCAGCGGCGGCTTTCTTTTAGTGTCGCCGGCCGACAAGCTGTTCGTCGGCGCCAGCGACCCGTCCATGGTGTTACAGCCGACTCCGGCGCCTGGCGTGAATCTGCTGCACGATCGCGCCATGGCCGGTTATCGCGGCACTGGCATAACGATTAACGCCAAGGGCGTCGAAGAGCTATCGGCCATGGTGACGGTGCCGAGCACCGGATGGTTTGTCGTCGCCCGCATGCCAACCGCGGAGGTGTTTCACCCGATCATGGAAATGCTTGGTTTCTACCTGAAGAACACGCTGCTGATAGTGATCGGGATGATTGCAGTACTGATGTTGCTGTTGCCGCGCACCTTGCGGCCTCTGACCGACGCCGCGCATGCGATGCGTGAAATGGCAGATGGCAAGCGCCAGCTGGCGCCGCTGCCGGTCAAGCGCCAGGATGAGGTCGGCGGCCTGGTGCTGGGTTTTAATTATCTGGTGGAACGGCTGCGTGAAAAAGAAACGGCGCTCAAGGCGAGCGAGGCGCGCATGGCGTTCATGGCGCATCACGACGCGCTCACCGGCTTATGCAACCGGGCTATGCTGGAAGATCGCTTGCAACAGGCTTTGGCGCGTGCCCAACGCGACGGCACGCATTTTGCCTTGCTGTTTTGCGATCTCGATGATTTTAAGCCAATCAACGATGAATACGGACATGACGCCGGCGACGCCATCCTGTGCCAGATCGCGGCGCGCCTGCTGGACGAACGCCGCGCCACCGATACTGTGGCGCGCCTCGGCGGCGACGAGTTTGTCGTTCTGTTGACGGATCTCAACGATGCCCGCAGCGCGGCAGTTGGCGTCGCTCAGCAATTGCTGGCGGCGATCGGCATACCTTTTAATATCGCCGGCACGATACTCGAACTTAGCGCCTCGATCGGCATTGCCCTGTATTCCGGCGCCAGCATCTCCACTTCGCAATTGATGTCGCAGGCCGATATCGCCATGTACCAAGCCAAGCGGGCTGGGAAGAATGAGTTTTGCGTTTTCGACGAGGCGATGGAGCCCACCAGCATTTAATGCAGAAAGGCAAACGCGTGATAAGGCAGCTGCTATCAGCCGCAGAGCAGGCCTAAGCCCGCTTGCCTGCTGATTTGAAGCGCTGCAATTACTTGGTAGGAAGAGGGAATGCGCAAACGAAATTCATCATGACTTCGGCGACCGAATCCTTCGCCGGCGCAGCATAAGTCGAATTTTTCAAGGCGTCGCTGTGATCCACCTTGGCGCCGGCGCCGTCAGCGTCAGCAAACAGGATCTCTCGCTTCAGGCTCAAGGTCTTGGCTTTGCAATCGTATAAAGTGAAATCCTGATACGACTTAAAGGTTGGCAATACCTTGGCGTCGCCATCATTCTTGCGCGCCTCTTTGAAGTTCCACATGGACCATGCTTCGCGGATACCCTTGGTTTCCTTGATCGAATTCTGGTCCAGCTTGAGCTCTGCAGTATCGCTGGAGCCAACCGGTTGCCAATCGGCAGCAGCCTGAGCGGCAACACAAGCCAAGCCAAGAGTAAGGGTGAGCGCTAATTTTTTCATCATATGGGTTTCCTTAAAAAGTGCGAGCTTGGTTTCGACTTTGCATAGTAAACATTAATTCCCGCAACGAGTATGCAATTTGGTAACAAAATGAAAAAAGCCCCGTCTAAAACGAGGCTTTTGAAATGGGGCTGCCGGAATTGCCGTTACAGAAACGTCTTATGCCTTTGGCTTCGACAAGCACTGCTTCATGAACGCCTTGCGATCGTCACCCTTCTTACCGGTGGCGTCGGTATTGCATGCTTTCATTTTTTCTTGCTGCGACATCGGAGCGGCCGCTGCCGGTTTTGCGCTCAGACAATCTTTCATGAAGGCTTTGCGGTCGTCGCCGGTTTTACCGGTGGCATCCTTGTTGCACGCTGCCATCTTGCTTTGTTGCGAATTTGCGGCAAATGCCGGGTTAAAAATAAAGCAGCAAGCGAGCAGTGCCAGACCTGTCAGTTTTTTCATGATTTTCTCCGTTTCCACAGTAGGGGTTATATCCAACAACACCGCACTACCCTGCGACGATGCGGCTTGCTGCATTACAGCACGAAAATTGCCAACTGCCAATATGCTAGCTATATGCTTATGCAACCCCGATATAAGACCGTATTCATACGGCCAGATCTGACTGATATTCACAAACGGTATGGCAAGTATGTGAAAGCGAAATTGGATTAGCCGTTTCAGATTATTTATACTGCAATGCAACATAGACGATCAATTGAAAGGGAACATCATGGCCAGCATCTCTCCTCCACTGCCGCTGTCAACACGCGCGATGCAAGCTCAAGCTCGCCCTGATATGCATTTCCATGGCAAGAATCTGACTAAACAGCAGCCAAGCCTGCTGGACAAGGTACTAGCCGTCTGGAGCGCTCCTTACAAAAAACTGGGCGGCTCGTTCCTGCGTTTCTGAAAACAAAGCGCCGCTAGCCTGATCCACCAGCCCCGCCGCCTGCGGGGCTTTTTTTTGTCCGCACAACAAAGTTGTTCGTTGCGCTCCCAAGTTACCCACAGAAAATGTGTGCAAGCCTGTTGATAACCTCATGCTAAAAATCCCAAGCCTTTGATTTACATGAATTTTTAAGCGATGCTCGCAACAGCGTCAAAGCATCCGGCGGACAAGATCCGATGCCAGATACGTATTGCACAGGCAAAAAAAAGCCCGCTCACCTTGCGGTTGCGGGCTGAATCCAAACCTTAGGAGGTGTTGGAGGAGACAGGTGTAACTATATGGCGACGCAGCATTCGTGTCTGCTTTATTTAACTGATAACAGATATTTTATATTCATATATCAGCGCCCTCACCCGCTGTACTTACCTGCTCAGACTGGCTTTCATTTGGGTGCGTGATCGTGACCACGGCAGGCATCGGTACGCGCCTTGCGCATTGTCCCATCCTTGCAACGCATTACGCTGTGGGTTCCAATGCGGCGAGTTCCGTCGTAATAAGAATCCTGACCCGAATCCTGCCCCGAATCCTGACGCCTGTCATTTCTGGCGTCCGGATGTCCCTCCAGCCCCACTCCCGGCTCGGGTCGCGGCATAGGCTGGTCTTGCGCGTGAACCAAGGACGTAAAAGCCAGCAACAGCATAAGTGCGCCTGGAAATTTCCCCATATCGGACCTTTCGTGACAAGTTGAGTAACTGCTTGAGTAACAAGCTGAATAAACAGGACGATCTCTGCGGCGACGACTTTGCTTCGAGTCAGGCCTGGTTCTTTCCGTTCCGCTATTTCAACAAATCCTTGCCGCCGCACTCGCGATACAGCGCATCGCCAGACCACGGTTGCGAGCTGCCTTGTTCAGCGGCGTGAATCAGCGCCGTGATACGTCGGTTGGCGGGAGCATCGCGCGCCAGAGATTCGGCCAGGCGGACAATCGCACCATTCAAATAATCGACTTCCGTCAGACGCCCCGCTTGCAAGTCTTGCCACATCGAAGAGCGCGCCTCAGGATCGATTTTCAGCATGGTTGCCGCAACCCGCTTGAAAATGGCGTCGGGCAAACGCAATAAGGCCGGCAACAGCCGCGGCCCAACCCTGGCGATCCTGGCCGGACGAATCCCTGCGGCATGCAGCAAACCCAGCGCTTCTTCAATCAACAAAGCCAGGCAGCGCCGATAAGCGCGCTGCGACAACTGACTTTTGAGCGCCAGGCCGGACAGCGCATTCAGCGCATTATTCAAATTCAGCAACAGCTTGCCCCACTGGACAGCCGCGAAATCGTCGCATAGCTGCAACGGCAAATGGGCTTGGCGAAATAGCGCCAGCCAGGGCTCCAGCCTGGCATTTTTCTCAATCATCAGTTCACCGCCGCTGGCGCGATGAAAACGATTGCCTTCCATCTGCACCACATTAAACGGCACCATCGCCGCCAGCACCTGCCAGCCGCTCAACAAACTGCGCAACGTATCAACGTTACCGACGCCGTTTTGCAAACTGACGATCAGCGCTGACGGCTTGGCGTGTTCAGCAATCGCGATCGCCGCCGTAGCGCTGTCGGCGCTCTTGACGGTGACCAGAATCAGATCGGCTTCGGCCAGTGCGGCAGTGCTTTCCTGATACGGGAAATTCTTGCCCTCAAAACATTGCCGGCGACCTTCCAGATCGCTCAACAGCAAACCCTGGCTGACAATCTGCTGGCGCATGCGGGAGCGGCCGATGAACAGCACATCGGCGCCGGCGGCCAGCAGTGAAGCGCCGATATATATGCCGATCGAACCAGCACCAAAAATGGCGATTTTCATCGAATCAATGCGTCAATCCCTGCGCATCAATAGGCGATATGCAGGCGGCGGTACAAGAAGCCCAGGACAAACAAGGGGCCGATCAGCAGGAAACGCAAATCGTCAAAAAAAGAGGGTTTTTTACCCTCGATCTTGTGGCCGATAAACTGCCCTATCCAGGCGATCACAAACACGCTGATCGAAAGCGGCAGCACCAGGCCGGGCGGCAAGACGTAGAGCAGCGCCAGCATCGCGGCCGACATCAGCAGCATGCCGAACGCGAGCGGCGCCGATAAGGAAAAATAGTAGAGCATGGAGGCCAGCGCCACCGCCAGCGCCAGCCACGGATGGATCGCCCACAGCAAACCCAGGAGCGTGAAGACGATGACTGGCACGCAGATGAAATGAATCACTTCATTCACCGGATTCAGATGACTTTCGGAGTATTTGGCCAGCAAGGTATCTATAGAGCGGCCAGTTGCCGGTTGCGTATCCTGATTCATGACGGTCTCCGTTTTTTTAATATACGACATCTTAGACCATCATTTTTCCTCACGCTTGAACGCAATCGCCATCTTTTGAAGCTCCGACGGCAGCACGCCGAAAGTATTGCGGAAGGTCCGGCCCGTCAGACTAAATATGCGACTAAATATCAAACTAGAATTTGTGGCAGGTGCAATTACCCCAGCGGTACAGATGCATCTTGTGGAAAACGTTTTTGATTTCGTTCGGTACGCCGCCAAACAATACCTCGGCGGCGGTCAGGCCAAACACTCCCAGGCTGATCGACGGCTCCAGCGCTACCACCGCGTGCCAGGTGCGCTTGGGAATGAACAGCGCATCGCCCGGCTCGACCCTTGCATACAAACCCTGCGTTTTTTCGAATTCCTTGAGTTTGTCCGGCTGCTGATCCAGGCGCGAGATATTGATATCACTCAAGATCGCGCCCCAATCGTATTTCTCGGAAATGCACATGTGCGGTGTCTGCTCAGGCGGAAACAGGATGAATTCCTTGCTGCCACGCACCTGGCAAAACCAGTTATGCGGAAAGTCGTAATGCAGACCGGTGACGGTGTTGGCCGGCCCCATGAAGACATATTCCCAGGTCCAGCGCCAGCCCGGCCACAGATCCTTGATCGAGAAATCGTGGCGCAGCGCCGGAAACTCATCAAGGATATTCCATTGCGCCAGATACATGCGATCGGGTTGAAACGATTGCATGTGCGACCACTCGAGAAAAAATCGTTCGCCCGCGGCCAGTTGATGGCGCCGCCGGTCCGGCAGCAAACCGACATCGTCCGGCAACGCTTGCCTGGCCCGCGTTGCCAGGCCTTGCAGATAGGGACCAACCGGCATCACTGGCCGATGCCGGGTCTGGCCCTGCTCCACCAGGCCGTTCTGAAACTTTACCTGCGGTTCAGAACCGTCCTTGTAGCGCAGCGCAGCCATTTGTTCGAACGACCAGCCTTGCTGCGCCGGCCAGTTACGCAACGCACCCTTGACCAGCAAGGGCCGGGTACGCGCACCGAAACCGCCGTCTTGCTGGAGCTGTTCGGCATCGATCTGGTCGACTAACTGGAAGGAAGGTCCGCGAATCGGAGTCATAGGTGAATAAAAATCGAAATAAAAATCGGAATAAAATCTGAAATAAAAATCGGAAATTCCTGCGCAGTAATCAAACCTTGAGCCGGCGGGAATTCGGTAGTTTAGCAGGATGCCCGAGAATTTTTCTGTAACGGTTCTCTCTACAGCGGGCCTGCATCGCGCTTAAAAATTGCGTATATCTACCTGAATCATTCTGATCCGATTGCCGCTGATCAGAAGGAAGAAAACGGCGGGAACCAAACTCCGCTGCCGCCATAAAAAAACCGCGTCCTCACAACGAGATCGCGGTTAACCTGTGCCGAGGGCACTGGGGGAGACTAAAAAAAAAGCCCGCCGCCTTACGGCAGCGGGCAAAATATCAACATAGGAGAGGATAGGCTCCGATAGACAGGTCCATTCTAGTAAGAATTGGAAACTGCCACACCTGTCACATTTAACAGGTTTACAAATTTGAAATCCTGACAGTCGTGTCAATTATGACAATGTCCGTACTCTTGCTTTTTATTTGTCACTGCCTGTTGTAAAAAACACTAGATCGCGCTGACAACAAGTAGCGCTTCGCGCAGCCACAACAAAGCGGGATCAGCCTGGTTGCGAGGGTGCCAGGCGGCGAACAGCGAAAAACCGCTGGCCTGAAACGGTAGTTCGAAGGCATCCAGCCGATCCCGATAGCGTTCGAACAAGCGGCTCGGCAGGGTCGCAACATAGTCACTATTGCACAACAGATCCGGCAGCAGCGTGAAATTCTGCACTGACAACAAGACCTCGCGCCGATGCCCAAGTTGTTCCAGGTGTTCATCCATGAAGCCGTGAAAGCTGCCGCCGCTGGTCGAAACCAACACATGTTTCAGAGCGCAGTACTGATCCATGTCCAGTGCGCTGGCGCCGCGCGGATGTCCTTTTCTCTGCGCCATTACAAAACGTTCGTCGTACAACTTCCTGGCTTTCATGGATGACGGCACCATGCGCTCAGAGCCGATCAACAGATCGATCTCGGCATGTTCCAGCTGCAGCGCCACCTGACGCTGATCGGCATGCACAAAAGCGATCTTGACGCCGCTTCCGGCCAAGCCGGGCAATTGCTCCATCAAGCGCAGACCGAGCACCGCAGTCGCATTATCGTTGGCGGCAATCACGAAGCGGCGGCTGTCCTGGTAAGGATCGAATGCCGGACGCTGCCGGACCACCACCTGCAAATCGTTGAGCGCAGCATGCAAGGGCGCGATCAGGCCCAGCGCCCGCGCGCTAGGCGTCATGCCGCGGCCGCTGGCGGCCGGTATCAGCAAAGGATCGTCGAAAATCTTGCGCAGCCGCGACAGTTGCGTAGAAACCGCCGGCTGGGTCAGATGCAGCCGCGCCGCAGCCTTGGTCACATTGCATTCCTCCAGCAAGGCGTCGAGCGACACCAGCAAATTCAGATCGATACCGCGCAGATCAATCACGTTGATATGTCCTATGCCATTAATTGATTTCAAATATACGTCGTTGCCCCCTAGAGTTCAACCATCGACCAACAGGAGATCAACATGAAAGCATGGATGTTCAACCGCTCAGAATTAACACTGGCGCTGCAAGAAGTGGCGCAGCCGGAATTGCGCGCCGGCGCCGCTCTGGTCCGCATGGAAGCGGTGCCGCTGCTGAGTTATACCGGCAATTATTTAAAGGGCGATCTGCCTTACGCTTACCCGCCCAGCCCGTTTACGCCCGGCACCAACGGCATAGGCCGGATCGTCGCCGTCGGCGCAGGCGTACAGCAGTTCAAGCCGGGACAGCGTGTCGCCCTCAATCCCTACTGGATCGCCAACGAGGCAGTGGCGGAGCCGCCGCAAGTGCTGATCGGCCTGACTGCCGTCAGCCATGACAGCGCGCAGATGCTGGAGGAGTTCCGGCATGGCAGCTTGCGGGAAGTGGCCGATGTGCCTGCCTCCACCCCGCTGCCGCTAGACGGACTCGATCATCTGAGCGCCGAACGGCTGGCGCTGCTGGCCAAATTCGTGGTGCCGTTCGGCGGCCTGCGGCGCGGCCGCCTGGCCGCCGGCGAGACGGTGGCCATCAATGGCGCCAGCGGTTATTTCGGCTCGGCGGCAGTACTGGCCGCTCTGGCGCTGGGTGCAGCTAAAGTCATCGCACTAGGCCGCCGGGCGCAAGCGTTGCAGCAACTGGTGGCCTTGGGCAAGGGTCGCGTGGTTCCGCTAGTGCTGACCGGCGACATCGGCGCCGATGCGGCGGCAATTCGAGAGGCCGCCGGCGGCGCTATCGAACTGGCTTTCGACATGGTGGGCCAGGCTAGCGACGCCAACAGCACGCTGGCGCTGCTGCACAGTTTGCGGCGCGGCGGACGGCTGGTCTTGATGGGCAGCATGCAAGCGCCCCTGCCGATACCCTATGGCGAAATGCTGCTCAATAACTGGGAATTGATCGGCCATTTCATGTATACGCCGGCCGATTATCTGGCGCTGCTGTCGCTGCTCAGGGCCGGGTTGTTGTCGCTGGATGAAGTCGACCTAAAAACCTTTGCATTTTCTGATCTGCCAGCGGCCATCGATCATGCCGCGCAGATGCAGGGGTTGCAGGCGACGGTGGCGCTCATGGCGCAGTGAAATTCGCAGTGAAATTCGCAGCGATGTTGAGACCGTAACGCTAGCGGCAGCTCAAGCCGCAACTAGCTGACCATTCCATTCGCCAAAAACTCGCGCCACGGTTCGAAATATTTTTCGCGCCAGCCGATCTTGACCTGCTCGTAATCGTGGTCCGGCACGTCCAGATGCACCAGCTCTATGCGGCCGTGCTCGCCCTGCGGGTGAAATGACAGGATCAGGATCGAGTCCGGATCGTCTGCCGCAAATGCCGGCGAACGCCAGGTTTGCACGATCAGGCGAGGTCTGGCCACCTGCAGCATGACGCCGGTCAGGGCGCCGTCGAATGCCTCGAACTCGGCGCCGGCTTCTGCGCCTATGATGACCGGCAAACCGGTGATAGCCCCGTGCTGCACCGGATCTACATACATATCGAACAGTGCCTCGGGCGCTGCTTTCAAGACCACCGTTTTATAAATCACATTGCGCATGCTGGTTCTTCCTGCTGTGAGTAAAGCATCAGGTCAACAAACGCCATGACAATCAGGGGCACTTCTTCAAATGGCGCACTAGGAATTCCGGAGCCGCTTTACGCTTTAAGCACCGGCACAAAACTTTACATCATTTTCAAAAAACTCATTTCATCGCGCGCCGCATACCCACATACAAGGCTTCCACCTTCTCGCGCGCCCACTCGGTCTTGCGCAAAAATGTCAGGCTGGATTTGATGCTGGGATCGCTCTTGAAACAACGGATATCGATGCGCTGCCCCAATCCATCCCAGCCGTAGTGCGCTACCAGTTCCGTCAGCATCGCCTCCAGCGTGACGCCGTGCAAATGATGATGTGTGTTTTGTGTCATGCGTTTCTCAGGTCAATTCTCGATCAAGGTTCAAGCCGACATTTTACGGTGCGCCGCTCATCTCCACACAGTATTAAAGTTTTTGGAAATTCTGTCGTTATCTGAATGACAGCTACTCTGAAAGAAAATCATGATTTCGAAAATCGGCCCGGCTCATGGTTCAGGCCAGTCCGCCGCCAGCATTGCTTCGCAAATCGCGGCGTTGCAAAAGCAACTTGCCGGACTGCAAAAACAACTGGTTACAGCGCTCAAGGAAATGCCGGCGCAAGACGAACTCAAATTAGCCGACATGCGGGTAAAGATGCTGCAGCAGCAGATCACATCGATAGAAAGCGAAATCGGCCGCCTGAGCCAAATGGCGGCGGCTCCTGAGGCGCATGACAGCTTGCAAGGCATGCAAGAGTCTTCGCAAAAATCCTTGCAAAATCAGCGCGAGCAGCGGCAGAAACATCCGGCCTCGTCTGCCGGCGCCAGCGTAGATCTGTATATCTGATGCAAATCCCGCCCGGCGTCGCATTGCCGGGCAAGGACTGATCGCTAGGAACTAAGGATTCAGGTTGCTGTTATAAAAAGCGGTTACTGCATCGGCCAGCAATTTGTGAGTGTGGGTAGTCGGATGCAAGGTATCCCAGAACACATAACTATCCGGATTGCTGCACTGTGAGCGCGCGCTCTGCGTGCTCAGGTAGTTGATGCTGGAATCGGTATTGATGTTCAGGCAGGACTGGGTGGTGTTGCTGACCTGGTATTTGGCCGGATTGCTCAGCAAATCGTTGAACAACGCATAGCTGTCGAACAGCTGGATATGCAAGCTGGCGCCGTATTGCGCCTGCAAAGAACTGACCAGCGCAGCCAGCCGCGTATTCAAATCGAGCACCTGTGCCGCCACCGTCGGACCAGTGGTCTTGATCGTGAACACAGGCGCCTTGGAAACGTCGGGCAGTTTGAGCAACAGGATATTCCTGGCGCCGGCCTGGATCAGATTCTGCAACGCCTGGGTTTCGCCGCTGATCACCTGGTCGACCGTGCTGTTGTAATTGACCAGATCATTGCCGCCGATGAGCAAGGTAAACAAGGTGTTTTGCGGCTGGTAATTCTGCGCCTTTTGCATGTATTGGGTAAACGACTGCACTTGCTGGATCACGCCAGGAATCACCAGATTCTGGGTACTCACGCCAGCGCCGCCAATGGCCCAGTTATACAACGGAAGCTGCAGATTGTCGGCCAGGTACTCGACCCAGTTCTTGCCATTGCTAAAACGCCCCAGGAACCAACTGTTGGAATTGGGCAGCTTCCATTGCGAAGCGTTGTAGACGTTTTGGGTGTCGGACAAGCTGTCGCCAAACGCCACTATCTTGTTGATGCCGTTTTGGACCACGCTGTCGGTAGTCCACACGGTGTAGTTGAACGACAGCGCATTGTCGGCAGCCGCCACCATCGCCACCGGCTGGCTGACGCCATTGGCGGTCAGGGTACTTTGGCATACCGATTGCAGCGTGCTTTGCGCGACATCGCTGTAAAACATGTTTTCCCAATTGAGCAGGCCGCCCGCCCACCAGTAGCCGTTGATGCGGTAATAATCGCCGCTGGATGGATCCAGCCCCCAGACGTAAGTGGTGGCCGGCTTGGTCGGATCGCTGCCGGTGCGGTACCAGCAACGCAGATAGGTGTAAGTGCTGGTGCTGGTGCTGGCGGCTGCGGTCGCTGCCATGCTGCGCGCAACCGGCTTTTGCGCCGGCTGCTTCTTTTCCTGTTTCAGCAGCTGCTCTTTGGAGAGCGGGCCGGACGACGATAAATGATGGGTATAAGCCGGGTCCGGTTTTACATCAGGGGAAACTTCTGCCATAGCTAAATTCGAACACAAAGCACAAAGTACAAACAGAGTTTTCATTGCTGGTTTCCTTGTTGTGTTGGATCACGAGAGAGGTCCGGCGCACGTCGCTTGACTGCCGCCGGCTATGGGCGAATGGTGCTTGCCATCGATGCAAACAACGCAAGCGATAACAAAACACCATCATTTACATACCCGCGACAATATTGACACAAGGAAACTATATCAATATGACAAAACTCGCTTTAAGACCTTTTCCTCTAATTCCTCTAATTCCAGGTTACCCACAGAAATTGTGGACAGTCCTGTTGATAACTGCCAAGACTTCAGGCTATGTCACTGATATGTATAGGTTTTTTATTACTGCACAGTGTTGTTGCTTGAGCCGCCGGCAAGGTTTAAGAATCGTTTAATTCAATCCGGCTAAACTGTCACGATTTCCGCTGCGTTGTTGCTACGTTATTGCTGCGTTATTGCCTTCTTAAGGAGCTGGTCCCATGCGTTTGTTGTTGGTGGAAGACGATCTGATGGTGGGCGAAGCCGTGCGCAAGGGATTGCGCCAGGACGGTTTTGCCATTGATTGGGTACAGGACGGCGCCGCGGCGCTGAGCGCGCTGGCGCAGGAAGATTACCAATTGCTGCTGCTCGATCTCGGTTTGCCGAAAAAGAATGGCCTGGAAGTATTGAAATCGCTGCGCGCCGGCGGCAACCGGATCCCGGTGCTGATCCTGACCGCGCGCGACGCCGTAGCGGACCGGGTGGCCGGCCTCGATGGCGGCGCCGACGATTACCTGGTCAAGCCGTTCGACCTGGAAGAACTGGCGGCGCGCATCCGCGCTCTGCTGCGGCGCCAGTCGGGACGGGCCGAACCGCTGATCGAACTGGGCCAGCTGACGCTTAATCCGGCCACTCATGAAGTCTTGCTGGAAGGCCGCCAGATCAATCTGTCGGCGCGTGAATTCGCCCTGCTGCGCGCCTTCCTGGATCGCCCCGGCGTGGTGCTGTCGCGCGCCCAGCTGGAAGAAAAAATGTACGGCTGGGACGACAGCATCGAAAGCAATGCGGTAGAAGTCTACATCCACGCCTTGCGTAAAAAACTCGGCAGCGATTTCATCAAGAATGTGCGCGGCATCGGTTATATGGTGGCCAAATGACGGCAAGGCCATCGATACGCAGGAGTTTGCTGTTATGGCTGGCGGTCGGTTTGAGCGGCGCCATCCTGGTGGCCGGCATCGCCCTGTATTTCCAGGCCCGCGGCGAAGCCAACGAATTGTTTGATTATCAAATGCGGCAAATCGTTGCCTCCCTGCCGCGCCAGGCGTTTTCGCCGATGATTGAAAACGGCGATAGCGGGCCCGAACTGGATGACCAGATCATGATCCAGATCTGGGACAACACCGGCGTCGTCATCTATCACTCGCATGGACAAGCCAGCTTGCCGCCGCAGGCTGAACTCGGCTTTACCAACGTCCGCCAGAGCACTGGCTTGTGGCGCGTCTACAGTGCGCAAATCGGCAATACCGTGGTGCAGATCGCCCAGCCGCAAAGTGCACGCAATCAGATCGCCGCGCAAATGGCTGTCAAGACCGTCACTCCCTTGCTGCTGCTGTTTCCGCTGCTTGGCTTATTGATCTGGGTTGCGGTGGGCCGCGGACTGGCGCCGATCAGGCGCGCCGCAGCGGAAGTGCAGTCGCGTGACATGCATGCGCTGTCGCCGATTCCGGACGCCACGCTGCCGCGCGAGATCCAGCCCTTGACGCAAGCATTGAACGACTTGCTGGCGCGCCTGGGCCAAGCCATCGATGCGCAACGCGCCTTCGTCGCCGACGCAGCGCACGAACTGCGCACGCCGCTGACCGCCTTGCGCCTGCAAGTTCAACTCGCCGAACGCGCTGCCAGCGATGGCGAACGGCAAGCCGCTTTCGGCGATCTGAAACAAGGACTGGAACGTGCTACCCATCTGCTGCAGCAACTGCTGACATTGGCGCGCCAGGAACCCGGCGCCTTTGAACAAGCCCACGTCGAACTCGACTTGCGCGCACTGCTGCACAGCGTGATCGGCGACTTCGTCCTGACTGCCCACGCGCGCCAGATCGATCTGGGTATCAGCACGGAGACGGCCGCCAGCGTGACCGGCAACGCCGACGCCTTGCGCATCTTGTTTAACAACCTGATCGACAATGCCTTGCGTCACAGCCCACCAGGCAGCCGCATCGATGTCTCAATTGCAGCCGACGCCGCCGGCGTCGCGGTCGCCGTGGAAGATAGCGGCCCCGGCATCCCCGAGGCCGATTTGCAGCGCGTATTCGATCGTTTCTATCGCGCCGCCGACAGTCAGTCGCAGGCGCACGGCAGTGGCCTGGGACTGGCGATCGTCAAGCAGATCGCCGATGCTCATCGGGCCAGCGTCAACTTGCAAAATACCGGGCACGGGCTGCGCGCCAGCGTGCACTTTGCCGTTTGACGATAGTTTTTTTCTCAGGCGTTTTTTAAGTTTGCTTTAATTTTTCGTGTTTATGCTGTGTGCTAGTTAATCTGCAAAGGAGCACAGCATGCAACCTCAAACCCGTCAAACCTTTACCCGCAGCGCCATTGCCGTCGCCGTTCTGGTGGTGGCCGGCGGCGCCTACTTGCATTCCAAGAACAGCGACATCGGCATCGAAAACGCCAATGCGGCGATTACGGCGCAGAACGCAGCTCCGGCCCCGGTTAGCAATGCGGCGCCCGCAGTCGCGGTGGCCACCGATTTTTCCGGCATCGTCGAACGCTCCGGTCCCGCAGTGGTGAACATCAGCGTCACCGGTAAAGCCAAGCAAAGCGCAGTGTCTGATCAGGACGACGGCTCCGGCGAACTCGATCCTAACGACCCGTTCTCACAGTTTTTCAAACGCTTCGGCCCGCAACTGCAAATCCCCAGCCATCCGCAAATCATGCGTGGCGAAGGCTCAGGTTTCATCATCAGCGCCGACGGCCTGATCCTGACCAACGCCCACGTCGTCGACGGTGCTCAGGAAGTCACGGTAAAACTGACCGACCGCCGCGAATTCAAGGCCAAGGTGCTGGGCTCCGACAAACAGAGCGACATCGCCGTGATACGGATAGACGCCAAAAACCTGCCAACGGTGCAGATCGGCAATCCGGCGCTGACCAAGGTCGGCGAACCGGTGCTGGCGATCGGCTCGCCATACGGTTTTGAAAATACCGCTACTGCCGGCATCGTCAGCGCCAAATCGCGCTCGCTTCCGGACGATACTTATGTCCCGTTCATCCAGACCGACGTCGCCGTCAATCCCGGCAATTCGGGCGGCCCGCTGTTCAATATCAAGGGCGAAGTAATCGGCATCAATTCACAGATCTACAGCCAGACCGGCGGCTACCAGGGCTTGTCTTTTGCCATCCCTATCGATGTCGCCACCAAGGTTGAGCAGCAACTGGTCAAGCACGGCAAGGTCACCCGCAGCCATCTCGGCGTCAGCGTGCAAGAGGTGAACCAGGCATTGGCGGAATCGTTCGGCTTGAAGTCTGCCGCCGGCGCACTGGTCAGCTCGGTCGACAAAGGCAGCCCGGCCGACAAGGGCGGTCTGCAAACCGGCGATGTGATCCTGCGCTTCAACGGCCAGCCCATCAATCACTCGTCTGACCTGCCAAGCCTGGTGGCCGACATCGCCCCCGGCACCAACAGCACGATTGAAGTGATGCGCGATGGCCAGGCCAAGACGCTGACGGTCAAGCTGACGGAAGCGGAAGTGCTGAAAACCGCCGGCAAAGACAATGGCGCCGGTTCGCAAGGACGACTCGGGCTGGCCTTGCGCCAGCTGACGCCGGACGAACAGCAGCAGGTCGGCATCCGCGGCGGGCTGGTGGTGGAAGATGCGACCGGTCCGTCGGCGCTGGCCGGCATCCAGCGCGGCGATGTGATCCTGTCGCTCAACGGCAAGCCGGTCAACAGCGTCGAGCAGTTGCGCCAGTTGGTGAGCAAAGCCGGCAAGAACGTGGCGCTGCTGGTGCAACGCGACAAAGAGAAAATCTTCGTGCCGCTGACCCTGGGTTGAATCCAGGCCAAAGCGCGGGGCCAAGGCGTCACTATCGCAGGATGGGAAAACGATGATCAAGCTGTTGAAAAACAACAATCTGTCGCGACACATCCTGCCCTCTTCCGCCACCATGATCGGTGTCTGCATTACCGCGTTGTCGATTATCAAGCTCGCAAGATTCAGCGGACTGGCGCTCTGGCTGAGCCACTTGCTGGCGCTGAACAGCCTGGTGTTCCTGACCAGCGGCGTGCTGTCCTACGCGGCCATGCGCTCGAACCAGAGCACACGCCTGGAACAGTACGCCGACATCGCCTTCATCATTGGCCTGATCCTGCTGAGCCTGGCCACCGTCTTCATGGCGGTGGTGATTGATTAAACCTAGGTTCGGCAGTTGACCGCTCGCTTATGTCTAAATAGCCTGAAGTGCGCAGACTTTCTTTGATTCGGTCAGATTCACCTAACATGTGAGAGCGCTACAGGCGCGACTGCACATTTTTCCGCCCCGCTGGCGTCGTTGCTCCTCCTAGCGGAATGCAGTCCGCGTCGTCGTCACGCCTAGCCAGAGGGGCGGAAAAAAGCACACTCGCACCTGTCCAACTACCGAATCTAGGTTGCCATCCCTGATTGAATTCTCGTTCTAATAAAAGTTACCCACAGAAACTGTGGATAGTCCTGTTGATAACTTCAATGCGCTTTAGCTATGTGCTTGATCTATATGGGTTTTTCATCTCTGCTCATTGTTGCGCGAACAGCGGCGCGGAAATGACACCGGATGTGCCTGCCTCGGCAACACGCCGCACCGCAAAAGGCGGCGATTGAGCGAGTGTTCGATTTGTTATTTGCGGCGAGCTTGCCTAAGCTGTTTACGCCCCGCCCGATGGCGGAATTGCGATTCTTGCAAGCAAAGTACGGCCATCAAATATAATTCCAAAAAGAATTCTGCAGCTTGTCGATCTCACGGTTTTCCGTTCGACTAGTTAGCAGATCCCGGATTTAAAAGGCCGCAGCCGGCGTCCGGCAGATTCAAACCAAACGGAGATATCAGAATGCGATTCATGATCATACGCAAGGCAGACAAGAACACCGAGGCGGGTGTTTTACCCAGCACAGAGCTGATCGCCGCCATGTTGAAATACAACCAAGAACTGGTACAAGCCGGCGTCATGCTGGACGGTGAAGGCCTGCAACCCAGCGCCAAAGGTGCGCGCATCAAATTCTCGGCAGGCAAACCGACTGTGTTCGACGGCCCCTTCGCCGAGACCAAGGAATTGATGGCCGGCTTCACCATGATTCAGGTGAAATCGCGAGAGGAAGCCATCGAATGGGTCAAACGCTGGCCGGCCCTGGATGGCGACGGCGCGGTCGAACTGGAACTGCGCCAGGTGTTCGAGCTGGAAGATTTCGGCTGCGAATTCACGCCTGAGCTGAGATCAATCTCAGAAAACCTGCAGCAGCAAGGCGCCGCTAAATCAGCTAGTGCGAAACCCTGATCACGACGGCGCCCCGAGGAAATCCATGGTCAAAACCATCGTCATCACTATCGTCGTTGCGATCGCCGCCATCCTTGGCTACGCCGCAACCCGCCCCGACACCTTCCGCGTCCAGCGCAGCGTCATTATCAAGGCGCCGCCGGAAAAGATTTTCGCCCTCATCAACGATTTTCACCAATGGGGCAGCTGGTCGCCCTACGAAAAGCTGGACCCGGCGATGAAGCGAAGCTTCAGCGGCGCCGCCAGCGGCAAGGGCGCGATGTATGCATGGGAAAGCGAGGGCAAAGCCGGCGCCGGCAGCATGGAGATCAGCGACACCTCGCCACCGTCCAAGGTCGCGCCGTCCAAGGTCGTTATCAAGCTGGATTTCAGCAAACCCTTTGAAGGCCACAACATCGCCGAATTTAACGTAGACACCCAGGGCGACAGCAGCAACGTCACCTGGGCTATGTATGGGCCATCGCCTTATGTCGCCAAGGTAATGGGCGTGTTTTTCAATATGGACAACATGATCGGCAAGGATTTTGAAGCCGGTCTTGCCAACCTGAAAAACGCAGCAGAAAAATAAGCGACGAATGTCATTCCTCGAATCTCACTAACTCATACAGGAGCACGCCATGCAATTGAATCCCTACCTTAATTTCGACGGTCAATGCGACGCCGCATTCAAGCTTTACCAGCAAGTCCTGGGCGGGAAAATCGCTTTTAGATTAACCAACGCCGAAACGCCGATGGCAGAACAAACGCCACCCGACCGCCAAGACAAGATCGCCCACATCCGCCTGGAAGTAGACGGCATGGTATTGATGGGCTCCGACTGCCCGCCGGGGTATTTTGAAAAAATGCAAGGCATGGTGGTATCGCTGAATGTCGACAAGATTGCAGAAGGCAAACGTATTTTTGATGCATTGGCAAAAAACGGCACAATCAAGATGCCCTACGAAAAAACCTTCTGGGCCGCCAGTTTCGGCATGCTGGAAGATCAGTTCGGCACGCCGTGGATGATCAACTGCGAAAAAGATAGCTGACAGCCGATAGCAACGCGATTTTGAGGTTGCAGTTGCGGTTGCGGTTGCGGTTGCGGTTGCGGTTGCTTTTGACGTGCCCCGCATTGGGACGTTGCCAAATGTAGCGGCTGTCAGTCGGGAATTGTGGGGAGACATGTCTGAGCGCAGCGAGTTGGTCTCCCCACCCGACTGGCAGCCGCTACATTTGGGGACCTGACCGAAGGGAAGGCAATGGCTTTGCGGTCGCCTTCTTTTTGGTTACTTTTTCTTGGCGAAGTGTATAGACCGGAGACATAGGTAACAGGTGTGCCGGGACATGGGTAACACTTTTGGTTCATTCGAATGAAGACCAAAGGATTG
>Ga0210409_10000127_pt1 | contig 168745 bp, 128 predicted proteins | sample IncBWH17MmetaG_FD_161649 | JGI IMG/M metagenome (GOLD analysis project Ga0210409, IMG submission 161649) | Forest soil microbial communities from Barre Woods Harvard Forest LTER site, Petersham, Massachusetts, United States - Inc-BW-H-17-M | ecosystem: Environmental > Terrestrial > Soil >... | reverse complement strand
CTGGGACGCCCACCGGCGGGGCGGGGACGGCCACGTCCCCGGCGGCTCCGAAAAGGTGTCCCGCACAGTCGCATGCTGTTCATTGGATTGCCGACCACACCGAGTGCCCGAGCGAAATCCAAAAGGCGGCGCAGTCAGGACGCCACTCCGCCACTCCATCACTCCAACCCCCTTCGTCCCCTCCGTTGCCTCCTGTTCAAAACCCGGCCCCGGAAGCCGCTTGCGAACCTTCAACTTTCAACCTGCACCCTGCAACCGCCGGCACCGCCCCATCCCTCCACCACTCCATCCGCCTCCCCACTCATCCGTGGTCCAAACACTCCTGTGTCACACCCTGTCACACCTCAAAATCGCAAAAAATCCCGGTAAACACGGCTCTGTCACACTGTCACACTGTCACACCTCAAAACACCCCCCGGCACGAAAGAAATAATTACGACCGCGCCCCGCGCCGGACCGCCGCCTAACGGATAACGGATCGCATCCATCCCCTTCCGGGTGCTACGCTTTTGTAGGTGCTACGTTTTTGCTGCTACGCTTTTACACCTGCTACACTTTTGCAGCTACATTTGTGTTCTTCGCAAACCGCCGGCCATTAACAACTTCTGCGCTCTGCTACGCTTTTGGCTACGCTTTTGCATTTCTCAACCTCTGCCCGAAGAAAGAAATTCTCCCGGGTCACCCTAACGGATAACGCACATTCCCGACCATTCCACGCAGGATACTGTGGGAAGCTTCGGGGACACTTCTGGGACACTTTGAAAATGAGAATACCTCGGTAAACACGGCCTTGGGACACTTTGACGGCATTTTTACCCCCTGCCGCTCACACCATCAGCTCGCCGTCCTCGACGTTCGTTCTTCCGCCAGTCGCGTCCTCCGTTTTGCCAGGTCCAGCAACTCTCAAGGATCAGCCTTGTCAACCTCATGGATCACCCTTGTCAATCTCAAGGATCAGCCTTTGGCAACCCCTGAAACGCACAATCACTCGGTAAATACGGCCTGTGGAAACGTTTCAACCCTGGATCACCCCTGGATCACCCCTCCCGGCGGAGAAAATAAAATTTATCCTTTATCCTCCCCCTCCCAACTCCCGATAGCTCCCGCTCCCGCAAACCCGTGGTCCCGATAGCTCCCGATAGCTGCCGCCAGCCTGTCCCCGCAGCGGCACCTATCGGCACCTATCGGCAGCTATCGGCACCTATCGGCACCAAAATTGAATTTCCGCGCGCGGGAGGGCGCGCTTGTCCCAAGCCGCCGCGCGTCGAATACCAGCCAATACCACCAAATCCCCGCTAATCACAGCTACTACCGCGTAATACCACTTCCCGCATTTTGACTCGAACTGGTATTTTGCGCTGAGACACCCCCCGGCGCCCTTCCGTGACCACGTTTCACGCTCATTCCCGCCTTTGCGCCTTTGCACCTTGGCGTCTTTGCGTTAAAATCTGTCCGAAGCGTTACCCGGCTTTGGTCGCACGCAGCCGCCCCACGCAACCTCCGCCTTCCACCTTCTTCCACCTCGGGCGACCCAATTCCCTGTGTGGTTTTATCCTTTATCCTTTATACTTTCCTCACATCCTTTCCCCACCAACCGACCGCTCAGATTTCGGTAACCCGCCGGTAACCGCTCGGTAACCCACGGTAACCTACGGTAACCTACGGTAACCAATCGGTAACCAATCGGTAACCGATGGTAACCGATGGTAACCGATCCAGCCTGCGGTAACCGTACGGTAGGTCACGGAAGGCTGTGGTAGGCTGTGGTAGCCAACGGTAGGCTGTGGTAGGTTAGGGGACTTTCACCCCATCAGTTCACGCTCATGTCAGGCGCACACAAGAGCATTGAGCCAACGAGAGGCAGCCGGTTCTGTCGGTGTGCATTCGTGAGTCGGTGGCGGCCGCGTCCCTGTGGAGAACCCGTTGCCAGCGAATTCCGGGGCCGTGGCCGTCCCCGCCCCGCTGAACAGCGAACCTACGAATGGCCAACCCCCGAAGGGTCAGGCCGCGGACGGCGTGCCGACGAACGGAGACCATAGGCGGCCAGCCCATTCTCTTAAGCGTCAACTATGACGAAGGCCACTTCCAAACAACGCTTTCCTCCATAAACGAGCATCAAGCTGACATCTGGACTTTTCTTTTGTGGCAACTCGGCGAATCGACGGAATAACTTAGCCCGGGTGGTGCGTGTTAGCGCCCTGCGCTCTTTCTGCTACTGATGGGGTCAAGAACCGCCGACCGGTTTCTTCGTGCCCCAATCGACCTGCGGGTTATTGGTGGCTTCCAGTTGGGCGCCGCTTTAACCTAGGACCATGAACCTCGTTGACATTCGACACGTTTGTCAGGCGAGATCTTTCCACTGCGAAGACTTTGCGCGGGCTTCAAATTCTGAAAGGGCCTTCACCGAATGAGAGGGCGATTTTACCGACTCATTCGGGATCTCCACTTATACTTTGGGCTTTTCATCAGCCCATTCGTGCTGGTCTTTGCCATCAGCGTGTTTTTTCTGGTACACTCCTGGCTGCCGAGGATCGCTCCAGAAACCTCCGCTACGCGCGCGGTATCAGCTTTACCGCTTCCAGCAGACTGGCAGAAGCTCTCGGGACGGCCGCTCATCGATGCGCTTAAGCCGACGCTTGAAAAGGCTGATGTCCGCGGCGAGGTCGGATTCGTCCGGCACATGGTCAAAGAGGAGAAGCTGATCATACCCGTAACGATCCCCGGACGCGAGACGACCGTGAGCATCAGCATCGCCAGCGGTGAAGCAACCATCGTGACCCGGGAGACAGGTTTGGCGGATGCCCTGGTGACCCTCCATAAATCTCCAGGTCAACATGGGCCTGATATCCGGATGAATTGGTTCTATATGAGGGTGTGGCGTTGGATGGCGGACGCAACGGTTTACCTGATTTTGTTTATCTCGGTCAGCGGCATTTATCTCTGGTATGTGCTGCGCGCTGAACGAGCGGTGGGAGTTATCCTGCTTTTCGCCGGGGCGTTATCTTTTTTCGGAATGGCGTATGCCCTCAGCCATTGAACCAACAGGTCCAGCCAAATCGCCGAATGTCCCTCGATTCCGGGCCGGATTCGAGCGCTGGAATCGCAAGCTACATTATTACGCGGGATTGTTTCTGCTCTTCTTCGTGTGGCTGTTTGCCATCAGCGGCCTCATCCTGAACCATTCGACCTGGAGCTTTGCGGAATCCTGGAACAACCGCAAAGAGACGAATTACGAGCGGGAGATGACTGCCGCCGGCCCTGAGGTGACGGGTGACCTTGGTCAGGCGCACGAGATTATGAGACAACTTGGCATCGAGGGTGAGATCTTGTGGACCACAACACGGACGGACCCCAATCAGTTTGATTTTCAAGTCAGGCGTCCGGGCCATTTCTTTTTCATCAAAGCTGATTTCGCGCGGAAGCGCGTTAACGTGCGGCAAAGTGATGTGAACCTGTGGGGGGTGATCAAAGTGCTGCACACATTTACGGGCGTTCAAATGGATGATCCTCGCAACCGCCGTGACTGGGCGCTAACTTCTTTGTGGGCGTTTTCGATGGACGCCGTTGCAGGTGGCTTAATTTTCATGGTTCTAAGCAGCTTATATATGTGGTTCGAGCTTCCTCAGAAACGCGTTCCTGGCGCGGTTGTTCTGGGCCTCGGAGCGCTAATTTGCGGTCTGTTTTGCGTCGGCCTTCGTTGGCTTTTCTGAGGCGCTCAAGGCAATCCTGTTGATGAAATCTCACCAGCAACCCGGAGTTTAGGCCCCGGCCGCTTTGTGCTTTGGGCTATGGGAACAGGAAAGGCTGGCGAGCGAACCGGCCGAATGTAGCGTCGCGTGAAATGGAACCGCTAATCTGCGCTAATGGAAAACACGCCTTCTGCTCCTCGAGAATTGGCGGAGGTGAGCGCGAATTAGAAGTTTAAAATAGTCGCTGTGTTGGCACACGGCCGCGAGGGTATCGCGCTCTGTATTCCTGCTTGGAAGGTCCTGGCGGACGGCCACCAGCGCGTAGACGATGCTTTCATCTTGCTTAGCGCGAGTCGTTCGAACTGGGGTCACCTGTCGGTGGCGGAGCGTGGTCGTTTTTGGCGGGGGGACCGAGCAGGTCCGTTAGCATGGGTTTCAAGGCGTCAGCCCAAACCTGATACGCCTTGAGGGTCGGATGAAGCTGGTCGGCATTCATCATGCCGGGAAACAACCTGCCATCCTTGTCCGCGAGTTTGTCGTTAATATCGAGGTACCGGACTTTCCTGCCATCCGCCATCCGCGCGATGTTGCGATTGATTTGATTGATCGACGGAATCACAGCCATGTTGTCATTGCGGGGGAAAATAGCTGTCATGATGACGGTGGCGTTTGAGGCCCTGGCCTGGCACACGTCGAGGAGAGCCCTGAGCCCCTGGGTGATGTCCTCGACCCTGTCCGCACCACCGGGCTCGGTGCCTACATTATTAATTCCGGCGAGCACAACGATGACCTTCGGGTTCACACCATCGAGTTCACCGTTTTCGAGACGCCAAAGGATATTCTCGATGCGGTCGGCTCCCCAACCAAAGTTCGCCGCGTTCCAACCAAAGAAGTTCGTTTTCCAATTTTCAAGGAGCGGCTGGTATTGCGGGTCGGTAGCGCCCCAACGGCGTATAATTGAGTCGCCCACGAAAAAGACGTCTATGCCTCCTTGTTTTGCCTTCCGGACTAACTGCTGATGCGCCAGCAGCGAGTTAGAATCGGTTCGCGGTTGGGGGCGACTCGCTGAGCCCGAGCGACCACCTGAGCGAGACTCCTGCTGCGCAGCACCGGCGGCCGCGGGGGTTGGGGGCGGGGAGTGCTTGATCAGCCTGTTTGCCCAGGCGATGAAATACTTCATGTTCGAGCGGTCCTCATGACCGCCGTCGTGTTGACGCCACGCAAGTTCACCGTCGAGCAAACCAGTGTTCACCGGCGGCATCTTAGCGGTTCGATAATCTTCCTTCTCGCCGATATCGCGCGCTCCGAGCAACCGAAACACCGGCCCGGCGGCAACGGTGGCCATGTAACTGCCCTGTTGGTCCAGCCAATTGGCATCCCCACGTGCGGGGATACCGTAACTGATGAAAGTGAACTGAGGAGCGCACAAGGCGATGAGCATGTGCGCATCCACAGGCAGGTCGCCTGCGTTCCTGCTGCCGAAAGAGGATTCCGAGGCGCCATACTTGAGGAAATTGCCCGCCATCCAATGGTATTCGCCCGAGCCGGTCAGATTCTCGACCGCTTCGCCGAAGTTCCGGCGGTGGAGCTTGGCGCCGCCTTCACCGGAGGACCCGACCAGCGCCATGGCGAAGCGGGGTTCAAAGGCCATGGCGACCAGCGCAGCCTTGCCGAATCGCGAGACTCCTTCGATCCCGACTTTCTTTGCGTCAACGGCGGGATCCGTTTCCAGATAATCCAGGCCGCGTGCAGCGCCCCAGGCCCAGGCACGCAGCGATCCCCAATCGTCAGGCTTGCGAGGCTGGCCTTTATTGACCAGGCCGATGATGCCCCTGGTTAGTCCGGCGCCGTCGTCCGCCTGGATGCTCCCAGGGTTGATGGTGGCGTAACCCCAACCGGCGGCGAGCAATTGCTCCGTTGAAGGGGGATCCTTGTATGGGCCGCCGAACTCGCGAAAGCGGTTTGTGGGCACAGGAGAGCCGGCCGGTCGTGGCAGTCCGTCCCCACCGAACCCTCCGAACATCATGAGCACCGGGACAGGGTGCCTGGCCTGGGCCGGAGTCACGACAGTCATGCGAATGTCCACGGTGATCGACGGGCAAGTCGAGTTGTCAACATGGCCGACAAGCCGTTTGCCATTGGCGGGCAAGTCGCCGATCAGCCCGTCCGTGGCATTCGACACCACGGTCCAAGTCACCTTGGGCACGTTCTTTGGCACACGTCCGATGACTTCGCGTTCGAAATCCTCGACGAGCTCAGGCCGGCGCTGTTTCCACCACATCTCGGCTGACGTGACTTTCTGCCCGTTCTTGAGCGTCAGGACCTCGGGTAGATCGGGGAATGGATTCGCCTTAGCAGAGTCGTAATTGGCGGAGTTCGTCATGCCCGGTTGTCCGCTGGGTCCTGGACGCAGCCGGATGATGCCCAACTGGTCCATCATGTTTTTATGGTCTTGCTGAGTGGTCCAGTTCAGGGGTTCACCAGCGTTGCCCGGCTCCCGTGAGAGCAAGTTGGTCGTTTGCCCGGGCAGAACTCCGGGCGAACTCAAGAATGTGAGCAGGCAACAGGTCAGACCGGGACCGATGCCTAAATGTGCGAGCTTCATCGTAGAGTTTCCAAACATACCGGTGAATCCGGACCGGACCGATGGTGAGCGATGCGCTGTGACAATTCCGCCCCCTATGGAGGGAATTCGCCCGTTAATCAACGGTAAATTCGATTTCGCCAGTGCTCTGGTTGTCGTTTCGCTTTTGCCTGGTGACATGAACCGAGCTCGACCTGGGCTGCGCGGCGTTGAAGAGATAAACGCTCAACGCGCGTAGATGCCGGTTCTTGAGGATAAGCCTGTGCGCGCCAGCCGGAAGCGGGGCGATAGTCGCGGAAAACTCAATCTGAATGACTCCACAGCCGGTGCGCAGTTCGGTCGGCGCCGGAAAGTTGGATGAGGTCAGTTTCAATTCAACCTTCCGCTGGTCCAGCCGGAGGATAAGGTCGCGTATTAGCAATTTGGCGTAGGCTGTGGCCTCGTTTGTCGAGATCACACCGTCGCGATTGCGATCGATCAGAGAGAGTACCTGTTCGGCGACCGCCACACCGGGTGTGAGATTGATTTGCAATCGAACTTCACCGGGTTCGATGGTCACGAGTGTCGCCTGCAAATACTCGTCAAGCCGATGAGCGAGACTGGTGGACGGAAACGCGAACAACCCGAGCAGGAGCCCTACTAGACAACGGAGGATCTGGATCATGGTTTCCGCCATTTTGCCCCGTAATCGTTGGTTGGGTCCCGGTAAATGGTGTGGATGTGCTTGGTCGGGTCTCCGCCCATGCGTTGCGGGGCGTATTCGATGATCACCGTCGGCCCTTGGATGCGGAAGTAAGCCGCACTGCCTTTTTCGGTTGGGCCGCTCCACGCAAACCACGTCTCGGCGATGTGCTGCTTCAGTTCGTCCATCTTCGCTTTCGCGACAGCTTCGTGCATGATGCCGGTCCATTCGCCTGCCAGGTCCAGCAACATCTCACGCTGCTTCCCGGTCAAATCCGAGCCTTTGATTCCTTCCGGCTGAATCATCTGGCCGTCGCGTCCCGGTCCAAGCACGAGGTCGTGCATCTGGAACCCGAGGATGGCCTGCTTGCGCTGCGCTTCGTCCAGCGAACTGATAAGGGCAAACGCCTTGTCGGTTTCGAGACCGAGAGGGCGCACGGTCTTGCCTTCGAGTTCGTAAATCGCCGGCTGGGCGCCAGTGTGGCTGGGTGCGAGGGTGCCTTGTTCACCTAAAAGCGTTACGTTGAGCCCGAGGTGATGCCCTCCGAACTGAATCATCCACGGCTCAGTGGTCGATGGCTGGCCGAGAAATGAAACATAATATTCGTCGCGCCCGAAAATGAGCCGTCCACCGCCGTCGGCTTTTTTCAACACCTCGTCGCCCTCGACGATTTGCAAAACCTTCTCGTAGCCCTGTGGACTTAGCGCCGCTGCAAGCAACGCCAAGACGGCGTCTCGCTGCGGCTTTGTAAGCTCGCCCATGCGCAAACCGGCGCGTTTGAAAATTGCGGTCGGAAAATTCGACCAACGTTTGCGTTGTGCCTCATCCTTGAAATCAAAAACGACTCTGCCGCGCTGGCCGTCATCGAGCGTGGCCAGGAATTTGTTCGCGGCGGTAACTATTTCTCCGGTCGCCTTGCCCGTGGCCGGGCTCCCCTGGGCAAAAGTGTTCAGCCCGAAGCCAACGGCGAACAGGGACAAAGCTGAAGCCAGGATGGTTGTGTTGCTCATGAGCGACTTGTAATCTCCCCGCGAACAGCCGTCAAGGCGCACAAGGGCTCACCATCAAAGTAGTATAAGCTACCGTACCGGCGTCCGGAGCTCCAGTAGAGGTCCCCACCCACAATGAACGACGCCGTGAGGGTGTTGGTGCCGCCATCCTGCACAAAATAAACACATTACCCCGGCTGGTCCGACCAGGACGTGTTGCTGCCGCGACCGACGTAGCCGGCCAAATTCGGTGGCGTAGTCACCGAGGGGGGGCGTCGATCAGAGACTCGTTACCTCGTCTCCTACAATGGAGGGGGTGGCCGTGGCGCTTTTCATTGAAATCGAAAATCGAGTTCGGCACTCTGTATTCAGGCAGGGGAGGGCTGCTTTTCCGCGTGGATCATGCGCGCGGCGGGATAACGTCTTGGGTTGATGTTGGTTGGTTCTTGACGGGATTATTCCCGTGGACTACGATTAACAAGATGGTTAATCGTAAAGCAGCAAACCTCGACCGCGTCTTTCGGGCGCTGGCTGACCCGGTCCGGCGCCGGATCCTGCTGAGGGTGGCGAAATCCGGTTGCAGTGTTTCTGAACTGGCGAAGCCCTTTTCCATCTCCGCTCCGGCGATCTCTCGACATCTCAAAGTGTTAGAGCGGGCGCGCATGATCGAACGCGTCAAGACCGGCAAATTCCACCGCTTTCGTGTCAACACCGGGCCGTTGGGCCAGGCACAGGAGGTTCTCCAACAACTCACCGACTTTTGGAACCGGCGATTGGATCATTTGGAGGATTTTTTGCGAAACGAAATCGGCAAGACCAACTGAACACCATTCATGAAGCAACCGACGAAGAAGCTGGTAGTTAAGCGATTACTGAAGGCAGACCGCAGCAGGGTTTTTTCCGCGCTGACCGACCCGGCCAAGATGGCGCAGTGGTTTTACGGAATGGAAACCGGGCAGGCGCGGGTCACGAGCGACTTTCGAGTCGGCGGCAAATATTCCATTGAAATGTTCAACGACGAGCAGCAATGCGTGCCCACGGGGGAGTATTTAGAAATTATACCGCCGGAAAAGCTGGTATTTACCTGGTCGGTCGATGGGTTGGTGAAGAACAGCAAGGTGACCATTGAGCTTTTCGAGAAAGGAAACCACACGGAGTTTGTGCTGACGCATGAACTGCCGCCGGATGTCAGCGAACTCCATCAGCATGGCTGGGCCAATTGCCTGGACCATATGGAAGCGCTGCTTGGTGGAAAAGATTACAGGTGATCTCGAATCCCAATTAAAACTCAAATAGAACCATGTTATGGCCAAACTGAAGACATTCGCCGGAGTGAAGGAACACAGAGTCGTAACGCCAAAGGAATGGCTGGCAGCGCGGAAGCGCCTGCTGGTCAGGGAAAAGAAATTCTCCAAGGCACGCGACCAATTGAACCAGGAACGCCGCGAGCTTCCGTGGGTGAAGGTGGAGAAGGAGTATGTTTTCGACACCCCCGAAGGCAAAGCGACGCTGGCCGAGTTATTCTGCGGCAAAAGCCAGCTCGTCGTTTATCATTTCATGTTCGGACCGGGCTGGAAGGAGGGCTGCCCGCACTGCTCCTTCTGGGCCGACCATTATGACAACGTCAACCATCACCTCGGCCAGCGAGACACGACGCTCGCCGTAGTGTCTCGCGCACCTTTGAAGGAAATCCAACCCTTCAAGAAACGAATGGGCTGGCGGTTCAGGTGGGTTTCGTCGAATCGAACCGATTTTAATTTGGATTTTCATGTCTCGTTCACGCCGGAGCAAATTCGGAGCGGAAAGCTGTTCTACAATTACGCGACCCTTGAAATGGACATCGACGAACGGGAGGGGGTCAGCGCGTTTTACAGGGACAACCGCGGCGACGTTTATCACACCTACTCGTCGTATGCGCGGGGCATTGACTTGTTAAATACGACGTACAATTTTCTCGATCTGACTGCCAAAGGCCGCGACGAGAATCCCGACCAAGCGCAAGACTGGGTTCGCTACCACGATAGATACAAAAGAGCGTAGCAGAATTTGGACAGCTCAGCCATTTGCAGACCGAGTTGCTTTAATTCCGAGAGTCGCGGCAACCCCACTTGGCCGGAAGTGATCATTTTAGCCGCCCCGGGCGAGTAACCTGCCGCCAGATAGGCCTCTTCGTCATCCTGCCTGGGATCGAGTGTGTAATCCTGGAATTGGGGCTTACCGGATGCCGCCGTGAGTTCCTGAACGGCTTGCTCCGTGTGGCCGGCTTTGAAGTAATCACGTGCCGGGAGGTAATTTGCCAGCGGGTTGTCGGGAGTCACCTGCTGGAAGGTGTTCAACCATTGGCGTCGTTGTTGGGGAGATAAGTCTTTTCAAAACTGAGCCTTACTCTGGCAGGAACTTGTTCAGCTCGGCGGTGGTCATGGTCTTGTCGAGGTAGCCAAAAGTGCCGCCTTGCTTGGCTTCCGACGCCGCCTCGACCAAGCCGGTTATGGCGGCTCGATAAAGGGAAGCGGCGAAGCTGATGCGCTTGACTCCGGCTTCGACCAGTTGGGCCACGCTGAACGATTTGCCTCGGATACCGACCATAAAGTTCACAGGCCTGGACACAGCCGAGCAAACCGCCCGAACGGCAGCAAGATCCGGGAGCGCCGGAGCGAACAAAACGTCGGCGCCAGCTTTTTCATAAGCCTGCAACCGTTTGATCGTGTCATCGAGGTCCGGTTTGCCGCGAACAAAGGTTTCCGCTCTTGCGGTCAGAGTGAACCCGAAAGGCAAAGCCTTCGCGGCCTGAACGGCGGTCGCGATCCGTTCAGCGGCGAGTTGGATTTCGTAAAGAGGGCGATTCTTGTCTCCCGTTGAATCCTCGATCGAACAACCCACGAGTCCGGCATCAGCCGCGATTCGGACGGTCGCGGCCGCCACATCCGGACTATCGCCAAACCCATCTTCCAAATCGGCGGACACCGGAAGATCTGTTGCACTCACGATCGCGCGCGCACTTGCGAGCGCTTCGTCACGAGTGAGTTTGCCATCGCGCCGGGCGAAAGTGGCAGCCGACGCACCGCTCGAGGTGGCGAAAGCCTCAAAACCCAGTCCGGCAAGAACCCTTGCCGAGCCGGCATCCCATGGGTTTGGGATCAAAAAGGCTCCCGCTTGTTTGTGTAGTGCCTGAAACCGAGATGCTTTTTCCGCCTGGGTCATGGTCAAAGCTTATGCTGGTTTGGCGTTCAGGTAAATGCAGGTGAATCGCGCCTGTCAGGTTCCGCCGGAGAGCCTCTTGAGCTTGAGCACGCGGCACATCCGGCACAGGGCGATTTTCAGTTCCTTCTTAGTACTAGCGGGCAGGTCCATCCACATTAACCGAAGGTGCTTCCGTTCCAACCCCAATTACTCGCGTTCACCTCGGCGAAATTCAGGTAAACACGATCCAGGGAGATCCCCAGAGAATCGTTGAGCAATTCGCAAACCTGCTGTGAAAGTTTGCGGTTCACGTCACCGGTCAACCCGCCGATACTGCGGATGTCCACAAAGGCGGCGTCACCTGGTTTCCCAGATATCAGGATTGCGGCGGAGCCAATCGTGACCATTACGTACTGCTCGGGTTTCCCGATCGTTGCGGCGACTGCTTTTGAAAGGGCAGCCAGCAGGGCTTTTCGTTTTTCCTCGGGGAGAACGACTGTGGTTTCAAGCTTTAAGAGAGGCATGAGTCGATTAAAGCAAAGGAGCGCGGCACTTACCAGGGAATGATTTCGTTGTCCCGCCAGAACAAGCCTGTTTTTTCCTGCGGGGCGTCAGCCGCCAGCCAAACGATTCCGGCCGCACCCTCCTCGGCAGAGCGGGGGGCCGTTGGGCCACCCATCTCCGTGCGGCACCATCCGGGGCAGACCGAGTTGACGGCAATGCCCTTTTCCTTAAGTTCAGTTTGGCTGCGGCGGCGGAACCCTTGTCCCGTCGGCGGGCGCTCACAATTACCTTCCAGCCGCGTTCCGAAAGCTGCCGTGCCACTTCGAATCCCAGGCCGCGATAGGCCCCGGTGATGAGAACCGATTTCATTCAGGCAGTGGATTAACGTTTGTGCGGTCGGCGATGTTCACCGTGGATTTGAAAGAGTTACGCTCCGGGGCTTCGGCGTGAGGGATTCCACCAAGCAACCCCCGCAGAATAAGATTCAACGCCGGCACTCGGTGTCGCAGCCACACGGCCATCTGTTCAGGTTTTGCTCCCAAAGCAGCTTTTGGCTCGAGCGCTGTTCGCCCCAATGAAAGCCGTTTGCAGCGCCAGCCGATGGCATCCGAGACGGTTGCATGCAGCAATCGAAGGTATATCGGCAAGCCCTCTGCGGCGGCTGCGCGATCGAATCCGATATAATACGCCAATGCTGTGTCGCCGTCTCGAATGCTGGTGACAAAGCCCAGAAGAGTACTATCCCTTCGCACGACGGTGCAGCGGAAATCCTGCCCGGCGGTTTGCGCCAGGGCCGGAAGATAGTTCTCCGGCAAGGTAACCAATCGAACCGGCGCATTGCCATGAACGGCCAAGTACAATTGATGCAAGCGGGCGGCGTGCGGTGTGAGGTCGGGCAGCAGCTCTATGGTGCAACCGGACGCGAGGAGTTTTTTCATCTGATCCCTGGCATTCCGGCGGTACTTGGCGTCCAAGGCGGCGAGGTAATCTTCGTAGCTATGCCAGGATGGATCGAGGCGCAACACCATGTTTGGATCGGTCTCCATTGGCCGATAGCTGAAACGATGCAAAGCTTCGAGACCGGTCTGGCTGGAGGTGAGATCCTTTACCATGACGAAATTGGTTTGGCCGGTGAGCCGCTCGGCGCGACGGATACGGTATAGCGCCTCCGCTACGCCCGGCCAGAGCTGGGCCGGGTCTTCGTCGGGCGCGAAGCCGATACCGTGAAAACCCCAGGACAGAAGATTGCCGGCGACGAGCATTCGTTCACGAATGCTGGCGGTGGCAATATTCACCGCGGGTGAAAGAACTCGCCGGAAGAGACCGGCGGAGACTTTGCTTTTCGAGGACTGCCCGGTTGGTTTCAAATGCTCTCCTCTTACCCTGACAATCTGAGCCGCCAGCACCGCGACCGGCTTTTCACCGCGGAAGATGACCGCATATCGGGGTTGAATGTTCTCGGGACCATGCTCCTCGATGACGCGGAGCACGTCCCTTCGCAGGAAGATACTGGATTTGGCAGTAACCATATCCCACCGGAGCGGGTCGAGATAGTCCACCCGGTCCGCGAAAGTGAAACCAAAGCCAGTAGGACGGTGCCGGTCTCGATGCCGTGTTTGCAAATCACGAAGCGAAGACCTCAATCGGTGCAGCGGGTGCTGACGTTTTTCATTAGTACTCATGACGTTTCCGCAGAAACCGTGGTTTGAAGGCGCACTGTATAAAAGTTAATTCCTCACTTGATAGGGAATCCGAGTTCGTGTGGTGTTCGGCCGGTAATGCCAAAGATGAACTTCTGCCGGTCGTAAAACCGCTCGCGCAACTCGAAGTTTTCGAACGCAATGCCCCCGGAGATAAGCCGCGCTGAACGCCAGTAGGTGTAACGGCCGTTCACGACAGCCTGCAAGTCGTCCCGGAACGCGCCGGCTTCTTTGGCCCAATACTGCGTGACCTTGCGGCCGGCGTAATGCCAGAGCTCTGAGTTGGGGAAAGGATAAACCGTCGCGGGGCTTTCCTCATCGTTGGTGACTGCCACCAGCACACCGCCTTCAGCGGTCTGATGCAAACGAGCTAAAGGGTATTGGCTGTGGGGTGCAAACCCAGTGTCTTTGTAGCCTCGATAAAGGTGAAGGCTGCTGACCACCTCGTCTTTGAGCCAGAGCTGGCGGGTTCGGGCCATGTTCCCCATGGTGGCAGTGAGGATACAGTACTCGAGCGGCGCGCTGTCCGGTTCCTGGAACACGCTCAGTTCGATTTCATCGGGCCGGTCGCTACGTTGGGCGACCACCAACCGGACATGGGCGCCATTCTCGAATTTCTCGACTTGTAGATTTACGCGGAGTTCCTCCTGACCTTCAGGCCGCTGCCCGAGTTGGCCGGGGACGAGATTGGTCGCCGCAACGGCGGCTGAACTTTCGGCCCAGATGCATTTGCCCGCAACGCCATCGAGTTGGCTGCGCTCCAATTCGCTGAAGCCACGCTGGCCACGAACGATGGGTTCGATCGCGATGAAGTTGATGAGGTCGTAGCGCTTTTCGGGGAGGACCGGGTAGCCGAGGCGGATGAGGCCGCGCGGTTCATGGCCGCGAAAGCCGGCGGGAGTCACCGCCCAGAGGAGGCCGCCGCGCACACCCCAGACAGGCTGGTTGGTGGTCAGGCCGGGTCGAGACCAATCACCTGCGTTCGCGATCGGACATAGTGCCAGGAGGGCAAGAAAACAATGAACCGGGACGGGAAACGCAGAGAAGAGCGAGATCCGTTCTGTCCGCGGGCTCCTGTTATGACCCCTGCTCACCGTTTGCACTTTGCGTCCTCCAGCCAGCATTTGGATGTTGAATTCATGCATCCCGGGTAAGCTTCCACAGCCTAGCACAGGCTACGGCACTTGCCGGAGGTTTAGCGAGCGGGTTTTCAAGTTGGAGACGTTGCGCTCGGTGACATGAAAGCCGCATTCCTCGAGGGCCATGACGATTGTGCGGTGGGGCAAATTGTTCGACAGCATGCGGTCAACTGCCATGTGCGCCACACAATTCAGCGGTAGCCCTGCCAGAGCCAGGCCAGCGCGTCGGGGACAGTTTGTCCGATGACCCGGCCGTCACGATGCCGTGAGGCCTTCGACAAAACGAAGCGGTAGTGATACCTCTTGGCCTTCAAGGCAGCAGCCATGCGCTGGTTTGCCATGATCCAATTGTGAAAGGACGCTTCATCGCGATCAAAGCCAAGGTCTTGTTCGCTGACGTGCATCCATAGCCCAGACCATCCTGCACCACAATGAACGGCGCGGGCGTGCCAGCCACATACTGCTGCGGCACATAAACGCAGACCAACCTGTGAAACGGCACGAAACCCGGTTGGTCCTTCGCGGTGCCGGGGTAAATCTTACTGTCCTCCGAATACATCGTGAACATGTGAAGCGTCCCGCGTGGCACACCCTCCCTGACCGCCAATTCCAGAGCGTTGGTGTAATTTGGGCCAATCGTGAAATCCCAGTCTGCATCCGCCTCTGCGGCAGAAACCGGGAGCGAATACAAGAGCGTGCCAAGCAAGGCGACGGCGGAAGCGAATGGCGCGATTTTCGTTTTCATAGTGTGAGCGAGTGTTGAATCCGGTTCAAGTTCTCTCGACATAACGCTTCTTCACTTTTTCCGTGATCAGCTTGTCCGCCTCACGCTTCGCTTTTTCCCTGTCAGCAAATAATTTCGTCTGTGACTGGCCCGCGGTTCCGATGCGGCCGAAGTGAACGGTAAACGAATTGGCCGACACGGAGATCTCCCAGAACTTTTGGGATGAACCGCCGATGAATTCAAAGCGGCGGACAGAATCGGGCCTGGAAGCCGAAGCCGGGACGGGGGGGCGCGCGGCGGTCTCCGCTTTTTTTGGTTGAGCGACAGGTGCCTGCACGGCCCTGGGTAGAGGCAATGGCGCTGACCCGGCCGAATCGGAAGCGGGAGGCACCGCAGGCTCAACTGGCTCCTCCTCGTGGGCATCGACCTGCTCCTCCAGGTCCTGACCGCGCAGCAATTTCTCCAGCCTGCTCAGGACGTCGTCCGGGTTGTGATACCAATCTTTCGTCAGCACCAGGGCAAAGCGCCAGCCGAACGCGCGCAAGATGGACGGCTGCATCAGATATCGGTCCAGCAGGTTCGGATTGGTGTAGTGTCCGTCCGTGTCCACGAGAATGCCAAGTTGATAGAAGCTGTCTGAGTTGCTTCGCACGGCGACATCACAACGGAACCTGGATTGGCCGACATTCAAATCCACCAAATAACCGCGCGAGCGCAAAGCGTTCGCCAGACCTTCGACCACGGCGTCACCCTTGCTCAACGGTGCGAGCGCTTTGCGCGCCAGTGGATTCAAGTTCTCCAATACGCGCCGGGCGACAGCGACATCGCCCTTTGATACGGCCTCGGCGTACTGAAGGAAATTTTTCAGACTGTTCGCGCCATCATTGTATTCGTTGGTGATGTCCTGGTGGCGGAGGGAACTGACCAGCGCCATGTGATGTTTGGCACGCGAGAAGATAACATTCAACCGTTTCTCGCCGCCGCGCTGGTTGATCGGACCAAAGTTCATGAGCATCCGTCCGCCGGGATCGCGGCCGTAGCAAACACTCATGATGATGATATCGCGTTCGTCACCCTGCACGTTTTCGAGGTTCTTGACAAACAAGCCGCAGAATACGTCGTTCTCCTCGCGCACGTGCTCGGCCTCCAGGCGCGCCGCGAAGTCGGTGTCCTCGTCCGCCAGCCGGCTCAAGGCGTTCTCAATTTCAATCTGCTGAGCTTCGGAGAAGGCCACGATGCCGATGCTGAGCTTGTTTTCGCGGCGAAGCAGGCCGCGGACGAGCTGGGCGATGTAAGCAGCTTCATTCGGATTCGTGCGATCCTCATAGACCCCATTCTCCATGAAGTGAAAACTGATGCTGCGGGCGAGCAGCGCATCCACAAGGGTATCGCCCTGGGCCGCCGCGGTGATCCGGAGCTCGGGGAGGTTGTCCAGAGCGCGTTGGCGATCCGGGATGGTAAACAGGTTACCGCTGTAAAACGCGGCGTTGGAAAAACTGATCAGCGCTTCATAACGGCTGCGATAGTGCCAGGCGAGCAGTGTGGCTGGAAGGTTCTGCGCAGACTGGGTGAGGAAGCTGTCCGAATCCAGGTCAACTTCCACTCGTTCTCCGTCCTCCTCCACGACGACGCTTTCAGCCTCAGTGCGGCCCGCCGCGAAAAACGTGGTTGGCGGGAGTTGCATTTCGTCGCCCACAATGATCACCTGATGAGAGCGGTAGATGGCGGGAATCGCTTCCGCGAGCGGGATCTGGCTGGCTTCGTCGAAGATCACCACATCAAACAAGTCCGGGTTGAGCGGCAGCGTATCGGAGACGCTGAGCGGGCTCATCAGCCAGATCGGTTTCAAATCCTGGATGACCTGCCCCGTGTCACCCGCGGCCAGGTCGCGAATGGATTTGTACCGCATGGTCTTGCCGAATTCATGCTCAAGGTCACGGCGGCCAGCGGCATAGGATTTCTTGAATGCTTTCTGGTCAGACTGCACCTGGGAGGCCGGCTGCGAGGAGATAGTGACGTGTTCTAGAAACTTCTGGCGGACAGCGGCGCGAATGACCCGGGCATTCAATCCGAGCCACTCCCGGTAATGCTTCTCAAGCTGAGCCATTTTGCGTGTGAGAGCCCGCCCCTCAAACCGATTAACGGCCCGGTCCTGCCGATAGACCTGATTGAGGCTCTTGTGCCCGATGGCAGCCTCGAATTCATTCAGAGGCACCTCGGCCCGTCGTAATGCATGGCTGAACGCTTCAGGCAACTCGACGAGCTCAGACAAAAGCGGGGACAACTCCGCCAGGGTGGCGGTTTGCTCTCGCAGTTTCGCCAGCACTTGCCCGAGTTCAGGAAAATCAAACTGCTCATGCTCGGCCAGAAGCGAATGGAGCGTCGTGTCCAGTTCCGTGAAACGCTCGTGAATGCCGCCAAGGCTCTCAATGAGCCCGCCAGCCTCAGCCGATTGGGCAAGCTGTTGAAGGAGCGCTTTGACAGAAGCGTGCGTGGTGCGACGGTCGGCGCGGAGTTCAACAACCAAGGAACGGAATGACTCGACGTCATCCGTGTGCCAGTCTCTGCCCGCCTGCTCGCGCAGGGCATCGAATGCAGCCTGGGCCTGGTGTTGCGCGGTCAATTCCTTGAGCATCTTGCTCCATGCCGGGGCAACGGCATGTTGCGAAAAATCGTATCTGGCCTCGAGCGTCCTCTTTAGACGCCAAAACGCAGGCTGCAGGAATCTGAAGATGGACTTTTCAAAGCCCTGAGCTTGCACGAGCGCGTTCTGCGCGTCGTCGGGTGAAAGCGGCTCTTTCCACGCAACCGTCTTCTCCCGCGCGTGCGCCAGGGCCTGAGCTCCCGCACCGAGCTCACCCGCAAGTTTGTCAAATGCGGCAGCCGTTGGATTGCTCGTCAACAGGTTCAGCAAATTCCGCTGAGCCAAGGGACAAGCACGAACGGCGAATTCCAGAATCACCTGAATCTCCTCGAAGGTATCCCAAAGCTCATCCGGAAGCCCAGACAACTCGAGCGCGCTTTCAATCGCATCCACGAGGTCCTCGACCTGATCAAGGCACGTGGTAAGCGTTTCGATGGGCCGGTCCGCCTCCAAAACGCCTTTGCCAAGCCAGCGGAGCGGGTGTTTTGCAAAGCACAGATCCTCGCCAAGGTCCGCCAGGGCGGCTCGCAAACGATCAACCACCTCGCCGTGCTGCAGCCAAAGCGGATACTCCGGCAAGAGATCCTCTACTCGGGGCGGCAAATCACGGGCATTGCCGCGAAGTTCCACCAACCGGTGCAAAAGCGAGCGCACTCCGATGCCCGTGTGGGCATGCGGCTGCCGCATGACTTCGGAAAACCGGCCGAGGCTCGTGAGGTCCTGCTCCATTGCGCGCAAGGCTGCCAGGCGAGACTTCTCCGCGTCAGGATCGAGTTCGGCCCGGCCCAGGAACTGTTCGTAGGTCTGCTTCAGGTTCTGAATGAAGGCCTTTTTGTCGGTTTGCGAGTCGTGAATCAGGCAGCAGAGCTCATCCAGACCCTTTTGCCGCAACCGGTGGAACACGACGTCGATGGCGGCGCGTTTTTCACAAACGAACAGCACCCGCTCGCCGCGAGCGACATAATCGGCGATGAGATTGGTGATCGTTTGAGATTTGCCGGTGCCGGGCGGCCCTTGAATGATGTAACTCGCGCCCGTTCGGGCGCGCGCAATCGCTGACGCCTGCGCCGCATCACAGGCAACAATGAGATGTTGCTCCGCAAGAGCCAGCGGTGGCGGCACTTCTTCGGGCGGCTTTGGACTGAGTGAAAAAACCGTGTCGAATGCGCCGCTCGCCATGTCCGTCTCGATGAGTCTGGCGTAATCGCTCACCAGCGTCATTTTGCGGTAATTGAAATTTCCCAACGTCAGGCTGCACAGGTCGAAATCCCAGGAATATGGATTCTGATTATCGCCATCGCGCAGTGAAAACATCTGCCGTTCCGTCTCCAACACTTTGCCCGGTTCGGCCGCAGCCTCGGGTTCAATAATGTACGGCAACCGCGCCTGAGGAGCACCGCCCATCACTTCGCGCAGCGGCATGGGCGTGGGGCGCACCTTCTGAAGAAACAACTGCAAGCCCAGCGGATGGAAATTCTCGCGGTCGTAGCTGTATTCGGGCTTCGCGGCGTTTCGGGCCCGGCGCGCCTGGAGCTTCATGCGGCGACGGTACTGATCCACGCGCTGCCGGGCTTTCTCGTGAATCAGCTCAATCTGCGGCCGCTCAATTTTGTTCAGCGTGACACCGGGTTCGCTCGCCTGGATCTGCGCCTTAAGCGCCTCGTAGAATTGGTCGAGCGATGTTTCTTTCAAATCCACAACTTCAGGCAAGTCGAAGTTGTAGAGCTCCTTGAGGTGATGCCGGAGCGCCGGGTTCACCTCGGCTTCGCTCGAAGTCGGGTCGAGAACGTAATTGTCGCGAACCCCTTTTTTTCGCGTGAGTTCCACCGGCAGGAGCAATAGCGGCGAATGAATGCGTTCGTCGGGCGCTTCTTTGAGATTGTTCCAGTGCAGGAAGCACAACACGAGCCGCAGCTGGGAGAAGCCGAACTCAGCGCGGTCGCGCCTTGCCTCGCTGATGATTTTGTCGAGGACACCGGGAATGTAAGGTGCGTCTTCAAAGCGCAGGTATTTGCCAAGTGACATCGGCGCGCCCTCGGTGACGATGGCGGCCAGTTCGGGATGCCAGACGAAGAGTTGCTCCAGTTTGATGTTCCGATAATCGAGCAGGAGTGGAACCGATGCTACCGTTAGATTGAGCGTTTGGAGAGTGGGTTTGAAATAAATGAGCCGGTTGCGCCGGGAGATTTCGAACAGCCGGTCGCGCAAGTGCGATTGGATTAGCCGGCGCTTGCCGGCCAGAGGGGAATCTTTGAAATCCTTCCGGCCGAAAAAGTTGGTATCAAAATCGACCGGCTGCTCGCGGTAATTCTCCAGCCGCGAAATCATCTGCACTAAATCCGGCGCGCGTTTGTGCCGGTTTAACTCCGTCATCTGCACAATGACCGAGGCGAGCACGGCGTTCAGCCGGCGATTCACGCCAAAGAGATTGGAGCGGTTGACGGTGAAGAGCTCCAGTTCGCCGGCATCCGTGAAATCCAGGCCACACGCCATGCTGGCTAGAAGCATCCCGAGGGAGAAGATGTCGGTCAATTCGTCGTGATGTCCGACCGCGTGCTCCCATGATTGGTAGTTCGGCAGAAAAACGGGCTTGGTGATTTTGCTTTCGGCCGAGCCCACACGGAGATCGGAGCTGGTCAGAGATGCGTCGTCGATATCAGCCGTGTGGCGTGATTCAGCCACGACTTCGACTGCGTGGCTGACCGGGGATTGCAGCGCTTCCACCCTGGCCGCGCTCTTTTCCGGTGAGCTGACTTTCGCCGGGGAAAACATCAGGCGCCCCTGGCCGGTAACCGTCAGGTCTTGAACCCCGTCGAGTGGCGCTACGAGTCCTGCTTCGTGGGCCGCGCGCACCTGCTTCATCAGAGGCAACAACGCCGCCAGCACGTCGTCGGTCTCGAAGCCGCCCTTTGCGACGCCGGCTTCGAGCAATTTCAGGAACGGCGGTTGAACTACGTCATTCACCGTTCGCCTCGGCTTTGGCGAGCATTTGAGCCGCCTGTTCCTTGATTCGCCGCACGTCGCGGACCCTCAGCTTGAGTTCTTTTACGGCCAGTTTCTCGAATTGCGCATCCAATTCGAGTTGGCGGCTCAACTCCAACGCTGCCGCGAGCGGCATTTCGTCCAGCTCGGGGTCAGCTTTGGTGAAATCGAGCAGGATATAACAAAGAAATTCGTGCAGCTTGGCATCGCCGGATTTTAATTCATCAACCGGAAGGCTGTCACGGCCGTCGGCTGGCCTGAAATTGGCGAAAAACAGCTTCGCGTGTCCGAGCGTGGCTGGCGTCTGGAACCATTTGGGCCTCAACAAACATTGCAGCAGCCGCTGGGTAGCCGAGGTCAGCCGTTTTTGACCCAGCAAATCCAACTCATCAAGTATGACCCCACCTTCAATCATGCCGTGGATCGGCGCAGCCGCGTTCCCAGCCAACTCCTGCCATAATGCGAGCGCCCGTGCGCGGATAAACGCTTCCGGATGAGAGACCCCTTGCGTGGAAACATTACCGTTGGCAAAAATCTCTCCGGCTTGCTTCAAATAGCTGGCGGCGCTGACCTGGGACAAGCCGGTCAGCATTTTCACAAGGCCCGCCACCACTGGGCCGGCATCATCGGTTACGCGCAAAGAGCCGCGATCGGCGAAAATCTCCGTGTAAAGCTGATAGCGTCGTGCCGTCTGCTCGTGGCTGGCGGATGCGCGCGGATCGTTAGCCACCGCATGAATTAGCCGGTCGGCGATATGGAATTGGCCGGCATCCCTCTCCCACAGGTGGTAGTGCGCGAGTTCGTGGCCGATGACGGACTTCAGTTCCTCTGAGTTCAAAAGCGTGAATACCGGCCCGGAGAATACAACGTGGCCCTGCCCGGGTATGAAGTAGAGCGCGGCATTGAGCTGCGAGCTGTTCTGCGCCTGATAAAGAGTGACTGGGACGTCGAGTTGAAGCCGGGCCTTCACCTCGTTCAGACTTTGGTAAAGTTCGGGGTGCCCCTCGGCGTCAAGGCGGTACGTGGATTTGAGCAACTCAAGGCGAAGGTTTTCGGTGTAATCCGCTTTCGCTTTTGCGGAAGAGAACCAGTTCCATAGTTCGCGCTCCTCCGATTTGAGGTAATCCCTCAGTTCGATGTGATACGCCAACGGTTCCAGAATGTTTCCCGGTTCGTCCACGTTGATATTTTAAAACAAAGCCGCGTTGTAAGGTCAAAGGACGAGCAAAAAACCACCCCTTGGTTGCTTGCGAAACTCTAGTCCGCCCGCATCGCCGCCCCACTTCCTACTTTACTTGCTGGCATGTCGCTTCGATAGGCGAACAGTAAAAAGAGCAATAATCAAGCCAATGAGGCCCCCAAGATAGCTCGCATCGTGAATGAAGGCAACTCGCACAAAACTCGGCGAATCCACAATCCGCTTTGCGCGGCGAACTCGTGCCATCCGCGATAACCGGAATTAATCCTGCCGCTCCATGGGCCAAACGGGACCGCCGGGGCTTCCCCCGGTCTTCCGGTCGCCGGCCGGCTACGGTCCCTTCCGTAGCCGACCATAGGCGACCGTAGCCGACCGTAGCCGACCGTAGCCGACCGTAGCCGACCGTAATCCTACGGGGCGGGTTCCGTTGGCGGAAGAAGCGCAGGTACGGTGGAAGCGGGGTCCTTTTTGGGGTTAAAGGCCTTCATTATTTCCCGAACGTGGTTATTTCGTTCGCGCTGCCTACGGAGTGCGTCTTGTAGATCCTTCACCTCGAGGGTGGTGGACGTGGGAATGGGAGGCAGGAGAGGCGGAACCGCTGGGCCGGCCAAGCCGGAATCCGGATCATCCGGATCGCTGAAGAGGCGCTCACGCTCGAGGGTGGAGTTTTGATCCTCGTTCTTGATTCGGGCTGGGTCGTAAGCAGCGCCGAGAGAGCGACGGGAGTCGTCGCGCTGTTTTTGGAGGGTCCCAAGTTCGCGGTTAAGCCGGCACAGGAGGTCCACGATCTGGGAAAAAGTGCCGAGATTGGCTTCGACGTTGTCGGCATTGGCGATTTTTTGGAGGAGAATCTGGGAGAGGCGAGTGGCGGCGGCCTGGAGGCCGACTTCGGGCAACTCGGAGGCGTCCTCACGGCGGAGATGATCGACCAGATGGTCCTGGTCGAGGCGGTTTTGGAGGATGAGGTCCTGTTCCAAGCGCCATTCGAGATGGCCGCCAGTGGCCCAACGTGAGATGTTGCGCTCAACAACGCTAAAGCCCGCCTCGGCGAGAGCGGCGACGATGTTTTTGTAGGGGACGCCGTTGGAGAGCATGCGGTTGACCATGTCGCGGTGGGGCTTGGGGAGATTAGCAATGCGACCCCTGCGGCGAGACTTGTGGTGCCGGACGGCCAGGGGCCTGGCGTCAATGACGGTCGGAGCTGGTTGATCCACCGTCGCCAGAGCTATGGAGGACGGGTGGTTGACGGTTGATAGTTGATGGCTGGTTAGTTGGTTGATAGTCGCCAGGTGATGATTAATTGCCGGTTGCGCGGCGAGGTCGCGGATTTCTTGAACCCAGTGCACGGTTGGAGCCGTTAAAGTGCCCCTTTCCGCTGCCCTCTCCCCATCTGATGGCGCGAGGGGGGCGAGGTCAGTGGAAAGCGCGGGCTGGGCGTTGGGCGTGGTGGGGGGCAGTTGAGGTTCGGTTTGTTCGGTTTGCATAGGTGTGTGTGACTTTCAGTTTATCAATGACTGGGACGCGGCGGTTTGACAGGTCCGCCGCAGCCGAAGGGGATAACACCCTCTATATATAAACCCCCGGTCGAAAATGATTTCGGCTCAAAAAAAATGGAAAAATGGGACAAGTAACAGGGAGGCTGATTTGGAGAAGTAGAACGACAAATTCCAAACAGCGAAAACCAACGGGAAAACAGCAAAAACCAAACATCACGGTCAGAGTCCAAAATCCAGGATAAGTGATGGCCTGATGGCGCGGATTGTGCTGTCAGTTTTGTGAATACGCGCGGGCGTTATGGATGAGAGTGAAAGTTTGGAGCCGGGACTGATTTACACGCTGGAGCAGGGACCTGTCGGACTGCCACCTGTGCCCGCGGAAGCGGAGTGGGCGGCGTTGGTGCCGCCTGGCTGGCGGGGGCGGTTGCGCGCGCTGGGTGCCGATGCGCTGAGGGCTTTTTGGGCCGAGGCGATTGGTTATGCGCGGTTTGAGATTGGACAGTATGGGCGTTGGCGGGAACAGGACGACCCAGTGTTGGCAGACGGGTATGACGCGGAGGGATTGGTGCAGGCGGCGTTTGAGCGGCTGATGTACCGGGAGACGGGGAGTGTCCCAATTCTTTACACGGCGGAGGATATCCGGCGAGAACTGCGGGCGCTGATAAAGCATCGGGTGCGGTGGTTGCACGAAAGGAGCGAGACGCGGCTGGTGACGGGTGAATGGGACGTGCTGCCGCCGAAGGCTGACGGGGAGTTGGTGAGCATCTTCGATCATCTGCCGGGACGGATAGCGCCGCCGGATGAGGAGCTGATGCGAAAGGAAAAGGAAAAGTTGCTGGGAGAGCTCAAAGGGGGTTTTGAGGCGAGCCTAGGGAAGCGGAAGCAGTTGTTGGAAGTGTTCGGGAGGGTTTGGGACGGGCAGAAGAGGCGCGAGGTAGCGCAAGGGCTGGGAGCAGCCGTGGAACGGGTGAAGGCGTTACAGGCCCAAGTAGGCCGGCGGCTGGCCAGGTTCGGCGCCAAGGCGCGAGGCGGGGTGGCGGAAATGCTGGAGGGTGTTAAGGAAGGTTCCTGAATTTTTGAATTTCTATCTTTGATTTGCGGCTGGCCGGCCGTCATCAGCAGCCTGAAGAGCCTGCTGGAAACCGGGGAACCCATAACGTTCTCCGTTTCCTGCTGAACCAAGCGCATGAAGCCAGACCGGAGAGCACCATTCAACCTTGACCCCTATCTTTTTTGTCTGTAGCACTGCTCACAGCAAGACTTAAACACGCTGAGACGAGGAAACTCAGCCGATTGGAGTTCTTATGAGAAAAAGCAAGATCACGCGCGCCATGGTTCGGTTGTCACTGGCAGTCCTGATTACATCATTTGCTCAGGCGCAGCCTTCCGCCTCCACACCTGGCGGGACAGGCCCTTATCACGTCTCCCAGACCTTCCGCGTCGGAGGCGAAGGTGGTTGGGACTACCTGACCGTCGATCCGGAGCACAAGCTTCTGTATGTTCCGCGCTCGACGCATACGATGGTTCTCGATGCCAGCACAGGCAAGACCGTTGCGGACATTCCCGGCCAAAAGCGCAACCACGGTGTGGCCATCGTCGCCAGCGCCGGCCGCGGGTTCATTACTGACGGCGAGGATGCCTCCGTCAGCGTGTTCGACTTGAAAACCTACGCGGTGCTGGGCAATGTCAAGACTGCTGACGACTCCGACGGGGTTATCTACGATTCGGCCAGCGGCAAGGTCCTGGTTGTCTGCGGGGACGCCGGTGTCATGATTCCCATCTCGCCGGATTTGGACCTCGCGACGGGCAAGGCGGACGCGGCGGTCGAGCTTGGGGGCAAGCCGGAGTTTCTCGCCGCCGATGGACAGGGCAAAGCGTACATCAACCTGGTGGACAAAGATCAGGTCGCGGTGGTGAACACCAAAACGATGAAGGTCGTTAATAAATGGCCCACCGCCCCTGGCGGCTCACCGGTCGGTATGTCGATGGATCTTGCGCGACGCCTACTGTTCATCGGGTGTCGAAAGCCGCAAAAACTGGTCGTCATGGGTGCGGATGATGGCAAGGTCCTGGCCGATCTGGCGATCGGCGCTGGCGTTGACGCCACGAAATTCGACGGTGACGCTTTTGCCAGTTGCGGCGACGGTACTCTAACCGTTGCCCGGGAAACAGCGCCGGGAAAATTCCAGGTCGTCCAGACCGTTCAGACTCCGCGGGGTGCGCGAACCATGGGTATCGATCCGACGACCCATACGCTATATCTTCCCACGGCGGAGTTTGGGCCTCCGTCAGAAGGCCAATCTCGGCCACGCCCAAAGCCTGGTTCGTTCATGGTCGTCGTAGTAAGCCCCTCTGGCAAATAGTTAGCTTCCAATCCGCCACGCTCCTTCACCCATCATCACGCACACAGCCATGGCGCCCAATACCATCCCCCGGCTTGGCCAGGAGAAGGTCGGACTTCACCTTTGCACGGCAGGAGCATCCGCGCCCCTCTCGTCAACCCCAAGTAAATGCCGGAAGGCGAAGCATGCGAGCGCGCCGAGCAGCAAACCGGCAAGACTGAAATGGAGCCATGGTTGAAGTCCTTGGGCCGACACCAGCCCACCTGCCGCCGCCCCTGTGAGACCGTCGGCGCTCCATAATGCGTGGAAAGAAGAGATGATCGGTTGCTGATATCCTGTCCTCAGGTGGCCAGCGCGGTTTCAGCCGGGGCTGGGCGCGCCGCTTCCTCGTGAAAGGTCAGCCAGTCCGTGTGCACCTTGACCGCCACGCCGGCACCACGACCTCGACGTGAGCATCAGGGAGGAGTTGGTGCTGTGTGTTACGAGGGCGAAAGCAAAGACCGCCACATTATCGGCGGAACGAGTGCTGATGCCCCACCGGACGGATGACATAGGTCACACTCTTTGGCTGGTCCATCACCGCGTGCAGGAAGCGCTCATCAAAGGAGGAGTGAAGGACAGGGGCACGGATACTGCTCCAACAATCTCCAATTCGCATGTTTCCCATTTCGCGATTTTAGCCATTCATCGCAACCCATTCCACAGCAAACCCGTAACGAGATCATTCAGGTGCGTTCGCCCTTCCGGCCATGTTGACGGTCTGGAGTTGGCCGAAGTTTCGATCCGCGAAATAGCCAAAACGCCGTATGTTTATTGCAATTTTAATGAGATTGACTTGTGCGGGCGGATTTCATAAAAGGACAGGACGGCGTGCATTAGAAACACCGCGCATGAGCTTTTCGTGCCATGCCAATCTCGTCGCTGAAAGGAGCATTCCTATGGCAATCCGCAATCTCAAACTTACTCTGCTCGGGCTGTTTGCCGTGATAATGACCAGAGCTGTATTGGCCCAAGGCACGGTCTTCACTTACCAGGGGCGGCTAAACGATAGTGGTCAACCCGCTAACGGCACCTATGACCTTACTTTCTCTCTGTTCGGGACGAGCAGCGGCAGCAGTCCTTTGAGCGGACCGATTACCAATTCGGCTGTGGGATTAAGCAACGGCCTCTTTACGGTCACGATGGATTTCGGCGCAAACTTCCCCGGCGCGGATCGTTGGTTGGAGCTCGGCGTGCGCACGAATGGCGGCGGCGCCTTCGCCACACTCAGCCCGCGCCAGAAGTTGACGCCCACACCCTATGCGCTCACTGCCGGGAATGTTGTTGCCGGGGGAATGGCTCCCGGCACTTATGGTAATGCCTTGTCCTTTAACAATCCGGCGAACAGCTTCAGCGGCAGCTTCGCCGGGAACGGGACTGGCCTGACCAACATCAATGCAAGCTCACTGGGAGGATTGACCTCCTCGAACTTCTGGCGAACCAGCGGTAACACGGGCACTACACCCGGCCCAAACTTCATCGGCACGGCTGATAACCAGCCGCTGGAGGTGCACGTGAATGGTCAGCGTGCCTGGCGCCTGGAGCCTAACACCAACGGCGCGCCGAACCTGACTGGCGGCTCGCTTTATAACGAGGTGGACTCAGGGATCGTAGGAGCGACCATTGGCGGTGGGGGTGCAACCAACTACTTTGGCACTGCTTACACGAACCGCGTGTCCAGCGATTTCGCTACGATTGGTGGAGGCTCCGATAACATAATCCAAAATACCTCCGTCCATTCCGTCATTGGCGGCGGTGCGAACAACACGATTCAAGTCAACTGCTCATACTCGACCGTTGGCGGCGGGTCCGGTAACAGTATCCAAGGCATCGATGCATTTAATTCAACTATCGGTGGGGGTTACCAGAACACAATTGAACCCGGCGCTTCCGTGTCGGTCATCGGCGGGGGCTTCCAGAATACGAATGGCGGCCAATATGCGACGGTGCCCGGTGGCTTCCGGAATTATGCAGCCGGCAATTACAGCTTCGCCGCGGGCAATCAGGCCCAGGCCTTGCATCAGGGCGCGTTGGTCTGGGCAGATTCACAAAACACGCCATTTTCCTCCACCGGCAACAACCAATTCCTGATTCGAGCGCAGGGCGGTGTTGGCATTAACACGAGCAACCCTAACGGCGCCGCCTTATCAATCAACGGGGGCGTGTTGCGGCTCAACGATAACCACATCTATTTCCGCGGCGGAACCGACCAATATCATGGACTCGGCTGGTACAGCTCCGCCACCTTCGCCGGCGCAAACCCCGACGGCCCGGTCCTCTTTGGCTGTGGCGGCGGGGCGCTCGGTACCGCCTGCGGCAGCCAGGTGATCTCTTTGTTTTGGACCGCCACTGGCGTGACGGTTAATGGGACTTTCAACAACAACAGCGACCGAAATGCCAAGGAACATTTCACCGCCATCAGTCCAGAAGAGGTTCTGGACAAGGTCGCGACCCTGCCGATCACTGAATGGAGCTACAAAACGGATGCCGCTACACGGCACCTTGGGCCGACCGCACAGGATTTCTCTGCCGCCTTCAACGTCGGCACAGACGACAAACACATTGCGCCGATTGACGAGGGGGGCGTGGCGCTGGCGCCAATTCAGGGATTGAATCAAAAGCTCGAAGAGGAATTAAGAGCTAAGGACAAGCACATCGCCGAACTGGAAACTCGGCTTAACCGGCTGGAGCGGTTAATGGAGTCGGGCGTGAAGGACAAGTAAAGGCCGAGATGAACTAATTGGACCGTACCAGGAGAGAGAACGACTTCACGTGTGGCTTCGACACGGACATTTGTGCCTGTCTCGTCTTCATGGTGTGTCATAGTTCCCGCTCAATCCAGGTGCGAGGCGCGGCGAAGCCGGGCAACAACATGGGAACCGGCCCGGACAAGCTCCAAGCTCCAAGTTCCAACCCGAAAACGTTCGGGGCGCGGACAATGGTGGTCGGCTCCTTTGGGACTGGAATCCCACGGTTGTCTCATGGTAGGTATTTGTCCCGTGGGATGCGCAGAACCCCATCACAAGAAGGCAACATCACGCACGCCGGACGGCAAGATGTGGCACGAATCGCGCAGTTCGCTTTGGAAAGAGGAAGGCATGCGCATTCCCCTTTCGATGACAAATGCCCAACACGCTGCTCAACTGTTGGGCTCTTGGGCGAAGAGGATTCGCGCAGACCCAAAGCTCTGGCAAGTACTGCCCACTGCGATTCGTTGGGCGCCTGCAGATCCTCCTCCCAAAGCTTGACTTCCATCGTCGTAACTCCCAGCTTTTCAGCCAATTTGCTTTGGGGAAGCCCCGCCTTGAGCCGGGCGAATTGGATATGATCTCCCAAGGTTTTCAGGGTTGCCGGGATCGGTTTTTTCGGCTTACGCTTGGGCGGAATGTCGCTGCGTGAGGCGTGAATTGTTCGCTGTGCAAAACCCAACAGTGCTATCCCAACGGGAGAGGGAGAATTCTCGCCAGTCGGTCGGCGAATCCTGCGCGGTAGGAAATTCCGATGACCAGCCGTAGCTTCTCCCGCTCCCTTTGGGAGAGGGCCGGGGGGGATTTGGCTCGTGCTGGTTCAGCACGAAATGGCTGGGCGATATTTTGAAGCGCCGACGAAAGCAAGTGGCGAAGTATTGGCTGGAATTGAACCCATTGCCAAACGCAACCTCCGTAACAGAAGCTCCGGGCTGTTCCCGCAATTGCTGTGCGGCGTGATCAAGCCGGCACTGGTTCAGGTAATCAATCGCGCCAACGTTCACCAGTTCGCGGGCGTATTTCGAGAATGCCGTCACTCCCATTCCGCATTGTTTGGCCATCTGTGGCAGCGTCCAAAGTTCCCGGGTGCTCAGCGGATTATCCGCCAGGTCTTTCAGGAATAACTCCACTGTGCGCCGGCGCGATGCAAGCTCGGGGTTTTCGTCGAATTGTTGCGCCGTTAATGCGTCGAGGATGCCGATAAAAAGCTGGTTAAGCTTGACGATCATGCGCGAAACAGAGTGAGGCTGGTTCCAATTCAGGATGCACTGTGAAACGCTTAGAAACGTTTGCGCGATCTGAGGTGTCGATTTCCACACGGGTATCTCGCTGTGCCGCAATTTTCGCGTCAATTCGGCGAGATCGTGCGGGGTCAGAACCAGCCAATCCGGCCAGCGCCATTCCTGGTTTGGCCGGCGCACGCCGACATCCACAATCAACCAGTGCAACCGGCCCGGTTCGATATTCGGATCGCCCAGCTTGTGCAGCTGCCACGGCCGGGTGATGGTCAGGCTGCCGGGACGAAGATCGAACCGCCGCTGATCCACCGTAAAAGCCATTTTCCCGGTTTCCAGGAAAACGATTTCCACGCCTTCGTTGCGATGTTCGTCCAGTCCCCATTCTTGCGGCCCGGCGCCATCCCAGAAGCCGATACTCTTGAGACCCGGAAATATCTTGAAGGAAAGTTTCGTGCCAGGATAATGTCCTTTGGTGAGGGCGTACAGCTTGATCTTTCCTTCCTGCACGCCGCGGAACTGGGGTTCGCAAGTGTCGATTTCATACGGTTTACGGCGGACCTGATAAATCGAATTGCGGCGTGGTTGTTCCACTCCTGTTCAATATCCTTCGCCGAACGAATTTGCAAGATTAGGGCCGTCAGTTTCTGCAATAATCTTAAAATGAAATCGTGGCTCAATCGATGGATCTTAGTGGCAGGTCTTTTGACGCCGCTCGCGAGCGACGCGGCCCCCGAAATGGCGACCGCGACCTGGCCGCAGGCGGATCCGGCCGCCATTGCCAGGTGGCAGGCAAAACGATTTGGAATGTTCATTCATTTTGGCCCCGTGAGCCTGACCGGAGAAGAAATCGGCTGGTCACGCGGCGCCGAGACTCCAATCGAGATCTACGACAATCTTTACAAACGATTCAACCCGCCGAACTTCAATGCCGAGGCATGGGTCAGCATCGCAAAAATGGCGGGCATGAAATACATCGTACTCACCGCGAAACATCACGACGGATTCTGCCTCTGGGACACGAGGTTCAGCGATTACAACATCATGAAGACGCCGTTCCACCGCGATCTTGTCGCCGAACTGGCCGTGGCGTGCAAAAAGCGGGGCATGGCGTTCGGCACCTATTATTCGACGTGTGATTGGTGGCATCCCGATTTCCCCCTCACCAGTCCGGGCGGCAGCGTGAAACGCGAAAAGAGTGACCTCGACGCTTACAATCGTTACCTGCTCTCGCAGGTCGGAGAATTGATCACGAAGTACGGTCCCCTGCTCACGATCTGGAACGACGTGCCGCAACGGTTCGAGGGTCGAGGCGCGCAGACCATCAGGCTCGTGCGCTCACTGCAACCGGGCATTCTCATCAATGATCGGACCGGGGACGGCGGCGATTACGACACTCCCGAGCAACGCATCGGCAAATACCAAGACAACCGTCCCTGGGAAACCTGCATGACTCTCTGTGAACAGTGGTCGTGGAAGCCAAACGACAAGATGAAATCACTAGAGCAATGCCTACGCACCCTCGTTCGGTGTGCCGGTGGCGACGGTAACTTGCTCTTCAACGTCGGTCCAATGCCGACGGGCGAAATCGAGCCGCGCCAGGTCCAGCGGTTGAAAGAGATCGGCGAATGGCTGGTGAAGAACGGCGAAAGCATTTACGGCACTCGAGGTGGTCCCTGGAAGCCCAATCGCGTCATGGCCAGTACGCGCAAAGATCGCATGATCTACCTCCATATTCTTGAAAGCAAAGCCGACACTGTCGAACTACCAACCATCCCCTGCAAGGTTCTCACCGCAAACCTGCTCAACGGCGACCCAATCCAATTCCTGCAGCAGAATGGCAAACTCAGCCTGAACCTGCCCGCCGCCAAACGCCAGCCGGTTGAAACCATCCTGAAGTTGGAAATCGATGGCTCGGCCATGGACCTGACCGCGCAAGAAATCCCGTCCGATGTGCGCGCCACCGCATCGAACATCTATCACAATCAAGTGGCGGAATACGGACCGCAGTTCGCCATCGACGGCGACCCCGATACGCGCTGGGCCACGGATGCTGGGAAAAGCCAGGCTTGGATTGCTGTAAGTTTTAACTCCCCGCGGACGGTTCGGAGCGTAGCGATCCGTGAGGCCTTCGAGCGCGTGCGAAAGTTTGAACTTCAGTATCGCGACGGCGAGCATTGGAAAACCATTTTCACCGGCACAACACTCGGCGAACGGTTCCGCCGGCGATTTGCGCCGGTAACGGCTCGGGAGTTTCGGCTGAACATCCTCGAAGCCGTTGACGGCCCAACGATCAGCGAAATTGAGTTGTCTGAGAACTGATTCCGATGCGACCCTGCCCCCGATGAACGACCCAATGAGCCACATCGATTGGACGATCATCGGCATCTATATGCTTGGTGTAGTCGGACTCGGAGTCGCAGCGGGTTTCCTGCGCCGGAAGAGTGAAGTCGGGGGCGAAGGCGGCCACTACTTTCTCGCAGGCAATACGCTAGCCTGGCCGGTGATTGGCCTGGCCATGTTCGCGGCAAACATTTCGACCGTCCACCTCGTCAGTCTTGCCGAAGCGGCTTACAAATTCGGACTCGTTTTCGGCAACTTCGAATGGATGGCGGGGTTCACGCTGATTTTGCTTTCGTTGTTCTTCGCGCCGCTTTATCTGCGTTCCAGAGTGGCGACACTGCCTGACTTTCTCGAACGCCGCTTCAATCGCGGTTGCCGCGACGTGCTATCGGTCGTCTCTTTGTTCTCCGCGATTGTCATTCACATGGGCGTAGCCCTTTACACGGCGGCCTGGGTGTTGCGCGGAATTCTCGGACTTGCGCCCGGCGCAACGCTTCTCGGCGTGGACGCATTGTTGTTGTTCATCACCGTGCTGGGTTTGCTGACGGGAATCTACACCATGGTGGGCGGCCTGCTGGCGGTTGTCTGGACCGAAAGTGTGCAAACGATTTTGCTGCTCGTGGGCGCGATCGTCATCACGGTGGTTGGCTATTCCAAGATCGGCGGTTGGAGTGAACTCGCCCATACGCTAGCGACCCATCCGCATCCACTCGCCGCGGTGCCGGACAGCAAGGTCACCTGGGGCACGGGGAACTTTCTGAACATGGCTCGAACTTCCGGTGATCCCTCCGGACTCGCGTGGTACTCGATTCTATTGGGTTACCCGGTGCTCGGCATCTGGTATTGGTGTTGCGACCAGACGATCGTGCAGCGAGTTCTGGCCGCGAAAAATGAAGGGCACGCCCGGCTTGGTCCGCTGTTCTGCGCGTTTCTGAAAATCTGGCCGGTGTTTTTCTTTGTGCTGCCGGGGGTGATCTGCGTCGCGCTCGTGCAGCGCAACGCGTTTGCGGGGGCTGCACCGCAAACCGCGGCCGACACCTACACGTTTCTGATAACGCATCTGCTGCCGGTCGGGCTGAAGGGACTCGTAGCGGCAGCGATGCTGGCGGCCGCCATGCAAACTTGTTCCGCGGCCCTGAACTCCACCGCCACGCTGGTCGCGTATGACTTGTTCAAGCGCCATCGCCCCAACCTTAGCGATCACAAACTCGTCACCGTCGGCAAACTCACCACGGTGCTGGGCACGATTCTCGGCATCGTGGCGTCGCCGCTGTTTGGCCACTACACGACCATCTTCGAAGGGATTAACAAACTGATTTCCTACGTCGCGCCGCCAATCACGACCGTGTTCCTTTTGGGCGTATTCTGGAGGCGCGCTTCGGGCAGGGCGGCGTTCATCACGCTCGTGCTCGGCATGGTGCTGGGCTTCGTCACATTCCTCCTAGATTGGAACAACCTCTATCGCGGCGACTTTATGTTGATTGCCTTTCTGCTGCTCGTCGCCTGTGTGGTCATCATGGCAGGAACGACTTTTCTGCTTCCCGAAACGCTCAAACCCGAAGCTCGCTTGCTCGTTTGGGAAAATTGGCGCGAGCCCTTGCGCGGCGAGGCAGGCGGCAGCAGCCTGGGAAATTATCGAGTGGTCACCGTACTTGTGCTGGCCACGTTTGTCGCGCTTTACCTGATTTTCCGTTGACGCAATGAAACGCAATATCCTGAAAACTGTTTTTTATCTCGTTGTGGCGGCATGCCTCACGGGTTGTGCGACCCAGCGAGCGCCGCAGCGTTACTCCTCGGTGACCGGCCTCCAGCCTCAGAAGGCCGATTACTATCGTCAACTCCATGCCCATCCGTGGCCGAGTGTGTTGAAGCAAATCAAAGCTTGCCACATCCGGAATTTTTCCATTCACGAACGCGAGATCGACGGCCATCTCTATCTGTTCGCGTATCTCGAATACACCGGCACGAACTTCGATGCGGACATGAAACGGATGGCAGCGGATCCGGAAACGCAACGTTGGTGGAAAGAAACCGACCCGTGTCAGTTGCCCCTGCCGGACGCCGCCGCTGCCGGAAGGATTTGGGCGGATACAAAGGAGGTTTTCTTCCTGCCATGAGCACTCGGCTTCTCAAGGACAAAGTCATCTTTCTGACCGGTGGGTCTTGCGGAATTGGCCGCGACTGTGCCAAAGCGTACGCTGATGAAGGCGCCAGAATAGTGGTCATCGCGCGCGAGCGGGACGGAACCGAAGCGGTCGCGGCGGAGCTTGGTCCGGAACACATGGGGCTCGTTTGCGATGTCACTCGCAATGCGGAGGTGAAGGCTGCGGTGGGAAAAGCCCTGAAACATTTTGGCCGCCTGGATGCGGTTCACAACAACGCCGGCATTTCCTCGCCTTGCAAAGCCATTCACGATACTACGGACGCCGAATGGAGTGCGATATTCGATGTGAATTTGAAGGGCGTGCTCCACACGACGCGCCATGCGTTTCAGGCGCTGTCGGCGACCAGGGGCTGCATTCTCAACACGTCGAGTCTGGTCGGCGTCATCGGCCAGGAACTCCACGCCGCCTACACGGCGACCAAGGGCGGCTTGAACGCGCTGACGAAATCCATGGCGCTGGACTATGCCAAATACGGCATCCGCGTGAATGCGGTATGCCCTGCGGGCGTGTGGACGCCGATGTTGCGCCAATGGTGTTCCGAACAGCCTGATCCAAAATCTGCCGAACGTTACCTGGATAAAATACACCCGCTGGGTTACTGCCCGGACAGCATGGTGATCGCCGATGCCTGCGTCTTCCTGCTTTCGGACAAAGCGCGCTTTATCACCGGCCACATTATGCACGTGAGCGGCGGAGCCGAACTCGGTTATCGGCGCTGAACAGGTTTATGATTCAGAGTGTTTCGACTCGCGACGCGCGGTTTGCAATCGGCCACGGGCACGGCAGCGATGCGATTCATCGGGACCCGGTTTATTCATATGCCGTCACGGAACTGCGGGACGACCGCGGCCGGATGGGAGTCGGATTGGCCTTCACGCTGGGCGAAGGCAATCAACTTGTCTGCGAAGCAGCGAGGTTTTATGCGCAACGCCTCCTGGGCCGGCCCATCGAGGAGGTCATGGCCGATTTCGGAGCCAGGCAGCGAGCAATGGCTGACGAGCAGCAGTTCCGCTGGCTGGGTCCGCACAAGGGGGTGGTGCAGCTCGCGCTGTCCTCTGTGACGAATGCCTGTTGGGACCTCTGGGCCAAGACCAACGGCGTGCCGCTTTGGAAACTGCTGCTGGATCTGTTGCCCGAACAAATCGTCGCCACACTCGACCTCTCCTACCTGGAGGACGAGCTCACGGCAGCGCAAGCGCTGGCGATGCTTCGCCAACACCGGACAACACGTCAGTCGCGCGAGATGGTGTTGAAGACGGGCTATCCCGGGTACGACACCTCGGTCGGTTGGTTCAACTACGGCGACGAACAGGTCCGCGAGAACTGCAAACGCGCGATTGCCAACGGTTTCACGGCGATGAAACTCAAGGTCGGCTCTCGCGACTTCGCGCGCGACCTGCGCCGCGCCGGAATTGTCCGCGAAGCTGCCGGGGAACAGGCCCGGGTGATGGTGGATGCGAACCAGCAATGGACTTTGCCGCAAGCGCTCGATATCTGCCGGAAATTGGGAGCCATACATCCATTCTGGATTGAGGAGCCTACGCATCCCGACGACGTGCTTGGGCACAAGACGCTCGCCGACGCCATCGCTCCGACGAAACTCGCGCTGGGCGAGCACGTCCCGAATCGCGTCGTCTTTAAGAATTATTTGCAGACGGGTTGCGCGGGCTTCATTCAAGTCGATGCCGTGCGCGTGGCAGGCGTGAGCGAATTCATTACCGTAAGCCTGCTGTGCCGGAAGTTTGGCGTGCCGGTCGTTCCGCATGTTGGGGACATGGGACAATTGCATCAGCACCTGGTCTTGTTTAACCACATCGCGCTCGGACACGAAGTGGTCTTTCTCGAACACATTCCGCATTTGCGTGAACACTTCGTTCATCCCTGCCTGGTCGAGGGCGGCGCTTATCGCACGCCGCAGCAAGCCGGTGCAACCTGCGATTTGAAACCCGCATGATCCATGAGTGTTTCGCCCATCGTTGATTCGCACGTGCATTTGTGGAAGCCCACGCAGTTTCGTTACGCGTGGCTTGATGGGCTACCCGCGCTCGACCGGACCTTTCAGCCGGAGGACTTCGCCGTCGCCAGCGCGTCCGCAGACATCAGCAAATTGATTTTTGTAGAGTGTGGCTGTGAACCCGCGCAGAGCCTGGCGGAAGTGGATTGGATTTCCACTCTGGCAATAAGCGAGCCTCGGTTGAAGGGCATCGTTGCCCATGCATCGCTGGAACGCGGAGATGCGGCTCGCGCTGACCTGGTAGCTTTGGCGAGCCGCCCGCTCGTGAAGGGCGTGCGGCGAAACTTGCAGGCTGAATCGGACAAGGAGTTCTGCCTGCGGCCTGAGCTTATTGAGGGCGTGAGGCTTCTTGCGGAGTTTGGGTTCACCTTTGATGTGTGCATTCGCCACGAGCAATTGCCGTCTGCAACTGAGCTGGCGCGCCGCGTTCCGGAAGTTATTTTTGTTCTCGACCATCTTGGCAAACCTGATGTGCGCAACCATCACTTTCAGTCGTGGGCAAGAGATTTGGAGCAACTCGCGGCACTCCCCAATGTTGTGGCCAAAATCTCCGGGCTCACCACGGAGGCCGATTGGCACGATTGGAAACCAACCGAACTGGCGCGGTATCTGAAGCAAGCGTTTGCGAGCTTCGGTCCGGAGCGACTGATATTCGGGAGCGACTGGCCGGTAATGACCCTTGCCACGAGTTACCCGCGGTGGGTGGGGACCGTCCAGACGCTGATACCCTTCTCGAAAGAGCAAGAGCAAGTTCAACTCTTCCGAACCAACGCAGAAAGGATCTATCGTGTTTAGCCTGCGTAAGAAAACGACGCTGCTCACCGGGGGGCGCTTCCGGAATCGGCGCGGCCATCGCAGAAACGTAAGCCCAGGCCGCAGCAACGGTCCGGATCGCGGAGCGCGACGAGGCTAATGGCCGAGCCGTTGCCGAACGCATCGGCGGACAATTCGTTTAGCTGGATGTGGCCGGCGAGGCGGATTGCGCGCTTGCGTACACGACGACCAAATTTGCTATTGTCGGAATGACCAAAGCACCGGCGCTGGATCACTCGCACACGAGGGTCCGGTTCAATTGTATCTGTCCTGGACGTGTCGAAACGCCGTTCGTGGTCGCGAGACGAAATCCCCAATCCGAACGCGTTGAAGATTCGCACCGTGCTGAACGGCCAAGTCATGCAGGACTGGAATACGAGCGACATGATTTTCGACGTCCCGACGTTGATTGAATTCCTCAGCGGCAGCACGACGCTTTTGCCGGGATCAGTGATTCTCACCGGCACTCCCCACGGCGTCGGCATGGCGCAGAAGCCGCCACACTGGCTCAAGCCAGGCGACACCTTGAGCATCGACATTGAAAACATCGGCACACTGAACAATCCGGTAATCAACGAGCTGCCCTGATTCCGGTACGCGCTCCGCCAGTTCCTTCATTTCAGCGAACAGGCCGCGCAGGCTGCCGGCGTGACCCCGCAACAGCACCAGGCACTGTTGGCCATCCAGGGTTTCCCCGGACGCGACTGTGTCACCGTGGGCGAGTTGGCGGAGCGGCTGCAACTCCGGCATCACAGCGCGGTCGGCAATTGAGGCGGCTGGGGCCGAGACTCACCCGCCTGCTCAAGCAGCTTGCTCATGGGAAGTGATGAGGTGCGCCACGGGCTGTTGTGGGAGGAAAGGCTGAACGCCCAAGGGTAAAGCATGAAGGATAAAGGGTAAAAACCGGGGCCGAGGATGAGGAAGAGAACGAGGATGAGGATGCCGGCGGACAGGGGCGGAATCCATGATATAATAGAACGTTATTATGAAAATGGAAGTTGCTGTTGAGAAATCCAGTTCGTTCGTTGCCAGCCAATTCCGTGAACTGAAAGAGCGTCTGGACGGTCCGCGCCCGCAGGGGGGCGGTCCGGCGCTGACGATTTCGCATCAAACCGGGGCGGGCGCGCATGAAATCGCCGAACGCCTTGCCCGGCTGCTTCAGGAAACGGAACCGCCGCGAGCCAGCGCGTGGACGGTGTTCGACCGGCAACTGGTGGAACTGGCGCTCGAAGAACATCACTTGCCCATGACGCTGGCCGAGAAGATGCCGGAGGACCGCCGCACCTACATCGACGACGTGATGGATGATTTGTTCGGGCTGCGCCCGCCATCCTGGGTCCTGGTGCCCAAAGTCGCCGAGACGATTTTGCATTTGGCGGACGCGGGACACGTGATCTTGATCGGCCGTGGAGCGGCGGTGGTGGCGTCGCGAATGCCGCGGGTGTTTCATGTCCGTTTAATTTCTTCGCTGGCCAGCCGAATCGAACGGGTGCAGAAGCAGAATGGCTGGACGGCGGAGGCAGCCACGAAGTTTGTGGAGAGGGAAGATCGCGGGCGCAAGCGATACGTGAAATCGAACTTCAATATCCGGTTGGACGACGACTTGCTGTACCATTTGGTGGTCAACACGGATCGCATCCCGCCCGAAGACGCGGCGCGCTTGATCGCCGAAGCCGCGCGGAGGTCCTTTACAAGTCATTGACCAGCGCAGCACTCGTCTCCTGAAACCCGCTCAGGCCCAGCCGCTCCTGGATTTTCTCCAACGGAACGCCCTTGGTCTCAGGAACCATGGTTTTCACCCAGATGAGCTGCAAGACCATCATGCCGCAGAAGAAGAGGAAGACGTAACCGGGCGGGAGAGCTGTGACCATCTTCGGGAAGAAGGTTGTCAAGAGCGCCGCAAAGACCCAGTGCGTGAAGCTGCCGAGCGCCTGGCCTTCGGCGCGGTGACGGTTCGGGAAGATTTCGGCGATGAACACCCAAATCACGGCGCCCTGTCCGATCGCGTGCGCGGCGATAAAGGCGAAGATGCAGGCCGGAACGACGCTGAAATGTTGTGTGAAAAAGGCCCAGGCAACGAGACCCAGCGAGATGATGTAGCCGAATGAGCCGATGAAAAGCAGCGTCCGGCGGCCCAGCCGATCGATGAGCCAAAGGCCCACGAAGGTGAAGATGAGATTGGTCACACCGATGCCAACGGATTGGAGGAGGGCGGCTTTCTCCCCCAGGCCGGTCAGCTCGAAAATGCGCGGAGCGAAGTAAAGGATCGCGTTGATGCCCGAGAGTTGGTTGAAAAAAGCGATCAGAATCGCGAGCAGGATGGGGATGCGCAGCCGCCAGTTCCAGAAGCGCGCCGAGGTGCGCCGTTCGGAGGACGCGGCGATAATCTCATCCGCGTCGGCCTCAATCTTGTCCGCGGGGGCTTCGGGCTCGATCAGCCGGAGGACCTGCACACCTTTCTGACGGTCGCCCTTCCTGCCGAGCAGCCAGCGCGGGCTTTCGGGGAGGGCGAAACACATAACGGTGTATGCGATGGACGGGAACGCCGCGACACCGAGCATCCAACGCCAGGCGTTTTCGCCGATGCCGCGGAGCAGAAAATTCGAGGCAAAGGCGACCAGGATGCCGAACACGATATTAAACTGGAACATGCCGGCGAGGCGGCCGCGATAGGCCGGAGGGGAGATTTCCGAGATGTAGAGGGGAGCGGCGACGGTGGAGATGCCGATTCCGAGGCCGCCGATAAACCGCGCCGCGATGAAGGTGGAAACGCCCGTTGCAAAGGCGCAACCCAAAGCCGACAGGAGGTAGAGCGCGCCGATCCAGACCAGTGTGGCCTTGCGGCCGAAGCGGTCGGTGGGCCAGCCGCCGAGCAAGGAGCCGAGCACTGTGCCGTAGAGCGCCGAAGCCATGGCCAAACCGTGTATCCCGGGGCTGAGGCCCCACAGCGCTTGAATCTTCTGCTCCGCGCCCGAAATGACGACGGTGTCGAAGCCGAAGAGGAATCCGGCCAGGGCGGAGGTAATGGCCCAGAAGAAGATGCGACTTTTCATAGGGTTGGGTCTTGCTTCACTGCTGTGCAGGGCAACGTATTCGGTTTCCAGGGAGGAAGCCAACTTTCAAATGGCCGCGTTTCACAGCACCTCGGCTCGGGGTTCGCCGGCGCGCCGGCCGAGGTTGCCGTAACGGTGGTAGTCGGTGCTGACGCTCTGCTCGCGCACGTACCAGAGCAATTCCAGCCGGCCCTCGCCGGACACCGGCACGCTGGCGACGCAAATATTGACCTCGTTCGCGGCTTGCAGCACCGACACCGGAACGCGGTCCGCGGCCGCATAACGGACCCGGTCGGTCTGATGCGCACGAAGCGCGGTGGCGAGTTGGTCATCGGTTTCCTCGACGAACTCGATGTCGCCGGCCCACGATTCAGTCAGCTCTTCGAGCACGGAAACCGCGGGTGAGGTTGAACCCGGCGGCACACTCACCGTTACGCGGCAGCCGGCCACGTGCGCGGCGCAAACCCGGGCGAACAATTCGAACGGCGTGTCGTCAGCGTGCACGCGCACGCGGACGTTTTCGCACGGCAGGTAGCGGCGTATGTTGTCCTGGCCGACGAGTTTGAAGTGGTCGTGTTCCCGGCCGAACTCGTCGCGCTGTGCGGCCTCGTAGCTGGCGGCGGCGGCGGCGGCGCGCGCCGCGTCGGGGTGTTTCCGCGCGCGGAGGCCTTCGCACAGGGAGGCCAGGGTTGCTTTCGCGGGTTGGGCTTGCGTCGTGGCGGTCGCAACATCGGTGAAATCCATGAACTGGGCGACGTAGTTCGGGCCACCGGCCTTCATGCCCGGACCGAAAACGGATTTGCCCATGCCGCCGAACGGCTGTCGCAGAACAATTGCGCCGGTCGTCACGCGGTTGATGTACAGGTTGCCGGCACGAAGGTGTTGTTTCCAGTAATCCCACTCGCGCTCATCGAGGCTCTCCAGGCCGCTCGTCAGGCCGTAGCCGGTCTGATTCACCAAGGCGACTGCCTCGCTCAATAGTTCGAACCGCATCACCGCCAACACCGGGCCGAAAAACTCCGTCAGATGGGTGAAGCTGCCCGGACTCACCCCGTATTTGATGCCGGGCGACCAGAGATTGGGATTGCCCTCGAGTGTTCGCGGCATCAACGCCCACTCCTCGCCCGGTTCGAGGACTTTGAGCGCGGTTTCGAGGTCGCCGCCGGGCGGACGGATGAGCGGGCCGATCTTTGTCTCGAGCTCCCAGGCAGAGCCCACCTTGAGGCTTTGCGCCGCTTCGCAGAGCGCGCGACGGAACGCCGGGTCGTCATAGACTTCATCCTGCAACAACAGCAGCGAGGTAGCGGAACACTTCTGGCCGGCGTGACTGAAAGCGGAATGCAGGATGTGTTTGATGGCCTGGTCGCGGTCGGAGACCGCGGTGACGATGGTGGCGTCTTTGCCGCCGGTCTCGGCGAACAGGCTCAAACGCGGATTGTCGCGAAACATCGCGAGCGCCGTCGCGGTGCCGCCGGTGAGAATCACGGCGTTGACGTGGGGATGATTGACGAGCTTGCGCCCTTCCTTGCCGCCGGAGCACGGAACGAATTGCAGCGCGTTCATCGAGACCCCCGCGCGCCAAAAACACTGGCAAAGTTCCGAGGCAACCAACACCGTGTCGGAGGCTGGTTTGAGGATGACCGTGTTGCCCGCGGCGAGGGAAGCGGCGACTCCGCCGCACGGAATCGCGATGGGAAAATTCCACGGCGAGACAACGACGACGACGCCTTTGGCGCGTGCTTTGAGGCCCGGCAGCTCCTGCCACCGGAGCGCGACATCGCGATAAAACTCCAGGAAATCAATCGCCTCGGAGACTTCCGGATCGGATTCCGGCAGGGTCTTGCCGCCGTCGGCGAGGGCCGCGCCCATGAGGTTTCCACGCGCGACGCGCAGTTCCTGCGCGACTTTGCCGAGGATTTCCGACCGCGGCCGCGGCGCAAGGTTGCGCCAGCCATCGGGATCGGCGGCGGCACACTCGACCGCGCGCGTGACATCGTCGGCAGTGGCCGGACGATATTTTCCGACCACCACCCCGGGGCGCGACGGGTCGAGGCACTTGCGCACGGCGCGGCCTTCCAGGATTTCCGCGCCTGCAATCACCAGTGGAATCTGCGCGGCCCGGTCACCGCAAAGCGGTTGCCACTTCGCAATGATTTGCGACGCCCATTCGCCGTTCTGCGGCAGGGCGAAATCCGTGTCCGGCTCGTTATTCAAATGTTGCCAACCATGCGCGAGCGCGGCGGGATTTGCCGGCGGCAATTGGCGATTTTGTGTCCGGCGCGGCGCGCCACTGACGGTCGTGATGGCGTCGAACGAAGCCAGAAAGCCCTTTTCGAGCTGTTGCCATTCCGGGGTGCCGACTTTGATCTTGAAGGCGTGGCGGAGGAAATTTTCCGGTCCGGTGTTCTCGTCGAGCCGGCGGATGAGGTAGCCGATGGCGTTGATGAAGTTTTCCTTTTTGCAGGCCGGCGCGTAGAGCAACAGGTTACGCGAAAGCTCGAAGAGCGCGCGGCGCTGCTGGTTTGCCATGCCTTCGAGCATCTCGAACTGAACGCGGTCGAGGGCGCCGGCTTCGAGTGCGAGCACCAACCCATAGGCAAGGTCGAACAGGTTGTGCGAGGCGACGCCAACGTCCATCGCGGCGAGATTCCCGGGCTTCATGACCTCGTGGACCATGCGTTTGTAGTTCGCGTCGGTTTCGACCTTGGTCTTGCAGGGCGCCTGGGGCCAGCCGCGCACGGAAGCCTCGGCGCGTTCCATCTCCATGTTCGCGCCTTTGACCAGGCGGATGGTGATGCGACCGCCGCCTGCTGCGACGCGGCGGCGCGCCCAGGCCTGGAGGTTGAGCAGTGTGCAGAAAGTGTCGGGAACGTAGCTCTGGAGGGCGATGCCTGCGCGGACCTGGGTGAGGCCGGGACGGTCGAGCGTGCGTATGAAGGCCTCGGCGGTCAGTTCCTTGTCGCGATATTCCTCCATATCGAGATAAACGAACTTGGGCACGACCTTGCCGTCCGGCCGCGTGAACCGCGCGCGGTCGGCGGAGCGGAATAATCGTTCGAGCCGGTCGCACAAGGTGGCGACCGTGTGTTCGCGAGCGAGCGGCGAGATTTGGGAGTAGAGCGTGGAGATTTTGATGGAGACGACTTCGATTTCGGGCCATTGCAGGCCGGTGAGGTATTGCTGCAACCGCCGGTCGGATTCGGCCTCGCTCAGAATGGTTTCGCCGAGAAAGTTCACGTTCATCCGCACTCCCTCGCGGGTGCGTTCGCGCAAATGATAGGTGACCATTTCCTTCTCGCCGGGGAGGATGACGTTCGCGGTCTCCTTCTGCATGTGCTCCTTGACGAGCGGCAGTGCGACCCCGGGGGCGAAGGCGCCGAAAGATTGAAAGCCTTTCATCAGCGTGCGGTCCCACGGACCGAAGAAGCGGGGCACGCCCTGGACGTCGAGGATGTGGATGAGATGCTCGACGGCGCGGTGCGGGTTGGTGGTGCGGAAGGCCTGGTCGGTCATCTGGGCGAGGGTGGCCTTGTCGGACGGGGTTTGAAGCATGCGATCCAGCTCAGCCTGCTGGCGTTTTTCCGAGGGAGTCTGCAATTCCGTCGCGCGCTCTTGCAGCCGGCGGGCGAGGAAGAGCGCCTTCTGGACAGTGACCGGCCTGGCCGATTGCGGATCGGCTCGGAACTCGGTCAGGAGTTGTTTGAGGTCGAGGGGTTCCATGGGAGTTTTACAAACCAGTTACCCACCACAATGTTGACCAGGCGGCGTTGCCGGACCGGGCTAATCAGGCGAACCGGCCGAACTCCGCACGCGCAGGACCAGATGGCGACTGCGCCCCGCCAAGCCAGACAGCACAAAGTTTTGTACGCCTGGCGGGTGCGGCTGGCAAGGGCGATTTCCGCCAGGGACGACGCGGGCGCGGGTTGAAGGGGGAGGTGCATTCTTGATTCTTGATTCTTGATTTGTTGTTAGATGGAGTGATGGACTTTACGCGGCGGCAGCCGATTCGTCGGGCGCAGTTTTCGGGGAGTCTGGGTTGGTGAGCTCGCCGTCATCAGAAATGGGCTCGCCTACTCCACTGCCCTCCCGGGCTGGAGAATCAGAGCGGATGTCCACATCATCGTCGTCAATGTCCTCGGAGCTGATGCCGAGGATTTCGTCCACCTGCCGGACAATGGCGCGGCGTTCCGAGTCGGTGAGTTTGCGTTTGGGGTCTTTGAGTTCGTGGATGGCGGCTTTGGCTTTTGCCGCGGCATCGCGGTATTGCTGGAGGGTAAGGATGGAGCGGCTGAGCCGGGAAAGCGAATTGGTGATGCGGACGAACTCGTCGGGATCAACTTTGCCTTCGGGGTCTGTGCCAGGCTCGGAAAGGTCGCGGAGGAGCTCGCAAGCGCCGGTGGCGGCGAGCTGGAGGCCGGCTTCGGGCAGTTTGAGAGCATCGGGGCCGGCGGGCAGGTCGGTGAAAGTTTCCTGGCGGGCACGCACTTCGTCGTGCCAGGACTTGTCCTGAAGGTAATCCTGGTAACCGCCGTCTTTCCATTCGGAGATGTGGTGGACGTTGAGGCCCTGGCCCTCCGGGCCGAGGCTGTCGATGATGTCCTGGTAACGGCGGCCGTCGTCGAGGCCGGCATTGATTTTGTCGCGGGCGGTTTTGGGCAGAGAGGCGACTTTGCCAGTACGCCGGTGGCGGGTGCGTCCTGGGCGGGGTCGGGGTGGAGCGGAAACCTCAGGGGCGGCTGATTCCGGGGCGGGGAGGTTGAGAAGGTCCGGGTTAGTGTTCATTTGGGGGCATTGGTTTTTGAGTTTTTTGGGGCGACGAGGCGGCGGGACACAATTTTTAGGCTTTAATAGGTCCTAATAGCTCCTAATAACTCCTACGAGGTGGTGGAGGGACGGGGGTTGAGGGTGTTCCAATGGGATGCTGCCCGCAAATCGCGGGTTGGCGCCGCTGGGTTCTGCGTTGTGCTCATTTCTCTGTTTTTTGCGATTTTCATAACGTTTTCGTTTCGGTTTTTCAGTTTGGCCAGCCCGGCGGGTTTGGCGCCTGCGGGGCCCGCGGAACGCTGTTGGACAGAGCGTCCCTACAGTATAGTAGGAACGTCAGGCTCAGAATTTGCCGTCGGGCGGCGATTTTAATGGAAATACTCTTGGGTGGGCCGGGAGGCGGTCGTTACATATTTGCTTTGGTGTTTTTTTCATGGTTTCATTTTTTCGTTTGGCCTGTGGCATGACCACAGGTCCTATAATTGAGGGATCGGTTCGGTAAGGATTGAGGTGTCGTGGCTAAGAAGCTGGTCCGGAGCGGGTTAAGTGGTGTCGAATCGGTTCGCTTTTGCTTATTGGGTGAACGAATCAGGGGCTGTCCCGGCGTAGAGATAATACTGCTTATTCATGGGAAAACTTTACCGCGCTCGGGGCAGGAAGGCTTCTTAGTGGAATGGGCTTCGTACTAAGAAGTGCAGCTCAACAATTTACGACGGAGAAACCGCTGATGAGAGAGACACGAATTTCACTAATTGACACGAATCGAGCAGGGCTGCAAAGCCGTGGAGAAAGACGATCCCTGCGGAATGCGCTGAATATGCGCAAAATGAGGCTCAAGTAGCGGCTGCGGGGGCCGCGAGGGCATTGGGGAAAAAGCCGAGAAGAGGAACAGCAAACACTGACTGAGATAGTCCTCCGAGGTTGGCCGTCCCGCTCTCTGTCCGAAACTGAACCAGGGTGTACACATTGCTCATCCACTAACGTGACCGTGTCGGACTCGTTTGCGTCGCGGTCGCGGGCATCGGCGAACACTTTGGCGAATTTCTTAAGCTTGGCGAGGGTGGGTTTGTCAGCGAGCATAAGCGATTCCTTCTGGGTTCTGATGGCTCCTGCCGTGCGATGCCGAGCAGCAGGAGCGAGAAAGGAGAAAACTCGACTCCTTTCCGTTTGGCGCGCGGCCGGGCGGCAGCTCGTTTTGGGCCGATCTCACACCGCGAGCCTATCGCGGAGTGCGAAGACGTCAAGCACAGATCACGGGAGAACGGGCGGGTGGACCGCCTTGGTGTCTGCCGATTTTCCACTGAGCGCGTCCAGCTTGGCGTGAAGCTGATCCAAGCAAGCCAGGACCTCCTTGAGTTCGGGCGTTTTCTCCGGGTGCGTTCCCAAAAAGAAGGATGCGGCCATACCGCTTAGGCACCCGAACATGCTAACGCCGGCTATCATCAGGATGGCGCCGATGACCCGGCCTTCGGTCGTGACGGGATACCGATCACCATAACCGACGGTAGTGATGGTGGTGATGCTCCACCACAGAGCATCCTCGGCGGTCTTTATGTTCGACTCGGGTTGGCGCTCGAACACCAGGATCGAAGCCGAAGCGAACCCGACGAGTAGTATGGCGCTGAAGATCACCGAGGCCACGCCGCCACGCAGTTTGTGCTAGAACACGGCCTGCAAGACGATCTGGACCGAGCGAACCCCGCGAAGCAACCGGATCACCCGAAGCACTCGGACCAACCGTCCCCACCGGAAAATCTGGAGATTTGGCACGCACGCGATCAGGTCGATCCACCCCCATTTCATGAAGGCGAGTTTGGATTCCGCGTGATAAAACCGGTAGCAAAAGTCGCCGAAAAAAACCGCGCAACCGAAGGTGTCGATCATGTGGATCAGACTTGATATCTCCGGCGGCAAGACCATGACGGTGTCCACCACCAGAGCGGACAACACGATGACGGTGAAGACCAGGAGGGCCATTTGAAAACCGCCCAGGTTCTGTGATGTGCGAGGTTGAGAATTGCTCATGCTGGTCTTGTAGCCGGTGGCCGCCCGTTTTGCACTTATTTTTCAGGCGCATGACCCTTCGGTCTGAAAGCATTCAAGGTTTCGAGCTCTGCGCGGGCTGGTACGGATCAGCAGTATGCTACCACGGCCGCGACAGGCCGAAGACCACTGCGGTTTCGGAAGCATCATGAAGGAACCCGATAAATACCGCAGCGGCCGATGGCCCCTGCCCGACGACTCGCTGCAGGCGGGCGGCAGTCGAGGTGGTGTGAGAGGCGCGCAGGGGTTCCGACACAGCGCTCAAGCTCAGTTCAAAAGCATCCGGCAGGGCGATCGTCGCCGCGACCGTGGTCTGGACCCGGTTGAAGGGGAGGTACCGGGCGCGGGCGTCGATGGCGAGGGCGGGCCGGCCTTCAAAGTGGCCGATTAGCGAAGCGATGTAGAAGTAGGGAGCGGTACGAGGACGGATGCCGTAACGGAGCGTCCCGTCATTTCCTGCATTGCGCCACGAGGATTCCGAAGCCGAATAGGTGGGCGAGAGGTCCATCAACTCCTGTTCGGCAGTATTGCCAAAGGAACCGTGGAATAAGCCTTGGGCGAAGCCCTGCCATTTGCCCGGGGGCAGGATTTCCAGCCATTCATCCACCGGGAAGAACGCCAGCGCGGTCTCCTGGGCGCTATCCTGGAACGCCCGCTCGAAAGCACCAACGGCGCGCGAACTCATCTCCGCGAACATCCCCGAGCCCCGGACTTGCCCCAGCCGAGTCAATTCGTAGCCGGCTGGTGGTCCAAGCCGGTCGAACAGTAATGTCTGGTTTTTGAACAGTTCATAGTTGAAACGATCCCTCCAATCGGTGCTGGTTGCGCTGTCGTCAACTTCGAGGGTCAACGCGGGAGTGACGGCCCAGAATCGGTCTGCGGGAACCGCATCGGCGCCGGCTGCGCCTGCCACCGGGGCCACCCAAAGCACCAGGCCCATACACCAACCTCCGCACCGAAACCATCGGAACCGGTCGAGCACGTCACCGAAAAACTGCTGCCGCAAGCGCACTTGCTATCTGCCAGCATACGGGTTGCCAAACTATCGGAGGCCGTGCCAGGGGGTGGCAGCGTTGGAGCGTCGGAGCCTGGGAGCGTAATATGTGATGCGTGAAACGTGAGACGTGACGGGATGGCGTGAGTGGTTGGATTGGAGTGCACCGGCCAGCATGTTCAGTGCAGTGTCGAGGGGGGCGGTGAGGAAGGCTTTGGAGAATACGGGAGGCTTTTCCGGCGCGCGTGACAACTGTGAGTTCAGATGGGAGAGGATGGGAGGAATGGGACGCGCGCCGAGTGCCAATGCCAAAAGAGGGCCGATGGCTGCCGAGCGCACCGGGTATGGATGAGGCCCTGGCGAGCGAAACAAATTTCTGAGCAAGAGAAAGGTGCAAGAAAAAAGTTGAGAGCCCGCCAAAAATTTGCGAGCTTAGTCCCGTCCCACACTTAAGTCTTGATTATGAAAAGCATAAACCCGATAGGACCCTTCAAGTCACGACTGCGGACCGCGCTGAGTCTGGCGGTCGTTGCGGCCGCCCTGGTTCCGCTCGCGCCGGCAACGGCGGCGGAAGACAAAGGCGAAACGACGTCCAAAACAGAAAAACCGGCCGAGCAAAGGGGCGCGGCTGACACTTCAAAAGCGAAGCCGAAAGCCGCCCCGAAGAAACTCACCGGAGCGGAGCTTTATTCGATGCATTGCAACCGGTGCCACCCGGAGCGATACCCCACCGAGCGGACCGCGGCGCAATGGAAGACGATTCTGCTTCACATGCGGGTGCGGGCAAACCTCCCGGCGGAGCAATCCCGCACGATCCTCAAGTACCTGCAGGACAACAGCGGGCGATAAGCGGTTGAACCAGAATTGAAACGAGAGAAACATTACCATGAAAACACGTTCCTTCGCTTCAGGATGCGCGGCGGTATGCTGCGCGCTGGCGGTCGCGCTGCCGGGCCGGACTGCGGCCGCCATCGACGACCAGCAGTTCAACGAGTTAAAAGAGATGATCAACAAACTGGGCCAAAAGGTCGAAAAACAGGACCAACGGATCGAGCAACTGGAGAAAACGCATGCGCAGGACTCGCAGGTCCACGAGCAAGATCAAAAAACTCACGAACAGGATCAACAAAGAATCCAGGAACTGGAGAAAAAGCTAGGTGAGACCCAACGAACGGTCTCGGACGTGCAAGAAAAAGCGACGATGGGGGTGCCAGCGGAGCCACTGCCGCGGATGCCGCTGGACGAGGCCACCGTCAACCATAACTTCTCGATTCTGGGGGATGCAGAGGTTCAATACGCCAAGACTTCCGGGCAGCACGGGACGTTTCTGTTCGCGGATTTTGCGCCCATTTTCCTGTATCGTGGCGGAGAAAAAGTCCTGTTCGAAGCCGGTTTCGACTTTATTTTGCAGAATAACGCGCCGGCCAGCAGCGGGAGGACTACCACCGTCAATCTGAGCTTCGCGCAGTTGAACTACCTGATGAATGATTATGTGACCTTGTCGGCCGGAAACCTATTGCTGCCGCTGGGCACGTATAGCGAGCGGACGGCGGGCTGGCTGAACAAGATTCCTGATGATCCATTGCCGCGCGCGCTGCTTCCCGGTTCAGGGGTGGGGGCAGAGTTACGAGGGGCCGTCCCGTTGGGGGAAATGGGGAAGATGCTTAACTATTCCGTGTGGGGTGTGAATGGGCCAAGTTCAGCGGATGGCACCGGGAACGCCGGAGCGCTGGATTTGGGTGGGAACGTGGGTTTGCGCCTGGACAATGCGGTGGCGAATTTGCACGGCAACCCGAGCGGCGGCGCGCGTGTGGGCTTGTTCATGCCGTTCAAGCCTCATTACGACGTGGAGCTAGGTCTTTCGGGCCAATCGGGGGAATGGGATGACGCAGGGCAGCATACCTGGTCTGCGGCCGTGGCGGACGCGAGCTTGCATTTGGGATCGAGCTTCGAGGTCAAGGGCGAGTATATGCGCAGCTGGTATGGGAGCGACGACGGGGGAGTAGTCCATCCCGAGGGATGGTGGGTGCAGGCGGGCTACAAGCTGGCCGGGTTGAACCTGGATTGGCCGTTCATCAACAACGTGGAACTGGTGAACCGGTATGACACGGTCCACGATGGTCTGGGCCTCAAGACGCGGCGGTACACGGTGGGGTATATCTACTACATCTCGAATACGCTGCTGTTTGAAGGCGACTATGAGTTCCTGCACAGCAATGACCCGGGTGAGAAGGACCGGCTGGTGTTTCAGCTTTCCTATGGGTTTTGAAACCTTCGGGTTGAACGTCCAAACCAATCATTACCAATTCAGTTATGCACACGTTCATATGTCCTAACGGCAAGCGGTCGCGGTTAATTCGAGCGTGCCTGCTGGCCGCGCTCACGTGCGCAGCGAGCGGCCGGGCTTTGGCGCAGAGCGCAGCCGCAGCGACCGAATCGACAAATCAAGCACCAACGTACCTCAGGGACGTATTGCCTATCATCATGGGCAAGTGCTCCCGATGTCATAACGAGCAGGCCCGGTTTGTGTACAACTGGCTGGATTACCGGACGGCTTCTGCTGACCGGTGGGAGATCAAGAGAAGGGTGTGGGACGCCTGGAAGGGAACTTATTTCAAGGAATCAATGCCCATCGCGAATAGTCCTGAATCGCTGGCGCTCACCGACGAGGAACGGTTAACAATCCGGAATTGGGTGACTGGGGGCGGGGTCCGTGGCGTGGCACCTCCGGCCGGCGGACCAAAATCCAAAACTGAGAGAATCGAGCTTGGCCGGCGGCTGTTTACCTCCATCTGCGCGGCCTGTCATCAGCCAACGGGCCAAGGGCTGCCGAATGTGTTTCCGCCCCTGGCGAGCTCGGATTTTTTGAATGCGGACAAGAACCGAGCGATAAAAATCGTGATCAATGGCCGGCAGGGAGAGGTGATTGTCAACGGAAGGAAATTCAACAATAGCATGCCTAAGTTTCCCCTTGGCGACGACGATATCGCCAACGTGCTGACCTTCGTTTACAATTCGTTTGGGAACGTCGGACTGGAGGTCACCCCGGACGAAGTAAAGTTCCTTCGCATGCAGCCGCCCGATCCTGAAGGAGCAAGAGCCGCTCCGCAGAAGAGCGAATTTGAGTGACCCACGAACGGAGCACGGAATTGATCGCGGGTTGTGGCTGTGGTTTCATGCAGCCATGACAAGTTCAGCGCTCGTGGGGTGGTTGGCGGTGCGGGCGGGATGGTGGCCAAGTTGGGTGATGGTGGCGGCGTTATCCGCGACCGGGTGCCAATCGACCTCGGCGTCGCGGCCCGCAATGGAAGCGCAATCCGCGGCCGGAACGGAGGAACCTGCCGGCGGGCCCATCGACCCGGAGCGTCCGCCCCCGGTGCTGCCGGAAGCGGCCTTTCTGCTGAGTAAATACGCGGCTTTGGAGCTGACCATTTCCGCAGCTCGAGATGGTTCGATTCAAAAGGTGGTCATTTCCAAACCTAGCCAGGCGAAGTTATACGACGAGTACACGCGGGACTGGGTGGAGAAGCATTGGAAAATGCCGACGGCAAAAGCTGAAGAGGCCGACTTGCGCCAGTTTATTGCTCCGATTGTTTATCCCAAGGCACAGCCTCCGCCAGGTGGGTTTTATCCGCCGCCTTATTACCCCGTTGGCATCATGCAGCGAAGGGAAACGGGATTAGTAATCGTCGAGGTGAAGGTTGCGCCGTCCGGCGAGATCGAAAGTGCTCGGGCGATTGTGAGCAGCGGACATAAGGAGCTGGATGATCATACGGTTAGTTGGGTCCAAAGGAAATGGAAGTTCCCGCCCGGTGAAAAACGGTGGGTCCAGTCCCCTTTCTTGTATATCTTGCAGAGGTGAGGCTTACGCTTGAGATCCGACCGGGTTCGGCGTTGAATGACCGGCATGGAAGCATTCATGGTGTCGAGGTTTTTCCGCGAGACCCGTTGGCTGACTGCGGTTGGTCTGCTCTCGCTGGCCGCCTCCCCGGTCAACGCCGAAGATTCCGTGAACTGGCCGCACTGGCGAGGGCCGCGGGACAACGGCAGCACCGCTCAAGGCAACTATCCGGTGAGGTGGGACGCGACGGATGTGGCTTGGAGCTCTGAGCTGCCCGGCAAGGGCTGCTCGACGCCAATCGTTTGGGACAAACGGATCTACCTGTCCGCGCCGACGAACGGCGCGGACGCGGCGCTGGCTTTTGACTGGACCGGAAAAGGGCTGTGGCAGACCATCTTTGGAAAGGAACAGGCCGGCCGGCATCGGAACGGGTCGGGCAGCAATCCGTCGCCCGCCACCGACGGCAAGAGTCTGTTTGTCTATTTTAAGAGCGGCACGCTCGCCGCGCTGGATTTCGACGGCAAGGTGCGATGGCAGACGAATCTGATCGAGGGGTTCGGCCCGGAGACGCTTTACTGGGACCAAGGGACATCGCCTGTGTTGACCGAGAACGATGTGGTCATCGCCCGTATGCATCACGGAGAGTCATGGCTGGCGGCCTTCGGCAAGGCGAACGGCGAGCTTCACTGGAAAGTTGCGCGCAATTACGAGACGCCGGTGGAAGGCGATAACGCCTACACGTCACCGCTGCTGATTCAGCATCACGGCAAGGAAGCGCTGCTGGTCTGGGGCGGACAGCATCTGACGGCGCACGATGCGGCGGACGGCAAGCTGCTGTGGTGGAGCGGCGATTTCAACCCCGAATCGAAACCGAACTGGCCGGCGGTCGCGTCACCGGTGGTGGCAGGCCAGGCTGTGGTAGTGGCCAGCGGGCGGTCGGATCGCGGTCAACCGCTGCTCTATGGCACCCGACTGGGCGGTGCCGGCGATGTCACGACCACGCACCGCTTGTGGAAGCGCGAGGACACGGGCACGTTCGTACCCACGCCGGTGGAATACGAGGGCCGCGTTTACCTGTTGCGAGACCGCGGGGAAATCGAATGTCTCGACCCGGCGACCGGGAAAACGCAGTGGCGGGATGCGTTCCCCAAGGCCAGTGCGAATTATTATGCATCCCCAATGGTTGCGGGCGGAAAGCTCTACGCGGCGCGGGAGGATGGAACGGTATTTGTGGCAGGAGTGGAAGGGAAGTTTGAGCTGCTGGCGGAGAACAAAATGGGGGAGCGAGTCATCGCTTCGCCGGTCCCGGCAGCAAATCGGATTTTGATTCGAGGGGAGAAGCATCTGTTTTGCGTGGGGTCTGAGTAGAGCGGGAGGGCGGATCGATTACGAGGACGACGACGAGGACGATTACGACCCGCCTTGGCGAGAGACTTCGGCGCGGCGGGGGAAGGTGAGGAAAAGAAAGAGGACGAGGAGGATCCAGAGGATCTGGCCGTTTGGCACGGGAGGCAATCGGTGATAGGGTTTCATATTGTTTATGAGCGAGCCTCCTACGCTCAGTGCGGATCAAAAGGGAAGAACAGCGGCCATCGGTTTGATCATGCTTTGCGCCACAAGCGTTCTGGCCGGCGACTGGCCGCAGTACCGGGGACCCACCACGGACGGAATTTCTCCTGAGCTGATCGCCACGAACTGGCCGGCGACGGGTCCGGTGGTGGTTTGGGCGAACATGTCGCTCACGAACGGTTTTAGCTCGTTCGCAGTCAGCCAGGGGCGGGCATTCGCTATGATGTCCAAAGACGACGGCAGCGGCATTTTGCAGGAATATTGCGTCGCGGTGGACGCTGCCACCGGCACCAACATTTGGGCCGCCCCGATTGACGTTGAGCCCTGGGATCCGAGCGTTAATGCTAACGGCGGTGCAGGAGCGTTTCCCTACGACACCGGCGACGGTCCGCGCACAACGCCTACGGTCAAAGATGACCATGTCATCGCGCTCTCAGGGCTGCTGCACCTGGTTTGCCTGAACGTTACGAATGGCGCGGTCACTTGGAGCAACGACCTGGTCTCTTCGTATGGCGCCAGCAGGATCGGCTGGGACAATGCGGCGTCCCCCTGCCTCGATAATGACCTTGTTTTCGTAAACCTGAATACGGCGCTGGACAGCCAGACGCTGGCGGCCTTTCGCGCGAGTGACGGCGGTTTGGCCTGGAGCTCCCAAAACGAAGGTGTTACTCACACCACGCCGATCGTGGCGACGATCCAAGGAGTGCGGCAGGTGATTTTTGCCACTCAGACGGGCCTGGTCTCACTGGACCGCACGTCGGGTAATTTCCTGTGGAAATTCACTTATCCATTCTTTCCCATCGCCGTTTCGATGGGCGCGTCGCCGGTGGTTTATTCGAACATCGTTTTCTGCACCGCGTCTTATGGCCGGGGCGCAACCGCCGCGCAAGTCACGCTGACCAACGGCACGTGGACGGTCCAACAGCTTTATTACAAGACGGGCCTCAATTACCGCAGCATCTGGATGACACCTATCTGCTTTCAAGGCTATATCTATACGCTGTGCGGGGACAACACTACGTTTCTTACCACGCCGCTCAACTGCATTGAGCTGGCCACCGGGAATCTGCAATGGTCGACCAACAATTTCGGGATGGGCGGCCTCATTCTCGTCGGAACGAATCTGCTGGTGCTGACCGAGGACGGACAGTTGGTCGTGGTTCAACCTGCGCCCGACGCGTACCACGAGTTGGCCCGGTACCAGGCCTTTAACTTCAGCCCGAGCGCGCGGGGCAAGTGCTGGAACAGCCCGGCTTTCAGCAACGGACGCATCTACGCCCGAAGCACTATCGGCGGCATTTGCGTGGATGCCTCGGTCCCTGTGTCGTCGCCGCTGAAGCTGCTTTCGCCGCAATTTCTGAACCGGACGCAACTGCAATTGGTGGTTGGCACGGCGAACGGGACCCCGATCGACTCGACTCGCCTGTCCAAGATCTCGGTGCGGGCCAGCAGTGCGTTGGGGACTGCTGGCACGACCTGGTCCAGCCTGACCAATCCGCTGGCATTGGACGCGAACGGTCAGGCGCGGGTGACTATTACGATCGGCACAGGCCAAACGCGTCAGTTTTACAGTACGGTCGAACAACCTTAAGGAAGCATCTATGTGTGGGAGACCCACAGTAAATTCAGGCGAATTGAAACGGCGGCTGGCGTTTACCTTGATCGAGCTGCTCGTAGTTATTGCCATTATCGCCATCCTTGCCGCGTTGCTCTTGCCGGCGTTGGCGGGCGCGAAGGAACGCGCGAAACGGACCGGTTGCGTGAACAACGTCCGCCAGTTCCTGCTGGCGGCCCACCTTTACGCCAATGACAGCGAACAACGGCTGCCCAGCGGCGCATCGGACAGTAATACGCCCAATGGAGTGTTGGATGACTCGATCCCGGTGCTCTCGGGGCAAACCCGCACGCAGATGGTGCAGTATGCCGGCAACTACAAAGTGCTGGGCTGCCCGAGCCTGGGCGCTCCATTCAACACCGCGCAAGGCTATTATGAAGCCGGATACGGATTTGTTCTGGGCTATAACTACCTGGGGGGACACGCCAACACGCCTTGGCAGTTGCTGCCGGGGAGCGAAGAATGGTCGTCGCCGCAAAAGCTCACCGACGTCAGCACCAACCTGAGCCCGACTTCGCCTTTGTTGACAGACATGAACGACTGGTCGCCCGGTTACGGCGGTTCGGTGATTCCGCATGGCAGGAACGGAGCCGTCCAGGCTAACGGAGATTTCAAGAACGTGAACGCCGACGGAGCGTCGTCGGTCGATTTGGGAGCCACGGGAGGGAATATCGGCAAGATGGACGGGTCGGCCGCGTGGCAGCCGATCAAGAAGATGAGACTGCACCGGGGGTCGCAGCAATACGGTCCGGACGGTTGTTGGGCGATGTGGTAGGGGGTGTGATCGGCACAGCGAAGAGGCTTCATTGTCTGCACGGAAGTTACTAGTTGCGGGTTGAAAGTTGAAGGTTGCAAGTTGGTTTTCGTCAATCCGGAACCTTTAACCTTCAACCTGCAACGAGTAGAATCCGTGCAGAAAGGCAAGTTTCTGGCCATCGTCGAGGTTCTGCGTTCGCCGTGAAGTCCCGGTTAGGGGAGTGTGCGTCCAGCTTGCTGGCGGTGTCGAAAGGGGGGCGAAAAGCGGTAGCCAGCGCCCCGCACACCAAACGCGTCGTGCAATTCGGTTACGGCCTCGGCGCGTTGAGGACAACGCGCCCTACCGCGCTAGCTAAGGCTTGGGCGGGCGGTCAATGAATCGTTTTGTCAGCGAGGGCTACCTGGGCTTGGCTGCCGCACACGAGTTGGAGCGTTTCGATGAACCCCGCGACGTAACGTTCGGCCTCGTCTTTCGTCGAGACGCCCACCTGCCCTTCCAATAACGGGGAGTTCGGCACCGGTTTGACAGAAAGCTTTTGCGCCTGGATAGGTTTAACGCCCGCTTGTTTGCCGATCAAATACTTGAACCGTGAGGAATTCGCCTGCCCGGCCACAAAATTCGACTGTACAGGAGGTGTGACCGAAATCCGGACGGTCACAGTCACCGCCGGACGCTCGCCCCTGCCGCGAAGGATGAGGGCTCCTCCGACGAGAAGTCCGGCCACGAGCAGCGTGATGACCACTATGATCTTCCGATTCATCGTTTGGGTCCGAAAGCAGCGCCGAGCCAGGGTGACAACAATTTCCGCCCAATTCAATCTTCGTCAATGAGTGAGCCGAATGCTTTTTGCCTTGCAAGGGGCTGCTCGGGTTTATTATTTTTTATACGAAATAAATCGAAATGAAGCTCAGCACCGACCAGAGAGCGGCGATCGGATCAGATATCCTGAAGCGGGTGCGCGCGCATCCCGGCACTTCCCGGATCGCGCTTTCGCGCAACCTGAAGCTGGCGCCGTCCACAGTGAGCAACTACGTCGAGAGGCTTGTGACCGGAGGCTTCCTGGCGGAGTCGGAGAAGATGGATTCGGAGTCGGGGCGACCGCCGACGGCGCTGCGGCTTAATCCGGACGGCGGCCAGTTCATCGGTGTCGACTTTGAAGCGCGGAGCATCATGGCGACCGCGGTGGATTTCTCCGCCCGGCCGCTTAAGCAGGCCCACCGGGACATCCAGAAGTCAGATTCGGTGCCCGGGATCATCAGGAAGATCGAACAAGCCATTCTTGAAGTCCTGCCGGGGAACCAGGAACGACCGCTGGCGATTGGTGTCGGGGTGCCCGGTCTGGTGGATCCGCTCAAAGGGATCGCGGTGGATTATAAATACATCGAAGGCTGGCACAACGTGGCGCTGGCGGCGCCGCTGGCCAAACATTTCGGCGTGCCGGTTTACCTCGAAAACACCATCCGTTCGATGGCACTGGCGGAATTGTGGTTTGGCCAGGGGCGAGGTGTCCGGGATTGGCTCTGCATTGGCATCCGCAGCGGCATCGGCGCCGGGATCGTGGCGGGAGGCCAATTGCAACGTGGCCACTCGTACCAAGCCGGCGAGATCGGACGGTGGCGCTGTCCCTGGCCTTCACGCGCGGCGGCGCGGCTTTTTGCCAACGGCGACTCTGCAGCAGCGGCGCCGATGGCCGAACTGCAGGAGGTCGCCTCGGCGCGGGCGATTCTGGCCACCTGGGCGAGGGGACGAGCGGCCGGGGCGAGGAAAGCGCAAGGCCCAGGGCAACCAACGCCCGTTTTTGCCGACCTGGTTCGCGCGGTTCAACAAAACGATGCCTTGGCCCTGCAAATCATCACTGCGGCAGCCGCCATGCTGAGCTGGGCGGTGAGCCAGCTATCATTGGCCTTGAACCCTTCCCGCGTGATCCTGGCGGGGCAGTTGACGCTTCTGGGCGAGGCCCTGTTGGGGCCGTTGCGCCAGCGCGCCGGCGAGCTTTTGCGGGATTGCGGCGCGGACGCGCCGGAAATTGTGAACTCGACGATGGGCGAGTACAGCGGCGCGCTGGGCGCGGCGGCCCTGGCCGTACACGAGTGGAAACCGGCGCTTTCGAGCACATGACCGTAGCGCTCGTCATCGTGGTTATTTGCCTGGCCGGCTTCACGCAAGGCCTAAGCGGGTTCGGGTTTGGGCTCGTGGCGATGCCGCTACTGTTGTTGCTGATGAACCTGAGGGAGGCGGCGGCCTTGATGGTGCTCCTGAACCTGCTGGTCTGCGGCATGACGTTTTTCTCGATTCGCGACCACTATTCGTTCCGCCAGGGGCTGGGCCTGGTGGTCGGGACTTGCCTGGGGGTGCCGCTGGGCGTCTATGCCCTAGTGCGATTGAACGACGTGCTATTGCTTCGCGTCTTGGGGGCGGCGATGGTGTTGATGTGCGCCCACGAATTCATTCTCGCTCGCGCCCGCTCCGTTCACCTGTCACCGCGCCTGGGGCTGCCGTTCGGACTGCTCAGCGGGAGTCTCAGCGGGGCGTTTGGGATGGGCGGTCCGCCGGCGGTGGCTTTCACTTACTCGCAGCCGTGGAGCAAGGAGCAAATTGTGGCGCTGCTCCAGGTCGTGTTCGGCCTGAGCGCGGTCCTGCGGCTGGTCTTGCTGGGCAGCGCCGGTTTGCTGGCCAGCCCACTATTGCTCACGGGGCTGTGGAGCGTGTTGCCTCTCACCGTAGCGATTCTCCTCGGTCAAAAATGTTTTTCCAGAATCCCTCAGTCGATGTTGCGCAACGCCACGTTTGTATTTCTGGGGGCCATGGGTATGAAATATCTCCTGTTTCCGTAAGACCTCTGCAGCCAACATCACATCCACATCGCTTAATTCCTATGAAGCTATTCATCGACACTGCCGACGTCGCTCAGATCCGCGAGGCCTGGAGCTGGGGCATTATTGACGGCGTTACCACCAACCCATCGCACGTGCACAAGTCGGGGCGCAAACCCAGCGAGGTTTACCGCGAGATTTGCGACATCGTGGACGGCCCGATTAGCCTGGAGACTGTTGCCCTGGAAGCGGGAGGCATCGTGAAGGAGGCGCACGAGTTGGCCAAGATTCACAAGAACGTCGTCATCAAGGTCCCCATAATCAAGGAGGGCCTCAAGGCAGTGAAAATCCTGGCCGCGGAAGGTTACAAAACCAATGTGACCGTGACGTTCTCGCCGCTGCAGGCGTTGCTGGCCGCAAAAGTAGGCGCGACGTATATTAGCCCGTTTGTCGGCCGTCTCGATGCCGTTGGCCACGATGGCATGGAGCTGGTGCGCCAAATCAAGACGATCTATCAGAATTACGGGTTCAGCACCCAGATCATTACGGCGGCGGCCCGGCATCCATTGCACGTGCTGCAGGCAGCTCTCGCCGGTTCCGATATCACGACCATGAGCTTCGACATTCTGCAGCAGCTCTATCAGCATCCACTCACCGACGTGGTGCTCGATCAGTTTTTGAAGGACTGGGCCAAAATCCCGGTCAAATGAGCTGAAGACGTCCAACCTGTGCAACGGCGATGAAAACCCACCCTCTCTATCTGAATGGCGAGTTCGTCGTGAGCGAGCCGACCCTCGAGGTCGTTAACCCGGCCACCGGCGAGGCGTTCGCCAGGATATCCACAATCGACGGCCGCCGGGTGACTCAGGCGGTTAGCGACGCGCACGCGGCCTTTCCCCGTTGGCGCGCGCTCACCGGAAAGGCGCGCGGGGAGTTTTTGAGAAAAATCGCCAGCGAAATTGAGCGGCGGCGCGACGAGATTGCCCGCACGATCACGATGGAAAACGGGAAACCCCTGGCGCAGAGCCAGGGTGAGGTCGCCATGTCGATCGACCACCTGGGCTGGTTCGCTGAGGAAGCGCGCCGCGCGTATGGCCGTATCGTTCCGCATCAGGCTGACGGCAAACGCCACCTAGTGGTCAAAGTTCCGATGGGCGTTGTCGCGGCGATCAGTCCGTGGAATTTTCCGCTGGTGCTGGCGCTGCGCAAACTCGCGCCTGCGCTGGCCGCGGGATGCACCACGATTCTAAAGCCAGCCAGCGCCACTCCGCTTTGCGCCGTGGCCCTGGCTGAGTGCGTCGCCGCCGCGCAACTGCCCAAAGGAGTTTTCCAACTCGTCGCCGGTCGGGCCGGGGACATCGCCGCCGAATTCCTGGAAAACCCGCTCTGCCGCAAGATCACTTTCACGGGTTCGACTGAGGTGGGCAAATCGCTTATCCGCGGCGCCGCCAGCCAGGTGAAACCATTGTCCCTTGAACTGGGCGGTCATGCGCCCGTGCTGGTCTTCGAGGACGCGGACCTGGATGCGGCGGTGGAAGGCGCGATGATCGCCAAGTTCCGCAACACGGGTCAATCGTGCATCGCCGCCAACCGCATTTTTGTCCAGCGCTCCATTTATGACAAGTTCCTGGATGAATTCGTCCAAGAAGTCCGCGCACTCAAAACCGGGGATGGCCTGGAACCAGGCGTGCAGGTCGGGCCAGTGGTCAACGAGGAGGGCGTGTCCAAGGGGCTGGAGCACATTCAGGATGCGGTCCGGCGCGGCGCGCGCCTCTTGTGCGGGGGCAAACGTCTTGCCAGGAAGGGCTGGTTCCTCGAACCCACGGTGCTGGCGGATGTGCCTGCCGAGGCGGCGTGCATGTCGGAGGAGACGTTCGCGCCTATCGCGCCCGTCTGTCCCTTCGACAGTGAGGCCGAGGGGCTGGAGCGCGCCAACGCCTCCGCGTATGGACTGAGCGCCTACGCCTTCACGCGCGACCTTAGCCGGACGTTCCGCCTGATGGAAGGTCTGGAAGCCGGCACCATCGGCATCAACGACGGCGTCCCCACCACGAGTCAGTGCCCCTTTGGCGGCCTTAAACAAAGCGGTTGGGGCCGCGAACTGGGCGTCGAGGGAATGGATGCCTTCCTCGAAACAAAACACGTCTCACTCGGATTGGGGATATGAACCGCGAAAAATCACCGAAGCTCGGATTGATATTCCTCGGACGCAAACGGCCGGGGTTCGACCAGGAATGGGGACGGCAGATGGAGGAACGGGTCCGGCTCTGCCTCCAGAAAACGCAGTTCGCCGTGTTCGAACCGGCGGAGAAGACCGTGGATGAAGGGTCGTTGCGCCGGACGATGGACGCCTGCGATGCGGCGCGAGTGGACGCGATCGTTTTGCTTCAAACGACGATGGGCGACGCGCGGCTTTCGCAAACCCTGGCGCAGCGCTGGCCCGACCCGGTGGTGCTCTGGGCGACGCCGGAGAAACCGGATGGCGACATGATCAGCTCCTGTTCCCTGGTAGGGGCCCACTGCTGGGCCTCTGTATTCCGCCAGATGGGGCATTCGTTTGACCTGGTTTATGGCGACCCGGACGCGCCAGAGACGAGGCAGCGATTTGACGAAGCCGTCCGTGTGGCAGCGACGGTGCGCCGGTTGCGTTCCGTTCGTCTGGGCATGATCGGCGGGCAAGCGCCGGGCTATTTCGCCATGAGCGCCGACCCGTTCACAATCCACCGTGGTCTGGGTGCGCAGGTGCAGAGCTTCAGCCTGCTCGGATTCGCCAACGTGGTGAACGGACTAAGCGAGCAGGCGGTAGCGGAAGACGTGGTCCGCGTCAACGCGCTGGGTCTCCCGCTGAAAGACATCGCCGCTGAGGATCTTCCGATGGCCTCACGCATTTACCTGGCGATGCGTTCGTTCTTCGAAACGGAGAGCCTGGACGCTCTGACCATTCGCTGTTGGCCGGAAATGGCCAATGCTTTCGGCCAATGGCCTTACTTCGGCGTGGCCCGTTTGACCGATGAAGGGCGCGCCGTGGCGATCGAAGGCGATGCAGACGCGGCATTGTCAGCCTGGATCGTTGAAACTTTGGGCCTGGGTCGCTGCTACCTCTCAGATTGGCTGGAGCATGACCGCGAAACGATCACGCTTTGGCACGGCGGCGCCGCGCCGTTGTCGCTGTGCGAGGCTGTGGGCAGTCCGGGCGGTCCCACCATCGCACGTCATTTCAACATCAAGAAGCCGGCCGTGGTCGAGGCAACGTTGCGCGCCGAAATGCCCGTTACCTTGTTTCGGTTCTGGCGGCTCGAGGGGAAGTATTTCCTGACGGCGCGAGAAGGGGAGACGCTCCGGCCCAAACGGCACTTGATGGCTACGAACGGCCTGGCCCGGATGCGGCAAGACCCTCGCGAATGGTTCGAGGAACTCTGCCATGAAGGAATGCCGCATCACGTGGCGGTGGTTCAAGGACATCACGCGGCGCTGTTAAAGCGATTCGGCCGCGCGCTGAACATGAAGTTCATCTAGGTGCGCATGACCACCAGGGTCGCCATCGCCATTGGGCTGATCCTCTACGTCGTGTTGACGACGGGGGTTTCGTTCTTTTGGATGGCGCGGGTCAGGAAGCCGGCGGATTACCTCGTGGCAGGACGCGGCCTCCCCATCTGGGTTCTTATCGGCACCATTATTGGAACCTGCATTGGCACTGGCGTGATCATCGGCGGGTCGGGCCTGGCGTATCAGCATGGCTGGGCCGGCTGCGCCTACCCCATCGGGCTGGGGTTGGGGACATTGCTGACGGGACTGTTTTTCGCGCGGATGCGACGCTACCGGTTCATGACGCTCAGTGAGGAAATTGCCTGCTACTACGACGGGAATCGCGGCGTCGTGGAGTTTTCGAACATCACTTTGTTTCTGTCGCAATTGTGCTGGCTGACGGTCCAGATCATGGGCGGGGCGGCAGTCCTCGGGGCGGTTATCGGACTGCCTTACAAAGTCTGCGTGGTGCTGGCGGGTCTTGCCAAAGCGGTGATCTCGATTCCCGGCGGGCTCAAGGCAGTCGTGTACACTGACGTTCTCCAGACGTTCGTCCTTTTCAGCGGCTTCGGCTTTCTAATGTGGTCCGCGCTGGCGGACACCGGCGGATTGGCGGGGTTGCGGCAGGTGGTTCCTCCTGACTACTTCTCCTTCCTTGGTGTTGCGTCGCTCGGGGGGTGGAGTGTGTTGAGCTTGATCCTGGTGCTGACTTTGAATCCCATTGCCGATCCCGGCCGCCGGCTGACAATCTATAGCGCCCGCACCGAATCCGGCGCTCGTTCGAGCATGGTGGCATCGGGGGTGACGGTGATCGCCTTCTCCGTGGTGATTGGCATTACCGGCATGTACACTTACCGGCTCAACCCGCACCTGCCGGTGCCGGACCAGGCGTTGCCGTGGCTGGTCATGAACGTTCTGCCTCCGTGGTTGGCAGCCTTTGTGGTAGTCGCGGCGGTGGCTGGTATGTCCTCCGCTGCCAACGGCAATGCCGCCGCCGCCGGCACTTTTTTCGTGCGGCATATTTATCCCCTGGCGACCGGAAAATACCCCAAACGGCCGGTGGTGGTCGCGCGGTGGGCGCTGGCCTGCGCGTTCCTCGCCTCAACAGCGCTGGCGCTTTACACGAAGAGCATCGTGGGATTCGTCGTCAGGTTTTTGCCGCTGACCATGAGCGGGCTGGCGGTGATTATCCTTCTCGGGCGCTTCTGGAAATGCGCCACCTGGCAGGGCGCGCTGTCGGCCCTCGTGATCACGCCAGCGGTATCGCTGGCCCTGATGTTCCTCCCTGCGGCTGCGATGTTCCGTGAGAACCCGATCATTCCCGCGACCTTGGTAGGCTTGCTCGCTCACATTGTGGTCAGCCAGTTGACCCCGGCGTCGCGCCGCACGTTCGAGCAGGTGGCCAAGGAGCTGGAGCATGAACGGCAGGCCATCGAAGGCCCATCTCCAGAAAAATTACCCGTCCCCGATTACCAGTCACGAATATGAAGTTGTATAACGCCAAACATCTTTGCGACCAGGCTGCGGCCAAAGGCTTCGGCATCCCCGCCCTAAACAACAACGGCGGCACGTACGACATCGGCCGCGCCATCTTCGAAGCCGCCGAGGAATTGCAGTCCCCGCTGATCGTTCAGTGTTATGAACCCAACCTGGAATACCGCGGCTTCGACTACGCAGGCCACTTGCTGAGGTACCTTGCCGCAGAAACCACCGTTCCTTTGGCCATCGCTCTCGACCACGGGAAAAGCCCGCAATCGGTGTTGCGGGCTGTGCGGGCCGGCTTCACTCACGTGATGATCGACTATGCGGACAAGCCTCTCGACGAGAACGTGCGGGGCACGCGGGAAATCCTCAACCTCGTCCGCCCGCTGGGCATCAGCGTAGAGGCGGAGATCGGCCACATCATTAAAAGTTCGGATGCGTCCAGCCAGCGCGCTGCGACGGTAAGCGTCGCTGAGGCGAAGGAATTCACTGCCAAAGTGGACGTCGATCTTCTGGCCGTGGCGGTCGGCACCACCCACGGCATCTTCAAAGAGCAGCACGGGATGGATTTCGGACTGATGTCGCAACTGCGGTCTGCCGTCAAACCACCCCTTGTCCTGCACGGCACCAGCGGCATCTCGATGGCGGATATCTCGCGGTGCGTTAAAGCCGGCATGACGAAGATCAATTTCGGCGAAGGCCTGCGCATGAACTATATCCGCTACTTCAATGAATTGAGCCAAACCCTCAACCACGAGCATCACGTCTGGCGGATCGCCCGCGCGGCCAAAGATCGGCTCAAGGAAGACATCAAAGAAATCATCCGCGCGGTCGGCTCCGAGGGCAAAGCTTCAGCCATCAAAGGATGAACCCCATGAAGAAAACACCTGGATACCCCGGTAACGTTTCGAGGAGGCAGTTCGTGCAACATTGCGCCCTCGGCGCTATGACCCTCGCGGCGGCTCCCATTCTGGGTTGCCGTACGGCTGGCTCAGGCCGCGGCATACGCCAGAGCGGTCCAGCCACGCGGACCCTCATGCTGGACCGCGATTGGCTCTTCGGCGGGAAATTTGCGCCCGACGCGGTCGTCCCTCACTTTAACGATGCCGCCTTTGCTCGCGTTTCCATCCCTCACAGTGTTGCCCGGCTTTCCTGGCAAAACTGGGACCCGGCGGCGTGGCAGGATGTTTGGCTCTACCGCAAGCATTTCACGCTCCCAGCGGATTGGAAGGGGTTGCGAACATTCCTGCATTTTGAAGGGGTCATGGTCGGGGCCACTCCCACGATTAACGGCCATACCTTGCCCCAACACCTGGGCGGCTACCTTCCTTTCCAGTACGAGATCACTGATTCGGTTACTGAAGGTTCAAACGTGCTCGCCCTCGCCGTGGACTCCCGTTGGAGCAATGTGCCGCCAGAGGGCGCGGCCGTTGGCGCCAAACGGGTCGATTACCTCGAAGCAGGTGGCATCCACCGCCCCGTTCGGCTGGAGGCCGCGCCGCAGATCTTTATCAGTGACGTCTTTGCCAAGCCGGTCAAAGTGCTGGATGCGGACCGACGCGTGGAAGTCCTCTGCTCGATTGACGCGGCGGTCCCGGCTGCGCAACTCGCTCAACTCGTTGTCGAATTGCGGCGTGGCGCCGAGGTAATCAGCCGCGCCGAGGAATCGTTGCGTGTAGATGCGCCCGGTACTCAGCAGGTGGCGCTCAGAATGTCGAACCTCGGTAACGTGATGCTCTGGGACGTGCGGGCGCCCCATGTTTACGAGGTTGTGACGACACTCGTCATCGGGGGCAAGCCGGTCCATGACCACCGTGTGAGCATCGGACTCCGGGACGCGCGCTTTGAACTCGACGGGTTCTTCCTGAATGGCAAGAGGCTGCAAATCTTCGGCCTGAACCGTCATGAAGTATTTCCCTATGTCGGCTACGCAATGCCGGCGCGGGTGATGCGGCGCGACGCCGAGATGCTTCGCCGCGAGTTTAATTGTAACATGGTTCGCTGCTCCCATTATCCGCAATCGGAGGCGTTCCTCGAGGCCTGCGACGAGTTGGGCTTGATGGTGTGGGAGGAGGTTCCAGGCTGGGGTTACCTCGGCGACGCCGCCTGGAAGGAATTGCTGGTGCGAGATGTGGGGGATATGGTGCGGCGCGACCGGAACCACCCGGCCATCGTTATTTGGGGAACGCGCGCGAACGAATCGGCGAACGACGTCGAACTCTACCGACGGACCAAAGCGCTGGCGAGGTCGCTCGACGACTCCAGGCCGTCCTCCGGTTCCATGACCTCCGGCTCCCGTAGCAACTGGAAACAAGGTTGGGACGAAGACGTCTTTGCCTTTGACGACTATCATTCCGCACCAGATGGCACCGTGGGCATCGAAGGACCGACGCCGGGAGTGCCTTACCTGCTGGCGGAGGCGGTAGGACAATTCAACTACGCCAACCGCAAAGGTTTTGACGCCAAGTATCGCCGCGCAGGCGACGTGGCTTTGCAGCGGCAACAGGCGTTACGCCATGCGCAGGCGCACAGCAAGGCCGCCGCGAATCCGCGCATCTGCGGAGTGATTGCCTGGTGCGGCTTCGACTACGCGAGTTTGATCAACCCATTTAATAACGTGAAATGTCCCGGTGTCGCGGATATTTTCCGCATTCCGAAGCTCGGGGCGTCGTTTTACCAGGCCCAGGGCAGTCCGGGAACGCGGCCGATTATCCAGCCTAACTTCTACTGGGATTTCGGGCCGCAGACTCCGCACGGTCCGGGCATGCACGCCGCTATTTTCTCCAACTGCGAGCGTTTGGAATTATTTGTCGATGGCCGGTCACACGCCACGCTCCAGCCCGACACGGCGAACTACCCGCATCTCGCGCATGCGCCGTTCTTTGCGGACCTCGAGCTGGATGGCAGCGCACGACCGGAACTGCGCATCGACGGTTATGTCGGCAATCGCGTTATCCTGTCGCGCTCGTTCTCCTCGGATCCTGCCCGCGACCGCTTGCTGCTCGTCGCTGACGATGCTGAACTGATGGCGGACATCGTTGATGCCACGCGGCTCGTATTCAAGGTAGTGGACAAGTACGGTTCTGAGCGCGCGCTTGCAGGGGGCGAAATCCTGTTCGAACTCAGCGGGCCGGGGGAATTGGTGGGTGATAATCCTTTTTCGCTCGCAGACAGCGGGGGTGTCGGCGCGCTCTGGGTCCGAACCCTCCCCGGTCGTTCCGGGCGTATCAGAGTGAAAGCGATTCATTCGTCTCTCGGCCCAGGCGCTACCGAAATCATTGCACGGGGTCAGGTGTGAGGCTCGACGCGCCGCACCGTTCGTGATACAAGCCGTCTGCAGTGAAGATGACAACCGCCCTTGCGAAGCGGCCATTCCTGATTCCGGGTGTGGCGGCAATCGTCGCCGTCGTAGCACTCGTCCTTTGGCTGGCCCGCGGGCCGGATGGCAACTTGAGGCTGCGATTGCCGGGAACCGACCAGGCGCCCAGCGGCGGAACAGGCGCAAAATCGAACCCGGTTCTTGCTGGCAAACTGATTCCCTCCGACGGTAAACCGTCTGACCTTCCCGGCGCCTGGCCGAGGTTCCGCGGTCCGGATGGCGATGCCATCAGCAAGGAAAGCACGCCTCTCCTGCGAACCTGGGAAACATCCGGGCCGCGGCAGTCGTGGGCGGTTGACGTCGGCGAGGGTTTCGCGGGCGCCGCGGTGCTGAGCGGCCGGGTGTATGTGATGGATTATGACCACGAGCACAAGCAGGATGCATTGCGCTGTTTATCGCTCGCGGATGGCCGTGAGATTTGGCGTTACTCCTATCCGGTTTCCGTTAAGCGCAACCATGGCATGTCGCGAACCGTTCCGGCGGTCACCGATCGGGTGGTTATCGCGATGGGGCCGAAGTGCCATGTAGTTTGCCTGAACCCGGTGACGGGTGAGCTCCGCTGGGGATTGGATTTGGTGAGGCAATACGGCGCGACAGTTCCTCCCTGGTATGCCGGCCAGTGCCCGCTGCTCGACAGGACCAACCTCATCCTTGCGCCGGGCGGACAAGAGGCCCTTTTGGTGGCGCTCGACGCAGAAACCGGTGCGGAACTGTGGCGCACGCCGAATCCGCGTGGTTGGAAAATGACCCACTCCTCGGTCGTGCCCGGCGAGTTTGAGGGCGAGCGCATGTATGTGTACTGCGCGAACAACGGCGTCGTCGGCACTTCGGCCAAGACCGGCGCAATTTTGTGGGAATGCCCCGATTGGAAGATCAGTCTGGCGACCGTGCCATCGCCGGTGATTCTGGACGGTGGTCGGATTTTCCTCTCCGGCGGCTATGGCGCGGGCAGCCTTATGCTCCAGCTGAAGAAGGAAAATGGCGCCATCGTTGCTCAACCCGTATTCAGACTGAGACCAGAAGTCTTTGGCGCGACGCAGCACACGCCGATTCTCTACGGCGACCACCTCTACGGCGCGCGGGCGGACGGGAAATTCGTTTGCCTGGCCGAGGATGGCAAGGTGGTTTGGACCAGCGGCACTGGCCGGCAATTCGGCCTCGGTTCGTTCATCCTGGCGGACGGGGTTTTCCTGGCGATGAATGATTCGGGCCTGCTGCGGCTCATCGAGGCGACGCCTGAGCGCTACCACCTGCTCGCGCAGGCGCAGGTGTTGAGTGGGCACGAATCGTGGGGGCCACTAGCGCTCGCTGGGGGGCGCCTCATCGCGCGCGATCTGACGCGGATGGTGTGTTTGGATGTGGGCCCGCACTAAATGGTCATGAACCTGCAGTCAAGCTTGGCCTGGATGGCGGTCAGTGCCGTCTGCGCGCCCGGTTTGCTGACGGCCGCGGACCATCCGCAATGGGGGCAAGATTTTTCCAGAAACATGGTGTCCGCGGAGAGGCACTTGCCGGATTCGTTGGACCCCGCGACCGGGAAAAATCTCAAGTGGAAGGCGCGCCTCGGAAGTGAGACGCACTCCACGCCGGTGATTGCAGGCGGCAAGGTCCTCATCGGGACCAACAACGAGGAACCCCGCGATGCACGGCGCCAGGGCGATCGCAGCGTGCTGATGTGCCTGGACGAGAAGGACGGGCATTTGCTGTGGCAACTCCTCGTGCCCAAGCTGACTAACAGCATTTACTGGGACTGGCCCAAGGCAGGAATCTGCTCCCCGGCGACTGTCGAAGGCGACCGGGCTTACATCGTTAGCAACCGCGGCGAGGTGCTCTGCCTCGACTTGAAGGGACTCGCCGACGGAAACGATGGGCCCTTCGTGGACGAAGCGCGCCACGCAGTGCCCGCGGGTGACACTCCCATCGTTTTAACGAACACGGACGCCGATATTATTTGGGCCTTCGATATCATCAAGGAATGCGGTGTGCGTCAGCATGACCAGGCCTATGGGTCCGTTCTCATCGATGGACCGTTTCTTTACGTCAATACCTCGAATGGAGTCGATGATACACACAAGCAAATCCACGCGCCGGACGCGCCGAGCTTAATCGTGCTAGAAAAAGCCACCGGCCGGCTGGTGGCAAAGGACAACGAGCGCATCGGCCCGCGGATCTTCCATAGCACCTGGTCGCCGCCAACCCTGGGCAAAGCGGGTGGCCAGGGCCGGATCTTTTTCGGAGGCGGCGATGGCGTACTTTACGGCTTCGAACCGCTGAGGACGGCGCCTCGGCCGGGAGAGGTGGTCCCGTTGAAAAGAGTGTGGCGGTTCGATTGCGATCCAACCGCGCCGAAGGAGCAGGTGCATCGATACAACAGCAACCGGCGCGAGAGTCCCAGCAATATCAAGAGCACCCCCGTCTTTGCTGACGGACGCCTGTATGTCACGGTAGGGGGTGACGTCTGGTGGGGGAAAAACCAGGCCTGGCTGCAGTGCATCGATGCGCAGGGAACTGGAGATACCACAGGCGAAGCCCTGGTCTGGTCCGTTACACTGGACAAGCACTCGATGTCTACGCCGTCTGTCTCCGGCGACCTGGTGTTCGCCGCTGACTGTGGACGCAAGGTTTATTGCGTTGAGGCTCGAGCCGGCAAAGTCCGCTGGGTCCAGGAAACCAACGGCGAGATCTGGAGCTCGACCCTGGTGGCCGATGGCAAGGTGTATGTCGGAACCTGCCGGGGCGATTTCTGGGTAATGGCCGCCAGCCGGGAGAAGAAGGTCTTGCGAACCATTCAGTTCGACAGCCCAATCCATGGCTCGCCGGTCGCCGCCAATGGGGTCCTGTACGTGACGACCATGCACTGGCTTTACGCCTTTCAGGAGCAAAACCTTTGACCGCCACTGGCCAATTCCGGCTATGTCCAGGCCAAAAAAGGGTTGGGTTTCGCCAAGATTGAAGTAGCCGCTCTTTCTGGCAGGGTTGAGTCTCTTTTGAGTTAAAACCAAACCAACGTGGCCATGCGCTTTTCTACCGAAAAGGTTGGAAGCCGGCGCGGATTCTTTCGCGCGACGCTGCGCTATGGGCTTTTAGGATTGCTGGCCGCGGCTGCCAGCCTCGCGGCCCGCAAGCCGAGATCATCAGGCCAACGCTGCATCAATCGCGGCATCTGCGGCGACTGCGGCGTGTTCGATCAATGTGGGCTGCCGCGCGCGCTCTCAGTCAAACAGGAGAAAGGGCGACGCACATGAACCACCCTTCCCGGGGCGGGGACGGCCGCATCCCTGATGATCCGCGCCGGCAAAGCGCTCACGCTGACGTGGCCGTCCCCGCCCCGATACTTTCGGCGAACCGATTGGTGAATCGGCGCGACTTTCTCCAGCGCGCGACCGAAACGGCGAAGCTCGCTGGTTTGGGCGCCGCGCTAGGCATGTTCGACCGGAGCCGCGCAGCGGCGGCCTCGGCGACAGCAAACCCCTGGGCCTACGACGATAGCAAGGTTCGCAAGACCGACCCGAAACTGCTCCATTACCATGAAGTCAGTCATTTTCGTTGCACCCGACCTTCGCCGCGGTGTATCGCGTTGACTCAGGATGAACACCTCTTGATCGGCGCGGGGAAGTATCTGAGCGAGCATAGTGTTGACGGAACGCGGGTTTCAGAAATCGCGCTGGCGGACGAGGTCCGTTGCGTTGGAGCCACGCCGGACGGCTCGTTGTATGTCGGCCTGCGCCAGCACGTTGAGGTTTTCGACCGCAAGGGTCAGCGCCGTGACACCTGGCCGTCGCCCGGTTCGAAATCCTACTTCACCGGCATCGCCGCAGGCGAAGCTGATGTTTTTGTGGCAGATGCCGGGACTCGCGCAGTCCTGCGGTACGATCGTTCCGGACGACTGAAGGGGCGCATCGGTGAAAAGGACAAAACCCGGAACATCCCTGGGTTTATTATTCCCAGCCCATTTTTCGACGTGGAGATCGCTCGTGATGGTTTGGTGCGTGTGGCAAATACAGGGCGGCACCGCGTTGAGGCCTACACGTTTGATGGGGACCTTGAACTGTCATGGGGCACGCCAGGCTGGGCCATCGAGAACTTCTGCGGCTGCTGCAACCCTATCAATCTCACGCTGCTGCCGGACGGGCGGGTCGTCACCTTCGAGAAGGGCATTCCGCGAGTTAAAGTGTACACCGCGGAAGGTGGGTTCGAATCGATCGTAGCCGGGGCCGAGTCCTTTGCGGCGAACGCGAAGGTCTGTGGTCCGAACGATTGTACGCTAGGAGGCCTTGATGGCGTTGCGGATGCCAAGGGCCGAATTTACATTCTCGATCTAGTGGCCGCGGAGACGCGCGTGATGGAGCGGGACAAGGCCGGCGCATGAAGGACACAGGCGCACCCAAAAGCGACCTGAAACCGGTCCGGCGCCGGCGGTTTCTCCAGACGGGGGTGCGCGCCGCCGCGGTAACCGGGCTGGCGGGACTGTTTGCTGGACTCGCCCGGCACAGCGCCTCACAAGGAATGGTCTGGCAAATTGACCCGGAAAAATGCCTGCGCTGCGGCAACTGCGCGACTCAATGCGTCCTGGAGCAATCGGCGGTGAAGTGCGTGCAAGCCTACGCGATCTGCGGCTATTGCCAGCTTTGCACGGCCTATTTTGAGCCGGAACCGAACGACCTGAACACGGGCGCTGAGAATCAGTTGTGCCCCACCGGCGCGATCCAACGCACTTTCGTCGAAGACCCCTACTACGAATACGCGATCGATGAGCGGTTGTGCATCGGCTGCGCCAAGTGCGTCGAAGGCTGCGTGCGTTTCGGCAACGGCTCGCTCTTTCTGCAAATCCGCCACGACCGTTGCGTGAACTGCAACCAGTGCTCAATCGCCAGAACGTGCCCCGGCGACGCGTTCCGCCGTGTGCCGGCGGCACAGCCCTACCTGCTCAAGACGGTCGCGGGGTAAAATGAGCTTAGGGTTACAATTTCGAATCCCGAAGTCGCTAATTCCTCTGCGACTCATTTCGATCTTCATTTTCCTCGCCGTGGTAGCTTTCTTTGGCTTCCTCGCGGGAGCCGAGCAGCGGTTTCAGCCGCCGGAGTTCGAGGGAGGGCACAAGTTGCCGCTCACGACGATCCCCACGCCACGCGCGCCGCTGCTGCAATACGTGGACCTCGCTGTGCTGACTGCGTCTCTGGCGCTAGCAGGGTGGTTGGTCCTCAAAAAGCGCTCACGCCGGGGCCTGATGGCCCTTTCGATTTTCTCTCTGCTTTACTTCGGGTTTTGGCGAAAGGGTTGCATTTGCTCGATCGGTTCGGTGCAGAACGTGGCGCTGGCGATCGCCGACCGCGGGTACGCGCTGCCTATCACGGTGGCGGCGTTTTTTGTGTTGCCGCTCTTGTTTGCACTTTTTGCCGGCCGGCTATTCTGCGCGGGGGTCTGTCCGCATGGCGCGTTGCAGGACCTGGCATTGCTCAAGCCGCTGAAAGTGCCCCCCTGGCTCGAACAGGGATTGAGCGTGCTTCCTTTCGTTTACCTGGGAGCTGGGGTGTTGTTCGCGGCGACGGGAAGCGCGTTTCTTTTTTGCCAGTATGATCCCTTCGTGCCCATCTTCCGTTTGAGCGGGCGGACCTTGATGGTCGCGGCCGGGGTAGTGCTCCTGGTCCTGGGGATGTTTGTCAGCCGGCCATTCTGCCGTTTTCTGTGTCCGTTCGGCGCCCTGTTGAAACTGTGCGCTGTCGCCGCGAAGTGGCGTGTGGCGGTGACCCCGGACCACTGTGTTCGTTGCCGGATCTGTGAGGTGACCTGCCCCACAGGCGCGATTGTCGAACCCGAACCCACGATTCTGGATGCCCAAGTCCTCGGCCAGGACCGCAAGCGTTTGGTCTTGCTGGCGGTGCTGTTGCCGGTGCTGGTGGCCGGTGGCGCCTGGCTGGGCCGGCAGTTCAGCGTGCCGGCTTCACGCATGCATCCGACGGTAAGCCTGGCGGAGCGGTTGGTCCGCGAGCAAGCGGCCCCAACAAAACCTGAGGCGCAACGCTCGAAGGGCGCGCTTCCCTCGGTGGAGGAACTGGCGCTGGCCCGCGCGGAACAAGCGCCAACAGAGATTTTCACCGCGGCGAGGAGCATTCGCCGGCAGTTCATAATTGGCGGCTGGATTTTTGGCGGCTGGGTGGGATTGGTCATCGGCGCGAAACTGGTCAGCGTGTCCGTTCGCCGTCCACGAACCGATTACGAACCGGAACATGGCGGTTGCTTTGTGTGCGCGCGTTGTTTCGATTACTGTCCGCGGGAGCGAGTGAGCACGCGCATGGTGGCGGCGGCTGGAACGGCCCCCGCGACCGGTGCGGCGCCGCGCTCGGTTTGACCTGATGGCCATCACTCAATCAACCACGCCGGTCGCCCGCGCGGGCGAAAACCCGACTGCAACGGCCGCCCTAGCCTGGCGAATGACGACCTGGGTGGCGGGCGTTTTTTCGGTGCTAGTGGGTCTGGCGATGGTTCTGGGCCGCATCCAGGCCGGGTCGGGCGTTCCGTTGGAATCGCCTCAACTCAAGCAGCTCAAAGAAGCGCTCCGGGCGAACCCGGCTGACGAACACAAAAAGCAAGGCATCCGCGACCTGGACTTGCGGCTTCGCCAGCAGCAATTCCGCCATCTGGCCCGCTTGCGGTCAGGCGCCTGGTTGCTTGCCGGCGGCGGTGTTGTATTTCTCCTCTCCATGTATCAGGTGGCAAGCCTGGAGAGGCAGCGTTTACGACCCAAACCGAGGCTAGGCGCGCCTCAAGACCGAGCCGTACGCGCTGCCACCCAGGCGCGCTGGTCCGTCGCGGCCAGCGGCGGAGGCATCGGCGTCTTGCTCTTTATTCTGAGTCTCTCCCCCAGCGGTACGTTGCCAAATCAGGCACTGGAGGCCAGGCACGAGGGTAACGGCGCAGCACCCGCTGCCGCGGCAAATGATGCGGTGCCCTTTGCGGAGCTCGAAAAAAACTGGCCCCGCTTCCGGGGCGTCAATGGCAGCGGTGTGTCGTTGTTTACGAACGCACCAAGCGAGTGGGACGTAAAGACCGGCTCGGGCATCGGCTGGAAGGTTGCCGTGCCGTCAGGCGGGTTCGGTTCGCCGGTCATCTGGAACGACCGCGTCTTTTTGTCGGGTGGCGATGCCAGCCAGCATGAAGTCCTCTGCTTCAACGGGCAGACCGGTGAAATTCTGTGGCGGCAGGCCGTTACCAACGTTCCGGGAAGTCCGGCAAAACCGGTGGAGGTGCCGGAATCCTCGGGTGTCGCCGCGGCGACGGTGGCCACCGATGGCCGCCGTGTTTACGCCATGTTCGCCAATGGCGACCTAGTGGCGCTAACACTCGACGGCAAGCTCGCCTGGGCAAAAAGTTTCGGCGCGTTGAAGAACCCTTACGGGAACGCGTCTTCTTTGGGAATCTGGCAGGGCCGGCTCATCGTGCAACTAGACCAGGGCGAGAGCGAAGAGGGCAAGTCCCGCCTCTACGCGCTGGACGGGCGCACCGGGCAGATCGTATGGCAGCAACCACGGAAGGTGGCCAGCTCGTGGTCATCGCCGATTGTCTTCGAGACGGGCGGCAAGGCGCAGATCGTGGCGCTGGCAGTTCCCTGGGCCATCGGTTACGCGGCGGCCGACGGCACGGAGCTGTGGCGGGTCGAGTGCCTCAACGGCGAAGTGCTGCCTTCGCCGGTCTTCGCAAGGGGCATGCTCTTCGTGGCCAGCCCTTCGGAGAAACTCCTCGCGATCCGGACCGACGGGCAGGGCGATGTCACCAAGACCCACGTGGCGTGGAGCACCGAAGAAAACGTCCCCGACATCGCGAGCCCCGTCAGCAATGGCGAACTCGTCTTCACGCTCACCAGCCCCGGCCTCTTGACTGCCTTCGACGCGAAGGACGGAAAGAAACAGTGGGAGCACGATTTCGAAATGGATTTCCATGCCTCGCCCGGTCTGGCGGGCGACCGCCTCTATCTTTTTAGCCAGAAGGGAACCGCCATTGTCGTCGAAGCCGCCCGTCAGTTCCGCGAGCTGTTTCGCACGGAGATGGCCGACTCCTTCCACGCCAGCCCGGCATTCGTTCAGGACGGTATCATCCTTCGTGGCGTGACCAATTTGTGGAAGCTTAAGGCTCTCAATCCCTCGCGCTGACTTCTTTAGCGCCGCCGACGCTGATGAGATGTTGGCTCGTGTGGATGTACATCCGGCCGCCCGCGACCGCGGGTGTGCTGCGAGTCAACTCCCCCAGCGGATTCTTCGCCAGCAGCTTAAAGTGGCCGGATGCTTCCGCCACCACGACGTCGCCACGGCTCGAGACACAAAAGAGCCGGCCATCCACACAGACCGGCGAGCCAAAGAAATCTCCACCGACGCGCTCCTGCCATTTGACCTCTCCCGTCGCTGCCTGAACGCAACTGACAATCCCACCGTCACCCCAAAGGAAAAGATGCTCGCCGAAATAAATGCTGGTGGGCACATACGGAGCCGAGCGCCGGATGGAGTAGGCCAGCTGAGGCTTTTTGCCACTGGCCGGGTCGCCCGGACGGACCGCGACGACGTAATTTCCACCGCCACCACTGCCGCACGAGCCGATGACCAAATCGCCCGCCACCAAAGGCGAGCTCACGGACCGTTTATCGAAGGCGGTTGGAAAATCCCACAGCACCTTGCCGTTGTCGGGGTCGAGCGCGGAAATCCCGTGCGCGTGACTGTTGAAGATCAGCTCGGGTTTGCTGTCTTTCGGCTGATAGACACACGGCGTCGAGTACGCGGCCTCGGCGGTCTTGCGCGGGGTTTTCCATCGTGTTTCACCTGTCGCGGCATCGACCGCAATCAGGAAGCTCTCGCCGTCCTGCTCGTTGGCCAGGATGACCTTGTCCTGGTAGAGGATTGGGGACGAGCCGTTGCCGTGCTGGCTGACGAAGGGCCCGAGGTCTTTTTCCCAAATCGTTTTGCCCTGGTGATCCAGCGCCAGCAAGGTGCAGCGCGCGGGCACACTCCAGCAGACATAAACGCGCTGCGCATCCGTCGCGGGCGAGCTCGAAGCGAAGCTGTTGTAGTTATGCTTCGGATAGGCCGTGAACGCGAATGACTTCTGCCAAAGCACGCGTCCATCTGTGGCGCTCAGGCACACGACGATTACCTGGCCCGCCTGGTCGTCGCCGGTGGTGAGAAAAACCTTGTCGCCCCATACCGCCGGCGACGAGTGGCCGGCGCCGGGCAAGGGGACTTTCCAGTTAAAGTCTTTCTCGGTCCAGGTGGCCGGGATGGTCTTCGCATTGCTAATGCCGGAGCCGTTGGGTCCGCGAAACCGGGTCCACTCCTGGGCGGGACAGAGCAGGATTTGGCACAGGAGAAAGAAAGAAAGCACCGAAAGTTGACTGAGAACGCCTCGGCGGCGTGACAGAGCCGCCGCCGACAACGTTCGCGCATGCATGTTCATGAGGATTGGGCTCCAAAGCGGCAGGGGACTGGCGCACTCCAAAACGCAAGCGTGATTGGTTGCTCGCTCATTTCTCGGCGATGCAGTAAAGATACTCGCGGCCGCGCAGGAAGAGGTCCTTACCGACGGCTGCCGGTGAGGCATCAAATTTATCGTCGAGCTTGTTCGTGGCGAGCACATCGAGTTTATCCGACTGCTTCAACACCACGATAGCGCCGTTCCGCCCGGTCAGGTAAACCTTGCCGCCCGCACCGAGCGGTGAGGCATAGACTCCCTGCAACCCTTCGATTCGTTCGGCGTCCACAAGCACTTGGCCCGTCCTGGCATCGAGGCAGGAAAGGACCGGATTGTTGTTCGCGAAAAAATAGAGCTTCCCGTTGTAGAGCAGCGGAGACGGCACGTAGGGCGTGCTTTTCTTGTACGTCCAGGCAATCGCGTCGGTGCCGGTAAGGTCACCGCTTCGTCCCAGATGAATCGCCAGGAGCGCGTTTCCTTGAAAGCCGCTCATGCAATAGACCATGTCGCCATCCGCGACGGGCGACGGAATCACATTGCGCGTCAGGCCGCCGCATTCCCAATTGACTTTGCCTGATTCCGGGGCGTAGCTGCGGATTTTGCCGGTGGCCGCCACCACAATCTGCGCTTTACCCTCCGGCTCGACGACCAGCGGCGTAGCCCACGACGTGTGTTCTTCGCGCGATTGTTTCCAGAGTGTTTTGCCGGTGTTTTTGTCCAGTGCCGTTATGAACGACCCGTCCTCGTTGTCCCAATTCACGATGAGCATCTCTTTGTAAAGCGCAGGCGAACTGCCTTCGCCGAAGCCCATCGCGATTCGCATTTTGCCGAGGTCCTGGCTCCATTCCAACTTGCCTTTCATATCATAGCAATAGAGGCCGCGTGAACCGAAATAGGCCCAAACGTGCTTCCCGTCGGTAACACCCGAGGACGACGCAAACGTGCCCTCGTTCTGGCGGACTCCTTCATGCGGGACCTCTTGGCGGGCGACCTGCTGCCACAACACCTTGCCGGTCGAACGGTCGAGGCAAAGAACCGCGAACTGGTAGGCTTCAGTCGGCTTCGGTCCGCCCCCAAACCCACCCCTCCGGCCGCCCGGACCTCCGCCTGGCCCACCAGGGCCGCCGTCGGAATCAGGCCGCGCTGCGGAGTTTTGGTCGTTCGCCCCGCCAGAGGTGCTCTCAGGCTTCTTCCCGGTAGGAATGGCTGTCTGGACAAACACCAGGTTGTCCCAGACCACGGGCGTGGACGAGCCTTCGCCCGGAAGCCTCGCCTTCCAACGGACATTGTTGCTCTCGTTCCAGGTGGTTGCCGGGTCTGCCAAAGGAGCGACTCCGTTTTGCAGTGGTCCGCGCCATTGCGGCCAGTTTTCATCGGCCGCCGCCGCTGCCACAAACCCGACGCTCGATAAATAAACCAGTCCGAGCACGGCCACAGACGAACCCGCGAACCTTTGAAGCTTCATTCTTGTTCTTTTGGTTTGAAGTTTATTGCTCCGTATCTGCTTGTTCCAGCACTTTAAGGATCTTATCGAAGGAGCTCCGCAGCTCGCTGTAATCCCGGACGTCCACCGTGAAACGAGCGTCCGGGTTGGGCCGTGATCGCGCGTGACCGTCGGCGAACAAAACGTCCACGAACCTCTGCCGGTGATTGGTGCGGGGGATGACGTTGAACGACGCCAAATCAGGCGGACACAGGAACTCCGTGTCGATGACGAGGGCGCAGATGGGCAGACCCGACCGGTTATTACCGAGCTTGTCGAGCTGAAGGGTGTCTGGTGGGGAAGTATTGGTCGGGCTGTCGAACAACTGGACGTTCCCGGCGTGGCGATAATAATAGCTGCATTGGGCCTGGTTTGTGCCGACCTTGGCCAGCTCAGCGTCCGCATCCAGTGGGTGATCCGTGCCAGGACAGAACAGGACTTTCGGCTGGTTAGCCAGGTATTGCTGTAACAGCAGGCCCAACCCAACCGGAGCGCCGCCTTTGAGTGAGAGCAGGCTCGTCGGCGCGCCGGTAGAAGGATAGAAGTCCGCAGGACTCGTAAAGGGCGGCGCTTTCGGGCCGTAGGGAATCCTTCCGGAGTTGTCATGGGCGTACGCGTGAATCGCCAGGCCCATCTGCCGCAAGTTCGACAAACAAGCGGCTTTCTGGCCTGCCGCGCGCGCCGAGGTTAGCGCCGGCAAGAGCAACGCGGCGAGGATGGCTATGATGGCAATGACCACCAGCAGCTCGATCAGGGTGAATGCGCTAAACGGCTGCCCTCGGTTGCTGCAACCCAATCTGGAACATCCCGACCCGCGCGTCTTCCTCATGCTCGTCCTCTTTCTCTTTCTCCGTGGCTCGGGATTCGCTTCCGAGAAAGAGGAAGAGGATGAGGATGAAAACGAGAAGGAACTGAAGAACGAGGCTCCCGACAACGCTTTCGAACATCCTCTCACAACTGTCAAAAGGAATTCACGTTTCACGCATCACGTCCCCCGTCCTACGGCAACTGGCGCGCCCGGTAGAATCGGCGAGCGTAGTTCGTGGCGGCGTCATTGAACGAAACACTGCCGGTGGCGTTGCTCACCGTTCCCAGGCTGGTCCAGCTTGGAATCGGCAGGCTGGGGTCGTTGCTGGCCAGGACTTCGAACTGAAGCCCCGGCTCGCTCTGGAGCGTCAAGGAAAACTGCCCGCCGCTCCAAGCAGGGTTGGCCCACAATGGCCGGCGAGTTCCTGTCAGGCGGACATTGTCCAGGTCCCAGTATCCGCCTTGCAAGGACGGGTCCACTGTCGAAAGCAATCTAATCCCGATGTGCTGGCCGGCCCAGGCGTCGGCGACCTGGACGGTTGGAACGTTTACCTGGAAATCAATCAGGGTGACGTGGTTGCTGAACACGGCTGGGGTATTCGTGATGGAGGTCGCGGCCACGACTACCTGGTTGCTCCCGGCGTCCCGGTAATACAAGCTGAGCTCCAGAGTAACGCCCGGCATCATATTGCCGCCGCCGCCGATGACCCCGACGGTGAGTTGATAGGCGGTGCCCGGGTCGAACGTCGCGTTGAAGGCGTGCGTCGGTGTTGAGTGCGACCAGTCGGTCGAGTCGTAATCCTGGAATAAGCAAACCTCTGGAACAGCGAACATATATGCAGCCTGAGTGCCGTCACAATTAATGATGTGGGAGGGGTCGCCGGCCGGCGTGTTCGTGAACACACCTGCCAATTGGTCCCAAGTGTACCCGCCGCTCTCGACATACCAATCGGGCTTCGGAACTTTCTGCCAGGAATCAACATGGGTGTTGACGAAGGTCGTGACCGGCGACTCGAAGGAGGCATTGGGGACAGTGATAGGACCAGCCAATAGGGTGGGGGCCAAGAGCGCACCAAGCAAGGTTCCGACCCACAGCCTTCGTGCGTCCTCGCGCACGCGCAAACCCGGGTTGGGACGGCCACGTCCCCGTAGAGGACACCTTGAGCCTAGGCCCTCGGGGACGTGGCCGTCCCCGCCCCGGTTCTGCGCACAAATGCCGGCTTTTGTTTTGGAGGCGGGTATCATCTCGAAACCAATTTGGCAAGAACACTTCGAACTCAGCGCAGCCTCAAGCCCGGTCTCGGGCACGCCGACGCACGAGCAGCAACCCGCCTACTCCACAAGCCAGCAGTCCCAACGAAGAGGGTTCGGGTGCTTCGGTGAGGCGAACGTTGTCTAGGTCCCAATAGCCCTGACCGGTGCCGGAGGTGGACATCAGCTCGATTCCAATGTGTTGGCCGGCCCAGGCATCGGTCGCTTGCACTACGGGGACATCCACATTGAAGTCCACGAAGTGGGTTGCGCTCTGGAACCCGGCAGCAGTGTAAGTGATCGCGGTCGTTCCCACCGGAACCATATTGTTCCCGCTGTCGCGGTAATACAGTCCAAGTTGCAGGCCCGTCCCCTCCGGCATGCCGCCCAAGCCGCCCAAAACGCCCACCGTAAGCCTGTAAGAGAGTCCTGCCTGGTAGATGGCGTTGAACGCGTGCGTCGGTGTCGTGTGGTTCCAATCGGTGGTGTTATAATCCTGAGAAACCGCGACCTGCGGAAACGCGAGAAAGTACAAGCCCTGGTTGCCATCCAGGTTGTCGATATGGTTCGTGGCACCGACCGGTGTGTTCTGGAACAGCCCAGCCGTTTGATCCCATAACAGCCCAATGTTGGTTTCGTTGAAATAGGCGGGCTTCGCCGCCTTTTGCCACGAATCGATGAGCGTCGTGACATAGGGATACGTCGGTGGCGCAACTTGCGATTCGAATGAATAGTTTGGGACGCTGATCGCTTGAGCACGAACCGCTCCAGCCGAGGCCCCCAGGACAGCCCCCGCAGCCAGGAGGGTTCGCAAGTTCCGACAGAGGCCGAGGCGAGTCTTGCCCGCGTTGGCCGACGTTTCACTTCGCTGTGACTTCATAGAATGAAAAAACATCCCGCGCATTCACGCTGTCTAAGCGCCGCGCGTCAAGGACATTACCCAAGGTGGCGTGAGAACCCGCTGCCCGCAAGCGCGTTTCGGGCGGATAAAAAGAATTGGGCGCACAATTTCTTCCAATGGCCCCTCCTGCCGCATAAATGCGGCTTTCGGAAAGCCGCTGGAACGCCGCATTTATCCGGCAGAGAAGAATTCTGCCGTGCGCCCAACAGCATTCTTTATTTGCAAAATCATATCCCATCATCGAACATCCTCTCGGTTTCCTGCGTCAATGGTCTATACCATGTATACTCGACTCCTGCGCCGCCTGATGGGGCAAGGCAAGCGTCCGTTACCCACCCTTTTGCCCGCCGTGCTTGCGACGCGAGGGTGGATAGTTTCCATCCTGGCCGCGCTGGCGGCGGTTTCCGCTGTGGGCGCTCCGGTTCACGGCTGGCTAAGCTGGCGCGGGCCGGAGCAAACGGGCGTTTGCCGCGAGCAAGGGCTGCCTGACAAAGTCTCCCCCCAGGACGCTTTGTGGGTGGTCGATTTTCCCGGGCAGTCCGCGCCGGTGATTGCGGATGGCAAAGTCTATGCCATGGGCTACCTGGGCACCGGGCCCGACCTGCAAGAAGGGGTGGCCTGTTTCGACGCTGCGACCGGGCGGAAGCTGTGGCAGCAGCTCTACAACGATTATCTGAGCGACACGATTTACCTCCGCTACGCGACGGCCAGCCCGGCCATCGACCCGGAATCCGGCACCGTCTATATCCAGGGCACGCAGGGGATCCTGGCAGCATTCACGCCGGAGGGCAAACCGGTGTGGCAGCATTCACTGATGGAGGAGTTCGGGCGGCTCACCTTTCCGAACAGCCGGACTGCGTCGCCCGCAATCGACGGCGATTTGGTGATCACGCGCGGCATCACCGCCAATTGGGGCGCGAATGGACCGGCCGCCGACCGCTTTTACGCGTTCGACAAGAAGACCGGCGAGCTGGTGTGGACCTCGAGCCCCGGCGGACCACCGAAGGACAACTCGTTTTCTCATCCTCAGTTTGGATGGTATCACGGCAAACGTGTCTTTTTCGCAGGGACCGGCGATGGCAGTGTGGTGTGCGCGAACGCGCGCACGGGAGAACCTCTCTGGCGAGTCAATCTGTTCCGTGCCGGCATCAACGCGACTGTCCTGGTCCATCACAACGACAAGGTGATTGCCATTTACGGCACACCTTATGAACTCGGCCAAATGGTCGCGCTCAAAATTCCCGATGCGGAACCTCCGAATCCCGCTGCGGCACCGCTCGTGTTCGAACGCAAACAGCTCGAACTTTGGGCCGATGACATCTCATCCTCGACCAGCTCACCGATCCTCGTCGGCGACACTGTTTATAATGTTGCCGAGAAAGGCGACCTCTGTGCCGTTGATGCCAATACTGGTACGCTTAAGTGGAAGCTGAAACTCGGCATCGAGCAGCGCAACTCCTGTCCCCTCTTCGCCGATGGCAAGCTCTACGTGCCGATTTTGGACGACCCGGCAACGAAGGAGGCGGGCCAGGCTGACGCCGGCACGAAGGGCGGCTTTTACATCGTCAAGCCGGCCGGGAAGGAAGGAGAGATCCTCTGTCACGTTGAACTCGATGGCCGCTGTTTCGGGACCCCGGTTGTTTGCAACGGCAAGCTCTACGTGCAAACCGCGCGCCACTTATATTGCTGGGGTGCGCGGGGCGACCGGCCGGCCCTGGCGGCGGTGCCGGATGAAAAGCCCTGGCCCGCACCGGACAAGGCGACTCAGGTTCAAGTTATCCCGTCAGAGGTGCTGCTCCATCCGGGCGAGAAAGCGAAGTTTCGAGTGCGCTCGCTTGACGCGAACGGCTTCACAGTCGAGGAATCGATTCCTCCGGCCCAGGTGAAGTGGGCCAGTTTTATCCCGCCGACCGCGAAAGTGAGGGCGACCTTGAAGGGCTCGTTTGATGAACAGGGCGAATTGGTGGTCGCATCCGATCCGGTCGCGTCGGCGGGCGCGTTTGAGGCAACGGTGGGCGATTTGAAAGGCTACATGCGCGGACGCGTCATGCCGAGTCTTCCGCTTAAGCAGGACTTCGAGTCGTTCACCCTTTCGGAAACGAACGGCGAGGGGACCGCGTTCGCCTATCCTCCGCTGCCGTGGATCGGCGCGCGATTCAAATTCGACGTGCGCGAGAAGGACGGCGGCAAGGTGCTCGCCAAGACTACGGACAATCGGTTTTTCCAGCGCGCCACGGTTTTCATGGGCACACCAGATATGAACCATTACACAATCCAGGCGGACGTGATGAGCGATGGCAACCGGCGCAAAATGTCGGAGGTCGGGCTGATCGACCAGCATTACCTGATTGTGCTCAAGGGCAACGACCAAAAGCTCGAAGTCAACTCGAACCAGGAACGGCTGCGCGTCGCCGAGGACTTCAAATGGTCGCCGAATGTTTGGTACCGTCTCAAGGCCCGGGTGGACATGAACCCGGACCAATCGGCAGTGGTCCGCGCCAAGGCCTGGAAGCGCGATGATGCTGAGCCGGAAAAGTGGACCATCGAGGTCCCGCACCAAACGGCGCATCGCTCGGGTTCTCCCGGCTTGTTCGGCTTTTCGCCGCAAGACATGCGAGTTTATATCGACAATGTGGAAGTGACGCCGAATTGAGAGAAAACTCAAAACCTCAAAACCAAATGCAGGAATCGCCACGCAACCAGGCAAAGAACGCAGGAATCTGCAAATTGAAGCATTCCTTTGTGCTCTTGGCTTTCACTCGTAGCTATTCTGAAGCTTTTGGCTGGACTCGCGAATTTCGAATTTTTGGCCTTGCCTCCCGTAAAAAATGAAACCTTCCTTTGCACTGTTCCTGTTTGCGCTTTCGCTCCACGCCCAGGATTGGCCTCAATGGGGCGGGGCGCCCGCGCGCAATATGTATGCGCCCGAGAAAAACCTGCCGGACCATTTCACCAGCGACAAGTCCACCGAAATCAAATTCAAATCCGGCACCGAGGAGGTGGACCGCTCGAATCTCCAGAACCTGAAGTGGGTGGCCAAACTCGGTTCGCAAAGCTACGGCAATGTCACCGTCGCCCGCGGCAAGGTCTTCATCGGCACGAACAATGAGAACCCGCGCGACCCGCGCCATGTCGGCGACCGCAGCATCCTGATGTGCTTCGACGAGGGGACCGGCGAACTGCTTTGGCAACAGGTGGTGCCCAAACTTGCTTCCGGCAAGGTCAACGACTGGGAGAGTCTCGGCCTGCTCTCGTCCCCGACCATCGACAACGACCGGGTCTTTGTGGTTAGCAGCCGTTGCGAAGTCCTTTGCCTCGACATCAATGGCATGGCCAATGGCAACGACGGCCCCTTCAAAGACGAGGCCAAATATGTCGTCAAGGACGTCATCCTCGACAAAGGCAAACCCACCGAGCGCCCTGCGCCTGCGATCGAGCCGGGACCCAAGGACGGCGATATCATCTGGCGATACGATATGATTGATGAGCTCGGCGTCTTTCCCCACAACGCCTCCGACGGCGCGCCGCTCATCGTGGGAGACATCCTGTATGTCAACACCTCGAATGGCCAGGACTGGACCCACTCGAACATCCCGGCGCCGAATGCGCCCAGTCTCATCGCGTTGGACAAACGCACCGGCGAGTTTCTTGGCGAGGATGATGCGAAGCTCGGCACCCGCATTTTCCACGGTCTGTGGAGTTCTCCCTCCGCCGGAGTGGTCAACGGACGGCAGCTTATTTTTTACGGTGGCGGCGACGGCGTTTGCTACGCGTTCGACCCCAAGCCCGTCAAGGAAGGCGACAGCAGCTACCTGAAGAAAGTCTGGTGGTACGATTGCAACCCCCCGGAGCGCAAGAAGTTCAAATACCCGGATGCCGAGGGTCCCAGTGAAATCAATGCCACGCCCGTCTTTTGGAAGAACCGCGTCTATACCGCCGTCGGCCAGGACCCCGAACACGGCGAAGGGGTCGGTATCCTTACCTGCATCGACGCCACAAAGACCGGTGACATCACCAAGACGGGGAAAATCTGGTCCTACGACAAGATTCACCGCAGCCTTTCGACGGTTTCCATCACACCTGAGGGCTTGCTGTTTGTGGGCGACTTCTCGGGCTACCTACATTGCTTCGACGCGGAGACGGGCAAGCTTTATTGGACGCACGACATGAAGGCCCACATTTGGGGTTCAACCCTGGTCGCGGACGGCAAGGTTTATGTTGGTGATGAGGACGGCGACCTGGCCGTATTCGAAGCCAGCAAGGAGAAAAAACTGCTTAGCGAGATCAACCTCGGCGCGCCGGTGTATTCGACGCCCGTTGTCGCGAATGGCGTGCTCTATATCTCCTCGAACACCCACCTGTTTGCTTTCTCCGGTCACCCGACACCCGCTCTGAAACCATAAACCCTGGGCTGTTCGTTTCAACCATTAACGCATCACCGCAGCACTGATTACTGATCACCAATCGCCGCTTAACCCCCTTCCTCACCGGCCCACCATGACTCGCACCAAAATCCTTCTTCTCACGCTCCTGGTCCTGGTCGTCTATGTCCTCCACCAGGATTTGTGGAACTGGAAAAAGACCGAACCACTGGTGCTTGGTTTCCTGCCCATCGGCCTGGCCTACCACGCCGGCTACTCGATTCTCGCGGCCATCACGATGGCGCTGCTAGTCAGATTCGCCTGGCCGAAGCACCTGGAAGACGTCCACCCCGAGCCCGACGCGACACTGCGAGGGCCGGGCTCCTCCCATTAGCCCATTCGTTGGCCCGACATGCTCCCGGTCATAGTTATCCTGATCTACCTGGCGGTCATTGCGTTCATTGGCGGCATCGCCTTCCGCCGCGGCAAGACCAACACAGAGGACTTCTTCCTCGCGAATCGTTCGGTCGGGGAGATGGTGTTCTTCCTGTCTCTGTTCGCGACCAACATGACCGCCTTCGCGATTCTCGGCAGTTCGGGGCAGGCCTATCGCCAGGGGATCGGTATCTACGGACTCATGGCTTCGTCCTCGGGACTGGTCATTCCTCTCACGATCTTCCTCATCGGCACGCGCTTATGGGCGCTGGGCAAGCGGTTCGGCCATCAAACCCAAGTCGCGTTCTTTCGCGACCGCTGGGAGTGCGACACCATCGGGACGCTGATCTTCGCGCTGTGCGCCGCGATGCTGGTGCCTTACATGATCATCAGCATCATGGGTGGCGGCACCGTTCTAGCCCATCTTTCGGATCAGGGCGGCACGAGCGCGCCGCTGATCCCCTACTGGCTGGGGTGCGCCATCGTCGCGGTGGTCGTGACTCTGGGCGTCTTCCTTGGTGGGATGCGCGGTACCGTTTGGGTGAACATCCTGCAGACGACCCTCTTCCTTCTGTTCGGCGCAGTCGCTGTCATAACAATCAGCCACGCGCTTCCCGGCGGCTTCCACGAATATATAGCGAAACTTGCCGGTGACCCCAAAACCAGTTTCCTCGTGACGCGCGAAAAGATGCCGCCTCAGGCCTTCTGGAGCTACACCCTCATTCCGCTGTCGAGCATCATGTTCCCACACATGGCGATCATGTGCTTTTCCGCACGCAGAGTCACCGCGTTCCGGCGGACGGTCGTCCTTTATCCGCTCGCCATACTGTTGATTTGGCTGCCCTGCGTTTTCCTGGGTGTGCTGGGAGCCGCCACTCTGGGCAAAGTGGCTGATCCCGACGGCGTGCTCCTGTTGATGCTCGAGAAGTATGCACCGGCCTGGCTCTCCGGCATCCTCGGCGCCGGCATCATTTCCGCCGTGATGGGTTCCGATGCCCACCAGGTTCTCGCCTTGAGCACTATGTTCACCAAGGACATTTACCAGCATTACGGTGGCCGGGAGAAATACGGTGAGAAGGCCGCAGTCCATTTCGCGCGCGGGTTCATTATCGTCATCACCCTGGCGGCGTACATCATCGCGCTCGAGCTGAAAGCAAAGCAGGGCATTTTCGAGATCGCCATCCGCTACGCGTTTTCAGGCTTCGCCGCGCTCGCACCGGTCATGGTCGCGGCGCTGTTTTGGAAACGCAGCACCAAATGGGGCGCTTTGGCCGCCACCCTCTTCACCGCCGCGTGCCTGCTCTACTTCGCCGTGCTGCAAAACTCCTGCCACCCAGGCGATGTCATCTGGCAAATCGGCCAGGGCAAAGACGCCATCAAAGTGCTCTTCCTCAATCCGCGCGGCGACGTCAGTTTCTGGAACGGCTTTATGACGGTAGTACCGATGGTCTTCGGATCGGCCATCTGCATGATTGTTGGCTCCCTCCTCACCCGTCCGCCCTCACAGGCAACCATCGACAAATACTTTCCTGCGCAAAAGGAACAACCCGCCGCCACACCGGTGGCCGCATGACCATCGACCAAAACGCCATCGCCGCGGCCCAATCTCGCCTGGACGCCCACGTGCGCGAGATCATCGCCTGGCATTTCTCGCCGCAGACCGGCTGCCCGTTCTGGCTGGACTGGGCCCTGAAGGCCGGATGGGACCCGAGGCAGAAGGTAAAATCTTTAGCCGACGTCATCGCGTTATTCCCGCATTTCCAGGATGAATGGCTGCGCGATCTGCAACCGGAGGTGTGGGTACCCGCGGCGTTCAAGGGCCGGCCTTTCAATGTCTTCGAGACCGGTGGCACGACCGGGATGCCGAAACAACGGATCGGCTGGGACGATTATAAGACCGATTACGAAGAGTTCTCTTCGAAGATTTCGGACGAACATTTTCCACGCGGCCAGGCCTGGCTGATGGTCGGGCCGACCGGCCCACGCCGGCTCCGGCTCGCGATCGAGCATCTCGCTAATTTCCGCGGCAGTCCCTGTTATTTCGTCGATCTCGACCCCCGCTGGGTGAAAAAAGTTATTGCCGAGAAAAAACTCGACCAAGCCCGCGCCTACATGGACCACGTCGTGGACCAAGCCGTAACTATTCTGAAGCACCGCAAGGTGAGCGCCCTGTTCACGACGCCGAAGCTCCTGGAAGCCCTGGGCGAGAAACTCGACATGTTCCAGGCCGGCATCCGCGGTGTGTTTTGCGGCGGCACGACGATGGCGCCGCAATACGTCCGCTTCATTTGCGAGGAAGTGTTGGAAAACCGGATCGGTTTCTATCCGACCTACGGCAACACTTTGATGGGCCTCGCCGCCAGCGCGCCGCTCAGACCCGAAGATCAATACTCCATCAGCTACTATGCGCCCCAACCCCGCGCCGTCCTCCGCGTCGTGGACCCGGCTCGCACCGTGCAGCTCGTCGATTACGGCGCCTGGGGCCGGGTCGAACTGACGACGCTGACGAAGGAACTCTTTCTGCCGCGTTTCCTCGAGCGGGATGAAGCCATCCGCCGCCCGCCCCGCGAACCTTATGCCTGGGATGGCGTCGCCGAAGTGCGCCCTTTCGGCGCGATGGAAAAGACGATCGTGGAGGGGGTTTACTGAGTGCTTCCCCACCTCCCAGCCCTTCGGCGCGGCAAGCCCTACGCCAGCCTCGAACAGCTCGACCTCAAGGACTGCCGCACGGGGCAACCCCAGGCGCGCATCAGCCAGGTCAACGCCGGCATCATACGCAAGGACCTGGCGCGTATCAGGGAGTCGCGTGACGCGCTCAGACAACTCTCATGCGAACGCCTCATTGGAATTTGCGCCCACGCGGCCACGTTGTTTGAGAAGGAAACATTGCCGTTGGGCGACCAGGGACACACGCAGTCACCGGACCAGTACATCGAGACCCTTTCGGCAACGAGCGGGCTTCCGTTCGTGATGGTGCGGCGGAACATGGGGAAGATCGCCAATGCGCTCGCCAACATGCGGACGATCCTGCACGGCCTGACTCGCGGACTGAACCTGGACATCCTCGACCACGGCTTCGGCGAACACGACGGGGAGCGGCTCAGTTTCTATCCGGCGACACCAAGCCTGGGCCTGGTCATGCCGAGCAATTCGCCCGCCGTCAACTCCCTGTGGCTGCCGGCCATCCCGCTCAAAATCCCGGTCATTCTCAAGCCGGGACGCGAGGAGCCTTGGACGCCCTACCGGCTCATCCAGGCACTGCTCGCGGCTGGCTGCCCCGCGGAAGCCTTTGGGTTCTATCCCACCGACCACGAAGGCGCGGCGGAAATCCTGCGCTCCTGCGGACGTGCCCTGGTCTTCGGCGACAAGAACACCATCGCCCAATACGCCAACAATCCAGCCATTCAGGTGCATGGCCCCGGCTTCAGCAAAATCCTTGTCGGCGACGACGAAATCGAGCGCTGGCTGGAGTTCATTGATCTCATGGTGTCGTCCATCGCCGACAATGGCGGCCGAAGCTGCATCAATGCCTCCGCGGTGGTCGTGCCGAAATACGCTGCCGAAATCGCCGATGCACTTTCGAAAAAGCTCGGCCCCATTGCTCCGCTTCCTGCCCGCGACGAAGACGCGAAGCTTTCCGCCTTCGCCAATCCGGCGATGGCGGATGGCATCGAAGCCATGCTCGAAGAAGGGCTGAAGACCCCGGGCGCGACGGATGTGACCGCCCAACACCGACACGGCCCGCGCAAGGTTACGCTCGAAGGCGGCGTCTATCTGCGGCCCACGATTGTCCTCTGTGATTCATTTGCGCACCCGCTGGCGAATCGCGAATTCCTGTTCCCCTACGCCAGCGTCGTTCAGGTGCCGCAATCAGAAATGCTCAGCCAAATCGGCCCTTCGTTGGTCGTCTCCGCGCTCACTAAAGAACCGAACTTCCACCAAGCGCTGTTGGAATCGCCGCTCATTGACCGGCTCAACCTCGGACCCGTGTCCACCATGAAAATCTCCTGGGACCAGCCCCACGAGGGCAACCTCTTCGAGTTCCTCTACCGGCGACGCGCGATCGAGGTTGCCTAGCTGTATCTATGCAATGGGAAGTTGACGCAAAGACGCAGCGAAGCAGGGCCGCAAAGAAGGGAATCGAGGCTTACGACCCGAGTCTCATCCACCCTTTGGTTATTCTCCCGCTGTGGAACGGGGTGCGGAGAGCAAGGTCTCGGGAGATACTGCGCGGCAAATGTTCGCGTTCACCTGCTGGAGAGGCCCAGTCCAAGACTGCGAGATCGTAGCGCAAATGACCATTAACCATTTTCCACCCGCATTGGCGGCGTTCGATTACAATCCACGGACCAAGCTCATCTTTGGCGCCGGCACGGTCGCGCGCGTTGGCGAGCTGGCCAAAGAGATCGCCGCCAGAAAGGTCCTCCTGGTTACTGACCCCGGAATTGTTTCTGCCGGACACGCCGGGCGCGTGACACAGTTGCTGGAAGCGGCAGGTATAACAGTGGCCTGCTTCGATGCCGTCGAAGAAAATCCTTCCACGCACTGCGTGGAACAATGCGTTGAGGTCGCCCGCAGCGCCGGGATCGATGCAATCGTCGGCCTGGGAGGAGGCAGCAGCATGGATACCGCCAAAGGCTGTAATTTCATCCTGACCAATGGCGGCCACATGAAAGATTACTGGGGCCTCGGCAAAGCCAGGAAACCCATGCTCCCGCTCATCGCGATCCCCACCACGGGCGGCACCGGCAGCGAATGCCAATCCTTCGCCCTGATCACCGATTTGCGCACACATCAAAAGATGGCTTGTGGTGACCCGAAAGCCGCGGCGCGAATCGCTATTCTCGACCCGGCCTTGACGCTATCTCAGCCGCCACGTGTAACAGCCTGCAGCGGAATCGACGCGATCGCTCACGCCGTCGAAACCGCCGTCACCCGCAAGCGCACACCGCTCTCCGAGCTTTTCTCCCGGGAAGCGTTCCGGCTCACCTTCGCCGGCCTGCCTCGCGTTCTCAAGTCTCCCAAGGATCTCGAAGCCCGCGGCTGGATGCTGTTAGGGGCCGCCTGGGGAGGAACGGCCATTGAAAACAGCATGCTCGGCGCCGCCCACTCGGCCGCCAATCCGCTGACCGCTCACTTCGGAATCGCTCACGGGCATGCTGTAGGCTTGATGCTGCCACATGTCGTTCGGTTCAATGCCCGCGAGCCGAGCGCTGCCCAGGCTTATGCCGAACTCGCCCGCGCCGCCAAACTCGCACCGCGCACCGAAGCCCCGGAAGCGGCGGCCGAACATTTAGGGCAGCGGCTGGACCAACTCATGGAACTGGCTCAACTAACGCGGTCTTTGGAAACTCTCGGCGTTAAACAGAAGGATGTCCCCCGGCTGGCCGGCGAGGCGGCGTCGCAATGGACCGCCCAATTCAACCCGCGAACAGTGTCGGTCACCGATTTCGACAGGATTTACGTCGAAGCGCTAAAGGCGAAACCGGATGCCGCCGGGCGCTACCCTTGAGGCTCACCGCCCTGTTCTGAGGGGAGCCTACTCTTTCACATCATAGCACCACAGCGGGCCGATATCGCGGATATAGAGGCGGCCGTTGCAGACGACGGGGTATGCCCACGCCTTTGCCGAGCCACGGTCCGGCAGGTCCGCCGGCATGAATCGCCCTTTCTCGCGGTAGCCTTCGGGTGTGGCCTCGACGAGCGCCACTTCGCCGTCCTCGCCGTGCAGGTACAACCGCCCATCCGCAACGAAAAGAGACGCTGTGCCAATCCCTCGCTCCTCCCACTTCACCGTGCCGGTCTTGAACTCGACGCACTGCAGCGTCTGGCTGGTCCCGTAGAGATAATCGCCCACCTTGACGACACCACCGATGGCCGCCGGAATCTTAGGCGAAAAATATAACTGCTCAGCCTCGATGCCGCCATCTTTGGCCTTCAACTGCAGCGCTCCACCGCCGGTCCCGACCGAACTCCCATAAACAAGACCATCCGCCGCTACGGGAGTCGGGTCGTTGTTTTTGTAACGGCTGGTCAGCTTATCATAGCGCCACAGAAACTGGCCGGTTTTCGCGTTCACCCCCACCAAGCCCTTTTCCAGCAGTTGAACATATTGTTTCACCCCACCTGCCTCGACGGTAATCGCCGAAGAGTAAGCCGCGTCGTCACCGCCAGGCGCCGCGCATTTCCAAATCACCTGGCCGCTGTTTTTGTTCAAGGCTGCCAGCGTCGCCTCGCTGCCACCCGGCGTGCAAAGCAGAGTTTCCCCGTCGATCAAGGGCGACTCGGCATAGGCCCAATACCCAGGCTTCCCGCCGAATTCCGTCCGGAGATTTTTGCGCCACCGCACCTTGCCTGACGTGGTTTCGACGCACGCGAGGTCCCCGTCAGAGCCGAGAGCATACAGCACGTCCCCGTCCACCGTCGGCGTGGAGCGCGCCGCGGGATAATTGGGCTGCTGTTCGGGGTTCCCGACTTTGCCAAGATGAGTGTTCCACACGGGTTTGCCGTCCTTGACCGCCAGCGCCTGGACAAACTCGTCCTCCAGCCCTCGGTTGCTCACCAGATAAATTCGCTCGCCGACAATTGGCGGCGTCGAGAAACCCGAACCGATGTCCTTGACCTGCCATACGAGCTTGGGGCCTTGCTTGGGCCATTCCTTCAGCAGCCCGGTTTCCTGAGACACTCCGTTCCGTTGCGGTCCCCGCCACTGCGGCCGGTCGGCGGCTGGCGCCGGCCCGGAGCCGAGGATGCTTCCAATCGTCGAAAGGAGCACCGCCCGGGACAGATGCCCGAAGGCCTTCATAGATGCCCTGCAGCCTGGCGCAGCCTGATTGGGTTTGCAATTCGGATCCGCCTTCGAGAACATTCGGGCGCGCGCGGCGTGACCGCGCTTGGCGGCGGGCTCCCGGGCCGGCTCCGACGACGTTCCTGGCAACCTCCAGATGCCCCGGACAGCGACTGCATTTGAACAAACCAGATATGAATAAATTTCAAAAGCTAACCTTGCTCACCGCGGTCTCATCCGTTCTGGCCGGCGTCACGCCGGCCCCTGCGAACGACTGGCCGCAATGGCGCGGCCCAAATCGGGATGATCTCTGCGCCGAGACTGGCCTGTTGAAAGACTGGCCGGCGGGCGGGCCACCGCTGGTTTGGACGGCCACCGGCCTCGGCAAGGGGTTTTCGACGGTGTCGGTCGTCGGCGACCGCATATACACCGCGGGCGAGAAAGGGGATTCTGGGTTTCTGTTCGCGCTGAACACCGCCAACGGCAAGCCGGTATGGTCCACAAAGTTCGGGAAAGCGGCCGATCCGGGCGGCTTTGTCGGACCGCGGGCGGCGCCGACCGTGGAGGGCGACCTGCTCTTCGCGCTCGATCAATCGGGCGATTTGGTATGTGCCAGGACTGCGGACGGGTCTGAAGTGTGGCGCAAGAACCTGGTCAAAGATTTCGGCGGAGAGCAACCGAATTGGGGTTACACGGAATCGCCGCTCGTGGAGGGTTCTCAAGTTGTCGTAACTCCAGGCGGCTCGAAAGGCGCAGTCGTTGCGCTCAACAAGGACACCGGCGCGTTGCTGTGGCGGAGCAAAGAGTTCACCGACCCGGCTCATTACTCGTCCCTTGTCGCGGCCGAGATTGGCGGGGTAAGGCAATACATTGGTTTGACGCCGGCGAGCGTCGCAGGGGTCGCGGCTGGCGACGGCAAACTGCTTTGGCGCGCGCCGCGCCGGGGCCAAACGGCGGTCATTCCCACTCCGATCCTCGCGGACGACTCAGTTTATGTCACTTCCGGTTACGGGGCGGGGTGCAACGTATTCAAGATCAGCTCGCAGGGCGGCAAGTTCAACGCGCAGCAAGTTTATGCGAACAAAGTAATGGTCAACCACCACGGCGGGGTGATCAAGGTGGGTGAATTCGTTTATGGCTATTCGGACGGGAAAGGATGGACCTGCCAGAACTTCAAGACTGGCGAGGCTAAATGGCAGGAGAAACAGAAACTCGGGAAGGGTTGCCTGCTGTATGCGGACGCCCATTTCTATTTACGCCAGGAAGACGGTCACGGGCCCGTGGCGCTGATTGAAGCGACCCCCGAGGGTTTCAAAGAGCATGGGCGGTTTGACCAGCCCAATCGGAGCGACGCGAACAGTTGGCCACACCCGGTTATCGCCAACGGCAAGCTCTACCTGCGCGACCAGGACGTGTTGTTGTGCTACGACGTTAAGGCGAAGTGAGCTGCTTCGCGCATCGTATGCACCCTGCCGCCGCTCACGGTGCAAGTCTGAGCCGGTAGAATCGTTGCGAGAAGTTGGTGGCTTGCGGGTCGTCAAACTGCCACAGGCCATTGGTGCCGACCGTGTTCGTGGCAATAGACAGCCAGTTAGCAGGCGGGTTCAAATCGGTTGTCGATTCCAGAATGTAGGTATAGCTGGGCGCGCCGGCGAGGTTCAGATCGAAGCTGCCGCCCGGACTGGTGGTTGCCCCAATGATACTCGGCGTGGGATTGACGGGCACCTCGATGGAGATAATGACGGTCTGGTAATTGGTGCCGCCCCACCCGTCGCTGATGGTGCAGGTGAATTGGTCGGGAACATCGTTGGTGTCGAAATAAACCAGGGCGCCGGCGCTGTTCGTAAGGGTCACGCCGTTGGTGCTGACGCTGACCCCCATCAACGAAACGAGGTCACCATCCTCATCCGCCCAGTTGGTTACCAGATCAGCGATCGAGATGCTGAGGGAGTTGCCGGCTAGCCGAGTGTAAAACGCGCCGGCGGCAGCAGGCGGATGGTTGGTGACGATTTGTTCGAGCGCGCTGGTCGCAGGCAAATCGTTTCCGTCTCCCGAATAAACGGCGGCGATCAGATTCGTGCCGCGCGGCAGCAAGACTGCGTTCGAGCTGGTAGCTTGTCCGGCGATTAGCGGTTCGATATCGAACGCTATGCCGTTCGTCTGAAATTGGATCGTGCCGGTGGCGCTGGCCGGAGCTACGGTGACGGAAAAGTTCAAATCGGCCTTGTACCCGGATGGGTCGGCGGAGGAAGTGAACCCCACGCTCGTGGGATTCAGGTTCACCGTCAACGTGGCGACGAGGCTGGTGGTCGAGCCCCCCGACGCCGTCGCCACCACCGAATAATTTCCCGCCGCAGCCGGGGTAATATTGGAAAGGGTTAGGGAGCTGTTGTTTCCACTGACCAGAGCGACGCCGTTCGACCACCACTGAAAAGCCACCGGAGTGCAGGCGGTGGCACCCACGCTGAACGTCGCGGTCGTGCCGACCAGATTGGTCAGGCTTTGGGGCTGGGCCACAATCTGTGGCGGGGTTTGGTCGGCCACTACCACGGCGTTGGTCGAGTAAGCCGCGTTGCTCGAAACATCCTCGACCGTAATGACCACCAGGTTGGTCCCGAGAGGCAAGCGAGCATTATTGGTCGGGCTTTGCGACATCCTTAGTACGCCGGACAAATCCGTAGCGAGAATATAATTGGTCGTGGTCACGTTGGGCATCGCCGCGCTGCAATTGGTGTCCACCGCGACAACCAGGTTGGTAAAGCTCCAGACAATGGTCGGCGGGGTCGTGTCGCGCACGATAACCGAGCGGGTTGCGCTGCCCGTGTTGCCGTTGCCGTCACTGGCGGTGTAAGTGAGGGTGTTGGTTCCGACGGCACTGGTATTGACAATTCCGTTCGGGGAAACCGGAACCACGCCCATGCACAGGTCGCTGGCTGTAGCGCCAGGGTCGGTGAACGCGCTGCCCAACTCCGTGTAAACCGGATTGCCGCCATTGAGCGTGATGACCGGCGCCAGGGTATCGTGGACGATGAGCAAGGCGTTGGTGGTCAGGCTGCCGTACAAGTTGGTGAGGACGAACGTGACCGTATGGTCTGGCCCATGGACATTGGCTAGCGAGAGGCTGGTGCTGGTCGCGCCGGCAATCGGGGTACCGTCGACAGTCCATTGAAAGCTCAACGGCGCCGTGCCGGAGGCACTGACGGCAAAGGTGGCATTGCTCCCACACTCGATGACCTGATTTGTGAGTGAACCGGTAATCGTCGGCGGAAAAACCACCGTCAAAGTGGCGACGAGGCTGGTGGCCGAACCGCCCGCAGCCGTCGCTACCACCGAATAATTTCCCGCGGAGGTGGGAGCGATATTGGAAAGGGTCAACGTGCTGTTGGTTCCGCTGACCAGAGCGACGCTGTTAGACCACCACTGAAAGGCCACCGGGGTGCAGGCGGCGGCACCGACGCTCCAAGTCGCGGACGTGCCGACCAGGTTGGTCAGGCTTTGGGGCTGGGCCAAAATCTGCGGCGGGGTTTGGTCGGCCACTACCACAGCATTGATCGAGTAAGTCGCATTGCTCGAAGCATCCCTGACGGTGAGGACCACCAAGTTGGTCCCCAGCGCCAATGAAGCGTTGTTGGTCGGGCTTTGTGAAATCGCCAGCGTGCCCGACAAATCCGTAGCGAGGATAAAGTTGGTGGTCGTCACGTCCGGCATCGCCGCGGTGCAATTGGTGCCCGCCGCCACGACCAGGTTGGTAAAGCTCCAGCCAATGGTCGGCGGCGTCGTGTCGCGCACAATGACCGAGCGGGTGGCAACGCTGGTGTTGCCGTTGCCGTCACTGGCGGTGTAAGTGAGGGTATTGGTTCCGACGGCATTGGTATTGACGATTCCGTTCGGGGAAACCGGAACCGCGCCGGCGCACAAGTCACTAGCCGCCGCTCCAGGGTCGGTGAAAGCGCTACCCAACTCCACGTAGATGGGGTTGCCGCCGTCGAGCGTGATGACCGGCGCGAGCGTATCACGAACTGTGAGCAAGGCGTTGCTGGCCAGGGTGGCGTAAGGGTTGGTGACGACGAGCGTGATGGTATGGTTGGGCAGGTGAACATTGGCCAGCGAGAGGCTGGTGTCGGTCGCGCCGGCGATGGGGCTCCCATCCAAACTCCATTGAAAACTCAGCGGCGCCGTGCCGGAGGCGCTGACGGCAAAAGTGGAGTTGCTCCCGCACTCGATGGCTTGGTTTGTGAACAAGCCAGTGATCGCTGGCGCGAACACCACCGTCAGCGTTGCGACGAGGCTGGTAGTCGAGCCGCCCGCTGCGGTCGCCACTACCGAGTAGTTTCCCGCAGCGGTGGGACTGATATTGGAAAGGCTCAAGGTACTGTTGGTTCCGGCGGTCAGCGCGACGCTGTTCGACCACCACTGGAAGGATAGCGGGGTACAGGCGTTGGCGCCTACGCTGAACGTCGCCGTTGTGCCGGCCAGGTTCGTCACGCTTCGCGGCTGGGCAACAATCTGCGGCGGGGTTTGGTCTGCCACCAAAATGGTGTTGGTCGAGTACGCCGCGTTGCTCGAAGCATCCTTGACGGTGATCACCACCAGGTTGGTTCCCAGCGCCAACGAAGCGTTATTGGTCGGGCTTTGCGAAATCGTGAGTGCGCCCGCCAAATCCGTGGCGAGAATATAATTGGTCGTGGTCACGTCAGGCATCGCTGCGGTGCAATTGGTGCCCGCCGCCAGAACGAGGTTGGTAAAGCTCCAGACAATGGCCGGCGGGGTCGTGTCGCGCACGATAACCGAGCGTGTGGCTGAGTTGGTATTGCCGTTGCCGTCACTGGCGGTGTAGGTGAGGGTGTTGGTCCCGACGGCGTTGGGATTTACGACTCCGCTTGTGGAAACGGGAACCACGCCCATGCACAGGTCGCTGGCCGTCGCCCCAGGGTCAGTGAACGTGCTCCCCAGTTCGACGTAAATCGGGTCGCTGCCGTTGAGCGTGATGACCGGCGCAAGTGTATCGTGGACGGCCAATAGGACGTTGCTGCTGACGCTGCCGTAAAGATTGGCGACGACGAACGTGACCGTGTGGTTGGGCAAATGAACATTGGCCAGTGAGAGGCTGGTGCCGGTTGCGCCCGGAATGGGACTGCCGTCCAGACTCCATTGAAAACTTAACGGCAGCGTGCCCGAGGCGCTGACAAGTAAAGCGGCGTTGCTGCCGCACTGAATGGCCAGGTTTGTGAGTGAGCCGGTGATCGTCGGCGGGAACACGACAGTCAGTGTGGCCACGCTGCTGGTAGCGGCGCCAAACCCATTGGTGACAAGCAAGCTGTAGTTCCCGCCGGCGCTCGCCCCGATGTTGGAAAGCGTCAGGCTGGCGTTGGTCGCGCCGGAGATGCCCGTGCCGTTAGCCAGGTTCGTTCCGTTTTTGCGCCATTGATAAACCAGCGGGGATGAGCCGCTAACCACCGCGCTGAAAAGGGCGTTGCTGCCGGATAAGATCGTCAGGCTGGCCGGCTGCGCAGAAAATACCGGTGGCAAACCGACGACCAAAACCGCGACGCTGCTCGTCACGGAGCCAAAACTGTTGGCCGCCACCAAGCTGTAATTGCCCGCATTGTTGGTCGTTGCCGAGGCGATCGACAAAACGTTGCTGGTGCTCCCCGAGAGATTGCCACCCGCACTCAGAGGGGCGCCGTTGAAGAGCCATTGATAGGTCAATGGCTGCTGACCATCGACAGTGGCGCTGAGGGCGACGTTAGCGCCATTGGTCACGGTCTGGCCGGCGGGTTGACTGGCGAAATACGGCAGGGTCGGGGGTGACAGAGCATTAATGAGGCTGGTCCCGTTCGGCGTACCAAGACCGGTGGCCAGGTCATAGCCGGGGACTGCGTTGAAAAGTCCCGGAGTGTTGCTGCCGATGTTATTGCCGGTGGTGATGTCGTGAAAACAGGAGCTGTAATTCGCGCCGGCGGCGATGGAGTAGAGCGCAGGATTCAAAAAGCCGACCGTCGTTCCGCCGCTGGCTAGCGACTGCTGGTTAACGAGGGCGCAAAACCCCGCCCAGAGCGGCGCGGCGCAACTGGTGCCGCCGAAGGCGCCCGAACTGCCGTTGTTATAGACCACGTAAACCGCGTCGGCCGTCAACGAGACGTCCGGCACATTGCGATTGATGGTTGAACCGTTGTTGGCTGCCATGCTGACGTTCGTCTGCCAATAAGGGATGGGATAGTTGGGGCTTACGCCGCCGCCGGACCCCGTGTTCCCGCCCCAGTTCCAGGCGGTTTCCGAACTCCAGGACGCACCAGCGCCGTTCATGGTCAGGCTGGTTCCGCCGACACTGGTAACGTAAATGCTGTCCACCGGAATGGGACCTGTGGAAGAGCTCAACGCCTGACCACCCGTGTATGCATCGGAATCGCCCGAAGCCTGAAAGAAGGTCTGACCTTGCGAGGCCATTTGTTTCAACTGAGAATCGAGCGTGGTACCAGCGGAACGCCGAATCCAGTTGTGAGTCGGGCCGACCGACCAGGCCCAGGAACAACTCACCTGCTTGGCCAGGTTGTCGGTGGCGATCCGGGCAAACACATCGTACGGAGAGCTGCCTTCGTAAACGATTAGTTTCGACAAACCAGGGGCCATGGCGATCATCAACTCGATATCCAGGGACACTTCCGCCACGGCATTAGCCAAGCCGCTATAGCCCGGAGTTCCGGAAACGTTGTCCAGCAATACATTTTGCAGCGGCACGCTGGGATAGCCACTTTGCGCCTCGTAGTTGGCAATGTCGCTCGGGTAATAACCGTCAAACTCCGCCACCGCTGCCGTCTGTCCGGTCCCGGTCAAATTTGCTCCTGACGCGTAGGCATTACGAAAGTCGCTCCCCTGGTAGGCTCCACCCGGCCCCGAGCCGTTGTAGTTCAGTGGAGTAGTGGTTGAAGATGCGACGTTGCGCAGAAGTGGTTTGGGAGGACCGTAGTCGGTCAACCCCCACATATCCGCCACCCGCAGATTTGCCGGCACCGAAGGCTCCGTGTCCGGTGCGAAAAAATCCCGACCTCCGGTTGGATGTCTGTAGGTGCGCAGTGTGACCTGAAACGCCCGTTCCACGCTCGACACACTCCCGACCACGTCCAGCACCACGCGGTTCGGATGGGTGCCGACCACCCTCAGCCCGTTCGCCTCCGCGAACCTGATGACCGCTTGATAATCCTGTTCCGTCGGGCCAAAACGTGCCGCGAATTCCGTTGGCGTAAGGAACTTATGAAAATTAGTTCTGGACAGCTCATAAAGCTGGCCGAGCAGTTCATCCAGTTCGGCCTCATTCCGCAGCGGCAAACCAATCGCGAGATAAACCTGGTTGGTCGCGGGCAACCGGCCTTTCGGCGCGAGTTGGTACGCTACCGTGGGCACATGGCCAGAGAGAGTGATTCGGCTGGTTTCCGCGCCAAATCCGGCAAGCGCCGCAGTCAACACCAGGGCAGTTACCCCGCGGTTTGTCCAACTGATAGGCGTTATCATCCAAGCCTTTACCCACGGAAGTTCACGAACTCCGGAGCATCAGAGCAAGCGGCGAGCGACCTCTCCACCCCGCAACCGCCAAGTGTCACACTGAGACTTGTCATTGTTTGAATCGCCGGTTTGAGAGCATGAAAAATGCCAATCGTCCCGTCGCCGCAAGACAGTTGGGAAACCAGTTGGACTGCTCAGGCCGGAAAGCGACTGCTGTGAGCTGGGGTAGATTGGATTTACATTACTAATATTTAACTCAACTGGACGTCTTCTATTCGTTGCGCAAGGCGTCCAATAGAGGTCCGCGCAGGGCCGCGCAGGCCGCCAGCCAGCTCCATAACATTCCGCCCAGCGCCAGGCCGGCCAGTGTCAGCGCCAGCCCGCCCGCCGGCAAATCTGCGCCTGGGGAAAGCAGGGACGGCCACAACGCCAAGGCTGCGGCCGTGAGCCCGATCGCCAACCCCAGACAAATCAGCAGCCAATGCTCGCTGACCACGAGCCGTTGCAACGCCGGCCTGCGGAACCCAATTGCTTGCAGCAGTGCCAGTTCTCCTCGCCGCTCCAGAACGTTTCTCAACACCACGATCCCCAGCCCAAAGCTGCCGAGAACTAGACCTAATCCGCCGAGCGCCTGAAAAATTGCCAGGTAGGTATTTTCCACTTCCAGAAAATCAGCCAGCCGTCGCCAGGCCGGAACGACCTCCAACCCCCGATCCTGCAACCCGCGCGACAAGGCGTCGGCGACTTGAGGCGCGCGCGCTTTCGGAGCGTCCACCAGGAACACGCGATACCCGCCCGTATCGGGGAAATGATCAATGAACTCCTGCTCCGAGATCAAGAGGCTGCCTTGCAGGATGGAACTTGCCACCACTCCGACCAACCGAATGGTGAACGTCCTCCCGCGCTCGTCGGTGTACGGCAGCGTGTCGCCTAGCTCTTTACCCAAAGCCCATTTTACTGTCTGCTCATCGCCAATCGCCGGCACTGCGCCGTCAGAGGTCTGTTGGTTCAGCAACTCCCAGTTGCCGCCCGGGCTGACGAAAGTGAATGCCTTGCGCCGCTCCAGTTCCTCCGGCCGCAAACCCAGTAAACGGGGCTGCACGGCCCGGTTCAGGTTGAGGCAACTCGCATCATCTCCTTCCCGGACTCGGAGAGCCACCACACTCACTCCCTTCATCGTATCGCCCGGCACGCCGAACAACTCGCGGCCGGCGGGACTGTTCAAATCGTCATAAACCGGCAGTGCCGAGCGCGCATACAGGGCAAAGCCTCCAGTGCCAGAACGTCGCTCCCAGGCCTCCTGCCGCGGGTCCTGGCGAAAGGCGTTAACGGCCACTACCAGAAATACGCCGCTGGCCAGCACGCTAATAGTGGTCAGGCTCCGTCCCGGGCGCCGGGCGACGTTCCGCCTCCCCATCGCTCCGAGGCTGCGCGCTAGCTTTGTCGTGCGGGTCATGCGCGCGAGCAGCCACTGACTCAAGCCAATGCCCGCCAGCAACACCAGGGTGCCGGCGGTGAAGAACACTTCAGGATTCGTGCCGCGGCCAGCGGAAACCAATGTAGCTATCGCACCGAGCAACGTTGACGTGCCGAGCCAGAAACCCCAACCGCGTGCAAGGCGGCCTGCAGGCCGGAGTATCCTGGTCCCACCGCTCAGCAATTCGGCGGGCGCGCGCCTGGTCTGGCCGCGCTGGGCCAGCCACATCGCCGATACAGCGGCGCCGAAACTCAGCCCGGCGCCGAGCAACAGCGTGGCCGGCTCCGCGTGATACCGGAACGCCGACACACCGGCTGCTTTCTGCCACACGGTTGATAGACCGTACAAGGTCAACTTGGTATAGATTACTCCGGCGGCCACGCCGATCAGGGTTCCCGCGATCGCGAGCAAGCAGCCTTCCAACATCAGGATGAGTTGCACTCTCCGTGGGCGGAACCCGAGAGCGCGCAGCAACCCGGCTTCCTCGCGTCGTTGTTCGAGATTAAACACATAGAGCATCGATGTCAGCAGCAGCGCCGCGACGATGAGGAAGAGGCTGAAGCAGATGAACAGGCCTCCGAAATCGAGCGATTGGCTGCTTGCCTGCAGCGCTTGCCCGCGGACCGGCGTGAAAAACAGGCCCAACGCGGCGGGGTCAAGCATTGTTCTGAGTCCCGCTTCGACCGGCATCCCCGCCGGATACCGCACGGCGGTTAAATTGCCGAACCGGTTCGACCACAAACCTTGGCCCGCGCTGAGCGTGACGAATGCCTTTGGAGTGCCCCGATATTTATTCCAATAATCCTCGTCTTTGGGCCGGATGCGCCCGGTGTCGATTGGGGTGCCCGGCTCCCACTCGCGGCAGTTGCTCACATCCGCCAACCCGGGGAATTCGGGCATCCAAGAGGGGTCGGCTTCCAGCGGCACGATTTCACTTACCCGGAACCGGGCGGTCTGCTCCGTCAACTCCCGGCGCTCGCCGATGACGAAATAACGCAGCGTTACTTCATCGCCCACTTTCGCGCCGAGGTCCTCCGCCAGCCAGGAGTTGATCCTGATCTCGTCATCGCGCGACGCACGGCCGACCGCCGTGACAAAGGAATAGGGCGCGGTGCGGTCGCCGAGCCGGAATTCATTCACAAAGTAGGTCAACACGCCAATGGCGTTCGACGAGAGTGCCAGCGCACTCGAGGCGACCGCGGGATCGAGGAATATTCGGGCAGTGCGCAGCTCAATTTGCCTGCTCACGGGCAGGTTACGCAGTTCCAGCCCCGCATCCGCCAAAGTCCAGCTCGCGCTCAGGGCCGTGTTGGCGTTCGTCCCGGCGCTGGTCAACAGGAGGTTAACCTGGCCGGGGTGTTTGACCTGCTCCTGAAAGGCGGCCAGGGGCACAAACACCGACAACGGTGGCACCTGGTTGGCCTGCAAGCTGAACCGGCCAAAGTCAGTGTCGCCCGCAATCGCCCGCACGCGTCCGCGGAGTGCGACCGAAACATCGCTGCGGCCCGACAACGGCGCGTCCCTCGAGATCAGTGAAGGCTGCTCGACTCGCAGGATGACGGTGTCGTCGACCTTCACCCCGAGCTCCCTGGCAAGCCTGCCGTTGAGAACGATTTCGTCGTTGGCGGCGTGGCCCAGGAGATCGCTGGCTGCGCCGAGCTTCCAGAATCGGTCGTCCACGCCGAGGACTTGCACGTCGTTGGCGCGCGCACGGCCGTCCGGGAGCGCGGCCGAACCTCGCAGCGTCAGCACGGGCGCCACTGTACACTTAAGGTCCTTTTGCAGGTCTTCAGCTAGCGCGGCGCGGAAAAAGCGGTCCTGGGTCATCAGCGCCACTTCCGTTCTCCCCAGCCGCGCTTGCGCCATCTGCTCGAGCGTGTAGCGCTCCGAGTTCCCGACGACCAACGAGCCGGTGAGAATTGCGCAGGTGACACAGGTGCCCGCAAGTACGCCGAGGTGCGTCCGCCAGTAGAAGCGCAGACTTCGGCAGACGAGGGTACCTATTGTCATTTTCAGCCCGGGGAGCCAGCTGAGGCGGGTTGCGCACGCAGAATTCCCTCGCACAGCTCCAGCACTTTCGGCAGGCGAGCGGCGAGTTCGAGCGAGTGGGTCACGAGGACCAGCGCAACCCCTTCCTTCTGGTTGAGCTCAGCCAACAACCCGACCAGGTTCAGGGCCGCGGCGTGGTCGAGCGAGCCGGTCGGTTCGTCCGCCAGCAGCAGTTTGGGCCGGTTGATCAAGGCGCGAACGACCGCCACGCGCTGACGTTCGCCGCCCGAGAGCTGGCCTGGACGGTGGGAGAGCCGTTGTCTTAGCCCGACCCAATCGAGCAAGTGTTCGGCACGCTCGAGGGTAGCGGCGGTGTTTAATTCCGCAGGCGCCGTAAGGGTGGGAACGAGCACGTTCTCGAGGACCGTGCATTGCGGCAGCAGGTGGTGCAACTGAAAGATGAAGCCGATGCTGCGGTTGCGGACCGTAGCCATTTCGAGTTCGTTTAGACTGCCCAGCTCGCGGCCGTCCAGCCGCACCTGACCCGCGCTCGGATGGTCCAGGGCGCCCATAATGTTCAGCAGTGTGCTTTTTCCAGAGCCGGAGGGCCCTATGATGGCCACCGCCTCGCCGGCGGCGAGCTGCAGGTCAACGTCTTTGAGAACCGCCACCGGCGGGCCTCCGTCCGGCGACGCATAGGTCTTGGATACGCGGTTCAGCTCAAGCAGCATGGACGGCCTTGCGTAATACAGATTCGGTTTTCTCCGTCATCGCTTCCACCGTGAATTGCTGAGCCCCGTTTCGGCCGGCTTCGCCGAGCCGGCTGGCTTTGGCCGGGTCGAGCAACAATTGCTCGAGCGCTTCAGCGAGAGCGGTGGGATTGTTCGGTTCGCACAGAAGACCGCCGCCCGTGCGCGCCAGCAGCTCCGGAAAAGCGGCGTGGCGCGGCTGGACGACCGGCACGCCCGCAGCCCAGGCCTCCAACAGGTAGAGCCCGAAGGCTTCACCGTACGTGGCGGGAACGGAAAACACCGTCGCCTGGCGCAGGAATTCAAGTTTCCGTTCCCGGTCAAGATTAGGCAGGAATTCCACTTCATGCGAGAATCGGGACACGCGGCGTTTCATGGAGTCAGCGAAGCGGCCATCGTTCCCGGCCATCGCTCCAGCAACTCGCAACCGCAATCCCGGTACGCGGTTCCATTCTTTAAGTTTCAGGAATGCTTCTACCAGCGTGTCCAGGCCTTTGGCAGGATGGATTCGGGCCAAGTAGGCAAGCACCGGCGGCTTCGGGGGAGCTGGAGCTGGTTTAAAGTCGCTGACCGTGATGCCGGGATAGACCACAGAGACCTTTAAGGGCGGTAATCCCAACCGACCCCGCATGGAGTCGGCGAAATACTCACTAACAGCGATGAAGTGGTCCATCTCGGCGCAACGTTTCGATAGCAGGTCCCACGATTGTCCGCGATAAGGCTCGGGCAAAGCGTCCAGGAACGAGTCTTCGCCCTGCAGGGAGCAGACAATGGGGACCTTGAATTCTTCTTTCAGGCGGCGCGTCAAGCCGCCAAGCAGCGAGTTGGACATGCAAATCACATCAGGCGGGCGCTGGCGGCGCAGCCACGCCAGGAGGCGCTCGAATTCCTGGGCCTGGCGGTCGGGTTCGCTTTGCAGCATCGCAATGGTGGCTTCGCCGAGTTGCCGAGCGGTGGTCATGGTGGCGAGGTTGGCCGCCATGTGCAGCAGCGCTGACGAGCTTAAAATCCGGTTCAGCCATTCAGGTATATGCCGGAATGCCGGAAGCTTTTGTTCGAGAAACATGCTGATGCCGCCAAGGAAAATGGGCGCGTCTTCATTCTCGGGCGGCTCGTCAGTCACCAGGGGAAGATAAAGCGGGACCATTAAGACCTCGTGACCTTTAGCCCGCAAGCCGTGCACGAGGGAATTGTCACGCAGACAACTGCCGCAATAGAAATTACCGGTCCCGGGAGTCAATTGAAGGATGCGCATGAGCTCAGCGGCCTTTCTTGGGGCCGAAAGCGTAGACCGCTCCGTCCTCGGAGCCGATCACCACCAGGCCCTTGCTCAGCGCCGGTGAGGCGATGATTGGTTTGCCGATTTCGTATGACCAAAGCTGCTTGCCCGAGGCGAGGTCCACCACGTACAGCCGCCCGTCCGACGATCCGAACACGACTTTTGGGCCGGAAATCACGGGCGAACTATCCACATCCCCGTTTGTGGCAAAGGTCCAAAGCTCCTTGCCGTCCGCGCGGGCCAGGCAATAAACGCGCCGGCTCCGGCTCCCGATGACCAATACGTTATCGCCCAGCGCGGGAGAGGAAAAGAATGGCGCGTTGCGTTCTTTCGAGCGCCACAAGACGGAGCCGCCAACGATATCGGCGCAGAGCACCTGGTTGCCGTAGTGGCCGACGAACGCATTCGTGCCGCTCACCGCAGGCGAGCCGGGAATATACTCGCCTGCCTCCACCGAATTCAGCTCCTTGCCCGTAGCACAATCCACAACATGGAGACTGCCGTCGCAACCTCCGAAGATGGCCTTGCCGTCGGATACGGCGGGAGTGCCGTTGATGTAGTTCGAGGTCTCGAAAGTCCAGACTGCTTTGCCGGTCGATGCGTTCACGCAGTGGACGAGATTATCGTAACTGCCGACCAGGATTCGCGGAGAGGGCTGGCCGTTGAGGCGAAACCAGTTGGCGCCGCCGAGAATCTTCCCGTCCGTCTTGTACTTCCATTTCAAACTGCCCTTCGCCGCATCGAGCGCATACAGATACCCGTCCGCGGAGCCGATATAAACGATGCCTTCCAGCACGAGTGGCGTAGCCTCGACCGCATCCCCGGTTTTGAACGACCACAATTTCTTGCCGATACGCACGTCCAGCGCGTACACATTGCCGTCATCCGACCCGACAAACACGCGTTCGCCGTAGATCACGGCGGAGGATTTGACCGATCCACCTGTCTTGAAACTCCAGGCCAGCTCCAGCGGTTCTGCCAGCCCGGCCGGTGCGACGCCTGCAAGCGCCTGGCCGCCGTGAAACATCGGCCAATCCGCCGTGTCTCGACCGAAGCTGGTTTGGCACACGATTAAAGCGCCAGCCAATGTGAGGATGGGGTTGGCAAAGCGGCGCATGATGCTTCCAATGAACCACAACCCGTTGAGTCGCACAAGGACCTGGGTTCGCTCACTCAGTAATCTTTGCCCAACGCAAGGCCTTCATCTCGAAACGCGGCAAGGAGCCGAGCGGGAGCAGGTGGACCGGCACGCGCAGGTTCAGCGCGGTCTGGAACGACTGCTCGAGACGGCGCTTCACAGACGCCGGGTCGGGACATTCCGCGCTGGTTTCCACCTCGACTGAAAGCTCAGCCAGGGCCCCGCGACAATCGAGCTCGACGCGGTACTCGGTGACTTCCGGATGAGCACGAACGAGCTCTTCCACCAGGCTGGGATAGACGTTGACGCCCCGGACTACGACCATGTCATCGCTGCGGCCCAGAATTCCGCCCTCCAATGCGAGCTCGTAGCGGCCGCAAGCGCAGAGCGAGCGCTGGCGAGGTTTGACCAGGTCACCGGTGCGGTAGCGCAGGAGTGGTGAGCCGACGCGATCGAGGGTCGTGAGGAGCAGCTCGCCGGTCCCTCCCGGCGACACGGCCGTGCTGGTCTGGGGCTCGATGACCTCCGGCAGGTAGGCAGATTCCAGCACGTGCAAAACACCCGGCTGTGCGGGGCATTGGTAGGTGACCGGCCCGACCTCGGTCATACCGTGGTGGTCGAAAACGGTTGCGCCCTGCCAGAGCCTCTCAATACGGGCGCGCGTCGCCGGAACGCTGCCGCCCGCCTCGCCGGCAACAATCACCAGGCGGAGCCGGCTGCCGGTTAGCGAGACGTCTTTCTCGCGAGCTACTTCGCCCAGGTGCTGGGCATAAGTCGGCGTGCAGGCGAGCACAGTGATCTTGTTATCGAGAATCGCCTGCAGGCGCGCCAGGCTCGTCATGGACCCGCCGGGAAAACAAAAATAGCCCAACCGATGAACTGCTTCGAGGGCGGACCAGAACCCAAGAAACGGCCCAAAGGAGAAAGCGAAAAGAAACCGGTCGCGCCGGGTCACCCCCGCAGCGCCCAGAATCTGCACCCAATTCTCGACGATATGATTCCAACTCTCCGGGGTATCCAACCATCGGAGCGGCACGGTGGTGGTGCCACTGGTTTGGTGGCAGCGAATGTAGGTCTCCAGTGGAAACGTGAGGTTCGTGCCGTAGGGCGGATTGGCCAGCCGGTCCTTGACAATGTCATGGCGGGTGGTGGTGGGGACGGCGCGCGAATAGTCCTCGATAGTCCGGAACGACAAGCCGGAACCGCAGCCGGCCAATTTCCGATCGTAAAAAGGATTGGCTGGGATAATGGCGGCGAAAAGAGAGCGGAGCTTGCGGAGTTGCAACCGCTCAACACGGGCACGATCCGGGAATTTGCCGACCCGCGGGGCGTCAGATTCAGAGGCGAGGTCTTGGGCGTTCAGCTGCACCAGGTTTCTACCGTTGGACGTTCGCCCTAGAGCGGCTGGCCAGCTATGTCTCCGCGCACGGGTTCGACAGGACGCTCAACAACCGGCTTGGCTGCCGGCGCGGCGGGTGCCGGCTTGTAGAGTGTCACTAGGCATCCGCCCGCAGCCGCCAGGACAATCCCTAGCACAAAGGGCAGCGGCAGTTTTTGCCAACCCCCGGCCGGAGGATGAAGGATCAGCGCATAGAGAGCGTTGATGATCGGCGCTCCGGCGAAGATAATGGACATCACCACCGCCGGCGTCCCTTTGGCGCCGAAGGCCAGAAGCACGCTAAAGGCTCCGGCGGCACCGACAATGCCTGCCAACAGCGACCAGCCGACTCCGGGCGCGGTAAAACTCCACGAGGCACCTTTGAGAACCAGGATAGCCAGGGGCGCCAACACCGCGGTGAGAAAGTACGCCAGGCCGACGAAGAGGAAGGCTTTGTAGCGGCCATGCACCGGATCGTTCATTCCCATTTGGCCGCTGTGAAGGAACGCGCCGTAAAGTCCCCAGCAACCGACTGTCAACAGTGAAAACAACAACCAGGTGTAGCCGTGAGAGTTCGAACTGGTGATTTCGTTCATAAGAGGAGTGTGGAATGCCTGAATCAGGCGTTATTGGAACGATGCGAGGCGCGTGATGCGTGATGCGTGATGCGTGACCCGGCGCGGTGTCGCATCATCGCAGCGGGTGCGTCTGCCGGCGCCCGCCAGGCTCGGCGCAAAGGGTGTTTCGCGACGGGGCGGTATGCAGACAATGAGCTTTCGGATGGCGGTGATCCTTCAGCAAGTAATCCCGGCGGCGCGATTTGAATTTTCTGCGCGAGCGCCGGCGGGAGAGTAACCGCTTTCATGGACTTATCCTTACGGCGCGCAACGCAAACGGCGGTGAGCCTTCCGCGCGCGACCGGTTGCAGCGCCCTCCCATTCAGCAGATAAAACCGGAACTGGTAGGTCAGGCTGCGCGTGCCCCTTTTTTCGACCAGCAGATGGACGAGCACTTCGTCTTCAAACCGGAGAGGCGCCATGTAGTCGCACTCCGCGTGGACTCGCGGAAGGCCCACCGCCAGTCCCTTCCGGGACAAGGCCACCGAGTAACCCAGTGAACGGAAAAAGGCGCCTTCGGCGGTCTCCATGAACCGAAAGAAATTCGAAAAATGCATGATGCCTGCCATGTCGGTCTCCGAAAACTCGACTCGCCGCGTTACCTTGAATTCGTAAGGCATAGGCAATCAGGCGCAAGAAACCGCGGCCGCCTCTCGCGGCAACGGCACACCGTAGGGCAACGGGTCGGGAACTTGGGCGGTTTCCGCGACGGCGGCATAGAGCCTGGAAAAATCCTTGTTCACGTCTCCGGACAGGCAATCGGTGATGTCGCCGACAAGCTCGGGATATTTGTTGGTAAGGGCGCGGAAGCTAAAGCCCCGGTCGTAAAATGCGTAAACGAGCTTGCGCATGTTCTCCAGCCCTTCGCGCATGACACGGCCATACTCGGCGAAACGCTCGGCGGAAAAGTCACGCGCGTCGAACGCGGCGCGAATCATGTCGGCCGCGAGCGCGCCGCTCTTGAGAGCGAGCATCACTCCGGAAGAGAACACCGGGTCCAGGAATCCGAAGGAATCGCCCGCCAACAGCAAGCCGTCGGCGGCGCAATACCGGGAGCGCCATGAGAACTCGCTGGTAAGATAGTAGAGGCCGGTCTGGGCGCCGGCAGCAAGGTGCTGCTTAATCCAGGCGTTCTGCTCGATTTCCCGCTGAAAAATATCTTTGGGTTCGCGCACACCGTCTCGGGTCAGGTACTTCCCTTCGGCAACGACGCCGACGCTGATCATGTCGCGGTGCTGCGGAATGTACCAGAACCAGCCTTTCTCCGGCACGTAAGCGACGGTGGTGGCTCCGGCGTCCAGACCAGGATCGCGCTGCGCGCCGCGATAATACGTCCAGACGGCCACTTTGTTGAGTTTGGGCTCGCGCACGCGCCAATTGAGGCGCGTCGGAGCAAACGCTTCGCGTCCGGAGCAGTCGAGCGTCATGGGCGCGCGAAATTCCAGCGTTGACCCGGAACGGGCTTGTGCCCGGACGCCGAGAGTGCGACCGTCCTCCTGGAGCAGCTCCTTGACGGTCATTTCCTCCAGAACCTCGGCCCCTTTGGCGCGGGCGTTTTGCATCAGCATCAGGTCGAACTCCGAGCGCAGCACTTGCCAAGTCTGCGCTACCCCGGGCTCGTAGCGAGTCGAGAAATAGAACGGTTGCGAGGCCTTGCCGGAAGGAGAAACAAACTGAACGCTGTATTTCTTAACGAACTCCGACTGGCGCATCTTGTCGAGCAGACCCAACCGTTTGAGCGGATGACATGTAAAAGGGAGCAGTGACTCACCGATGTGATAGCGCGGGAACTTTTCACGTTCGAGCACGACCACGCGCAGGCCCTGCTCGGCGAGCAATGCCGCCGCCGCGGAGCCCGCCGGGCCCGCGCCAATCACTATAGTGTCGAAGGATGCAGGAAGAGTCATAAGGGTTGAGTATTGTCCACCGGGGCTAGCACCTCGAGCACGTCCGCCAGGAGACGGTGGGAACCATCCAACAGGATGTTGCGCCGCCCATAAAGCACACCGGGCTGTCGCAGCCGCAGCACGCGGGTCATGTGAGAATCCGCGTCCACTCGGAAGAATGCCTGAGGCCAGCTCAGGTGCGGGACAGCCTCGGTCTGAAGGATGTTGCCCAGTGGACGCTCTTCCTCGAGCACCCGCTGCCGGGCCGTAGCGGGGAGGTTGTCGAGGCAAATGCGAATCACTCCGTACTCGACGGGTCGCGCCTCCCCTGCGGGTTTGAGGATGACCTCGCGCAGATAGGCCCCTTCCTCGCGCTCGCGGCTCAGCACCGCGATGCACATGGGCTGACGATAGAAGCCCTCCAGGGTGGGAGTCATGTCGTGAGAATGCACCAAGAGCCGCCGGTAGGGCTCAGGAACATCCTGATCCAAGAGCCGAGCCATCGAAGGCAGGGGGAGGTTAAGCCGCGCGTAAAAGCGTTCCAGCAAAGCTCCCCACGAGGGCAGATGTTCGGTTTGTGGACTTGCCTTGGAAGCGGTGGCGAACATGGCAGAGAATTCCCTACAACGGCTACGTTGGTCTGCAGATGCGATTGGCGTGGCGGTCCATCAGGCGTAGCGGGCAGCGCGGTGTTCCGCAAGGAAGAACTCGTGCACCAGCCGGTCCACCTGGAGCAGCCCGTCCCGGGTCAAACGCAGCCAATCCCCCTCGACCACCAGCGCCCCCCAGGACTGCAGCCGGGCCAGCGGGTCAGCAAACCGGGCCAACACGTCCACGGCGAATTTGCGCTGGAAGTAGGCCCGGCTAATCCGCCCCAACTTGAATTGGAGAGCGAGTTCCCGGATCAGCCGTTCGTCGGCGGTCGGGGTCAGCGCGCGATAAATTGGCAACTTTCCGTGCTGCAGCATGGCCACGTACGGCTCAAAATCATGCTGGTTCTGAAAATGCACGCCACCGATGTGCGAAAAGGAGGCCACACCCAGGCCGATTAAGTCTGCGCCCCGCCACAGGCTGTCGCGGTAAACGAAATGCGTCCGCTCGGGATTTTTCACGGCGGTATAACCACTGGCGATGGTGTAACCGGCGCGTTCCAATTCCGCAAAAGCGTAATGAACCCATTCGCGTTTGGTTTGCCAATCCGCCACGGGAGCGACCAATTTCCCCTGGGCTTTCATTTCCTTATAGATGTCCGTGTTGTAGGGGACCTCCATTTGGTAAATGGTCACGCTGTCGGGCGAGAGCTCGATGGTCTGGCGCACACACTCCCGCCAGTTTTCTTCCGTCTCCTCCACCATGCCGGCGATCAAATCGATGTTGATCTGCGGAAACTCCAGTTCGCGGGCAAACTGGTAGGCGCGCCGGATTTCTCGCGAGCGGTGGGCCCGCCCGTTAATGTCGAGGATGTGGTCGTTGAAGTTCTCGACTCCGAGACTCAGACGGGTCACTCCGACCTCCCGGATCGTCTTGAGCTTGTGATCGGAAAGAGTGCCGGGCTCGCATTCGAAAGTGACCTCCTCCGCTTCGTCCCAGGGCAACAAAGCTTTCATTTCGCCGGTGAGATGCTGGAGCTGGGACTCCGACAGAAACGACGGCGTGCCACCGCCAAAATAAATGAATTGCGGTTTGCGCGCGCCGATGAACCGCTGCGCCGAGTAGAGCTGCAGTTCGCGAATCGCCAGATCCAGATAGGCTTTGATGGCAGTCGCGTCCTTGTCTGTGTAAACCCGGAAATAGCAAAAGTGGCAGCGCTTGCGGCAAAACGGAATATGCAGGTAGATGCCCAGTGGTGTTCCGGGCGCCGGCTCGCGGGCCAGGGCCGCCTGCGCCTCTCCAACCCGGTCGGGCCTCCAAAATGAGAACGGAGGGTAATTGGATACGAAATAATTGCCGACGGTGGTTTCTTGAGCCACCGGCTGGCTAACCGGCCGCGGTTGTGACGGCGCTATGGTCATGACAAAATCAGCAAACGCGGCCTCGCACGGCGCCCCGGACGGCCCGCCGCCGCTGGAATCCCTTTAGTATGAAGCAGATTCGGTGATTTGGCAAATCACAGTCGCTTAACCCAACGGTCCAGGTATGGTTGAGGAAAACACGAAACCAGGGGAGGAGGACGGCCACGTCCGCGCAAATCGCCCCGGCGGATAGGTTGGAAAAGAGATTAGAACCCGCGCAGGTCCGTACTGCGGCGGCGCGGCAAGCCGGGCGCGGGCGTTCGCTTGAGCACAAGGTATTCGATGCCAAGTTTCTCGCAATACTCGCGCTTGCCGCCTCGGTCGCCGTCCGCGTTGACGGCGTAGATGTGCGGCTTGAGCCGCCGGATTTCGGGGTCGGCGTCCAGCCAGCCCTCGCCGCTGGAAATCAGCGCCTCTTTCACATATTTGACTGAGCCCACGGCATAGCGCCGTTCCTCCTGGGAAAGCAGCGGATGGCCTTCGCCCTTAAGCAGGCGGATATTGGCATCGTGGCCGACAATCACATAGAGGTCGCCGTAGGCGCTGACCTCCTCGCAGAAACGCACGTGTCCGCTGTGAAACCAATCATAGCAACCGGTCGCCACCACTTTCTTGCGGCCGGGCGCGGAGGGCGTGGGCGGCGGCGCGGGGAAGCCCAGCATTCGGGACGCGGGCAACACGCGATACTCCAGGCCGTGCTGCCGGCAAAACGCCTGGCGCGCAGCGTTGGCCGGGCTTCTCTCATCCACCCACACTTCGAGCCGAAAACCGTCCAGCTTCGGCAGCGTGTTGACCTTCACGGAGGCAGCCAACGGGATGACGTGCGTGACATACCGCACAGCGTTCAACATGTAGAGCCGCTCAGCCAGCGGGAACTTCGGCGGTGTGCCGGTCAGACTCTGAAGGGCTTCATCCGGCCACAACAAAACCGTCAGCGAGCCGAGCTTCGACGCTTCATCGAGGAAGCGCAGATCCCGCGCGCGCAGGTCGTCAAAACCGCCGCTGACAACAACGGCCGCGCTCATGTCATGGGTTTGAAATGCGCACGTTCACCTTGAACGCGCCGGGCACGGGCTCGGTCGAAGCCACCATCAAGTAGCCGCCGCCACAGCCCGAATACATCGCGCCGGGATAGCGCCGCTGGTAAGCCTTGAGCAACCCCATCAAGTCGAGCTTGAGGAGCGGATGTCGGACCACGTGCGGCAACAAGGTTTCCCAGCACTTCATCGTCAGGTTGAAGGAGCCGCCCAGTCCTTTCACATCGCGGCGCCGGATAGCAGCAAAGCAGTCCCGGCCTGACTGGCCAAGGCGCGCGACCCACCTCGGGTCGAGATGCTTTTCGCCCAGCGGGCTGTAGCGCTCCGGCCGCGGCTCAATCGGCAGCAAGTGCAGCACCTTTTCCAGCCAACCCGCACTACGGGCGTCGTTGAGCGACTCGATATGTAATGGGAACACGCCGCCCTCGACATGGAAGTCGTAGTCGAGCCGGTTAATGCCGGGATAAATCAAACCGACCATGTCCTGCGAGCCACTTGGCTGGGGTTTGCCTTTGTTTTCGGCTTCATAAAGTTCGCGAACCAAATCGGCGAGCGGGCGGTTGGGTAATTTGCCGTTCCAGAGCTTCATCGCGACTGCCCGAGTGCCTCCTGCAAAACCGGAGCGGTCCATCGGACGGAAGTTCGGCTCGATTTGGACCACCACCATCGAACCCGGCAGCTTGGGGTTATGCCTCGACACGAAAGGCTGGTCGATCCAGCCGCCGGCTAGTTGCAGGCGATTCGGAATGGCGCCCAAAAGCCTGGTGATGGGATTGGAATGGTTCATTTCAGCCCCGGCCGAATTACTCGACGACACGTTTGCCTCGTTTCCGCTTCAAATGGTGTTGGTTCAGTCACTTGCAGTTCATTCCAGTCCGTTATCGAAAGGGGTGGGCGGCTTGCAGTCGAGTACTTTCTTAAATGAACCATCGAGGGCGCCGGCGCTCCCGGTAGTGGCAGCTCCTGAAAAAACCGTCTTGACACGTGATTTCATTGTGATATCATTTAGATAACACTGAGAAAGGAACATCGTTATGAACGCATCGACTTTGAATTCGAATCGTGAGCAGGCGGTCACCGTGCAGAACGGATGGCTCTGGCTGCCGATTGTCATACTGCTGGAGTTGGGCAGCATCGCCTTGTTCATCTACTCCATGGCCGCGGGCGACCGCGACGTCGGGCACCCTTTCTGGGGGCTGTTCATCGCCGGCCTGTTGGGGATGATCCTGGCGGTTGTCCTGATGCTTGGATTTTTCACGCTGCAGCCTAATGAAGCCCGTGTGCTTGTGCTGTTTGGCAAGTATCGTGGGACGGTGCGTGAAAGCGGCTTTCACTGGGGCAATCCGTTTTACTCGAACGGTCCGTGCGCGAGCGCGGGCGCTTTTAAGGCAGCGTTGCGGGCTGCGGCAACAAAAGAGAAGACGCAGGAGAGTGAAACGAGCACCAAACAGACCGGGCGCAACAAGATTTCCCTGCGCGCCCGCAACTTGAACAGCGACAAACTCAAAGTGAACGACAAGCGCGGCAACCCGATTGAAATCGGCGCCGTCATCGTTTGGCGGGTGCAGGACACCGCCCAGGCAATGTTCGACGTGGACAACTACGAGACCTACGTGCGCATCCAGAGCGAGTCGGCCATCCGGCACCTGGCGAGTCTGTACGCTTATGACCACGGCGAGGAAAATGAAACCACTCTGCGGAGCGGCGTGGACGAGGTCTCGCAAGCGTTGCGGCAGGAGCTGGAGGCCCGGTTGAACAAGGCCGGGGTCGCGGTCGAGGAAGCGCGCCTGACGCACCTGGCCTACGCGCCGGAGATCGCGCAAGCGATGCTGCGCCGCCAGCAAGCGGAGGCCGTGATTGCCGCGCGGACGAAGATCGTTCACGGCGCCGTGAGCATGGTGGGTATGGCGCTGAAGGAGTTGGCCGAAAAGCACGTGGTGCAACTGGACGATGAGCGTCGCGCCGCAATGGTCAGCAACCTAATGGTGGTGCTGTGTGGCGAGGCGGAAGTGCACCCGGTCGTCAACACCGGCACGCTCTACTCTTAGTTCCATGGCGGAACGAAAGGCGTTTTTGTTGCGGATGGAGCCCGGGCTTTGGGCGGAGCTCGAAGCCTGGGCGGCGGATGAGTTGCGCAGCGTCAACGGCCAGATCGAGTACGTCCTCAAGCAGGCCGTCGCGAAACGAAAAGGGTCCGCCGGGAGTCCAAAGGGAGACCGCGGAAGGCTGGAGTCTGGAACGGACGCCGACGCGACTTAGCAGTTCACGCAGGAGAAATTCAACGCAAAGACGCAAAGGAGCGAAGGCGCAAAGATGGACCTTGAGCCTTGCGCCACGAAGATTGGTCGCCTTGAGGTGATTGCCGCCAGCCCGAACAAGACATCATTTCTTAGCGCCTTTGCGTCTTCGCGTTAAACTCCGGCCGAACTGCCGCAGCACAGGAGCGTTTCCTCTTATCCCATCCGCGCCAGCTGTGAAATCCGCGGTTAAACCAAAAATCCGTGCTACGCTTCATGGGCAGGGTTGAGGATGAACTGACAAAGGATCATTTATGAAAATTGGCATACTCGGGTCAGGAAACATCGGCGCGACGCTGGCGCGGCATTTCGCCAAGGCCGGTCATCAGGTCGGCCTGAGCAATTCGCGCGGACCGGCGTCGCTGGCCGGGCTGGTCAAATCCATCGGTCCGAACGCCAGCGCCATGACGGCCGAGGAAGCCGCGAAATTCGGTGAAGTCGTGTTGCTGGCGGTGCCGTGGCGGACCCCCGAAGCGTGGCCTGGGCTGCAGTCGGTGGCCGGGAAAATCGTCATTGACGCCATGAATCCCTATTCAGCCGACGGAGAGATTATGGACCTCGGAGACAAACTATCCAGCGACGAAGTGGCGCGGCGTCTCCCGGGCGCACGCGTGGTCAAGGCCTTCAACACGATGTACTACCATACGCTGGCGACCGAAGCTCGCGCGCCCGGAAAAGAGCGCCTCGTGCTGTTCCTGGCGGGGGATGATGCCGAGGCCAAAGCTGTGGTTTCCAAACTCATTGATGAGATCGGCTTCGCCCCGGTGGATACCGGCTCCTTGCGCGAGGGCGGCCGGAAGCAGCGGCCCGGGTCCTCCTTTTACAATAAGCCGATGACCGCCGCCCAGGCGCGCCAGGCCCTTGAAAGAATGTCCTAACCTACAACGACCCCAAGCCGCCAAAGCGGCTTGGCGTGTCTGCCCATGGTGGGAATCGGGCGGGGTGAAGGTTATCAACCGTCCCTATGGCGGGAACCACTTTGGCATTGGAACGCCGCGAGTTTTCGAGTAATTGATACCGATGCGTGAGCGGTTTAATTCAATCTACTCACACGGGTTTGTCAGGGCGGCCGTGTGCATTCCCTCGTTGCGCGTGGCGGACCCGGAGTTCAACACGGAGCGCACGATGGAGCTGGCACGGGAGGCTTCCGCGGCGCAGGTTGCCGTCGCGCTCTTTCCGGAACTGGGCATCTCCGCTTACTCGAACGAGGATTTGTTCCACCAGGATGCGTTGTTGGAAGCCACCAAGGCTGCGCTCGCGCGCCTGGTGAAGGAAAGCGAAGCGCTCACTCCGTTGCTGATCGTCGGCGCGCCGCTGCGGTTCGATGCGAAGTTGTTCAATTGCGCGGTGGTGATTTATCGCGGACGCGTCCTCGGCGTCGTGCCCAAGACTTACCTGCCGAATTACCGCGAATTCTACGAGAAACGGCAATTCACGTCGGGCCGCCATGCGGTCAGCCGGGAAGTGACTTTGCTGGGCGAGCGAGTGGCTTTCGGCAGCGATTTGATTTTTGAAGCCGCGAACGTCGAGGGGTTTACGGTTCACGCCGAGATTTGCGAAGACGTCTGGACGCCGATTCCGCCGAGCACCTACGCCGCGCTAGCCGGCGCGACGGTGCTCGTAAACTTGTCCGCGAGCAACATCACCATCGGGAAGGCCGAATATCGGCGGAACCTTTGCGCGTCGCAGTCTGGCAAATGCATCGCCGCTTACCTGTATTCGGCCGCCGGCCCGGGCGAATCGACGACGGACCTGGCGTGGGACGGGCACGCGCTCATTTACGAGAACAATGACTTGCTGGCCGAGGCTGAACGTTTCGCCGACCGCGAGCAAATGATCACGGCGGACATCGATCTTGAAAGGTTGCTGCAAGACCGGATGCGTCTGACCAGCTTCAACGACGCCACCAGCGATCACCGTGAGCGCGTCGAGGCGATGCGCCACATCCGGTTCGATTTTCGCCTGCCTGAAGGCGAAATTCCGCTCCAACGAAAAATTGCCCGGTTTCCTTATGTGCCGAGCGACCCGCGCGAGCGCGACCAGCGCTGTTACGAGGCTTACAACATCCAGGTCCATGGCCTGCTGAAACGGCTGGCCAGCACCGGGACCAAGCGGGTGGTCATCGGCATCTCGGGCGGCCTGGACTCGACCCAGACGCTTATTGTCGCCGCGAAGGCGATGGACCGGATGGGCCTGCCGCGAAAGAACATCCTGGCCTACACCATGCCGGGTTTTGCGACCAGCAACCTGACGCTCACTAACGCGCGCAACTTGATGCAGGCGCTCGGCGTCACGGCCGGCGAGATCGACATCCGCCCCGCGTGCGAGCAGATGTTCAAGGACATCGGCCACCCGTATTCCCGCGGGGAGCAGGTGTATGATGTCACCTTCGAGAACGTCCAGGCGGGCGAACGGACGTCGCATCTCTTTCGCCTCGCAAACCTGAACCAGGGGCTCGTGCTCGGGACCGGCGACTTGAGTGAGCTGGCCCTTGGCTGGATGACTTACGGTGTCGGCGACCACATGTCCCACTACAACGTAAACGTATCGGTTTCGAAAACCCTCATCCAGTACCTGATTCGCTGGGTGATTTCGTCGAAGCAGTTCGATCCCGCAACGAACACGACGCTGCAAGCCATCCTCGATACGGAGATTTCCCCCGAGCTGGTTCCGCATGCGGCTGGCGACTCGGCGCGCCCAGCCCAAAAGACGGCGGAAACCGTCGGGCCGTATGAATTACAGGACTTCAATCTGTACTTCATTACGCGGTACGGTTTTCGGCCGAGCAAAGTGGCGTTCCTGGCCGCGCACGCGTGGGGCGACAAAAAACGAGGCGACTGGCCGGATTTGTTGCCGCCGCAAAAGCGGAATGCCTACGACCTGCCGACGATTAAAAAATGGCTCGAAGTGTTTGTGTATCGGTTTTTCGAAATCAGTCAGTTCAAGCGGTCGGCGGTTCCGAACGGACCGAAGGTTGGTTCAGGCGGGTCGCTCTCGCCGCGTGGGGATTGGCGCGCGCCGAGCGATTCGGAGGCGGAGGTTTGGTTGAAGGAATTGCGCGAAAACGTGCCGGGTGAGACCGCCAAGGAAACACCTACGCCGCGCAGCAGTGCCGGAAAGCACGGCAAGCGAGGATAGGCCTTCCCGAGCCTCGGCTCCTGATGGGAATCTTCCAGCCATGGATGACTGTGATAGCGCGTGCTGTCTCAGCGCAGCGGAGCCGTAACTAAACAGAAAGAAGAGACAGAAAAATTCTTCAAAAGATGAAGAGTCGGGAGGAGGTAGCCGAACCGCGCGAAGCGTGTGGAGTGTGGTGGCAAGCGGAGCGCGACACCGCTTTCGCTTTTGGGTTGAACCGGTAAGCACGAAAACGATATTGCGAACGAACAAATCGGATCCGCCGGAAACCAAAGCGCCGTCGCCGCTGCGCTCTGCCGGCGCACTCCAAACGCTTCGCGAGGTACTCAGAGTGTGAGGACACTCGCAGCTTGCAAACAATTTCGACTATTGCAATGCGCAGAAGGCAAACCCTTCATGTTTCACGCGTCACGCATCCTGTTTCACTTCCGCCATCCGCCACCCGCGCCAGATGTAATAAATCGCCGGGTACACTGCCAGTTCCATGATGGTTGAAGTCACCACACCGCCGACCATTGGGGTGGCGATGCGTTTCATCACATCGGCGCCGGTGCCGTGGCTCCAGAGAATGGGCGCCAGGCCGGCAATGATAACGCAGGCGGTCATGGCTTTGGGGCGGACGCGCTTGACGGCTCCGTGATAGATGGCATCGCGCAGGTCGGCAACGTTGCGCATTTTCCCGTCTTTGGTCCACTGGGCATAGGCCAGGTCGAGGTAGAGGAGCATGACGACTCCCGTTTCGGCGTCGAGGCCGGCCAAAGCGATGATGCCGACCCAGACGGCCACGCTTAAGTTGTAGTGCAGGAGCGCGAGAATGCCAATGGCCCCCACCAGGGAGAACGGCACGGCCAGCATCACGATAGCGGTCTTGATGGCCGAGTGAGTATTGAGGTAAATGATCAGGATGATCAGCAGGAGGGTGAGCGGCACAACCATCATCAGTCGCTGCTGGGAACGGAGCATATATTCGTACTGGCCGCTCCAGAAAATATTGTAGCCACTGGGCAGGTTGATGGCGCCTTTGGCGACGGCCTCGTTCACAGCGCGCATGGCCATTTGGACGTAGGTGCCGATGTCGATGCCTTTGACATCCACATAAATCCAGGCGTTGGGCACGGCCGCCTCACTCTTGATACCCATCGGCGCATGGACGGTTTCGATTTTGGCCAATTGGCCCAGGGGTATTTGCGCGCCCGTGCGAGTGGGCACGACGATCTCGCGCAGGGCGCCAAGGTTCTCGCGGAAATCACGGCTGTAGCGAAGGTTGACCGCATAGCGCTCGAGTCCCTCGACCGTCGTGGTCAAGGGCATGCCGCCCAGGGCGACTTCGAGCACGTCCTGGACGTCGCCGACGGTCAGGCCGTAGCGGGCGATGGCATCGCGGTCGATATTGAACTCTATATAATTGCCGCCCATGGTGCGCTCGGCAAAGGCGCTGAGTGTGCCAGGGACAGCCTTGACCACGGCCTCGATCTCCGAGGCGACACGCTCCAGCTCGGCGAGGTCGGGTCCGGCCACCTTGATACCGACGGGGGTCTTGATGCCGGTGGCCAGCATGTCGATGCGAGTCTTGATGGGCATGGTCCAGGCATTGTTGAGGCCGGGGATTTGGACGGCGGCGTTCATCACGTCGATCAGTTCGTCGGGCGTGCGGCGGCGGTGGGCGATGATTTTGCCGGCGTCGTCTTTGATGTCCACCACCGGCCACTCTTCTTCGGGCTTGAGCATGATGGTGGTCTCGACCATGTCGAAGGGAGCGGGGTCGGTAGCCGTTTCCGCGCGGCCTATTTTGCCGAAGACGTGGTGGATCTCAGGGAACCGGCGAATGATCTTGTCGGTGGTCTGGAGAACTTCGCGAGCCTTGGTGGGAGAAATGCCAGGGAAGGTGGTTGGCATGTAGAGCAGGTCCCCTTCATACAGCGGCGGCATGTATTCCGAACCGATGTTTTCGTAAGGGAAAAACTTTCCGGCGTTAAATGCCCATTCCTTGACTTTGCCGTCGGGCAGGAGGTGCGCGGCGAGATTGTTCCAGGGGAAGAACACCCAAACGATTAGACCGGCGGCGGTGAAGATAACCGGCCAGCGCCATTTGATGACGAAATCAATTACCGGATGGTAGAGCCAGATGAGGAAGCGATTGATGGGATTCTTTTCTTCAGACGGAATTTTTCCGCGAACGAAGAAGCCCATGAGAATCGGGGCAAGGGTGATCGAGAGCAGCGCGGCTGCTCCCATGGAGTAGGTTTTGGTGAAAGCCAACGGCTTGAACAGGCGCCCTTCCTGCGCCTGGAGCGTGAACACCGGGATGAACGACACCGTAATAACCAGCAGCGAGTAGAACAGCGTCGGCCCCACTTCGATTGAGGCGTCACGGATGATGTCCCAGTGGGGCTTCTTTCCCTGGTCGTGCTCCATGTGTTTGTGGGCGTTCTCGATCATGATGATGACCGCATCCACCATTGCGCCGATGGCGATGGCGATGCCGCCGAGTGACATGATGTTCGAGCTGATGCCCTGGCCGAACATGACCAGGAAAGACATGAGCACGGCGATGGGCAGGATGAGAATGGCGACAAACGCGCTGCGCAGGTGCATGAGGAAGGCGATGCATACCAGGGCGACGACGATGCTTTCCTCGATCAGCTTCTCCTCGAGCGTTTTGACCGCGCGCTGGATCAGGGCACTACGGTCATAGACAACGGTGTATTGCACGTCCGCCGGCAGGCCCTTCATGGCTTGGTCCAGCCTCTTCTTTACATCGAGAATGACCTGGCGGGCGTTTGCGCCGTAGCGCACGACGACCACACCGGCGACGGTTTCACCTTCCCCATTCAGTTCAGCGATGCCGCGGCGCATGTCCGGGCCAAGTTCGACGTTGGCGACCTGGCCGAGCAGAATGGGCACTCCTTTATCGCCCACGCCGACGGCGATTTTGCGCAGGTCTTCGATTTTCCGGATGTAGCCACGGACGCGGAGGATGAATTCCTTTTCGGAGAGTTCGATGGAGCGTCCGCCCACTTCACCGTTGCTGCGCTTGACGGCCATTGCCACCTCCGAAATGGACAGGTTGTAGGCGCGCAGTTTGGTCGGGTCCACGGTGATCTGGTATTGCTTGACGAAGCCGCCGACGGAGGCGACCTCGGACACCCCCTCCACCGAAGCCAACTGGTAGCGCAGGTACCAGTCCTGCATGGACCGGAGTTCAGCCAGGTCGCGGTTGGTGGAGTTGATGGAATACATGAAGGCCCAGCCCACGCCGGTCGCATCCGGCCCGAGGTTCGGCGACACCCCGGCCGGCAGGCGTCCGCTCAGGCCACTGAGGTACTCGAGCACGCGGCTGCGTGCCCAGTAGGGATCGGTGCCGTCTTCGAAAATGATATAAACGAACGAAAATCCGTAGAAGGAGTAACCGCGCACGACTTTCGCTCTGGGCACCGAAAGCATCTTGGTGGTGAGCGGATACGTGACCTGGTCCTGCACGATCTGCGGCGCCTGGCCCGGCCACTCCGTATAGACGATGACTTGCACGTCGGATTGGTCAGGGATCGCGTCCAGTGGGATGTTCTTGAGCGAGTAAACGCCACCCAGGACCAGCACGATCGTGGCCAGCAGAACGATGAACCTGTTCTTGAGCGAAAAATCTATGATGCGCGTGAGCATGGTTTACGGCACCGCGGCGTGCTGCCGGCGCCAATTTGCTTCGGCGGTTTCGCCGTGATTCACTGTGGTCGTTTCCACGAGCTGCATATCGCATTTCGGACATCTGCCCGGCTTGTCCGAAACCACGTCGGCGTGCTCGGCCATCGGGCAGGTATAGAGTTTTTGCGGTATAACCATGCCGCCGTTGTTCGTGCCGGGCGTCGTGGCCGGCTTCGGGCGGACCATGACCGGAATCAGCGTCATGCCGCAACGCGGGCATTTACCCGGTTTGTCCTGATGGACGTCGCTATGCTCCAGCATCGGGCAGGTGTAGTACTCCAGCTGCCCGCCGGGCTGGATGCGCGAAAGCATTTCACGTCCGACCGGCACCAGCGTCATGCCGCACAGCGGGCATTTACCTGGATGATTGTACTCCAGGGAGACGTGTTCGGGCATCGGGCAGATATAGACGACCGGTTCGGCTACGGCCATCGGCGGATTGGTTCCGGTGCCCGCCGCGATGCTTGGCACAACCGGCATGGCAGGCGGAACGACTTCTCCGGGCGCACTCGGGCGCTGCATTTTCTGGATCGCCTCGCGCAACTGGCTCTCCGAGTCGAGCATGAACTGCCCTGAAGTGACCACCCGTTCGCCTTCTTTGAGCCCGCTCACCACCTCGTAAAAGCCGCCTTCGGAGCGCGCGCCCAGGCTCAGCGTCCTTGGCTCGAAGTGTCCCTCGTCCAGCTCGACAAACGCCGTGTTCTTTTCTCCGCTACGCAGCACCGCCGAGTCCGCGACCAGCACGGCCGAGGGGGCAAGTTCGGAGGACATCTCGACCGTCGCGTACATGCCGGGTTTGAGGAAGTAACCCGGGTTGTGGAACTCCATGCGCACCCGAGCCGTCCGGGTCTTCTCATCCACGGTCGGGTAGATATAGGTCACCCGCCCGCGGAACTTCGGGTCAGGCTGCGATGCCAGGCTGACCACGGCCTCCTGGCCGAGCTTGATGAAGGGCAGGTCCTGTTCATACACTTGTGCTTGAATCCAGACTGTGGCGAGATCCGCCAGCCGGTAGAGTTTCATGCCGGGCTCGACCATCTGGCCCTCGACGACCAATTTCTCGACCACGATGCCATCGTGAGGCGCATGCATCCGCAGCGTCTTCTTGGGTGTCCGCGTCCGCTCCAGTTCGGCGATTTGGTCCTCGGAGATGTCCCAGTATCGCAGCTTGGTCATCGCGGCAGTCTTGCGCAGGGTTGCCGCCACGCCCGCCTGATTGGTCGAGGAATCGAGCGTTAAGAGGTATTCGGTTTGCGCCAGGTAAAGTTCGGGGGAATAAATCTCGAACAGCGGCTCGCCCCGATGCATTTGCTGCCCGGTGGCATCGACATAAAGCTTCTCGATCCAACCTCGGAACTTGGTGCTGACTTCGGCCAGAGTGGTTTCGTCGTAATCGATCACGCCGACCGTGCGAATGGTCCGCCGCAATGGCCCCCGCTGCACGACGGCGGTGCGGATGTCCATGGTCTGGGTGGTCACGGGATCTATGGCGATCGTTTGCGCCTCGGGCCCAGCAGCTTGGTCCTCATAAACCGGCACCATATCCATGCCCATGCTATCTTTGCCGGGCGTGGGCCGTACCTCGCCCGGGTTCATCGTGGATTTGTAGAACTTGATTCTGCGCTCGCCCGGCAGCGTTGCGGTACTGCTCCTGGCCCCCGCCTGCTTGCGAGCCGCCGTTAGTTTCATGCCGCAAATGGGGCAATTCCCGGGCTTGTTTTGGATGACTTGCGGGTGCATGCCGCAGGTGTAGAGCTGCTCCTCCTTGCCCTCGGTCACAGAACTGTGGTCCTGGCCGCAGCCGGTCAACAACAGGCCCCCGCCACCGGCCACGACCAGACTGAGCACAACCATTAACGGGCGCCATCGAAGGTGGGGCGCGTCGTCCGCAACGCGGCGTGGTCGGATGGGAGTGGTCGCTCCGCGGCGCGCTGAGACAGCGCGCCCTACCTGGCCGGCTTCTCGAACTTGGGATTTCATCTTTTCACCTTTGTGGTCTAAGTGTTCTCTCGCGCCCATTTCCGTAATCGGTTCATAGACTTTGGGTTTTGTTGTGGTCACATGCCGCCTTTGTTTTTGGGTGGCGGCGCCGAGTTGCCGGGCAACATGCCGACAGCGCCTGAACTCATGCCAGCACCAGTTGTCGCCATGCCGCGGGCGGGCGTGGCCGCGATCGACGCGCCTGAGAGCGGCAGGCCTTGGATCATCAGAGAAAGTTCGATCAGGGAAAGTTCGCGTTGGGTGCGCGCTTCTACCTCATCGAGGCCAAACCGCAACAAAGTTTGTTCGGCGTCGGTGAGGTTGAAAAAGTCAATCTGCCCGGCGAGATACCCCACGCGGGCGACTTCAAGCGATTGTCGCTGCCTGGGGAGCAACTGGTTTTGCAGGAGTTCGACGTTGCGCGTCGCTTCCCGGTACAGAAACAGCCTCTCGGCGAAATCCGCCGCCAACGCAATCTGCTCCGCGGAAAGCAGCGCCTCGTCCGCGCGCTTTTTGGACTGTGCCTCGGCGACCTGCGCCGCCAGTTTGTCCCGCCAAAGCGGAAGCGAGACGGTGCCCCACGGACGATACAACGTCGGGCTCATCTTCACGTCGGCCATGAAACCCGCGGTGACATCAGGCATCCGTGCCTTGTAGGCCTGGGTGATGGCGGCGTCGGCAGCGCGCACCTCGGCTTCCATGCCTTTGAGGCGTGTATTATGGGCCAGAGCGGTCTCGAAGAGCTTTTCCGAGGTCAGATCCAGGGAGGTGGACTCGAGACGCTCCGGGACGGGCGGCGCCGGCTCATCGGCCCTCATCCCCAGCGCCGCCTTAAACCGGGCCACCAGCGCGCCGTGCGAATCCTCAAGGTTCGCGAGGTCATTCTTGAGCCGGTCCTGTTCGATTTGGGCGCGTAACACGTCTTGCAGAGTGACCTTCCCGACGTCGTTCTGCGCCCGCGCGAGTTTCTCCAAGTCACTCAGCAGGCTAAGGGTCTCACGGTTCACCCGGATTTTTTCGGCCAAAAAATGAAGCTGGTAATAGGCGCGCTTCACCTCGTACGCGCTTTCGAGTGAAGCCGTTTCGAAAGCGAAATATTTCGTCTGGCTTGCCGCTGCCGCCAGGGTCCCCGCGGCACGCAGCTTGCCGGCTCCCGGGAAGGTCATCATCAACCCCGGCATCAGCGAGGTCACCACGTCCTGAATGTCCATCTGGAAGGTGAGTTGCGGGTCCGGCAGCGAACGCTCGACGGTGATGCGTTCGACCGAGGCCAGCCAGTCGAAATACGCCGCCTCGACCTTCGGCTGGTTCAGCAGCGCATAGGTAAGAAAGTCGGCCAGAGTGGAATTGGTCGTCAGGACGGGCAATGCGGGCTTATGCCCGTTAGGCCGGTAACTCTCGCTGACTGCTTGCACCTGCTGCCGCGCCTCTCTCTCTCCTTTGATGGTTGTGCCCTTGCACCCGGACAGCAAAAGGGCGGCCGCGCTCACGCCCGTGATGGCCAGAGCCGGGAAAAGGCCTCGCACGCCGCAAGTCTCGCATTTATCCGTATGAATGTTCATGTGCCAACACTTCCAAATCAGTAGGGTCCAACCCGGCCTCCGGCCGGGAACGAAACAGAACGCCCCGCGGTGCGCCGTTTCCAGGCGCACCGGGGGCGTGATAAGGGAAGAATCAGAGCAGAAAGGCGCAGTCTCGCTGATAAAGCGGAACGGCTTCCGCACTGAGAACAGAGAAGAAAACTGACGAGAGTCGCGGCGCGAGCGAAACCATCAGTGCGCAAACCACCGAATTCGGCGGCAGCATTGACTGATGCTGCTTGAGCGAGAGCGAACGGACGGGAGTGGCCGGCGCCGGCGCCGGAGTGGGCGAGGACTTACTGACGCAGCACTTGCGCGATGCGCACACACAAGGCCGGCATCCCGACTGGGCCGTTGCCAACCCAGCCGTCCCGACGCTGACGCTTTGCTCGAGCACCAGGGCGACTGCAAACAACATGGCCAGCAAGGTTCTCATTCTGATGTTTTCACGCTTCACGGTTCACGTTTTCACGCTTCAACGGTTCAGCGCTTACTTCGCTGCCTTCGCCTTCGTCTCGGCTTCCTCAATCTTCCTTATGTATTTGGCGGGCTCTTTGTTGAAATCCTTCACACAATTCTTGCAACAGAATTTGATCTCCCGGTCCTTATACTCATAGACGAAAGGCTTGCCCATTTCGCCGAGTTTGTCGCCAGAGACGACGCAGGTCTCCAGGGTGTAGGGTTTCAGTTTGTCTTTCTTATCGGCGGCCAGACCCGTCAAGGGTGCAGCGGCAAAAGAGGTGAGTAGAAGAGCCACGGACAGTGTTTTGAGTATTTTCATAGGTTTTAAGTCGTCGAGGATTATACGCCACCGCCCCGCAAATCACTCAAAGAATCTTTTTGCCAGCCGGGGTGTGGAGGCGTTTCCCGGCTTCACAAAGGATGGTGTGTCTGGCCGTGCAGACTTGTAACAAACACGTCATTAGGGGGTTATAACAACGCCGCCAGCCGTTCCCGCAATTCCTGCCGCGCACGGTATAAGCGCATTTCGACGGCTTTGGCTGAACACTCCACGATCTCCGCAATTTCGGCGTAAGACTTATCCTCATACTCGGCCAGAACCAGAGGCACCCGCAAATCCTCAGGCAGTGCTGCGACCGCCCGCCGGACTGCCTCCGCCCGTTCGGTCGCGAGCAGTGCTTCACCCGGATTCGGTCTTCCCTCGGGCAGAGTCTCGCGGAAATTCTGGCCGGCCTCACCGTGCTCAGCTTCGAGCGACACATTGGGATGGCGGGCCCGGTGCCGTTGCAGGTCGCGCGCGAGGTTGGTGGCGATCGCGTAAAGCCAAGTAGAGAACCGGAGCGCCGGGCGAAAGCGCGCGCGATTTTGATAAACGCGCACGAAACTCTCTTCCGCCAAATCGGCCGCCTCCGTTTCGTTTTGGACCACTCGCAACAGGTAGTGATAAAGCCGCTCGGCATGGCGGCCCATTAACTCATCAAGGGCCGGGTCCTGCCCAGCTACCAGTCGCGCCATATCCGCGCGGTCCTGTTCGTCGGGAGTCGCGGGGGTCATGCGGCAGGGTGAGGCAGGTTGGGGCGGCTGGCGAAATTAATGATGTGCCCCCTGCATATCACTGGGTGAAGGGGCGCTGCCCTGCATTTGGCGATGCGCATCGGACAGCAGCGTTTGCCCCTGCACCCAGGCCAGGTAGCGCTTGCCCTGGTCGGGGGGCATGCTGCGGCTGACCTGGTAAAACTCCTCGAGCATACGGGTTTGGCACTCGGCGCGGAGCTGGGCGGCCTCCTGCAGGAGTTTCTGGATTTCCGGCGTCACAGTGTCCGTTGCCGCCAAGTGCCGCCGAAGCTGTTCGTTTTTCTCATCGATCAGCCGGCATCGTTCGGCGCAGCCGGCCAGGTAGGACTCGTGCATCTGGCAGACGCGAGTGAAGTCCGCATCGTTGAGATGGAACTCTTCCTTCAGCCAGGCCAGTTCCGGCGCGCCAGCTTTCTGAAGCTTGCGGCTGTTGGCAGTGCCTCCGTAATAAAACCCGAGATAGGCGGCGAGCGCCACCACCAAGCCCGCGACCAATATCAACCACGGTCGTCTCACTGTTCAACCTGTTGTAATTACTTGACCCGGTTCCCGTTTCGCCGTCTTAACGCGTCAACGCTTCAACGCCACGCCTTACCGCGGCATGCGATATGGATCCATCATTTGCACATAGCGCGCGCCGAGCTGGTCCGACGTTTGCGCATTATCCACCCGCGCACGCCAATAGCCGGCCGTCAATCCGACCGCCAGCAGTACCGTCACATACCCCACCGCGAGGGAGGGACGGGCCATCGTTTGGCCAACCCACGCGAGAAACCCAGTCCAAAGGTTTGCGGGCCCCTGCGCCTCTTCCCGGGCGATCCGTTGCCAAACCTGCTCGCGGAACCGCGGCGGCATTGATTCCTTTACCTCCCACGCTCCCAGGACCTGGTGGAGGCGGCTGTCGTCATTTGGTCTTTCCGGTCTCATAGCGAACTGTCGCAAAGGCTCCGGGACGCGTTAACGCAGGTCCACTCAACCGCCTCGGAACCTGAATTCAACCGGGCAATCTCGAATTGTATAGACCGCTCATTCATCCATCCGCGCAGCCTCTGCGACGACGAGATGCCGTCCGCGACAGCCAAGGCCGAAGCTAGCATGACCGAGGTGTCGGCAGCTACTATTGAGTTAAGGTTTTCGCGCACCATCCTTGATACGTCGCAGCCGGCCGAAACCCTCGAATATTTTTCCGAGCAGGGAACTTTCGTGCCGGATCTCCTTGAGGGCAGCATTTCCTGCTCGTTAGAACCGCACGGGGACAGCCGCGGAGCAGCCACGGCCTCATCGAAACTCGCGAACCTATCGACAGCAGCTCTACCAACGCTACTGTTTTCCGGACTGAAGCGCCGCTATTTCGAGAGTTCTTAAGTTGACAACACTTGCCCTGGCACTGCGGTCAAGAGGCAGATCCAACTCCCGGGAGGGCGAGCATCCATGCGAGCCCTGATTCAAAGAGAGTTCCCGGGAGGCCGAGCCCTCACACTCGGCGTCTCCCGGGAAACTCAACGCAGTCCAAGTCACCCCTCCGGCATCTCCCTGGAGCCATGCTGCCATTACCACGCGTAGCAAAGCCACTTGAACTCGCACGCGACTGCCCAATGCAACCTTTGTGCCAGCCGATGAAAACGGCATCCTGGCTGCGGTTTTCTGGGAAATTCGAGCAAAAGAGCCCAAAACGACTGGCCAACTTGTGGCGCTTGTTGACCATCTCGCTCAAATGCAAGCAAAGCATTGGGCATTGGAACGAAGCGAAAACTGAATGGATCCCAATTGATCACCCGTCTTGCCGCCGCCCCCTCGCCTCGTTAGAGTTCCGGCACGCGATGATTCGCTCGCTCGCATTCACGACCCAAGGCCGCCTGCACACCCGGGACATCGACCGGTTCCTGATACCCCCTCTGCTCGCTGATACCAACCTGTTCCTGTGGGTGGACCTCGAGAGCCCAACCGCGGAGGAAACCAAAGCCATCCTCGAAGACGCCTTTCACTTTCACCCCCTCTCGATCGAGGACTGTGTAGCCGCCAGCCCATCCCCCAAAGTCGATGAGTATGTCCCGCGCGAGGAAGACAAATTTACTCCGTATCTCTTCATCGTCATCCACGCCGTCGATTACAGCCGTAAGAACGGGGTGTTCGCCACGAGTGAACTTAACTTCTTCCTGGGCAAGAATTTCCTGGTCACCTATCACGACGTCCCACTCCGCAGCCTGGCCGTTACGGAGGAAAACGCCGTTAAGGGCACAATGCAAGTGGCGCGCGCGCCTGACCGGCTGGCGCACCTGCTTTTGGACGCCATTGTCGAAAACTACAACCCTGCGCTCGACGAACTCTCCCTTGAGATCGCCGAACTGGAGCAGTTGGCGCTGCAAAGCCCAAGCCCGGCCACACTGAGCAAAATCCTCCAAGTCAAGAAGGACGTGGTGCACTTGCGCCGGATCATTGGTCCGCAGCGCGACGTGCTGGGCCGGTTCGCCCGCGGCGAGTTCAAGCTCATTCGCCCGCATCTGGTTCCTTATTACCGCGACGTCTATGACGCCTTGTTCCATTTCTCCGACGTGGCCCAGGGGTACCTCGACTCGCTGACCGGGATTCTCCAGGTGTATCTGAACATGTCCTCCAACCGCACCGGTGAAGTGGTTAAGCTCCTCACAATGATCACGGTGATTACCACGCCCTTGATGATGGTGGGAACCTGGTACGGAATGAATTTTCACAATATGCCCGAGCTGAGTTGGAAATACGGCTATGCCATCGCGGTCGGGGTCACGGTGGTTTCCTCCGGTGCCACCTACTGGTATTTCAAAAGGAAGAGGTGGTTTTGATGCAAAGGAAGCTCTTCTTATTGGATGGGATGGCGCTGGTCTATCGGGCCCATTTCGCTTTCGTTAGCCGGCCGATCCTGACATCCAAAGGGGTCAACACATCCGCTCTGTACGGGTTTACCCAGACGGTGTTGGACATCCTCAAGAACCAGCAGCCCACGCACATCGCCGTCGCGTTCGACACCGAGGCGCCAACCCACCGCCACATCGAATTCGCCGATTACAAGGCCACCCGGGAAGCCATGCCCGAAGAGCTCGCTCAGGCATTGCCCCACGTGCGCCGAATGCTCGAGGCCCTCAGGATTCCCGCGCTGTCATGCGACGGCTTCGAGGCCGACGACCTCATCGGCACCCTGGTCCGCCGCGCCGAGAAAGCTGGGTTTAAATCCTACATGGTCACGTCGGACAAAGATTTCGGCCAGTTAATCGACGAAAACACGTTCCTGTACAAGCCCGGGCGGATGGGCAGTGACGTTGAGATCCTCGGTTTGGCCGAAATTCAACAACGCTGGGGCATCCAGCGGCCCGACCAGGTCGTCGATGTGCTCGCTCTTATGGGCGATTCCTCCGACAACATCCCCGGTGTGCCCGGCATCGGCGAGAAAACGGCTATCAAGCTCATCGGCCAATTCGGCACAGTCGAGAACCTGCTGGCCCGCACCGGCGAACTGAAGGGGCGGACCAAGGAAACCCTCGAAAAGAACCGTGATCTAGCGGTGCTGTCAAGACGGCTGGCGACCATCATCTGCGACGCGCCCTGTCACGTTGAACTGGAGGCGTTGAAACTCCAGCCACCGGACGAGGAGAACCTCAAGAGCTTGCTCGTCGAGTTCGAGTTCAACGCCCTGGGCAAACGGCTCTTTGGCGACGATTTCAAGGCCGGACGGGGGTTCCAAGCAGGTCAGGGTGGAGGGGGACGGGCAGAGGGCAATAAGCAGAAGACAGAGGAGAAAGAGCAGGGGTCGGAGGGTGGAGCGCAGGGGGCGCAGGCCGTTGGAGTCACGGAAGGCACCGGCACTGGGCGCGGGGAGGAACTCCTGCTCTTACCCCAGACAGAGGAAGCGGTGGTCGAAACAATGCCACGTGCGACCGCCAATCTCAGGACGCTTGGCGAGGTCCCGCATCAGTATCGCCTGGTGGCAAACCCGGCCGAACGGGCAGAACTGATTCGGACTCTGGAGAAACAACCTGCGTTTGCTTTTCACCTCGCGACGACGAGTTCCGTGCCAAAAGAAGCTGCTATCGTCGGCCTGGCCTTCTCGTTCGACCGGCGCACCGGCTATTATGTCCCACTGCAGCAGTCCGCACTTCTGGACGAGTTCCGCCCAGTCCTTGAGTCAGACCAAAGCGAAAAGGTTGGGCACGACCTGAAGTTCGACCTCAGTGTCTTGAAGTGGCATGGCTCGATGGTTCGCGGGAAACTTTTCGATGCGATGATAGCCCACAGCCTGGTCGAGCCCGATATGCGGCATGGGATGAGTTACTTGTCCGAAGTGTACCTGGGCTATACCCCGCTCTCGCCTGCAAAGCTCACCGGCAACCCCAAAGCCGAAGAGGTTAATCTTGCGGACGGGCCGGTCGAAAAGGCGGCTGAGTACGCCACGGAAGCCGCCGACCTGGCGTGGCAACTCCGAAGCACCCTCGAGCCGTTGCTCAAAGAGAAAGGCCAGGAGCGCGTTTTTTACGAAATCGAATCGCCGCTGGTCCCCGTGCTCGTCGATATGGAGTACGAAGGGATCAAGTTGGATGCCGCCACACTGGCCGACTTTGCGGCGCAGCTTGGCAAGGAGATTGACCTGCAGGAGAAAACGATTTGCCGGCTCGCCGGAACCACTTTCAACCTGAATTCGCCGCGGCAATTGGGGCAAATCCTGTTCGAGGTCCTGAAGATTTCGACCGGAGCGAAGAAGACCCGGACCGGGCAATACGCGACCGATGAACAAACCCTGGCCGCACTGGCGCCGGACCATGAGATCGTGCAACGGCTGCTCGATCATCGCTCGGCGACCAAGCTCAAGTCCACCTACGCCGACGCTTTGCCCACGGCGATCTGGCCAAAGACAGGCCGCATCCACACCACCTACAACCAGGTGATGACCGCTACCGGCCGCCTGAATTCGCAAAATCCAAACCTGCAGAACATCCCCATCCGTACTGAGCGTGGTCAGGAAATCCGCAAAGCCTTCGTGCCCCGCGGCGATGGTTATCGCCTGCTTTCGGCGGACTACTCCCAAATCGAGCTACGCATTATCGCCGCCCTGAGCCACGAGGCCGGCCTCCTCGAAGCTTTCCGCACTGGCGCGGACGTCCACACCGCGACCGCCGCCAGGGTCTTTGGCGTCTTTGCGGAAATGGTTACGCCGGAGATGCGCCGGAAAGCCAAAATGGTCAATTACGGCATCGCCTATGGCATTTCAGCGTTCGGGCTTTCCCAGCGGCTCGGCATTCCGCGCAAGGAAGCGGCCGACATCATCGACCAGTATTTCGCCCAGTTTCCGGGCATCCGCCGCTATATGGATGACACCATCACCTTCGCGCGGGAGCGGGGATATGTGGAGACCGTCACCGGGCGGCGCCGGTACCTGCGCGACATACGTTCCGCGAACAACACGGTGCGCGGCGCGGCCGAACGCAACGCCATTAATGCGCCCATCCAGGGCAGCGCTGCCGATATGATTAAGCTCGCGATGATCAACATCCATCGCGAGCTGGCCGGGCTCAAAACCCGCATGCTGCTGCAGGTCCATGACGAGCTGGTGTTCGACCTGTTCGAGCCCGAGGAAAAGCAGGTGCGGAAGCTCGTCGAGGAGAAAATGAAGACCGCGTTGGCGCTCGACGTGCCCATCGTAGTGGAGATCGGCGTTGGCAAAACGTGGCTTGAGGCGCATTAAGATTCTCCTCTTGCCGAGCGGCAGTCGTTTCTTACATTCTCTCCCGCGTCAGAACGCCGGCTCTAATGCTTAACTACCGAGTTGTCCGTGAACGTTTATGAAAGAACACCAAGCTGCTGATATCCGTAACTTCGCGATTGTAGGTCATGCTTCGTCCGGAAAAACCATGCTCAGTGAGGCCATGCTGGCGTCCGCCGGCGTCATCAACCGCATGGGCACCATCGCGGGCGGCTCGACCGTCTCGGACTATCACGACAGCGAGCGGCAGCGGCAAATCTCGGTCTCGGCCACGCTGATGCACGCGGAATGGTTGGGCAAAAAGTTCAACATTATCGATTGCCCCGGGTATGCGGATTTCATCAGCGAAGGCCTGGGCGCCCTGCGCGTGGGCGATTTCGCCCTGATCGTGGTGCACGCCAATCACGGCGTCGGGGTCGGCACCGACGCGGCCTGGAAGTACGCGACCGAGGACGGCATTCCCAAAATGATCGTCATCAATGCCTTTGATAGAGAGGAAACCGATTTCGAGAAAAGCCTGGCGCAGATTCGCGAGCATTTCGGCGATCGGGTTTTCCCTCTGACACTGCCGGTGAATCCCGGTCCCGGCTTTAACCAAATGCTGGATGTGCTGCGGAATGAAATCGTTACCTACGCCGCCGACAAGAGCGGCAAGTTCACCGAGGCGCCTGCCAGCGGCACCTGGGCCGAACAGGTGAAGACCCTGCACAGCCAGCTCATGGAGTTTATCGCCGAGTCGGACGACAGTCTGATGGAGAAATTCTTCGCGCAAGGCGGTTTGTCGGAAGAAGAGATGCGCGCCGGCCTGCACGCGGCGATCCAAAAACAGGTGTTCACGCCGTTGTTTGTCACATCCGCCGAGAACAACATCGGCGTCGCCCGCATGATGGACCTGATCGCGAAGTATGGCTCCTCGCCGGTGGACCGCGCCAAGGTCCAGGCCTCGGATGAGCAAGGCGGTGAAGCAGAAATCTCCCTCACCGACCCCGACCCGGTGCTCTACGTCTTCAAAACGATGAGCGAAGCCCAATTCGGCGAGCTGTCCTTCTTCCGCATTTACTCCGGCTCAGTGAAGTTCGGCAGTGAACTTTACAACACCTCGCGGCGAAGCACCGAAAAGATCGGCCAGATCTACCTGCTCAACGGCAAGACCCGCACGAGCGTGCCGTCCTTGGGCGCGGGGGACATCGGGGCGGTGGTCAAACTCAAGGACACCCACACCGGCAATACGCTCTGCGGCGGCAAACGACACGTGACGCTGCCCAAAGTGGATTACCCCAAGCCGAACATCCACGCCTCGCTCAAGAGCAGCGTCAAGGGTGAGGAAGACAAGATCGCCACCGGCCTGGCAGCATTGCACCATGAGGATCCCACTTTCCTGCACATGGTAGACTCCGAGCTGCGCCAGACGGTTGTCTCCGCCCAGGGCGAGCTGCACCTGGAGGTCATCGCCGACCGCTTGCGGAAACGCTACAACGTCCACGTCGATCTCAGCGAGCCGCGCGTGCGCTACCGCGAAACCATCAAAGGCAGGGGTGAGTCGAAATACCGTCACAAGAAACAAACCGGCGGCGCCGGCCAGTTCGCCGAAGTCTGGATGCGCATTGAGCCCAAGCCGCGCGACACCGGTCTCGAGTTCACTCAATCCCTCAGCGGCCAGAACGTGGACCGCGTCTTCGTCCCTTCTGTCGAGAAGGGCGTCATGAAAGCCTGCGAAGAAGGCATCCTGGCCGGCTACCGCGTCGTGGATGTGAAGATCGATTTCTACGACGGCAAGATGCACCCGGTCGATTCCAAGGATATCGCTTTCCAGATCGCGGGCTACTTCGGCTTTAAGGAATCCTTCGCCATGGCGCGGCCTTGCCTGCTCGAGCCGATTCACCTTGTGGAAATCCGGATCCCGGATGATTGCATGGGCAAAGTCATGGGTGACCTCTCCAGCCGGCGCGGCAAAATCCAGGGCATGGACATGGAGGGCGGCTTTCAGCTCATCAAGGCTCAGGTCCCCGCCAAGGAGCTTTACCGCTACTCCAGCACGCTCCGCTCGCTCACCGGCGGGCGCGGCGTCCATGCTGAGTCCTTCAGCCATTACGAAGAAATGCCGCGCGAGGCCGAGCAAAAAGTCGTCGAAGACAGCAAGAAACACCGGCAGCAACAGGCCGCGGAGTAGCAGCCGGGGCGAGCATAGGGTCGGGGACGGCCACGTCCCCGATGGTTTCCTGCGAGGCAAGACTCACGGGGACGTGGCCGTCCCCGCCCCAACCCTCGCCGATTTTGCCTCACAAAGAACGCCGCCGATTCTCGCCCTCTCGCAACCGCCGCTTGGCACGATACCGGCTGCTTGCGAAGCCGTTAAAGAACGACCCATCCGACTGTATGGGAATCGCGAAAGTGTATCGATTTGGAACACTGTTGACCTGAAACGCCGCCATGCCAATCACCCTAAAATTGGCCGAAAAGAAGAAGCAACCTGCTTTGCCGGGAAAGCCGAAAGAGAAGGAAAAAGAACCTTTCCTGCCCGACGACCCCAAGGCAGCTCCGGCCCCGCCGGAACCTGTTGGTAGAAAACACAGGATCCTGGTCGTGGACGACAACCCGGTCGTTCTCAAGGCATTTGAAATCAAGCTCAAGGCTAATGGGTTTGAGGTTACCACTACGCCCAACGGCGCCAATGTCGCCAGTACGGTCGAAGAGGCGAAGGCTGAACTCATCATCCTCGACATTAATTTCCCCGCCAGCGGCGCCATGCAATGGACAGGCTTCACCATCATGCAGTGGGTCCGCCATTTTCCTGAGCTGGCAAAGATTCCCGTCATCCTCATCACCGGCTCAGACCCCTCCGCCTACAAGGACAAGTGTCTGGCCGCAGGAGCCGTCGCCTTCTTTCAAAAACCCGTCGATTACAAAGAACTCCTCGCCGTCCTCCTCAAGACTCTGGGATAGAGCTGACTTGGCCCAGCAGTGTTCGTTGAAGCAAACGCGGCAGCAGAGGGGCGGGGACGGCCACGTCCCCGATTATCTCCAGCCAAGGAGAGACTCACGGGGACGTGGCCGTCCCCGCCCCTATTGATTCCTTCGCCGCAGATTCGCCCCTCATCGGCTTTTCAGCCTTGACTGGGCCCGCAGCCGCGAAATACTCGCGCCCATGCTCCCGAAACGCCGCCACTCCAACCCAACGCCCTCCAATTCGGCCACGCACTGACAACAGCTTTATGAACCGACGCGACTTTCTCCGGCTCGCCGCTCTGACCAGCGCCGCGGCCTTCGCCACGCCTGCATTAGCCTACTCCGCGAGTGGCTCGGCCGTGCCTCCCACCGCTTCCCGCGTCAAAGCGTTCGCCCTCGACGAATTCACCATCTCGCAACTCCAGGACCTGATGACAGATGGCAAGGCCTCTGCCGTATCGCTCGCAAAGAAATACCTCGCCCGAATCGACGCCATTGACCGCCGCGGACCCTCCCTGCACGCTGTGCTTGAGTTGAATCCGGACGCGCTCGCGCTCGCCGCCGATTTGGACCGCGAGCGCAAAGCGAAAGGCCCGCGCGGCCCGCTCCACGGCATCCCCGTCCTCATCAAAGACAATATCGATACTCACGACCGCATGACCACCACCGCCGGTTCGTTGGCGCTGGTTGGCTCCGTTCCGCCGCGCGATTCGTTCATCGCCGAAAAACTCAGGGCCGCCGGCGCTGTCATCCTGGGCAAAACCAATCTCAGCGAGTGGGCCAACTTTCGCGGCTCGCTCTCCACCAGCGGCTGGAGCGGACGCGGCGGCCAAACCCGCAACCCCTATGTCCTGGACCGTAACCCCTCCGGTTCGAGTTCCGGCTCGGCGGCCGCGGTGGCGGCCAATCTCTGCGCCGCGGCCGTCGGCACCGAAACCGACGGTTCCATTCTTTCTCCCTCCTCGTTCAACGGCATCGTGGGCATCAAACCCACACTCGGCCTGGTCAGCCGCTCCGGAATCATCCCCATCGCCCACAGCCAGGACACCGCCGGCCCCATGGCCCGGACCGTCACCGATGCCGCCATCCTCCTCGGCGCTCTCGCAGGCACTGACCCGCGGGATCCCGCCACCGCTGAGAACACCGCCCGGGCCGCCCATGATTACACCCGCGGCCTCGATGCCGCCGGCGCGCGCGGCGCACGGATTGGCGTCGCCCGCGTTTACTTCGGCGCTCATCGCAAGGTCGATCAACTCGCCGAATCCGCTCTCGCTCAACTCAAGGCCCTCGGCGCCGAGCTGGTTGACCCGGTTGCGCTTAAGAAAAGTTCCGAACTCGATGAAGCCGAAATTACGGTCCTGCGCTACGAAATGAAGGCCGACATGAACGCCTATCTCGCCGCCCTCGGCCCAAACGCCCCGGTGCATACTCTCAAAGAAATCATCGAGTTCAACGAACGCCATTCCGACCAGGAACTGCGTTGGTTCGGCCAGGAAGAACTCGTCAAATCGCAGGCCAAAGGACCGCTCACCGACCAGGCCTACCTTGACGCCCGCGCCACTTGCCTCCGCCTCACCCGCACCGAAGGCATCGATGCCGTTATGGACAAAAACAACCTCGATGCCATCATCGCCCCCACCTCGGCTCCGGCCCACGTGACCGACTGGGTCCTCGGCGACCATGGCCTGGGCGACAGCACCACGCCCGCCGCCGTCGCCGGCTACCCGAGCATCACTGTGCCCTCCGGATTCATCTTTGGCCTCCCCGTGGGCTTTTCATTCTTCGGCCGCGCTTGGAGCGAACCCAAACTATTGCGCATCGCTTTCGCGTTCGAGCAAGCCACCAAGGCCCGCCGCCCGCCCCGATTCCTGCCCACCATCGAAGCGTGAACCGACACATGGTGCGGCGCAATCCAACACCCACTGAGCCTTCCTCCAGGACCTGCAGCGGCGCGCTGAGGACAGCGCGCCCTACCTTTTGGCGTCTGTGCGGTCTGGGCACCACCACCTCAGAATACACCCTTCCGAGCGCGCTTCTTCTGCTCTCGCTGTTTCTCACCAACACCGCCCTGCCGGCCGAACCCGCGCAAAAACCTGCCTCGCCTATTGTGACCTCCGAATTCATCTTCGCCACCAACGCGGTCCCGTTCGCCTCATGCCACGCCTCGACCATCGCCGAATCCCACGGCCACCTCCTCGCCGGCTGGTTCGGCGGCACCGGCGAAGGCCACCGCGACGTCGGCATTTGGCTCGCCCGCCGTGAAGGCGGCGTTGAAGGCGCCAAATGGACTGCGCCCGCCGAAGTTGCCACCGGCAACCAAGCCGACGGTTCGCGCCAGCCCTGTTGGAACCCGGTCCTTTTCCAACCCCGCACCGGCCCGCTCATGCTCTTCTACAAAGTCGGACCCTCCCCCGGCAGATGGTGGGGCATGCTCATGACCTCCGACGATGGCGGCCTCACCTGGTCCACTCCCCGGCGGCTGCCCGACGGCATCCTCGGCCCCATCAAAGACAAACCCACCGAACTCGCGGGCGGCGAGATCCTTTGTCCCAGCAGCACCGAACACAATGGCTGGCAGGTCCATTTCGAACGCACCCCCGACAATGGCGCCACCTGGGAAGCCACTCCGCCCTTGAACGACGGACACAAACTCGCCGCCATTCAACCCACCATCCTTTCGCACGCCGACGGCAAACTCCAGGCTGTCGGCCGCACCCGCCAGGGCCGCATCTTCGAAACCTGGTCCGCGGACAACGGCAAAACCTGGAGCGAACTGACTTTGACCACTCTGCCCAACCCAAACTCCGGCATCGACGCCGTCACCCTCAAAGACGGCCGCCAGCTCCTCGTCTATAACCACACGACGAGAGGCCGCACCCCGCTCAACGTCGCCGTTTCCGACGACGGCAAAGAATGGCGGCAAGTCCTCGTGCTCGAAAACGCGCCTGGCGAATACTCCTATCCGGCGGTGATCCAAACCCGCGATGGCCTCGTCCACATCACCTACACCTGGAACCGAGTCCGAATCAAACACGCCAGCCTCGATCCGGGAACCCTCTGACATTCTGGTAAGGACGCATTCCGGCACGTCCGTCGAAATGTTGCCACAAGAGATGGGGACGCCTCCGTTGGTGTGCCGGGGGGATTGCTTTCGTAGCAGTTAGTCGCAGTTGTCCCAGTTCCTTTTCCCCTTGAGCGATGGGTTTCAAAGCGTGCCAGCGTGACAAGTATTATGAGCCCGGTGCGTATGTTTGGTTGGATTGTCATCTTGACTGCGCTAGTCCAACATGTTCGCAAGCTACGAGCAAATTCCACGCTTGAGGTGTTGACCGCGGATTTCAGCGATAGCCGAAAAGATTCGTGGTTGTCTCCATGTCTTTGCGTTCAACTGAATCCGCGTAGATCAGCGTTCACCCGCGGTGACCGTTCATTCCAAGTTTCTTTGCTACCCGCCGGACAATGATGGAGCGTTCGTGGAGCAATTCCCGGAGTGCAGCGCGACCCGTCCGAACAACCTCTGCCGGTGCGGTCCCGGGGTCACCGGCAGAAAATGGCGGTTCCGGCGCGTACTCGAGGTAAAGTTGGATTGCCTGGGCCGCCCGTTTGCCGCGCAACAAGCAGACGGCCCGTAACGCGCCGTCGAGTCCCGCCGTCACGCCGCCACAGGTCATGAGGTTTCCGTCCTGGACGACGCGTTGTTTCACCGGGCTCGCGCCGAAGCTCTCGAGCAGATGATGCGAAGCCCAGTGAGTGGTCGCTTTGCGGCCCTTCAGCAAACCAGCGGCTCCGCACACCAGGGCGCCCGTGCAAACCGACAAGACTATCCTTGCCCTGGCCGCCTGACTTCGGACAAACGCGAGCACCTTTTCGTCTTCCATGACTGCGTTGACGCCCGCTCCGCCGGGAACGAGCAGCAAGTCAAGCTGCGGACACTCCGCCAGGGTTTTCTCCGGGGTCAATAACAGGCCCTTAACGTCCCGCACGGGTTGTTTGGTCATCGCAACCACGTGAAAGGTGGAGTTCGGAGTGCAGGAGAGCACCTCGAACGGTCCGGTGAAGTCTGCCTGGTCAAGGTTCGGGAACAGGATACCGCCGAGATGCAGATGAGTTTTATCGGGCACCATGCTTTTCGTCCTAGTCATTTGCCAAAGACTATAGCTGCAAAGGACATACAGAAAAGGGGGCCTGTTGTGGGGCGGCTATGCGCGGTCCCATTTGCCGTCATAGTTCTGGAAGTCCGCGGCTCTCCCAGGTCAGGATCCGTTGGGCGGGACGAAAACGGTCACCGTCCCGGGCGCGGCATTCCCCGCCGGATCGGTCGCCTGAATCGTAAGCGTGTAAGTGCGCCCGACGCCGCTGGAGGCGCGCTCAGCCCGCAGCTCAACTGTTAACGGTCCCGTGATGAACCAATCGGCGCCGGTGTTGCCGTCGCCGGTCGTGTTGGTTGGGTCGCTGCTGGTGACAGAAACGATGCGCGAGGTAACAGAGCCCGAATTGTCCGTCGCGTTGACCGTCACGGTGACCAGGATCATTTCGTGGTTCGGCGGAGAAAGCACGTTCGGAGAAGCGCTTAGGCTCGTGATGACCGGCGGTTCCACGTCCTTCACGGTCACGGTGAAGTTGCACTTCGACTGGTTTCCGGCGTCGTCGGTTGCGACGCACATAACCGTGTTGGTGCCGAGCGGGAACGCGGAACCGGAAGCCGGGCTGCTGCCAGCGCTCACCCCGGGACAATTGTCACTGGCGGTGGGAGCGAAGGTCACGACGGCACTGGCCTTGCCCGGATCGTTCGGCACGGTGATGTTGGCGGGACAGGTTATGGTCGGAGGCTCGGTATCGACGACGGTCACGGTAAAGCTGCAGGAGCTGGTGTTGCCGGCGGCGTCGGTGGCGACGCAGGTTACGGACGTAACGCCTTTTGCGAAGACCGACCCCGGAGGTGGAGTGCAAACCAGGGTTACGCCGGGATTGTTATCGGTCGCGGTCGTTACGTAGTTGACGACCGCATCGCAGCGCCCAGGCGCAGTGGATTGAACCACGTTGGTGGAACAGGTGATGACCGGCGGCTGGTCATCCAGCACGAGCGTAACCGTTATCGTTCCCGCAGTTGTAGAAGGGAAGTAATGGCCGTCATCCAGCGTGATCGTTTGGCCGGGCAGCGGGATGGTGCCGTTGAAATAGGCCGTGACGGTGTAGGTTCCGGCAGGGAGCGGGACCGGACCGAGCGGCGCGCGCCCATTGAGATCGGTGATAACGGGTACGCCGCAGGAACCGTTCCGCCCAGCGACCACGAACAAGACCGTCCGCTCGATGACACGGTTCCCGGCACCGTCAGCCAAGGTGGCCACCACTTTGCTGTCCACGTTGGGCTTCACATAGACCAGGGTCGGGGCAATGCCCAGTGCCGTCGTTTGCCGCGTGATCGTGAACGGCCCGGTGGCGGAGGAAGGCGCCAGCCCCGGGGCGCCCGGGAATGAGGCGGTAAGCTGATAATCTCCCGGGCGGCTCCGCAACGGCAGACTCGCTGTGGCCACCCCGTTGGAGTCGGTGGTGCCCCACAACTCCTGTTCGCCCAATCCGAACACCATTCTCTGTCCGCTGAGGGACGTGCCGCCCGCGGTCGTGAGCTGAGCTTGAATGGTCACGGTGGCGCCAAACGCGCCGTTAGTGGGTGCCCCCAGGAGAGTGACGCTGGTGGGCGCCAGGTTGGCGGTGCTGCTGCTGTCGAACTCGTCCGGAATGTGATAGGCTCCGAGCTTCGTGTCCAGCGCCACGACGCCGACGCCGTTGACAGCCTGCACTATGTAGCGAATGGCCTGCGAAGGCGTGCCGTTGAGTGGCAGCGTCGCCTGCCACAGCGTTGAATCGCTGGCGTTTTGAGCCAGCTCGAGGGATTGCCATTTGCCGTAGTTGGGGCCGAGTGTGGCGGTGTAGGTCACCCACGCTTCCTGCACGCCCGCGGCCGGATTCCCGACCACACGAACGCTCAACGCCACCGAATCCCCCGCGGCACTCGTGAGTCCCAGCACACCCGAAATGCAAGGAGCCGCTGCCAGAGCCGGTGTGCTGGAGTTGCCGGCGTTATCGACATACGTCGTAATGTTCGAGTTATAAAACAGTCGGAAATCCATTTCGCTAAACTCGCGTAGCGTCCCGGTCGCCGCGGTGGGCGAGTCGGATTTGAACTGGCCCGGAATCGCCATCAGGCTGGTCGTGCCGTCGATTCCACCGCACAACGTGCCGAAATAGTTCAGGCTCCAGGGACGCATCGGGTAGAATACTTCCGACAGGAAAGTCGCGTGGACGCCCCGGATTTCCGTAGTGGCGGCCCCGGTTAGCGGCACGATGCCGGGCAGGTCGGTGTAGGTGCCGCCGCGGAAGCCAGCGCCGCGCAGCACCGTCCCGTTCACTGCGACGTTGCGGGCTTCCAGTGGCAGGATCGGTTCAGCCGGGTTGTTAATGATGCCGGAACCACCCGCCAGGTAGGTGGCGATCGTCTGGGTACCGTCCTCAGTGTTGTTGAGTGTGACCTGGGTCGGCGTGAGCGCGGAGGTCACGGCGATTTCGGCAAAAGCCAGGCCCAACGGCGCGCCGGGATTGGAGGCTGCCGGTTGCACGGAAGTAACCGCCGGTGTATTCACTCCCGAATTGAGCCGTGCGCCCGGGAAGTTGATGCTGAGCATCGGCAAACCAAACAGGGTGGCTTCCAGATAAGTCTTGGTGTGGATGCCGCGCATCTCCGGTGTGGCTTCGAGATAGGCGTGCTTGGCGTTCACCAGCGCCTGGCCCACGGAAACCGGCCCCGAGCCGGTTCGCAGCGCCTGCACGAATTCCAGGTAGAGCCGCTCGCTGTATTCGATGAAATCCGTATCGCCGTATTGGTAGCCCGTGCCGGCCACCAGCGTCGCCTGTTTGCGCGCAGCGGCTTGCGCCCAATCCGGCTCGGGGGTCACAAACCGGATGCTGTCCGCGGTAACGATGTTGTAGCCGGAATGGCAGCCGGGACTGACGACGAGCGTGTTGCGGAAATCGTTGGAGGTGGCAGCCAGTTCGGACGCGAACACATGCGTGCTGTAATCCGCCGCCAGGGTTTCGCTCGCGCTGAAGTGCCCGGCGAGGAAGATGAGGTCGTGCCGCTTGCCGAAGAGCGCCTGGCGCAGGTTGTCCGCGGTCCAGCACAGCGCCGGGGGGAGATTGTTGGGAGAGATCAGAGTATCCGGAACCGCGCCGATTGCTTGCGTAAGTTCACTGGCCACGGCCGTGGCGTCATCCGCCAGGAAGTCGTACCCCGTGACCAGTGAGGATGCGGGAGCAGGGGCGACACCGTTGGAGGTGCCAAGGTACGCGGCGAGCATGCCGAGCACATCGGGCGCTGACTGCACTAGACGGCCCACCGCCAGATCTCCCAGCGGCAATTGGCCGGATTTCAACGAAACGTTGCATCGGGACCCGTAGGCATCCTGGCTGAGCACCCGGTCCAACCGCAAGCTGGCCTGGGACGGCGTCAGGTCTTTCACCGGCGGCACGTAGTTGCGCTCGGGCCCGAGCAATGCCTCATCCGGGTAACGGAAAAATGGAATCACGCTGTCGTCGCCGACGAGCACGACGTATTGAAGTGCATTGCCTGAACGGGAACGATCCACGACCTCCTTGATGGCTCCGGCCACGAGGTTTTTGGCGAAGGGGCAATCGAAGTATTGATCAGCCTGGGCGTTAAAAAACGCCACGGCCGGATCAGCCCCCACATCCACCACGACGCCGCGGACCTCTGGGCGCGCGGCCAGCGCTGCCAGGGCGAGGGAGACATTCGTCTTGTCGGCGCTGGGCAGCGGGCCGAGCCAGCGATTTAAGTCGGTCAGGATGATCGTCTTATAATTGCCGGCCGGTGCCGCGGTCGTGGACGGGGTCAACGGCTTGCCGCTGCCATCGAGCGCGACGGGGCTCACCTGCCCGCAGGCGCCCGTGATCTGATACACCGTCAAACGGAATGGGTTGGCGGTGCTGAACACCCCGTTGCGTCCCCGCACTCGCAAATAAAAATCGCCGCTGTTGTCCCAGGTGTCGGCGATGATCCCCTCGCCCGCCGTTCCATCGAAAGCCGACACGGCCAGCACGCTCTGGATTTGGGCGGCGGAAAAGGCCGAAGGCGAGAAGGCGCTCGGAGAAAACGCGCTAGGACTGAATGCCGACGGGGAGAAGGCACTGGGCGAAAAAGCGCTGGGCGAGAACGCCGACGGGGAGAAGGCGTCCGGGCTGAAAGCCGAAGGCGAAAACGCGCTCGGGCTGAAAGCCGAGGGTGAGAACGCGCTGGGGGAAAAGGCCGACGGCGAGAACGCGCTGGGCGAGAACGCGCTGGGGGAAAAGGCCGACGGGCTGAAGGCATCGGGTGAAAACGCGCTCGGACTGAAACCGTCACTGGCGAATTCGGCGCTGAGATGTGCCAGGTCGTCGAGAGACGTTAGCGTTTGGTAGGCCGCCCCAATGTCCTTGAAGAGCACCAGGTCATAGTTCTCCGGCAGCTCGGTCAACGTGACGATCAAGCGGCTGCCCGGTTGGACTTTGAATTTGAACCAACGGGATTGGTCGAGGGCCGCCAGGCACTGCTGTGCGGTCACCGCTTGGACGCCGAGGTTGTCCACCAGGGTCAGCGGCAGAGCCAGGGGCCAGGATTGGTTGCCCGCATCCTGAACGGTTACGTTGAAAACGCAGAAGTTCGAATTGCCGGCCGTGTCCACCGCCGTGCAGACGACCGGATTAGTGCCCACCGCGAAAGCCGACCCCGAAGGCGGGTTGCAGGATACCACAACCGGCCCGCCGCAATTATCGGTGGCGGCTGGCAGAGCGAAATTGACGGTCGCAAAACAGCTTCCGGAATCGGTCGAGGCAATGAGGTTGGTCGGGCAGATCATCTGCGGCGGCTCTTTATCGAGCACCGTGATCGTGAAGGTGCAAACGTTGGTGTTGCCGGCGGCATCGCGCGCAACACAGAGAACGGTATTGGTGCCCACCGGGAAAGCGTGGCCGGAGGGTGGGGCACTGGTCACTGCGGCCCCCGGACAATTGTCAGAGACGTTGACCGTAAAGTCGACCACGGCGGAACATCGGCCCGGATCGTTGGTCACGGCGACAGGCGCCGGGCAAATGATTGTCGGAGGTTGCGTATCCACGACTACCACCTGGAAGCTGCACGACGCGGTATTGCCCGAAGTATCGGTAGCGGTACAAATAACCGTGTTCGTTCCTTTCGGAAACGTTGAGCCCGGCGGCGGAGTGCAAACGAAGCTCGCGACCTGGACGTTGTCGGTGGCGGTAGCCGCGTACCAGACAATGGCCGAGCATTGCCCTGGATCGGTTGGCTGTATAATAGTCGCCGGACAAGTCACCACCGGCGGAGTGGCGTCCCTGATTCTTACCGTGGTGATGACGGTGGCGGTATTGTTGGTGGATTGAGGATCCATCGTCGCGGAGGCAACCGTCGCGGTATTGGTCAGCAGGCCGGCGTTCGCGACGACGACCTTCACCAGGATCGACACAGTAGCGTAGCTGCCGGGATTGATGCTGCCGAGCGCGAAACTGAGCGTGCTGGTCCCCGAAGAAGTGCCCTGGGAAGAGCTGGAGGACAAGAACACCGCCCCGGCGGGCAACGGATCGGTCACCACGACGGAGGCCGCCACGTCAGGCCCGCGGTTCTGAACCGTTAGCTGATAGCCAAGGGTGTCACCCGAATAAACCGGCTCCGGGCTGGCCAACTTGACGAGCGCCAAGTCTGCGGAAGCGACAATCGTGCCGGGATTGACCGACACATTGAGCGCGGAACTACCGTCCAGACTCGCATACGCTTTCTGCGAAGCACCTGGGAATTGAGAGGCCCCATTGCGCGCACCCCACGCAAGCTGCCCAGCCAAATGGCCGCCATAGCCCAAAACAATCGTCTTGTTTGCTGTTCCACCGCTGGCGACGGTGAAAGTGACCGGCAGCGTCTTCACGCCGTTGACCAGGCTATAGGTCCCGAACGCGAGCGCGCTGACATTGTGCGCGGTCAACACGCCGGGCAACTGCGCACCCACAGGGAGCGTACCGTCCACTGGCAACGCCCACTGCAAAGGCGAGCCGGGATTGCTGATTCCCGCGAGCAGCGCTGGATTGGCGACGCTGGCGTTATAGGAGCCTAGCGAATCGAAAAAGTGCTGTGTGCCGCCGGTTGAGAAATCATACTTCAGCAGAACCGTGTGCGTGGTGCCCGGAGACAAACTGGCGGTGAAACGCAGCGGAAGGGTGTCACCATCACCGTACCTGGAATTGCTGCCCTGGACCGTGCCGCCCCATTGGGCACTGAGATTAAACCAGCCCTGCAATTGAACCGTTGAACCGCCGCCATCGCTGAACAGCGCCTGAGCCGTAAATCCGGAGCGAAGCCCCACCGCGGTCAGCCGCAGTTCGGAACCTAGGCAATCATCTTCGCAGACGTGCCAGGTGGTCAGGAAATCCCCGTGTGCATTGACTGGAGCCAGCCAGGGTTGGTGGTCCGCCCCGGTGCTCGGCGTGCCATCGGCGTGCAGCACCTGCAGCTGCACCGTCTCCTTGGGCAGAAAATCGGTGCCGATGATATTTGCGGTGCTACCCGGCGGGTAATCGGGCTGGTCCGTGACTACTTCCGGGTGACGCGAGGGCGGTTCAGGTTGAGCTTGGAGGGACTGGGCCACTACCCAGCCCGAGGCGACGATTACTGGCAACAACGAAACAATTCTGGACATGGCTGTTCTCCTGGCTCCTTCTGGATGATGAATCCGCCGGCCGGCCTTTAGGTGTGTGAATGACGCCCCCCGCCGGAACCCTTGGTCCGGCACCCCAACGAACGTGCACACCACAAAACATCAGAATCCTGGTGGAGATTTCCCAGTCTGATATATCAAAGAAGCTAAAGTGTCAAGCCGGAGCGCGCTAAATCTCTTGCGTTGGACCTGTGGCGGACGGGCGTTCCGTACGCGACCCGACAGCGTTGGAGATGACTGTCCGCTGCCGCTTTCCTCTCCCTCGACTCGAGAGCGAGCCCGGACCCGCGAGCAACCAAGTGAGGCTCGCTACTCGAAGCTGGTTGCTGCGCCGCTCTTGGACGCCAGCCACTTGTCGAAGGCCTCCTGGCTTTCGACCGTGATGAATCCGCCCGTCATGCTGGAGTGGCCATTCCCGCAGAGCTGGGCGCAATTGATCTGAAACCGGCCCTCTCGGGTGGGCCGGAACCAAATCGGGATTCTCATCCCCGGGATGGCGTCCTGCGTCACGCGCATGGCAATGACTTTGAAGGAGTGAATCACATCCTTAGACGAAATCCAGATGATCACCGGTTTAATCTCGCCGTCGGGATTCTTCACCAGCGGGACGTGAATATCATTCAGCGTCTGCACATCGTCCTTGCCGTTCGGGTCGTTGGGATTTACGCCGAACACGTTGGTCTCATTGACCCAGCGCATTTCCTGGTTGCCGAACTTCCCATCCTTGCCTGCGTAGCGGACATTCCACGCGAATTGCTGGGCGACGACCTGGATAAGAATCGATTCCTCCTGCTTCGGAAATTTATCGACGGCCCTGGCCCAGAAGGGCACAGCGACCGCCAACAGCAAAACGCCCTCGACCACCGCCACCGCGCCTTCGATGTAATTCGACGCGTGGCTTCTCACGCCGTGATAGTCGGCCTTGGGATGGCGCGAGCGCCGGAAGCGCAGCAGTGCATAGGCAAAGTACCCGAGCCACCCGACGAACAAAATGATCATCAGCCAGTGGACGTAAATAATCAGGTTATCGACCGACCGGCCATGTTCAGAGGCCAGTTCCGGCAATCCCAGCATCGGCAACCTTAGCAGTTTCTCCATCTTTAAATCCTTTCGGCGGTTGATTCGGCGAGCGGCGCAGCGGGGGTGCCCGCGGGAAGCTCCGCAGCACGCCTGGCGAGATACACAAAAAAGCCTGCGACACAGCCCAGCACCAACACGATAATCCCCAACAAGCTCAAAATGCCCCAGTTCATCCCCCGCGCCATCGGCGCATCGGATTGGCCATAGCAAGCCGCGCACGCCCAAACAGGGCGCGCCTGCATCGCCGCCAGAAAAACCAGCGCTGACAAGCCTCCGGCGAGACGGCCTGACTGAAACCCTACGCTCATAGATAACGGACTTTCTTCAGTTTCTTCAAAAAGTAGCGTTCGTACACAATTAAAGCCGCCCCAACGGCAAAGGAGCCGAGCCCGAACAACAGGTCAGCCGGCTGTCCGTTGGCCGATGCATAATCCTTTAGCTCCCATACTCCGAACCCGAAGGCCAGGGCGCTGGAGGCGGTAATGAAAACCACATGGAAGGCTTTCAGCGACATAATCAATGGGTGACGGTATGGCGCGGGAAATCCGAAAACGACCAAATCGTCAGGAACATTAATCCGAGGAAGAAAAACGCTGTGAAGGCCAGGATGCCGTAAATCATTTTTTGCTCGGAGATAAGGTGCATAAAATAGCACGCCACCAGGGAAGCCTTGCCGATGGCGATGAATAGCGCCACGCCGATGTTGATCTCGCGGTTGCCCCAGGGGATGTAAGAGGCGCCCACGGTAATGAGCGTGCCGAAGAGCAGCGCGTAAAAGACGAACAGATACCGGCGCAGGTGCTCGTGGAAATGCGGGTCCAGTGCGGGCGGAGCGGGCGCGCCCGCCACGGGCGTTGGGGAAGAAGAATGGGCGTCCATAATTGTTTGGTTATAGCAAGTATAAAACTGGAAACAAAAAGATCCAAACCAGGTCCACGAAATGCCAGAACAGGCCGGAGATCTCGATGCGGTTCGTGAACCGCTCGGGGTCGGTCCGCCAAAGCTTGCTGCCAGGCCCCCAGAGAAAGCCGATCACGATTGCGCCGCCGATGACGTGCAGAGCATGCAGCCCGGTCAGGGTGAAGTAGATCGCCAGGTAGGTGTGATGCCACGGGCCGTAGTTGTCCAGGCTCTTGATTTGCGCGCCTTCGAGCCGGAGTTCCTCATGCTTGGCCGGATGCTCGCGCAGATTGAACAGTTCTTTCCGATCCGTGACGACGTGCCCTTTGAGGAGCGCGTAGCCGGTGTACGCCCCGTTGACGAGCTGGAGCTTGTTCTCAATGAAATGACCGTCAGCAATTTTCCCATCGTTCAACGCGATTTCATAGTGAGTGAATTTGTCGTGATACTCGTAGGACTTGATCCCGACGAACGTCAGCGCCAGGCAGAGCGTGCAGGCATGGAAGAATTTGAATCGGCCGAACTGGTTCATCTTGCACGAAGCCCAGGCCATTACGGTCGTGATGCTGGAAGTGATCAGCACGAGTGTGTTGCACGTGCCGACAGGGATGTTCAGCCAGCCATGCGGCCAGAGCCCGTCCTCCGCACCCACCCGCAACAGAATGTAGGCCGAAAACAACGCCCCGAATAACATCACTTCCGAGGCCAGAAACAGCCAGATGCCAACCTTCGCGTTGTAAAGCCCTGTGTCCGGCCGGGGCTGTACTGTGTAAGGAATATCCATAGTCAATTAGTCCGGTTGGTTCTGGGGCGTGAAATCGGTGGCGTGCCCTGGGACGCTGTACTCATAAGGGCCGCGATGCACTTGGGGCGCTTGGGCAAAATTGCCGTGCGGCGGCGGGGTCGGGGTTTGCCACTCGAGCGTGGTCGCTTCCCAGGGGTTGTCGGAACCGGCCGGCTTGCCGTTGTTAATGCTCCAAAAAAGGTTCAGGATGAAGGGAATCTGGGCCAGCGCCAGCCCCACTGCCGCCCAAAGGATGTACGTGTGTAGGCTCATGATGCTGTCGCTCAACCCGCCGATCGCGCCGGGCACGCGCGCGGCCGAATAATTCGCTCCGCCGTCCGCCATGCGGCGCAGCATGCCCGCCATGCCTTGGGCGAACATCGGCTGGAAAATCAGGTTCATGAAAATGAACGAAGACCAAAAATGCACTTTCCCCCAGAACTCGTTCATCATCCGGCCGGTCAGCTTGGGAAACCAGTAATAAATCCCCGCGAACAGTGCAAAAATCGTCCCCGGCGCCACGATGTAGTGAAAGTGGGCGATGACATAATAGGTGTCGTGCAGATGAATATCGCTATAGCTGAATCCCAGCGGCAGCCCCGTCAAGCCGCCGATGCCGAACATCGGCAGGAACGCCATCACAAACAGCATCGGCGTGTTGAACCTTATCGACCCGCCCCAAAGCGAAATGAACATGCAGGTCAGAATGATCACCGAAGGGATGGAGATGATCATCGTCGTGGTCTGGAAGAAGGTCGCGATGCGCGTGCCCATGCCGGTCAGATACATGTGGTGGGCCCAAACGATGAACGACAAAAACCCGATGGTCAGGACGGCATACACCAGGGACTTGTAGCCCCACAGCGGCTTGCGCGTGTTGTTGGCGATGATCTCCGCCACGATCCCCATTGCCGGTAGGATCAACACGTACACCTCCGGATGCGCCAGAAACCAGAACAGGTGCTGCCACAATAAAGGACTGCCGCCGCCGCTGACGTGCGCCAGGTGACCGCCCACCGCCAGCCCGGTCGGCAGGAAAAAGCTGGTATGCGCTACCTTGTCCATCAACTGCATGACCGCCGCCGCTTCCAGCGGCGGAAACGCCAGCAGAAGCAGGAACGCCGTCACGAACTGCGCCCAGACAAAAAACGGCAGCCGCATCCAGGTCATCCCCGGCGCCCGCAATTGGATGACCGTCGCGATAAAGTTGACGGCGCCCAGCAGCGACGAGGTAATGAGGAAAACCATGCCGATAATCCAGAACGTCTGCCCCTCGGTGGGAATTGCCTCCGCCAGCGGCGGGTAGGAGGTCCAGCCGGCCTGGGCTGCGCCGCCCGGGATGAAAAAGCTGAAGAACATGATCACCCCGCCAAGCACATAGGCCTGGTAACTGGCCATGTTCACCCGCGGGAACGCCATGTCCGGCGCGCCAATCTGCAGCGGCACCAGATAGTTGCCAAACGCCGCAAAGGCCAGCGGCACGATCGCCAGGAACACCATGATCGTCCCGTGCATCGCCCCAAAGGAATTATACAGGTCCGGCGAGACAATCCCCTTCGCCGCCATATTATCGCCCAGCACCGAGGCCAGCAACGGACCCACCAGCGGCACGGGCTGGCCTGGATGGGCAATCTGCCAGCGCATGATCAGCATCAGGCAAAAACCGAAAAAGAGAAAACAGAGCGCCGTGAAACCGTACTGGATCCCGATGACCTTGTGGTCGGTCGAGAAAACGTACTTGCTCCAGAAGCCAGCCTCCTCGTGGGCGGCCTCCGCGTGCGCCGGAACCGAAATCGTCTGCGTGCTTGCCTGCATGTTCGCGTGTGGCTGTTGCGTTATAGTTTAGGGTATCTGATTAAACCTATTTTGCGCTGGTCATGCCAAATATGTATTAGCTTGCGTTACTCTGTCAACTCTGTTTCCGGCAAATTCTCTCCCGCTTATGAATTACAGTTTGTCCAGCACCATTACCCCCAGCAACAGCGGCAGATAGGCGATGGAGACATAGAATAGTTGCCTCGCCCGCGCCACCGTCAAGTGCCGCTCAAACTGGAGCGCGTACCAGAGAAAGGCTAGTCCGAGGATGAGCGCCCCCGCGAGGTAGATCGGCCCTGCCAGTCTAAGCACAAAAGGGCACACGCTCACGGGCAGCAGGACCAGCGTCTGAGCCACGGCGTGCCGCCCGGTGCGGCGGCCCTGGGGATCGATCACCGGCAGCATCTTGAATCCGGCCCGGGCATATTCGTCGCGGTAGATCCAGGCGATCGCCATAAAGTGCGGCATTTGCCACAGCGCCAGGATGCCAAACAGCGCCCAGCCTTCGGCGTTCAATTCGCCGCGCGCGGCGGCCCACCCGATCAGCGGCGGCAACCCGCCCGGCACCGCGCCCACCGCCGTGTTGAGCCAGGTCACGCGCTTTAGCGGCGTATAAACCAACAGGTACGTGCCCAGCGACACCGCGCCGAGCAAGCTCGCGGTGAGGTTAACCGCCATTGCCAGGTAGATCAAACCTGCCGCCGCCGCAGCGCACCCGATCAGCAGCACCGTCGCGGGCTGCATCCGCCCTGAGGGCAATGGCCGGTCCCGCGTGCGGCGCATCCGCGCGTCGTGCTCGCGTTCCCACAACTGGTTCAGGGCGGAGGCGCCGCTGGCAACCAGGGCAGTGCCCAGGATGGTGTGAAACAGCAATCCGAAGTCCACCGCACCGCGGCTGCCGATGTAAAAACCCACCAATGTCGTCACCAGCACCAGGAAGGTCAGCCGGGCCTTGAACAAATCGCAATAGACCGCAGCCCAGCCCTTGTCGGTCTTCAGCGCCGCCGCGATTTCGTTCGGGGTGGTCAAGGAAGATGGTGCGATCACTTTCACGTCAGTCGAGCCCCGTGGCAGGTGCGGGATGAGTTGTGGCGCTGGGTTTCCAGCCTGCCGGCAAGGGGGAGCCTTCGCCGCCGCTGCGAACCGGACTCGGCCCAATGCCGCTTGGGTCACTCACGGACTCGAAGCCGGCGACCGCGGCGACCTCCCGGCATGAAACCAGGCTCAGCACGGTGCCCAGCGCCAGTGCCAGCGCCCCGATCAAAACGTGAGCGGTCGCGACGTCAGCCGCCTTATTGGTCCAAATCGTTGCCGCTCCCAGCAACGCCTGCAGCAGCAGCACTCCCAGCCACACGGCGGCCAGTCGGCTGGAAACCGTAGCGCGGCCAAAATGGCGGCGAGCCGACCACGCGCAGCACCCGACCATCCCGAGGATGAGCAGGGCCGCTAAACGGTGTACCATTTGCAGCCCGACCTGAAACGCGGTTATGGGGTTCACATCCACAACCTCGACGCGGTGTTGGTTGTAATGGGCGACAGACTGCGGATCCATCGCCGGCCAGAGCTTGCCGTAAGCCAGCGGAAAATCTGCAATCGCCAGCCCGGCGTGCTGGTGTCGCATCGTCGCGCCGAGAACCAACTGGCAGAGAATCAGCAGGGTGGCGCCGGCGAACAGAAAACGCAATCGGCGCAAGGGCAAACTCGAAATTCGGATTTCCGACTCCGGATTTCTCCCGCGCTGCCACCACCGGCTGGTGAAAAGAGCCAGGGCGCAAGTCAGGGCAAAAAACAATTGCGCCAGGGTAGCATGAAAAATTCCAAGCTGGTCTTTGAACAGCACCACACGCAGACCGCCGAGAACGCCTTGAAGCACAACCGCAATGAACGCGGCGAGTCCGAGCCGCCGAAGCCATTTGGGGCTGGGCTCAAAGCCGGGCCAAAGCCAGCTCGCACCAAACGCAAACGCGCCGACGACGGCCAGCACCACGCCATCCCGCCAATGCCGGGGCGCCGCCAGCCAGGTCGCGGCAGCCGCTCCAAGAAGAACCAAGCCTGTCCAGCGCAAGAAGGGTTGGCTGCTTTTCCCGTAAAGCCACAGCGCGAGCACCGCCGTCATCAGCCCTACGCCCGAGGCTAGAAGCCGGTGGCTGTGTTCGTAAAAGATTCCGCCCACCCAGCGTGACACCGGGAAAAAGAACATGTTGTAGCCATACGTGTTTGGCCAGTCCGGCACCGCCATACCCACGCCGTGGCTGGTCACCAGGCCGCCGGCACCCAGCAGGACCAAAGTGGCCACTGCCGTCAACACGGCGAACCAATGGAGCCAGGGGCTGGAGCTGGGGCTGCTTAACTCGGGCCGCATGCTGGAGGTGCGATTGACCAGAATCGAGGGGCGACCAAGCGGCAAACGCCGGGAAAAGAAGTGGACCGGGAGGACGGTCTCCAGTTGCAACCGAGTCTCATTTTCAATGTGCTTCAGCGCCACGCCGCGGCAGTGACTACCACAGCCTCTTGCCAGGACCTTATTTCGCCTCCACCGCGAAGTTCACCTTGGCGGGCTCGCCATCCTTTACCTCGATCTCCTGCGTGGCAACGCCCGCCTTGCGGTGCGCCGCCCTCAGCGTGTACTTGCCCGCCGGCACGTTGGTGATCTTGAAAGTGCCGTCCTTGCCGGAAACCGCGAAGCAGGGATGGTCGAACACGCTCACCCAGGCAAACATCCACGGATGAACGTCGCACTTGAACTTGAGGAACTCCTCGGGCTTGGAAAAACTGAACGTAAGTTGCGGGCCCCCTGGCATCTGCGCCATGTTCTGCTCCTGGTTACCCGCGACCGTCGGCAGGTCGTGCACATTATGCAGCACGGGGTCGGAGTTCTTTATTTCGATCTTCTGGTCCGTCTGCACCGCGAGAATCTGCGGCGTGTACTCGCACCCCTTCTGGTCCAGCGTCACAGCGGGCGCGCTCGCCCCCGTCGATTTGCCGCTGATGCCTTGCACCGAAACTACCACGTCGGCCAGCTCGCCCTGGGGTCCGACCACGTAGAAATGGGTCGTCGGCATCTCAGTGTGCAGCTTGCCGCAGTTAGCGTCTTCCTTCAGCGGGGTGATCTCCTTTTCCTTGGGAGGGGTCCCTTTGAGAGTGACGGTGCCGGTGATTTCGCCGGCGGACACCAGTTGCAGCGAGGCCAGCACGACGGCGGCCGAGAACAGGGCAGTAGTTTTGATCATATATGATTGCATCGTTCGAAAAAACCGCAGGAAGCTAGCACCGGGCGACGGCGGGCGCAAGCAGTTTGTAGTTTGAATAACTGGCAGAATGATACAAACTAATACACGTTAAAACGTTGAAGCGTTAAAACACTGGGAGGCTGGACCGAACGACCGCCACAAGATGCATCGGCTTGAGCACGCCCGGTCCGATTCGGGTGCGGGACGCTGTCTTATCCGTTCAACGCTTCAACGTTGCAACGTCCCGGCGTTCCGCTCGGTTAGCGCCTGCCGCTGACGATTTCGGGCATCTTGAAGATCGGCAGGAACATACAGATGACCATACCGCCGACGACCACGCCCAGGAACACAATGAGGATTGGCTCGATGAGCGCGGTTAGGCCCGAAAGCGTCGTTTCTATTTCCTCGTCGAGGAAATCGGCGATGCGTTCGAGCATGTTGTCAATCTTGCCGGTTTGTTCGCCGGCCGTGACCATGCGGATGATCATTGTGGGGAAAATGGGGTGCTTGCTGAGGGCGGCGGAAATGCTTTCGCCGCGCTCGATATCGGTAGCGGCGGTCTTGATCGCTTTCTCCATGACGACGTTGCCGACGGTTTGCGCGACGATTTGCAGCACTTCGAGAATGGGGACGCCGCTGCGGACGAGTGACGCGAGGGTGCGCGTGAACCGGGCCAAGCAGATTTTATGGGCGATGGAGCCAAAGATCGGCAGTTTGATTCGATAGGTGTCCCAGAAGCGCCTTCCGGGAGCGGTCTTGATGAAATAGAACCAGCCATAGATGCCGGCGCCGCCCGCGACCAGGAGAAGCAGGATGTATTTCTGCACAAAATGGCTTAGGTCGATCAAGTGCTGTGTGGGGGCGGGCAGTGCTGCGCCGAAGCTATTGAAGATTTCTCCAAACACCGGCACCACTTTGATCAGAAGGAAGATGGTGATGAGGATCGCCACGATGGTGACGACGGTCGGATACATCATGGCGGATTTGACCTTCTTGCGCAGGCGGGCGCTATTCTCAAGATAAACCGCCAATCGGGCCATGATTTCGGCCAGCAAACCGCCCTTTTCGCCGGCCGCCACCATGCAGACATAAAGCCGGCTGAATGCCTTGGGGTGCTTTTGCAGCGCCTCGGAAAAACTGTCGCCACCCTCGACGCGGGTGCAGACGTCGCGAATGACGTCCCGCATCACTTTGTTGGTGGTTTGCTCGGCCAGGGCTTGCAGGGATTGCACCATGGCGAGGCCGGCGTCGATCATGGTCGCCAGTTGCCGGGTAAAGATCACCAGGTCCGCCAACCCGACACGGCCACCGCTGGTGCGGCCTTTTTTGCCGATCTTCTCCTGGATGGAAACCACCAACAGGTTGCGGTTCAACAGGGCCGCAATAGCCGCCTGCTCGGTGACAGCCTCGACCGAATTGCGAATCTCGCGACCAGTGGCCGTTTCCCGGGCGACATACACATAGGAAGCCATACGTGCTATTCAGGTTGTTTTGTGAAAAACATTGCTAGCACGCTGGAAGCAGACTCCGTTCCAGAAGGAAATGTCGCGACGAGATTTGTTCAAGAGGCCTTTCCTGGCTGCAACCAGGCAGGTTAAATTGGCCAAACGGGCCCGTTAATCAGCCCAAGTTGAGCATTATGATTAACATTGAGGCGGTTTTTCGCGCTGACATAGGCCTTTTTTAAGCCCGGCCCCGCCGCCGCCTCCGCCTGACTGACCGGGTCAAACTGCCCAAAGTCCGTACATTCCCTGCACAAAATCGGGAAAAAAACTTGTTGTCATCCCAAAACCTTTTGCCTATGTATGGCGGCAAATGCACCGGTTTTGGTGCGAGGGCAAACCGGTTTTGCCCTCTTTCAGATGCATAGTTCGATAGGAAACAAACACAGCAAATGATCGGAGGAACTAATGAAGTTTAATCAATGGACAGTTGCTCTGGCCGCCGTCGGGGTGGTCAGCCTGGCATCCGCTGCCAAAGCCGAGGAAAAGGCGAGTTCGGTCATGACCGCGCTCTCATCCACGACTCTCAGCGGGTATGTGGATACGTCGGCGCAGTGGAACTTGGGCACGGGTAATGCCAACCTTCCGCCCTACAAGTTCAACTCACCCAGCAAGGCTGACGGGTTCAACCTGGACGTCGTGCAACTTAGAATTGAGAAACCGCTGGACGAATCCGAATGGGCCGCTGGCTATCGGGTTGACCTGTGGGCCGGGCCCGATGCAAACACGCTCAACACCGTATCGACCGGGCTCCATGGCGACTTCGCTGTCCGTCAGGCTTATGTTGCCTTGAGGACGCCTGTTCTGAACGGCATCGACTGGAAGGTCGGTGTGTTCGACAGCATCATCGGTTATGAATCGGTTGAATCCCCGAACGATCCCAACTACACCCGTTCGTACGGCCACTCCATTGAGCCGCAGACCCACACGGGCGTGTTGGCCACCTATCGTTTCAACGATATGGTCAGCGCTTCAGCGGGCGTTGCGAACACTACCGGACCCGTGATCAACAGCCGCGCCTTCGCCCCGGTTCAGGGCAGCAATCCGTATCCTGAGTCCTATAAGACGTATATGGCCTCTCTGGCGATCACCGCCCCGGAGAGCCTCGGGTTCCTTGCCGGTTCCACCCTGTACGGGGGTGTCGTCAACGGTTACAACAACTCCGTCCCCGCCTCTGGCGGCGCCTTGAGCGCTCCGACCCTTAACGCCTACGTCGGCGGCACCATTGCCACCCCGGTCACCGGCTTGCGCCTGGGCGCGTCATGGGATCTGATGAACCTTAATACGACCCCGAATTCCGGCCTCCTCGCCGGCACCAAGGTCGAGGCCGACATCTGGTCCATCGCCGGCTATGCCTCCTACCAGGCCACTGAGAAGCTCAGCTTCCATGGGCGCGTCGAGTACGCAACGGGCGACATCGATCGGCCCGGATTCCTGGCGGTCCCCATTTATGGCCGCGACAACAGCATCTATGCAGCGACGGCAACGGCTCAATACGACCTCTGGAAGAACGTCATCAGCCGGCTCGAGTTCCGCTGGGACCATGTTGAACATGGCTTGGCCTTCGGCGGCGAGACCACGGGCGTGCCCACTCGCGAAAATGCGTTCCTGCTCGCTGCAAACGTCATTTACAAGTTCTAACTGATTTAGAACCAATCTGCGACAACCCCTCTCGGCTACCCGGGAGGGGTTTTTCGCGCACAGGAGCCATGGCGCCATGGCTTATTGGATATTGGTGTGATGGAGTGGTGATGTTGTGAACTGATCGAGCCTGGCACGAGCGCGCTTACTGGAGCGCCCCATGGCCCGATAATGCGACCGCAGCTTCGGAGGCTGTGCTCGGGGCTTGGCAAAGCCGCACTACCCACAGCAGTCCAATAATCCATTACCCCAATACTCCAATTCTCTGTCATCCCTACACTCCACTACACTCCATCACTCCATCCCGTACCTCCTCGACCATCCACCCCCGCTTTTCCGTGCTGTCGTCTTTTGACCATGTCGCGCAAGAATAACCGAGACTTGACCGTTGCCGACTCTGCACAAAACATCACAAACAATTTATATGCAGTCGGTTATGCATTCAGACGCCCATTTGGCACAGCACGTGCCTTGTGACCGCGAATACGTTACAGCCCTCGTTTGGACCCAATGTCGAGTGTGCTGTGGCGAGGAACCATTACTTAATCAATATGATAATACCAAAGTGCAATCCATGGACGTTAGGATTATTGAGCGCGGGTCTGATCAGCCTCCCCGCTGTCACACACGCTGAGGAAAAGCCGAGCTCCGTCCTGACGGCCCTCGGCTCCACAACGCTGAGCGGCTACGTCGACACCTCGGCGGAATGGAACCCGGGCACGGGCAACGCGAACGTACCAGGCTACGCGTGGAACAGCCCGAGCAAAGCGGACGGGTTCAATCTCAATGTGATAAAGCTCACGTTGGAGAAACCGGTAGATCCGGCCGACGCGTGGGGGGCGGGTTACAAGGTGGACCTGCTGGCCGGTCCGGATGCGAGCGCATTCAATACGAAGTCTCCCGTGGCTTCAGCGAACTCGGACTTTGCGGTCAAGCAGGCCTATGTTGCCTTGCACGCACCGGTTGGGAACGGATTGGACTTCAAGCTGGGTGTCTGGGACACAATTATCGGGTACGAGGTCTTTGAATCCATCAACAACCCGAACGTGACCCGTTCGTACGGCTATACGATGGAGCCGACAACGCACACGGGTTTGCAGGCATCCTACCAGGTTTGCGAAACCGTCTCCGCGACGGCTGCGATCGCCAATACCTTCGGGCCAACGATTAACGGGCGTGCCTTTTTGGGCCCACAATATCCGCCGGACCAGGGCCCCAAATCGGAGTCCTACAAGACTTACATGGGCGCTCTAACGTTCACTGCCCCCACCAACTCGGGCTTCCTGTCGGGCTCGACACTGACGGCTTGCGTGATTAATGGCTACAACGCGGGCGTCGGCGCCAACGGTGCGGACCAAACGAGCTTCTACGTCGGGGCGACGGTGAACACGCCGGTGACCGGCCTCAAAGTTGGGGCTTCTTACGATTATGCGGCAATCACGACGCAGCCGGTCGCTGGCCCCGAACAATCCGCGTACGCGAATGCGACGGGGCTGTATGTCTCCTATCAGCTCACCGAGAAACTGAGCTTGTATGGCCGTGGCGAATACGCGTCCTCCAGCTTCGCGGGCGTTTTTGGCAGCCGCAAAGTTGTCGAAACAACGGCCACGGTGCAGTATGACTTGTGGAAGAACGTGCTCAGCCGGCTCGAATTCCGCTGGGATCACTCTGCTGATGGGCTTCCCGCGTATGGGGGCACCACGGCAGGCCTGCCCTCGAAGATCAACTATTTCACGTTGTTGGCGGACGTCGCCTACAAGTTCTAACGCTCTAACGGGGTTTAGTTCCTCCTCGTGCCCCTGCCGGGAAGCCGGCAGGGGTTTTTCGTTTTCTTCCCGCTGGGTTGGACCGTCTTTTCCAGGGTCAGTCGCCCAGCAGCTTTTTGAGCGTCTCCCGCGCCTTCGCTTCCCGCGAAGCGTCTTGCGCGGGTGGCGCGTATTCGCGGCGGATGAATTCGAAATACTCGCAGTAGTTCGCGAGGTGCTTTTCCGCCACCGGGTCGGCGCGGCCGTCCCGGCATTGCTGCGCCACGCGGGAATCGTAGCTGACGCAGTTCAGGCAGACTTTCAGGTCGGAACTGCACCGGGGGCAGGTTTCCGAACGGCCAGGCAGGCCGGGCAGTTTATACTCCGTCCCGCACTTCCAACAGTGTCTTGTCAGAGCCATGTCGGCAGCTTATCAATCGCGCGGCGTTTTGGCCAGACCTTCGAGGGCGCCTTCTTGCGCGTGCGGCTCCAACTCCAACTTCAGGGCATGAAGCGAAAGCTGGATTTCCCGGATGAAGGCCACGAGCGACACGGTAAGCGACGCCATGCAGCAAATGAAAATTAACACGAGGACAAACCCCACCTCGAGCCGCAGCAGGGCGGCGACGAACAGCACGATGATCAGCACGGCCGCCAGCAGCACGCTGACCGCCGCCATGATGATCGCCAACCGGATAAACCGAGCCCGGCGATAGAGGATTTCCACCTGCCCGGCGAGGCGCTGCCGGTCGGCGGCGCCGACTTGCCGCGTTTCGCGGTCCAACTGTCTCGAGCGGTCCACCGCCCGGCCGAACCGATTGGTCAGGGTCAACAAGAGCAAGCCCACGCCCGAAATCAGGATGACCGGGCCAATTGCGACCTGCAGTACCGGTATCAACTGACTGATAGGTATTGCTGGCATGCCGGGGGCAACGTAGCCAGGAATGCGCCCGAAGCAATATCAATCAACATCATCGTCCAGCCCCATTTCCCGGGGCGGGGACGGCCACGTCCCCGTTCTTCACCTCGTGACGACGGTCGCAACAGAGGCGGGAACGGCCCCGTCTCCGCGAGTCGCTGGACGAGGACGCTGGCACGGGGACATGGCTGTCCCCGCCCCCCGGACCGGGATTGAATGTAGCGCGGAAAAGACCATAATAGGGGTGTGAGCATGAGTGCATCCGTTGACCTGCGCCGAATCCTGCAAAGCTGGCCGTATGATCCGGACGACGATGCCCGGCTGGCCCAGGGTGAGGATGGGCGCTCGATCCTCCAGGTCCGCACGCCGCTGGGCATCGAGCAGTACGAGCTCGATGGCCGCCCCGATGGCGCGCGGCCGCACACGAAGGAATCGGCCCTGGATTATTACCTGCAACGGCTGGAACAGGCCCGGGCTCAGGGCCAGGAGGCCGATTTTCACCTGGGGCCGCGCGAATGCAACGAACTTTTCAACGAGGGCACGCTCTATTACTTCCGCTACGTAAGGCTTTTCCAGCTCAAAGACTGGCCGCGCACCGTTCGCGACACCAACCGGAACCTGGCGCTTTTTGATCTGGTACGCCGCCACGCTCGGCGTGAGGAAGACCGGCAGTTCCTCGAGAAATGGCGTCCTTACATCATCCGCGTCAATTCCAGCGCCGCGGTCATGCTTGAGCTGGACCGGCACGCTTATGACAAGGCCTTGCGGCTTGCCAGCGAAGCCGTTGCCAGGATTGAGGCGCTCGAAAGCGTGGAGGACGACACCTTCCAGTTCGAGCGGGATCGCTCCTTGACAGCCTTGCGCGAATTGGCGGACCAAATCCAAAAAAACCGTCCGCTTTCGGACTTGGAACAGTTAGAGCACCAATTACGGCGCGCGGTCGAGCGCCAGGAATTTGAGCGCGCCGCTCAGTTACGCGACCGCATCCGCGCACTCAAACAGCAGAAAATTTGCTGACCCGGCGGACGCGCGGAAAAGCGTCTCGGGAGGAAGAGCGCACTCCCCAGGCCCGGATATTTCATGTCCACGAAAACCTCGGGGCAGCACCGGCAGTAGCGCAGGTTTCCAAACCTGCCGTATCGCCGACTTCCAAGTCGGCAGGGCGTAGAACCTTCAAGGCGTAAGCAGGTTTGGAAACTCGCACTGCTTTTGGACGCGTGACACATTCGGGCCAGGCCCGAGTACTCTCGTCCAGGCTCTATGGTTCAACGGGTTGCGAAACATGCCCGGCGGCGCGTCGTTAAAATTAGCGACAGCGATTACGGGCCGTTCGGCTTGACTGCGCGGGCGTCGAGGCCACTAAATGACCTTCATGAGTCGCTCTTTTTTCTGCGCACTGCTGCTCGGCATTGCATTGATGCCGGGATGCAACAAGCGGCAGCCGGCGGCCAGCGACCCCGTGGCGGCGGCAGACGATACCGCAGCGCCGCCGTCGCCGCGCGGACCGGGATTGGCCCCGGCGGCTTCCGCGACCGCTCCCGTCGTGGTTCCAGACACTGGCGACGTCAACGCGACATTGGATCGCCTGACGACCGAGTTGCGCAAATTCGTCGTTAGCACGAGAAGCGTGCCCAAGAATTTTGAGGATTTTGCCGCGAAAGCCCGCCTCGAGTTTCCGCCCGCTCCAGCCGGGAAAAGGTATAAAATCGCCGGCCAGGCCATAGTGCTGGGCAATAAATAACCGCCTCCGCCATTCCACCTACCCAATTCGATGCGTGCTTATGAAAAAAACGCAATTAAAAAAATCCGCGGGGTCGGCTCCCGGGTTCACGCTGATTGAACTGCTGGTGGTCATCGCCATCATCGCCATTCTGGCTTCCATGCTGCTCCCGGCGCTGAGCTCGGCCAGGAACAGAGCGTGGCGAGCGCAATGCACCTCGCAACAGCGCCAGCTTGGCCTGGGGTTTGCCATGTTCGCCACCGATCACGAGGACCGCTTTCCGCCGGCCGGCTACGGCGTCAGCGACACCAGCCAACTAGCCTGGGACTGCTGGATTCACCGTTATATCGGCGGCACGGCGCCCGATGCGGTGCTGCTCAACGCGCTGACCCCAACAGTGTTCGCGCCAAAAATCGAACTGTGCCCAGCCGACCGCATGCCGACCCTCGTCAATGACCCGCAATGGGGTTGGGTGAATTACGGACGGCGCCGCAGCTACGCGGTGAACGCTGTCGGCCCGAATTGGGGAACCGATTACCAGGTCCCGACCTCCGGCCAGCAATATCCTTTGCCCGACCTGACCCGGCCCGGCCGGCATGGGGTGGGCATTTACTGGCAGGATGGCGGTGTGGGCGGCTTGCCCGACTGGGAGGCGAAAGGGTACCGCACGAGTGTGGTGACTGACCCCGCCGGAACCACTCTGCTGGTCGAAGAACCCAACATCCAAAACGTCGTTGGTAACATCTGGCCTTGCATCTGTCTCGGCCCGCAGGGCGTCGGCGACCTCTACCAGGTCGATCCCTCGCCCGACGCAAAAAACTTCGGCAATAACCAATACGGCATCCACGGACGCCGTTTCAACTACCTCTTTCACGACAACCACGTCCAAGCCATGAGCATCCAGGAAACCGTCGGCTCGGGAACTCTCGCCCAGCCAAAAGGGATCTGGACCGTGTCGGTCGGGGATTAATTCGTAAACCCTCTCTTTCTCTTCCTCTTTCTCGTCCTCTTCCTCAATTCAACGAGGGATCCTCTGGCATCTGGGATAGCAAACGGTATTGCAAGCCTTTCCGGCGCAGGATTTTCCGCCAGAGCTGTTCGGGTTCGGTATCGAAGACCAGTTCCAGCGACGCAGGATGGGTCAGCCAGGCTTTCCGCTTGAGTTCATCTTCAAGCTGGCCGGGGCTCCACCCGGCGTACCCGGCGAACATCTTAATCTTGCGCTCCGGGGCAAACGAATCCCCGATTTCGATCAAGGTGTCCAGCGAATGGCCCAGGCTGAGATTCGGCAGCACGTTCGCGTCGGGAACAAAGGCGTCGGTGTGCAGAAAACTCAGCGCCGCCGGCTGCACCGGGCCGCCCAGAAACAGGGGGCAACTCTTGATCTGCTGAGGCAGGTCCGCAACGATCATGTCCCCCGCCTTGTTGCCGGTGTTCCGGTTGAGCACCAGCCCGAACGCGCCTTCCGAGTCGTGCTGGCAAATCAGCACTACCGTTCGTTGAAAAAACGACCCTTGCAATTGGCCGCTGTCCAGCAGCAATTGGCCTCTCAGCAGTTTTCCGTTGGCTGACATGTCACGACTCGCCCCTGGCTGGGGCTTGCCCTGAATCCAATCTGGATTAGATTTCTCCTATGTCAAAGCTTTGTCTGCTGTTGCTGCTCGCGGTCCTGCTCGTCGGCGCCGCGGGGTGCGCCACCCATTCCGGAAGCCGCGAATATGTTCCCGGCAAAGGCTGGGTGCCCAACGACTGATCGCGCTGTCATCCCAATTGATGACACCCGAAGACTGGTCATTTGGCACGATTCGTGCCAGTCTTCCTGTCATGCTGCATGCTCGTTTTGCGCCTGTTCCCGGAAGCCGATGGCTCCTGAGCCTTCAATTGTTGGTCGGCTCGCTCCTCCCCCTGTTCGCCCAGTCTGACCAGCCCGTTTATACCGATTCCCTGCAGAACGGCTGGGCCAACTGGAGTTGGGCGACCGTGAATCTCAACAATTCCAGCCCAGTCTATTCGGGAACAAGCTCGATCAGCATCACCTGCACCAATTACCAGGCGCTCTATCTTCATCATACCGTCTTCGATTCGACGCCATACACGAACCTCACGTTTTGGATCAACGGCGGCGCGAGCGGCGGCCAGCCGTTGCAGGTCCAGGCGACCACCAACCAGGTTGCGCTCACGAATCACTACACCATCGTGCCACCGAGCCCTAATACCTGGCAGCTCGTCACAGTCCCGCTCAGCACACTGGGGGTTGCCGGCGTGCCGACCATGGATGGCTTTTGGATCCAAAGCACGACTAGTTCCCAACTCACTCCGTTTTATGTGGACGATATCACGCTCGTCGCTGGCACCACTCCGCCGGTGACGAACACTCCCGTCTCTATCAACGTCGATGCCCAGTTGAACCGCCATCCCATCAGCCCTTTAATCTACGGCGTGGCTTTCGCCGGTTCGTCCACCCAGTTGTCCGACTTGAATAGTCCCATCCATCGTTCCGGCGGTAACTCAGAAACGAGTTACAACTGGCAGCTCAACGCCCACAACCACGCCGCCGACTGGTATTTCGAGAGCATCGATGACGGCTCCGCCACGCCGGCTGCCTCCGCGGACAGTTTCGTCTCCACCAGCAAAACCGGCGGCGCAGAACCCATGCTGACCATCCCGATGATTGGCTGGGTCCCCAAGCTTGGCCCCTCTCGCGGCAAACTCGCCAGTTATTCCATCGCCAAGTACGGGCCGCAAACCGGCAACGACGCCGCCTACTTTGCCGACGCCGGCAACGGCATCAGTTCCACCAACGGCAACAAACCGATCACCTGGAACGACCCGAACGACGCCAACTTCGCTACCAATTCCACCTTCCAGCAGGTCTTCGTTCAGCACCTCACCAATCGCTGGGGTCTTTCGACCAACGGTGGCGTGCGCTATTACCTTATGGACAACGAACACAGCCTCTGGCAATCGACCCACCTGGATGTCCATCCCGTTGGCCCCACGATGCAGGAGATTCGTGACAAGATTTTCGATTACGCCGCCAAGGTTAAAGGCATCGACCCGTCCGCGCTCGTCGCGGGCCCGGAGGAGTGGGGCTGGTCAGGCTATTTTTACAGCGGTTACGATCAACAATACGGGAGCCAGCATGGATGGAGTTATTTGCCGGACCGCGCCGCCAACGGCGGCATGGATTATATGCCGTGGCTGCTCAGTCAGCTCTATCAGCGCGCCACCAACACCAACCAGCGGCTCCTCGATTATTTCACCCTCCACTGCTACCCGCAAAGCGGCGAGTTCTCCCAAACCGACGTCTCGACCGCCATGCAACTGCTCCGCAACCGCTCGACCCGCCAGTTCTGGGATACCAACTACGTCGATGCGAGCTGGATCAATAGCGTCGTCATGCTGATCCCGCGGATGAAAAACTGGGTCGCCACTTACTATCCTGGCACGAAAATCGGCATCACCGAATACAATTGGGGCGCCGAAGGCTACATCAACGGCGCTACCGCCCAGGCCGACCTCTACGGCATCTTCGGCCGCGAGGGACTCGACCTCGCTACCCGCTGGACCACGCCTGGCCCAAGCACGCCTACCTACAAAGCGATGAAGATGTACCGCAACTACGACGGCAGTGATTCGGGCTTCGGCGACACCAGCGTCAACGCCGGCGGACCCAATCCGGACAATCTCTCCACTTTCGCGGCGCTCCGCTCCTCGGATGGTGCGCTGACTCTCATGGTGATCAACAAGCAACTGGGCGTCAGCGCTACCGCCGCAATAACCGTCACGAACCGCTCGCTCAGCGGCGCGGGCCAGGTCTGGCAACTGACTTCGGCCAACGCCATTACCCGGCTCAGCGACATCACTTTCACGGGCAACCGATTTACCAACACCGTCCCGCCGCAGAGCATCACCCTGTTTGTCCTGCCCGCCGGCGCCGCCCCGCCGCCGCCCGCGCTCCGGCCCGGCAGCCTTAGCCGAACCAATACCTTCGACCTCTGGCTCGATGGCACATCGGGCCAGCGCTACGTCCTCCAGTCTACCACCGATCTCCGGAGCTGGACGCCCGTCGCCACCAACATCCTCTCCGGCAGCTCCTGGCATATCGTCCTGCCGCCCTCAATCGCCCCTCAAACCTTTTACCGCGGCCTCTGGACGCCGTAAGCGCGCGTCAATAAATAACCTTTGCAACTCACCCCGTAGGAGACGAGGTAACGAGTCTCTAATCCATTCCACTTGTGGCGCAAGATCAGAGACTCGTTACCTCGTCTCCTACATTCGCATGGGTCAGGGTTATTTACTGACGCGCCCTACAACCATCAATCCAGGACTCCACCGCTCCATTTCTCCAACCCACTCCGTTCCCTCACTCCACCACCCCATTAATCCAACAATCTAACAATCCACCACCCCTCCCCCCCCCACCCTGCCGCACCGCCGCGACGTGCCCGCTGCCGCCCCCTCTCAAATCTGAAATCGGATCCCCCTTCGCCCGCGAAACTTTGGACAGTTTACTTGAAACTTGGGCCTTGAGACCTGAGACCTCAAACTTGAAACCGCGGACCGTGGATAGCGAGATCTCCATGGCGAATCCGTGTCCATCGGCGTTCATCTGTGGTTTTACAGCGAGTCGAACGGGCTGCGCACTCCGAGACCCGGCCGCTTCATGACATGGGTGTAGATTTGGGTGGTGGCCACATCCGCGTGACCTAGCAGGTCCTGCACGGTCCGAATGTCCGTCCCGTCGTCCAGCAGGTGCGTGGCGAAACTGTGCCTCAGCGTGTGCGGCGTCACCCGCTTGTTGAGCCGTCCCGCCTTGACCGCCTCCCGGATAGCATGCTGAAACGTAGCGTCCAGTACGTGGTGGCGCCGCACGAACCCCGAATGCGGGTCCCGCATCAGTTGCCGCGAAGGAAAAAACCAAAACCATTCCCACGAAACCCCGGCCCCGGGATACTTCCGCTCGAGCGCTTCGGGCAGCCACACACCGGCCACCTGCGTCCCGCGGTCCTGCTCGTGCAGCGTGCGGACCCGGTCCCGATGCTGCCGGAGGGGCTCCACCAGCCTTTCCGGAACCACCGTTACCCGGTCTTTGTCGCCCTTTCCTGAGCGCACGAACAACTGCTGCCGTTCCAGGTCCACGTCCTTGATCCGCAAGCGTAGCAGCTCCGTCAAACGTAGCCCGCTGGCATACATGAGCTGCGCCATTAACCGCGCGGTCCCTTCCAGCTTGTCAAACAGCCGCTGGCATTCCTGCCGCGTTAGTACCGTCGGCACTCGCGCTCCGCGGCGCGAAACCTCGTAGCCGCTCAGGTCGCCCAGGTCGCGACCCAGGGCTTCCCGAAACAGAAACACCAGCGCGTTGGGCGCCTGCTTCTGCGTCGCAATGCTCACCCGGCCCTTCACCGCCAGCCCACTCAGAAAGCTCTTTACATCCTGTTCCCCCGCCTCCTCCACGCCTTTGCCGCCAATGAACCGTTCCAGGCGCCACGCCCATTCCCGGTACGTCTGCTCGGTCCTCCACGAGTAATGTCCCAGCCGCAGCCGCTCTATCAGCCGCCTTTCCCACGGCGTTGCCCCTGTATCCGCTCGGCCCGGCGTGGGTTCGCCTGAAGGCTTCCACGCTGATACCCGTCGGCCCCGCATAAAAAACCAGTTCAAACCGCTCTTCCAAAGCCCCGGGTTGCGCGCCAACTGCCGTCGCTGCACATCCGCCATGTAGCCCCGCGCGCTCTCGGTCGTCACGCTCACCCCGTTGCGGTAGCAGTACTCCAGATAAGCCCCGATGGCCAGGCCATAACCGGCACGAACCCGCTCCGGCAAATCCGCCTGATTCAACAACTCTCGCCAATTGGGAAAAATAACCTCCGGAACCTTCCACAGGTCCACGGCCCTTCGTGGATCAGCCGCCCGCATCACTTTGTCTGTTTACCACTTTATCCCTAATGGTGTAAAGACAAAAAACGCGCACAGCTTATCCAAAACCGCGCTCCCCGGACCGCTGTCCTAAAGCCCCTGGCTGCAGGCTGGCGTCAAGAGTAGTGTGTAAAAGCTGGGAGCGGGTGACGGGACCAATGTTTGTTCATGCGATCAAAGACGCTGTAGAGGATACGTTCACAACTGCTGCGGGTGGTAAAGGCGCACATGGT